>ERZ1370068.7009-contig-5953_pt1 | contig 50180 bp, 52 predicted proteins | sample MGYA00561227_ERZ1370068 | MGnify/ENA primary metagenome ERZ1370068 (study PRJEB38410, sample SAMEA6850437) | metagenome | study: Metagenomic assessment of the ecological functions of the soil: analysis of the soil microbiota associated with the... | reverse complement strand
GCGCATGGCTGCGGCGCGGTCGATCGAGCGCCGAGAACGGCTCGTCGAGGAGCAGGAGCTCGGGCCGCCGCGCCAGCGCGCGCGCGACCGCGACCCGCTGCCGCTCGCCGCCCGAGAGCGATGCCGGCCTGCGTCCGCGAGCGCATCGAGGTGGAGCTCGTCGCAGCAGCGCCGCCACGCGCGCCGCGCGCTCGGGTCGCGGCACGCCGAACCCGACGTTCCGCGCGCACGGTGAGATAGGGGAAGAGCGCGCCGTGCTGCGGGCACGTAGCCGACGGCGCGATCCTGCGGACGGACCGTCGACGCCGGCGGCGGCGTCGAAGAGCGCGCGCGCCTGCCGCAGCGCGATGCGACCCGCGCCGCGGCCGTGCGAGTCCCGCGCAGCGCGCGCAGCGTGCAGCGTCTTGCCCGCGCCCGGACGCCGAAGAGGACGAGCGTCCCCGGCCGCTCCATGCGTCGCGGCGTGACGCCAGGTGCGTCCGCCCGCCTCGATCGACACGTCGAAGCGCGAGCGCGGCGGGCGCAGCGTCCGTCACACCGCCACCCGGCGCGCGAGGCGCTCGGCCAGCACGATCACGAGCGCGGAGGTCGCCGTGAGCACCCCCACGAGCCACGAGCGCGCGCGCGGTCGTCGCCGACGAGGTACGCGCTGTGAAGACCTCGAGCGGCATCGTGTTCGTGCGTCCCGGGACGTTGCCCGCGAAGCATCATCGTCGCGCCGAACTCGCCGAGCGCGCGCGCGGAACGCGAGGACGCCGCCCGCGACGATCGTACGCCACGCGAGCGGGATGCGCACCCGGAAGAAGCTCTCCGAGCGGCCCGGCGCCGAGCGTCGCGGCGATCTCCTCGTAGGTCGGGTCGAGCGCTTCGAACGCGCCCTGCACGGTGCGGACGACGAGCGGCAGCGCCATCACGCCGGCCGCGATCGCGCACGCCCAGAACGTGAACATCACGCTCGGGCCCGAGCGCGCGTCACGAGGTAGTAGCCGGTCACGGTCGGCGGCAGGACGAGCGGGCAGGAGCACGAGCGTCGTCACGATGCCGTGTCCCGGATAGCGCCGGCGCGCCTGCAGGTGCGCGAACGCGACCCCGACCGGCAGCACGACCAGCGTCGCGAGCCGCCGCCACGCGCAGCGAGAGCCAGAGCGAGAAGCCGATTGCGCTCACGGCGCCAGGAAGCCGAGCCTCGGCAGCGCGGCGCGCGCCTTCGCGCCCGTCCAGGTCGTCGAGGAGCGAGCGCGCGCGAGCTCGCTCGTGCCGTGCGTCATTCGGGCCGCAAGGCGTCTCGATCTTGAGTCCGTCGGCAGCCCGGCACCTCGCCGAGGAGCACGGCGCCTCTTCGCCATCGCGCGCGTCGGTCGCATAGACGATCGCCGCGTCGACCGCCCTGCTCGGCGTAGGTGAGCGCCTGGCGCACCTCGGATGCGAGGCACGAGCTTCGGCTCGACCTGCGCCCAGAGCCCCGCCGCCTGCAGCGCCTGCTGCGCATACTTCGCCGAACGGCACGACCGCGGGATCGCCGCTCGCGATGCGCTGTCACGTCGGGCGACCCGAGGAGCGCGCGCGGTCCTTCCCGATCCACGGCGAGCCCCTTCGGCACGACCAGGACGAGGCGGTTCCGCGCGATCACCACCGGCTCGCCGAGCACGAGCTGCTTCGCCTGCAGCACGCTCGATCTCGGGCCATCCGGCCGACACGAAGACGTCGACGGGCGCGCCTTCCTCGATCTGGCGCGCGAGCATGCCGGACGCACCCGTGTTGATCGCCACGTCGACGCCGGGGTGCTCGGACTCGAAGCTCTTCCGAGCGACACCGCGACGTCCCTGAGGCTCGACGCGACCGACATCGTCAGGGGTTTCCGCGCACACGGCGCCAACGGCCGTCGAGAGCAGGAGGACGGCGAACCGCTTCCACATGGGGGCACTTACCGCTCGCCTGCAAAGCCGGCGTCAATGCGGCGGGGCCACGTTGACCCTACCGGTGGGCCGCGCTACGCGTCGGCCTCACCCCTAAGTCGAAAGGAGCACCAGCATGGCAGTGCAGCTCGGCAGCGTCGCGCCTCGATTTCGAAGCCGACACGACGACCGGCCGGATCAAGTTCCACGAGTGGATCGGCAACCAGTGGGCGGTCCTGTTCTCGCATCCGAAGGACTTCACGCCCGTCTGCACGACGGAGCTCGGCGCTGGCGGCGAAGCTCAAGCGCGAGTTCGACAAGCGCAACGCCAAGATGATCGCGGTCAGCGTCGACGACGTCACGTCGCACAAGCGGCTGGATCGGCGACATCGAGGACACCCAGAAGACGACGATGAACTTCCCGATCATCGGCGACGCGCGACCGGAAGGTCGCGAACCTCTACGGGATGATCCACCCGGAGGCGAACGACACGCTCACGGTGCGCTCGGTCTTCTTCATCGACCCGAACAAGAAGGTCCGGGCGATGATCACCTACCCCGCCAGCACCGGGCGCAACTTCCGACGAGCTCCTGCGCGTCCTCGACTCGCTCCAGCTCACCGACCAGCCACAAGGTCGCGACCCCGGCCAACTGGAAGGACGGCGACGACTGCGTGATCGTCCCGTCGCGCTCGACCGACGAGCAGGCGAAGTCGCTCTTCCGAAGGGATGGAAGGCGCTCCGGCCCTACCTCCGCATCACGCCGCAGCCGAACAAGTAACCCCGACTCCTTTCCGAAGCCGACGGGCGCGCGGGACCACCCGCGCGCCCGTCGTCAGTTCGTCGGCCTCGACCGATCGGCGGCATGTCGTGGGTTCGCGGCCGCGAACCCGCGACGGCTCGTGGCCGCCAGGCCCCGCGCAGGCGGACGCGGCGCGGCACGCGCTCTACGTCTGAGCGCGCGCGAGCGCGGGTGCGAGGTCGCGTGCCGTGCGCTCGAGCATCGCGAGGGTGGCGCCGTCGTACGGCGGTGCGAGCGCGAGGATCGCTTCGTCGAAGCCGGCCGCGGCGAACGCCGCGAGCCCCGGCTGCGACCTCGTCGCGATCGCCGATCCAGACACGGCCGCGTACGGCGTCAGGTGGCTGGCGCATGAAGCGCGCCAGGCGCTCCGTCGCCGCGCGCGCAGCTGCGGCGTCGTCCGTCACCAGGAAATCGTTCCGGACCGTGAGCGCGATCGTCGCGGGATCGCGGCCGATCGCGGCACAGTGTGCCCGCAGGACCGCCGCCTTCGCGGTGAGCGTCGCGACGTCGCCCGACGCGTTCCAGCGATCGGCGTGGCGCGCGACGATCCGGAGCGCGCGTCGCTCGCCCTGCCCACCCAGGAGGAGCGGCAGCCGGGCCTGGACCGGCTTCGGCGCGCATGCCGCGTCGCGCAGCCGGTAGTAGCGTCCGTCGAACGACACCGCGGGCTCCGTCCACAGACGCCGCATCACCGTGCACGCCTCGTCGAGCATGCCCAGCCGATCGCGCAGGGCCGGAAACGGCAGCCCGTTCTCGACGTGCTCGGCCTCGCACCACGCGGCGCCGAGACCCACCTCGAGCCGTCCCGTCCGCGACGTGGTCGACGGTCGTCGCCATGCGCGCGAGCACCGCGGGATGGCGGAACGTGTTCGCGCTCACGAGGATGCCGACGCGGATCGACTCGGTGCGCGCCGCGAGCGCCGCGAGCGTCGTCCACGCCTCCAGCATCGGCTCCGACGGCGGGACCATGATCGGATAGAGGTGGTCCATGAGCCAGGCCGCGCGGAAGCCGAGGTCGGCGGCGGCGCGCCACACGGCTTCGAGCGACGCGAGATCGGTGCCGTACTGCGGCGTCTGGATCGAGCCGCACGCCCGTCAGCCGAGCGCCGTCCGGCCAGCCGCCATCCGCTCGCGTACTCGTGCGCACCACGCGGCGTCGTCGAGCTCGCGCGCCGGGGCCGCCGAAGAGCCGCACCAGGCCCGCGAGCGCGTCCTCGCGCATCGCGAGACTGTGGAGGCGCGTCCCATGGCGCGCGAACGACGCGGCGGCAGCCGGGCTGTTCGGGCGCACGCCGTAGTAGACATACGCGGCGCGCGTGCCGCCCGCGACCGGCTCGAGCTCCCAGCCGGTCGTACCGAGGAGAGTCGCCCTCGTCGTACCTCGAGCTCGAGGCGCTGCAGGGCGTGCCACGGCGGTCACGCGGATCACCCGACGACGCCGGTGCCGTCGGGCCGTCCGCCGCTGAAGCGGAAGCGCACGCCCGGCGAAGCCGCGTGCCGCCGAGACAGGGATCCACCCGCACGAGCGTCCACCCAGCGCGGATACGTCCCGATGTCGCGCAGCACTGGCGAAGCACGCTTCGGCGCCGGCCGGCTACGACGATTTCGTCGCGGACGCGATAGACGTCGGCCATCAGTGCGCCGTCCATCCGCCGTCGACGGCGAGCACCGCGCCGACGCAGAAGCTCTGCCGCGTCCGACGCCGGGAACAGGATCGCCTCCGCGATCTCCTCGGGCCGGGCGAGGGCGGCCGATCGGCATCATGCGACGATAGCGCTCGAGGATCGCGTCCGCGTGCGGCGACGCGCGCGCACCTCGGCGAGGAATCCCGTGTCCGTCACGCCCGGGCAGACCGCAGTTCACGCGCACGCCCTGCCTCCGCGTACTGGAGGGCGAGCGCCCGCGTGAGTTTCGCGAGCCCCGCCTTCGCGGCCGAGTAGCCGTACATGCCGCGTTCGCCGACGAGCCCGGCCGCGGAGCTCGGCACGTTCACGATCGCACCGCGGCGCCGCTCCACCATTCCCGGCAGGACGCGGCCGATGAGGAGACACGGTCCCGTGAGGTTGACGGCCAGCGTCCGCGCCCACAGCTCGGGCGCGAAGGAGTCGAATGCGGCCGCACCGCCGCCGAAGCCCGCGTTGTTGACGAGCACGTCCGCGCCGCCGAGGCCGCGCCGCCGCCCCGACGATCGCATCGGCGATCGCGCCGTCGGTCACGTCGCCCGCGACGACCTCCGCACGCGCGAGCGTCGCCGCCGTCGCTTCCGCCGCAGCGCGATCGAGGTCGTTCACGACGACGGTCCCGCCGTCGCGCACGAGGGCAGCCGCGGTGGCGCGCCCGATGCCGGAGCCGGCCCCGGTCACGATCGCCACGGCGCTGCGCGAAGCGCCCGTCCATCGGCTACCAGAGCTCGTCCGTGTAGGTGTCCGTGCCGACGATCGTCGGGAGCCACGGCGACGCGAACACGACCTCGCCGAGCTTCGAGGCGGCGAGCTCGCGCGCCGAGCGCCTCGAAGCGGCTCCAGACCCGCAGCACGCTCGGTGATCGGTGAAGAAGAGGTGCATCCGGAGGCGATCGGGCTCGTCCACGACCGGGATGTCCATCGGCGCGCCGCGCTGCGGCACCGGGCTGACCAGCTCGTCGCGGACGCGATCGGCGTGTCCGCGAGGAACCCCGGCAGGCAGCGCTCGCGCCACCAGTCGTCGAGCGCGGCCGCCGCGCACGCCCGGCGCGCGCGTACCGCGACGGCTCGCCATCCCCGGATAGCCGTGGTCGAGCGCGCAGCTCGAGCGGCACCGGGTCGTCGTCGCGATGGACGGTCCAGCGCGAGGTCGTAGAGCAGCGTGTGCACGTGCGTGCGCGCCGTGAAGCCGCGGCCGTTCTGGTAGAGCCAGCGCACCTGCTCGCCCGCCCACGCGCGGTGCTCGTCGAAGTGGTCCGGCGTGGATCAGTAGATCGCGACGTAGCGAGCCCGCCGTCGACGTCGGGACGCGCGATCGCGCTCTCGCGCGGGAAGCGGAGCGCCTTCAGCGCGCGCGGCGCTACCCAGCGCCGGCCGGCGAAGAGCCACGGCCCGACGAGGCAGCCGGCGTAGAAGTGGTCGCGCTCGTACCACCGGTTGTAGGCGACCTCCTGACCGCGCGCGCGGGTCGACCATCGTGAACAGCATGTGGCCGAGCTTGACCGGAAACTGCTGCATCGACGATGACGTACTGCGATGCCGGCCGAACGCGCAACCACCGACCCGACCGTCGCCTGGTTCGACGGGCGCGCGGCTCGGGCTCTTCGTCCACTGGGGCACACGGCAGCCAGCACGGCTGGGAGCTCTCGTGGCCGCTCGTCGGCGGCGCGCCGAACCTGCATCGCTGCCAGGACGTGCCCGCCGACACCTACCACGCGAACGCCGAGACGTTCGCGCCGCAGGCGCGACGCCGCACGCGACTGGCTCGCGCACGCGCAGCGCTGCGGGATGCAGTACGCGGTTCTCACGACGAAGCATCACGACGGCTTCGCGCTCTGGCCGACGCGACGCGAGCCGACTTCTCGATCGCGCGCACGCGCTACGGCGGCGACCTCGTCGCGCGAGTTCGTGGAGGCGACGCGCGCGGCGGGTCTGCGCGTCGGCTTCTACTTCTCGCTCTGCGACTGGCACCATCCCGACTATCCGGCCTTCACGGACGCCGACCGACCGTACCGCTTCGGCATGGCGCCGCAGCCGACGCCGAGAGCAGTGGGCGCGCTTCCAGACGTTTCTCGCGGCGCAGCTCCGCGAGCTGCTCACGCGAATACGGCCCGATCGATCGTGCTGTGGTTCGACGGCGGCTGGGAGCGGACGGTCGGACGCGTGGCAGATCGTTCGAGCTCGTCGCGCATGATCCGCGAGCTGCAGCCCGGGCATCGTCATCAACGACCGCCTGCCGGGCGCCGGCGACTACGACACGCCCGAGCAGTTCGTGCCCGCCGAGCCGCCGGCGCGCGTGGGAGACGTGCATGACGATGAACGAGGCTGGGCGTGGAACCCGGAGCGATCCCGACTACAAATCGCCGCGCGCGCTCGTGCACACGCTCTGCGAGGTCGCGGGGCGCGGCGGCAATCTCCTGCTGAACGTCGGCCCGCGCGGTGACGGCAGCCTCGCGCCCGAGCAGGCGCTCGCGCCTCGACGACGATCGCGCGGCTGGATGGCGGGCCACCGCGAGAGCATCCTCGGCACGACGGCCGGGTCTCGCGCCGTGGCAGTTCTACGGGCCGAGCGACGCGTCGGGCGGGCCGCATCTACCTCCATTGTCTCGCGCGTCCGTACGACACGATCACGGTGCGCGGGCTCCCGATCCGTCACGTGCGCGCGGCGACGGCGCGTCGGGAGCAGGCGCGCCGCTCGACTTCACGACGCGCTGCCCGATCATCGACGAGCTCTTCAACTCCGACCCGACGGGCGAGGTCGTCGTGCGCGTTCCGGAGGGCGACATCGACCCGCACGCGACGGTCGTGGCGTTGGACGTCGACTGAGGATGCGAGGCGGCCGATGGCCACGCGTCGACCCGCGCCCACTCGTCGTCGAGCCAGCACGCGCGCACCGTTGGGCCCAGGAGATCAGCCCGAGCCGGCGAGCGCCTCCCCGTAACCCTTGCCAGCAAGGTCCCGAACCGGCGGTCCCAGATCGGGAAGAAGCCCGCATAGTTCCCGCGCACGCGCGCGTGATGGAAGTCGTGATGCCGCGCGCCGTCGCTTGCCCGGGAAGAGATGCGTCGGGCTCCACGGAAAATCGTACCCGCAGTGGCCCTCCGCCGCCTCCCCACTGCCGGAGCGCGAACCAGATCCACAGGACGACGACGTGCGCGCCTACGACGAGCGGACCGATGAGCGCGATCGTGCCCGTCAGCACGTACTCGACCGGATGCATGTAGTGCCCGGTGACGGCCCACGGCGTGACGATGCGGTGATGCCACCCGTGCACGCGCTTGTAGAGCCAGCGTCCGTGCATGCCGCGGTGGAACCAGTAGTAGAGGAAGTCGTCGAGGTAGACGAAGAACACGACCTCGGCCGGCGATCACCCACCAGGAAGGCAGCGGTCCCAGGTGGACGCCGACTCGTCCGCAGGAGCGGCCACGACGCGACGGTGACGACCCCCAGCAGCGCATTGTTGGCGGTCCACCACGCGACCGAGCGTCCGACCAGCTGCTGCTCGCGGGGCGCGCGACTCTGCAGCCGATACGGACGCGCGCCACTCGGGATCGCGCCACGCGATCCAGGTGAGCGGCGCCGCGAACGCGAGGAACGCGATCGTGCTGACGACCAGACTCCCGACGGGAAACGCCCAGAAGAGCGGCTCGCGGTAGAGGTCGATGATCGCGGACACGGGGCCGTCGTAGCGCAGCGGCAGGCCGCGTGCGAGGGGCCGTCGCGGGCGGCCCCGCCGAGCGCGCCTGGTCGCAGCCGATCGCGATCAGAGCCCGCGCCGACCGCGACGCCTCACTCCGTCGGATCCCAAAGCGCGTCCCGCAATCCCGACGATCGGACGAGCCGGCGCTCGACCGGCCGCGAGCAGGATCGTCGTCGTCTCCCGCGATCTCGACGCCGTCGCGCGCGCGTGATGGCGGTGTAGACCAGCTCGCGCGTCATGAGCGGCGAGTCCTCGTCGGGAAGGACGAGGAGCACGCGGTCGAACTCCGAGCCCTGGCTCTTTGTGGCACCGTCATCGCCCACACCGGCTCGTGCGCCGGCAGGCACGGACGGCATGAGGAGACGCACGCCGCCGCCCTCGACCTCGAACGCGACGCGCTAGCCGCCCGTCCTCGTCCGGATCCGGGACCGCGAGGCCGACGTCGCCGTTGCAGAGACCGAGCGCATAGTCGTTCTGCGTGACGAGCACGGGGCGGCCCAGGTACCAGGCCGTGCGCGGCCTCGACGAGCATCCGCCGGCGAGCTCCTCCTCCACGAGACGGTTCATCGTCTCCACGCCCCACGGTCCGCGACGATGCGCGCACAGCACGCCGGAAGCGCCGGAAGGCCGCGAACGCATCCGCGAGCGCCGCGCCGGACTGCACCTGCGCGGTACGGCGCATACGCGGCGACGGCGCCGGCCGCGAGCGCCGTCGCCGACTCGCCCTTGCGCCACCCGAGCCCCTCGGGCGCGCGCGTCGCCGAGCACGGCCTGCACGGTCGCCGCGTCGCCGCGATTGACGGCCGCCGCGAGACGACCGATGCGCGCTGCGCGGCCGCGAAGCGGTGGCTCCGCGTGAGGAGCACGACGGCGTCGGCGAGCGGCGACGGCGACTCGCGTCGTCCGACCGGGAGCCGGTCGCCCGTGATCCGTTCGACGCGGCGGCGGAATCCGTCGGAGAACCCCGGCGCACGTCGCCGCAGAGGTCGCCGAGCACGGCGCCCGCCTCGACCGACGCGAGCTGGTCGCGGTCGCCGAGCACGACAGGCCGCTGCGCGCGCGGCGGCAGCGCCGCGACGAGCTTCGCCATGAGCGCGAGGTCGATCATCGACGCCTCGTCGACGACGAGGAGCGTCGAGCGGCAGCAGGCGCTCGGCGTCGTGACGAAAGCGGCGCGCGCCCTGGCCGCGCGCCGAGCAGGCGGTGCAGCGTCGACGCCTCGTCCGGAATGCGTTCGCGCACCGCATCGGCGAGCGGTGTTCTGGCGCTGGCCGCGCGGACGGCCTCTTCCATGCGGGCCGCCGCTTCCCGGTCGGCGCCGCGAGCGCGATGCGCAGATCGGCCGCCGCTGGCCCGGGAGGAGCGCCAGGATCCGGACGACGGTCGTCGTCTTGCCGGTGCCAGGGCCGCCCGAGACGACGCACAGCCGGCGCAGCACCGCCGTCGCCGCCGCGACGCTGCTGCCAGTCGGGACCGTCATCCGGGCGTTCCGGAAAGAGACGCCGCGAGGTCGGCGCGCGCAGTCGCCCTCGTCCGACGTCGATCCACGCCGGCGGCGCGCGGCGTGCAGGTCGGCGGCGACGATGCGCTCGTAGCGCCAGTAGCGATGGAGGTAGAGGCGACCCGGCGCGGTCGAGGACGAGCGGACGGTCGTCCCCGGGCTCGCCCACGACCGGGGCTCGCGCGCAGCGCCCGCCAGCCATGGCCCGAGCGCCGGTGCGACGACGGGCGTCATCGTGGCCGCGGGATCGTCGACCCCGGGCAGCACGATGCGTCCCGCCGCCTCGCGGAGATCGATGCAGACGTGGCCTGCGCCGATCCGATGGCTCACAGGCGCGCCGCGAGCACGAGCGCCGGATCGTCGCTGCCGGCGAGCCGCGCCGCGAAACGCGCGAAGTGCACGTCGATGTCGGCGGCACCTCGGCCTCGCGCAGCATCTCCAGGTGCGGGAGCAGCGTTCATGCGCCGCCGCGCTCCATGTATCGCGTCGAGCTGCTTCGACGAGCGCGCGCGACGGCCGATCCGCCCACACGCCGGTCGTCATGCCGCGCGCGGGGTCGAGCCCGCGCAGGAAGAGGTAGCGGACGCCGCCCACGTGGCGGTCGTAGTCGTAGTCGGGAACTCTGCTCCGCAGCCAGCGGTGCACGACCACCAGATAGATGCAGGTACTGGAGCCAGTGCGCCTCGCGGCGCGACGACCGCCTCGAGCCGGTCCGTGGCGTAGTCGTCGAGCTCCTCGCCGAGCCAGTTCGACTTGTAGTCGACGAGCCAGAACCGTCCTTCACACGCGAACACGAGGTCGATGTAGCCCTTCATGAAGCCGGTCATCGGACCGAAGCGGAGCTGCCCGATCGCGTCGCGGACGGCCGGCGTTCCGAACTCGTGCGCCGCCAGGAGCGCCGCGAGCGTCGGGCCCGCCAACCGGCCGGATGGGATGATGGAACTCGAGCTCCGACACGCGATCGGCCCACCCGACGCGCTCGAGCCGCACAGCCCCGGTGTCGTCGAGCGGCGTCGCGACGGCGCTCGCGAGCATGTCCAGCACCGCCGGCTCCCAGATGGGCTCGAACCCGTGCTCCCGGGCTTCGCCTGCACGACGTGCGACCATCCGCTCCGATCGGCGAAGTCGGCGTGCTTCGAGCACCGCGTGCAGACAGCGACCCGCACGGCTCCCCTGCGTGAAGGCGAACCGGTCGTACCCTTCCCGCCGCCGCCGCGCGGCGACGGGCACGCGCAGCGCATCGTAGTCCGGACGGTCGCTCTCGAGGTCGCTGGCGATCGACGTGAAGCTCTCGACCGCCCATCCGGGCGGACCGGCCGCGCGAGACGTCGCGCCGTTCCTGGAACCACCACCGCGTCCCGCGGCATCGCCGGCACCTCCGCGCGTCGGCAGCGATCGACTCCACCCGAATCGTGCCCCGGCTCGCGCCGGACGAGGTCGTCGAGATCGGCGCGCAGCCCGGCCGGACAGCGCCCGCGTAGCGCGTTTCGACGGCTGCGATCCGATCGCCGGTGGAGGCGACGCCGTGCGCGAGCCACCGCGAGCGCCGACGTTCCGCCCTCCTTGCACGCGTCCCCACACGACGTAGCAGCGCTGCTCGGCGCGCGTGAGGGGCCACGTAGAGGAGGCGCGCGTGCCCGGCGAGCCGCTCTCGCGGCTCGCGAGGCGGGCGACGGGCTTCGAGCGCGGACGAGCCGAGATCGAGCGTCGCGCGTGGGTCCCCGTCGTCCTCGTGGAACACGAGTGCGTCACTCCATTCCGCCCGCAGCCGCCCGTCCCAGAAGAACGGGCAGAACGACGATCGGATACTGGAGCCCCTTGCTCTTGTGGACGGTGACGATCGTCACGAGCCGCTCGTCGCTCTCGAGGCGGAGCTGCTGCTCGTCCTCCCCTCCTGGCGCGCCCGTCGCGCCTCGTCGGCCAGCCATTCGACGAGCGCATCGAGGCCCCCGCGTACGCGCCGACCAGGCCTGCAGCAGCTCGGTCAGGTGCAGCGAGGTTCGTCAGTCGCCGCTCGCCGTCGTCGAACGCGGAGCAGGCGTGCGGGCGACGTCCTCGCGCCGCATGAGCTCGCGCACCATCGGCGCGAAGCCGCGCGTGCGCCAGAGGTTGTGGTAGTAGTGGAACGCGTCGACGCGGGCTTCCCACGCGCGCTCGTCGACCTCGAGCGCGACGATCTCGCCGCCGCTCGCGCCCAGGGCTCGGTCGCGAGCGCGCCGCGCAGCGCCGCCGCGCGGCCCGGATCGGCGATGGCCGCCAGCACCCGCTCGAGGTCCGTCGCCTCGGCGCGACGCGAACACCGAGGTCGACCGCCTGCTGCACCGACGAGACGCCGAGCGCCAGGAGCCGCTCCCGCATCGCCCGTCCCTCGTCGTTCTTGCGGACGAGGATCGCGATGTGACCGCCGTGCAGCCGCTCGTCGCCCAGATGCGCGCGCCCGTTCGCGCCGAGCGCGACCAGCCGCGCCACCTCGCGCGCCGTCGCGTCGACCGCGAACCGCGACGCGACGCGCTTGTCGATCGGCTTCTTCTCCTCCGGAAGCAGCAGCATCCGAAACGGCTCGGCGGGATCGCCCTCGACCACCAGCGGCTGCTTCGCCTCGGCGGCCGCGACCGCGTCCACGAACGCGATCGCCCCCAGGACGAATGGCTCGTCCGGCCCGTCGAAGAGCGCATTCACCGCCGTCACCAGCGCGGGCGTCGAGCGCCAGTTCCGCTCGAGGTGGCTCACGGTCTCCGCCTCTTCGCGCGCGCGCACGTAGGTGAACACGTCGGCGCCACGAAACGCGTAGATCGCCTGCTTGGGATCGCCGACGAGGAAGACTCGGCGCGTCCGAGTCGCCGTAGATGCGCCGGACACGATCTCGTACTGGAACGGGTCCGTGTCCTGGAATTCGTCGATCGAGCGCCGCGCCGTACCGAGCGCGGAGGCGTCGGCGAGCGCCCGGCCGTGACGCGGCTCGGCGAGCGCGTCGCTCGAGCGCCGCTACCAGGTCGTCGTAAGTGCTGGACGCCTCGGTCGCGCTCGGCGGCCGAGCTCCGCCGTCGCGAACCGGACCGCGCGCGCGCGCAGCGCCTCCACCCGTGCGTCGTACGCGGCCCGCGAGCGGCCGTCGCGCTCGCCTGAAACGTCTCGCACGCGTCGAGCGGCGTGCGATGGAGCGCACGTTCTTCACCTTGGTCCCGTCGATGATGCCGCCTCGTCGTGAAGCGGTCGAACCACCCCGGCAGCGCCGGACTCGACGTCTCCGCCACGAGCCCGGCGAGGTCCCGGCAGCGCTCGGGGATGCCGTCGACACGATACGTCGACCGCTTGAGCGCCGGGCTCGTCAGCGAGCAGCGCTCGCGCCGTCACGTGCCCACGCGTCGCGCAGCTCGGCACGGCGCGCCTCGAATGCACCTTCGAGCGTCGCAATCGTCCACGCGGTCGTCCGGCGCGTCGATGCGCCGATACGGCCGGCCGGCGTGGTCCTGCACCAATCGGGCCAGCACTGGGCGTGAGCCGCCTTCGCGAGCACGTGGCGCACGAACGTCGGTCGTGCGCCGTGGAGTCTGCGCCGCCAAAATCGTCGATGAGCCTCCTGCGCGAGCTCGCGCCGGTCCGGGACGAGCTCCAGGTCGAAGGCGACGCCGCTCTCGAAGGCGCGCTGGCGCAGAGCACGCGGCTGGCAGAAGCCGTGGATCGTGAAGATCGCGGCCTCGTCGAAGCCGGTGAGCGCCCGATCGACGATCGCGAGCGCGGCCGGACGATCGGCGAGCCGCGCGAGACGCTCGCAGGAACTCGTCGGAGGTGCTCCCCGTCCGGAGCGCTTCGCGCAGGGCGGCGAGCGCCTTCCGGATGCGATCGCGGAGCCCGCCGTCGCCGCCTTCGTGTAGGTGACGACGAGGATCTCGCGCACGCCGAGCCCGCGCTCGAGCACGAGGCGGAGATAGAGCTGGGTGATCGGTGAACGTCTTCCCGGTGCCCGCGCTGGCCTCGATCGCGACGCGACCGGCGAGCGGGACCGACAGCGGATCGAGCACCGCGCCGAGGAGGCTCGCCGTCACGGCCATCGCACCGCCGCCTCGCGCATCGGTCCGAAGACACGCCCTGCGACCGCGAGCAGTCGCTCGTCGATCGGATCGATCCCGCGGAATGCGAGCCGCAGTGTAGTCGTCCTCCGACTCCCTGGCGCCTGCCGAGCCGGATCCCATCCACGTCTTCCGCGCGGCCTCGAGCGGGTTCTGACCTCGCCGTGAATGCGGCGAACGCCGAGGTCGGCAAGTAGCGGAGCGGCTCGTGCAGCCCCTCCCAGAACAGCCGGGCGCATCCGCGAGCCGTTCGTTCGGATTCTCGACGTCGCCGAGCACCAACTCGCCGTCGATCCCGACGAACCAGCTCCTCGCCGCGCGACCGTCGCGCGGGCGCGACGCACGCGAGGACGATGACGGATCCAGAGGCCGGTGCGATCGCCGGGCTTCACCTTGCCCGACGAAACTCCACGCGGCCCTCGGGCATGACGTCGTCGAGCGTTCCGCCGATCCGGGCCCGCCGGCGTCGACGGCGATCGCCATCGCATCCAGCACGGGCGACGGCCGGAGCGTCGCGACGCGGTCCGCCATCGCCGAGGCGGCCACCCCCTTCGCGCGCCGCCAGCACCTCGCCGACGCTGCCGTGCGGAACGAGGCCCGCGGCGCGCGCGATCGCGATCGCGTCGTCGAGTCGGTGCCCCGGCGCAGCAGCATGAGCGGCTCGTCGCGCAGCTGGCTGCGACTTCCGAGGGCGTTCGGCACGAGCGGCGCTCGCGCGACTCGACGAGGCCCGCGCGCTCGCCCAGGCCGGATCCCCATCCGCTCCTTCAGGAGAAAGCGGGCCGGGTTCCGGAAGAACTGCACTGAGCTGCTCCACGTCGATCGAACGCCACGTGTCCCCGCGTCAGGAAGCGCGACTCGACGAGCGGAACGCCCGTCGCCGCGCGCCGGCGGCGACGGCTCAGCTGCCGCGAATTCTCGGCATAGCTGAAGAGCGCATCCGTCACCCGTGAAGTACTTCCCGCTGAACGGCTGAAGGGGATGCCGCACGACGCGGTCCGCAAAGCCGTAGCAGCGCCCGAGGACGTCGAGGAGCTCGGCGAGGAGCGGCGACGGCGGTCGCTCGGCACTGGCGGATGTCCCGGCCGACGTAGCTCGCGTAGAGCCGGCGCCGGGCCGAGAGAATCGCCTCCAGGAAGAGCCAGCGGTCGTCGTCACGGCGCGAGCGGTCACCCCGGCGGACGTCGGTCGCCATCAGGTCGAAGGCCGGCGGGCGATGCGCGCGCGGAAAGCTGCCGTCGCTCGAGCCCGAGCAGGCACACGACCTCGGAACGGGATGCTCCGCATCGGCACCATCGCGCAGAACGCTCACGCGGCCGGCGAGGAAACGGCCGGCCGCGGCCGGTGTCGCGAGCGCGCGGCGCAGATCGGCGTCGGCGACGGCGCAGGAGACCGGCTGTCGCGCAGGCCTCGCGGGCCCGGTCGCCGAGCGACGCTGAGCGCGCCGCGGAGGCCTGCGCCGCCGACTCCTCCGCCTCGCTGGGGTCGAAGAACGCGCCTCGACGAGAGCCGCCAGGTCTCGGGCCCACGACGTTGCCGGGCGCGGCGCTCCCGAGCGCTCGCGCAACGCGAACGCCAGCCTCCGGCGAACGTCACCACCAGGCCAACGGCCGCGCGCTGCGTACCTTCGACGTCGTCGAGCGGGAGGATGCCCGCGATCAGCGTATGGTCGCCGCCGCGGCCAGCGCGTAGCCGGCGAGCAGCGCGGTCGAGGCCGAACCGCCACGTGTGCTCCGCGAGCGCCGGCAGGCCGGCCATCGCGCGCGCCTCCGCGTCGACGCCCCACCGGACGCCCGATGCGCGGATCCACCCCGGACGAGCGCCAGGTCCGGTCTCCGTGAAGCCGAAGCGGCGCCGGACGGCCTCGACGTCGAGCAGCGCCATCAAGCGCGTCGCTTCGTAGCGGCTCGTGGGCAGCTCGAGCAGCGCCAGGAACGCGCGTACGAGTGCGCGCTCTCGGCGCCGAGGCTCCGGTCGGCGATCGTGAACGGGATGCGCCGCTCCGGCGGCACCGTATCGAAGACGGCTTCGATCGCGGGCGCGTAGATCTCGATGTCCGGCGTCATGACGACGACGTCCGGACGGCGTCAGGTCGGGATGCGGCATCGAAGAGCGCGAGCAGACGATCGTGCAGCACCTCGACCTCGCGCAGCGGCCCGTGGCAGGCGTGGATCTCGATCGATCGGTCGTCGTCGCGCGTGCCGACGTCGGGCGTCCCGTCGCGTCCGGGATAGCTGGAGGTCGAGGATGTCGGCCTGCACGCGACCGAGCACCGCATCGGAGGCCGGCTCGACGAAGACGTCGTCGACCTGGTGGCCGACGGCGCTCGCGCGCGAGGTCGAGGAACTCCGCGGCCCCGCCGGCCGGAGCCGAGGCGAGCAGCGGATTCCCGACTTCGAAGTGCAGCTCCTCGCCGCGCGTACCGCGCCGGACGAGCTCCGGCCTCGGAGGAACGATGGTGCTCCACTCGCGCCGGCTACGGGTTCACGAGGAGGAGGTGGACGTCGGCCGTGTCGGCGAGCCGCGCGAGGACCTCGAGCGACGCGGCGGCAGCGACGGAACGCCGAAGACCGCGACGCGCGGCGGCAGCGCGCCGGGTGGAGGCGGCCCGCCGCGCACGCGGCGCCAAGGCTTCGAGGAGCATCGACGCGATGACGTGCAGGCGCCGTCGCGGCGACGAGCGCCAGCAGCGCCGGCTTGCCAGCCCTCGCCGCCCCGCCTCCCAGCGCCGGATCCAGTCGGGACGATAGACTAGGTACTGATCGAAGACGTCGGCGATCCGGCATGCGAGCTCGTAGCGGCTGGCGATCGGCGCCGCCGGCGAGAGTAGTCGACGTAGCGGCGCCATCGGCGCCGACGGCTTGAGCCGCGCGCGCGGATCTCCATCAGCCGCCACGTCATCAGGCCGGCGTCGCAAGAGTCGCGACGGCATCCGGGCCGAGGGCACGCCCGACGCGTCCCAGACGAACCCGCGCCGGCAGCGGAACTGCACGTTCGCGCAGAGGCCACGTTCGCGCGCGGCGATGCGCGAGCGCGAGCCAGCGCTCCATGCCCGCGTTCTGGACGACGACGACGTCGGGCGTGAAGCGTCGCCGGCCGGAAGGAGCGAGCTCGGCTACGAGCCGATCGGCGCAGCGTCTCGAGGCGGTTGCTCCCGTGATCGCGCAGCATGGCGTCAGCGCGCCATCAGGAAGCGCACCGCCTACTCGCCCAGCTGCCGAGCTTCGCGACGCCGGAAGCGAGCTGCAGCCAGGCGTCCCGGAAGCGGTAGGCGACGAGGCGCATGCGCGAGAGCGAGCGCGTCGGCGCGGCCGGATGCTCCGCCGCTCGTAGCCGTAGGGCCGCGAGGAGGTCGCCGGTGATCTCCTCGATCCTCCGGCGAAGCTCGCGCCGGCATGCCGCCCTTCCACTTGGCGACGGTTTCCCGCGACGCACCCGCGTGGCGCCCGTCGCGGCGGCCGAGGTTCCGCGCGCGCAGCAGCCGGCCCGGCGTCGGACGGGCGCCGGCACGCCGAGGAAGTCGAACACGCGCGCACGAGCTCGCACGCCCACGTCGGCGGCCAGGTCCTCGTAGCGGGAGCCCGAGGAAGCGCGCCCGCACCGAGCGCGTGCGCCGGCCGTCGCGGCAGCGCCGCACGCTGGTCGGCCCACTCCTGCGCAGGTCCGGAGCGCGGAGTTGCCCCCACGCGCTCCTTCCGTCGAGAGTACGCAGTCGCGCGGATCGCGCACCAGTGAATCGAAGCTGGGCGCGCCGAGGCAGCGACGCCAGCAGCGCGAGCGCTCGCCCATGTACACCCCGGCGTCCGGCTCGCCCCAGACGATCTCGTCCCACGGCTTCGGGGCGATCGCCACCTCGCGCGCGATGGGACGCAGCGGAAGAGCCCCGCCGACCACTGCCCGGCTATCGCGCCGCGGGCACGCCGCCCACCACTCGCCAGCCGGGGCACGTGCACGCCAGCCGCGATGTCTCCGCGACCGCCAGAACGCGCGCGTCGCCGCGCAGCGCCGCCGGTCAGCCGATCGAAGGCCCGCCCGCGTCGGCCAGATCGCCGTAGCGGGCTGGCATCGTCCCGCGTGGAAGCGCTGGGATGAAGCGCGACGACTCCACCTCGACATCCAGAGGTCGGCGCTCGCGTTCAGGAGCCTCCGCGCAGCATCTTGTCCCCGAGCGGGGTTCCGACGACGAAGAAGCGGCGGTGACGCGCGCTCCACGGCCGCGCTCCTTGAACCACGCGTCCGGAGGGGAGCAAGCCTCGAAACGCTCGACCAGGAACGGCTGGGACCGCATGCCCGTTCCGGTTCCCATCGCGTTCGGCTACGAACCGCACCGACTAGCCGAGCCTCGACGCGTGGGCCTTCGAGCCGCAGCGCGCATGCGCTGTTGCTGTGTCCAGGGCTTGGAGGCACGCAAATGGAGACCCACACGGAGAACAACTTTCACGACCTGACCGACGGCGACGAGGTGGGCTTCGACGACTCCGCTCGCCGGCCATCGCTTCAGGGCCTGCGAGACCCCCGAGGAAGTAGCCGGGGCGCTCGAGGTCCGGCGTCAGGTGTACTGTGAGGGCTCCGGCTACCGGATCCTGCTGCCCCGACGAGCTCGGACCACCGCTCCTGGATCCCGCGCGCCGAGTGTGCGCCACGAGCCGTGGGCAAGTGCATCGGGACGATGCGCTCGGGACCCCGCTTCGCGGGCCCGTTCGAGTGCGAGGGAGTGCATTCGAGCTGCCGCGCCAGCTGCGCGGCTCGGCCTGCCTCGAGATCTCCCGGTTCGCGATCCCTCCCGGAGCACTCGCCGCGGCAGCACGATGGTGCCGGCCGTCGCCTTCGGCCTCTGCAAGTCTGCTACGAGTTCGCCCCGGCGATCGGGTCTGACCCACTGTAGTCGTCTGCTGGAAGCCCTCGCGCACCTGACGTACACGCAGATGGGCTTCGAGGCGACCGGCGACGAGGCCGCGTACGGCAAGCTCGACGGCGCGCTCCACCGAGCTGCTCGCGGTCCGCTTCGACGAGGCGCCGCAGTTCCTCCGTCGACAACCCGTTCAAGGTCCTCTTCCTCGAAACCAGCTTCGACGAGGTCACCGTGTTGCCCAACCGGCGGCCTCCACTGGGGCTCGTTCCCGATACCCGCGAGTTCCGGTTCGCAGTTGGCGCATGCATCTTGACCGGCGGAGCCCGGTGATCCCCCCGTCTCTCTAGGGTCACCGGGCTTCCGTCTTTCACCACCCTCGCTTGCACCGCCGCGCAGCCGCGTGGTTGGAGCGCACCATGCGGGTGTGGCGAACGACCTGGTGGATGGTGGCGGTGATCGCGTCGCTCCCGATGGCGATCGCCGCGAGGACGAGCCCCCGTGCCTCAAGGAGGCGCAGCGTGTCTGTGGGATGATCCCGGGCGCCGGCTCCTACGTCGAGGACTGTCTCGAATCCCACGGGAGCGAGGTGTCGGCGGCGTGCCGCAAGAATCTCGGCGACGTCACCGCCTCCGCCGACGCGATCCGTGCGGCATGCGACTCGGCCTCTCGCGCTACTGCGACAACGACGGGCAGGGCACGCCGCCGGGCAGGAGATGACCTGCCTGCTCGCACGCCGCGACAAGCTCCCGGAGCGCTGCCGGACGCGCATCGACAAAGTCTTCGCTGCCTCCTCCGGAGTGACCGTGGCCGACGACGGGATGCGATGGCGGCGCGCCGTCGCCGTCGCCAATCGTGCTCGCCGGCGGCGCGCGGGCGGCGGAGCCGCCACTCCAGGCGCTCGCACGTGAGCACGTCGGAGCCGGCTCAGGGCGTGTTCGTCGACGCCGCCGACGGCACGGTGCTCGCGTCGGAGGCGGCCGACCGTCCGGTCCACCCGGCATCGGTCACGAAGGTCGCCACGTCCCTCGCTCTCCTCGATCGGCTGGGACCCGAGCACCGCTTCGAAACGCGCTTCGTCACGACCGGCCAGCTCACGAACGGCCGGCCTCGACGGGGATCTCGTCGTCGACGGGGGCGACGATCCCTTCTTCGTCTACGAGAGCGCGTTCCTCGTGCTGTCGCGTCTGCGGACGATGGGCGTGGCGCGGATCGGCGGCCGGGCCGCGTTCCGCATGGCGCCTTTCTCTTCAACTGGCAGCCCGATCCGACGGGCGCACGGCTTCGCGAAGACGCTGCAGGGCCGCGACGAGCGCCACGGCGTGGGCCGAAGCCGGCGACGGCACGCCGCTCGCGCGCGCGGCGCTCGCGATCGTAGCGCGGCCGCCCCGGCGCCACGGTCGAGCCCGAGCGCACGCTTTCGTCACGCACCGCCCGCCGCCCTCGTGCACGTGCTGAAGGTGTGCAACGGCTACTCGAACAACGTCCTCCACTTCGCGTCGGACGCGATCGGCGGTCCCCACGTCGTCGAGACCATCGCCCGATCCGTCGTACCCGAGGCGTTGCGCGGGAGATCACGATCGACAACGGCGCTGGCGGCGGCAGCACGAACCGGCTCTTCCACGCGCGGCCACCGCCATCCTGCGCGCTCCTCGACGCGCGGCTCACGGCGCTCCACGGCACGATCACGGACGCTCCCGGTGTCGGGCGTGGATCCGGGTACGCTGAAGGAGCGACTCCTCGACCACCGCCGCTTCGTCGTCGGCAAGACCGGGACGTTCGGGTCCCAGGGCGCGTCGGCGCTCGTCGGCCTCCTGCGCTCGCGCCGCTACGGCACGGTCGCCTTCGCCGTGCTCGACCACGGGGTCGCGTGCCCGACGCCCGCAAACGCCATGACGCGTTCGTGCGCGCGCTCATCGACGCCGTCGATGCGGAGCCGTGGCCGTACGAGACGCCCGTTCGCTCCGGGCGTACACGCTCGCGAAGGTCGACTGACGATCACGGAGCCGAGCTGGGCGCGCGGTTCAGCCGCGTCGCGCCGCCGTGCCGCCGTCGATCGGGACGACGGCGCCGCTCACGAACGCGGCCTCGTCCGAAGCGAGAAAGCGCACGACCGCGGCGACGTCCTCCGGCGTCCCCAGGCGCCCGAGCGGGATCTCGGCGAGCTTCCGCTCGCGCCAGCCCGGTCCGCGCACCGTCTCCGAGAACGTCCAGCGAGCGCTCGGTCTCGATGAAGCCCGGGCAGACGGCGTTCGCGCGCACGCCCTGCGCCGCCGTAGTCGAGCGCGAGCGAGCGCGTCAGCCCGACGAGCCCGTGCTTCGACGCGACGTACGCGCCCTGGTTCCATGTTGCCTGCGATCGCCGGACGTCGACGCGATGTTCACGATCGCGCCGCGCCCGCTCGCGACGATGATGGGGCAGCGCGTACTTGCAGCAGTAGAAGCGCGCCGCTCAGGTTCACGTCGAGCGTCTGCGCCCACCACGTCTCGGCGAGGTCGGCGACGGTTTCCGGCGACGGGCGTCGCCGGCCGGTTCTGCGCCGCATCGTTCACGAGGACGTCGAGGCCGCCGAGCGCGCTGGCGACCGCCTCGACGACGTCCGCACCTGACTCGGCGTGCGCGACGTCGCATGCGAAGGCCTGCGCGCGGCCGCCCGCTGCCGCGACCAGCGCGACGGTCTCGTCGAGACGGTCGCGCCGCCGTCCCGCCACCGCGACCGCCGCGCCCTCGCCCGCGAGCCGGAGCGCGATCGCGCGGCCGATGCCCGACCCGCCGCCCGGTCACGAGCGCGACGCCTGCCCTGCGAGCGCGCGTCACGCGGGCAGCCGATCCGGACGTCGTCGAGACGGTAGAGCCGCCTTGCAGTTGTCGTGCAGCATCGCGTGCACCTCGTCGGCCGGCACGCCGCGGAAGAGCGCGCTCGATCGTCACGCGGCTGTTCGGCCAGTCGGTGCCCGTGTGCGGATAGTCGGTCGACCACATGAGATGATCGAGGTTCAGGCGATGGCGGAGCTCGATGCCGACCGTGTCGACCATGAACGTCGCCCAGAAGCTCCGGTGGAAGAGCCGCGACTCGGCATGCGTCGGCAGCGTCGCCGCCGTCGTGCGGTGAACCAGCGGTAGCGGAGGAACATGTCGTCGGTCTGCTCGAGCATCGCCGGGATCCAGCCGATGTTCGACTTCGACGAGCAGCGACGCGCAGGCGCGGGAACGCGCTCGAAGAGCCCCGGAGAAGATCAGGCGCGCGACGAGCGGCACCGGTGTTCGCGCCCGACTTGCTGGTGGCGGCGCGCGGCAGCACGGCGTCGGGCTCGAAGCGGCGCGCGCTGCGACCGGACCGCCGGCGTGGAAGCTGCCGATGTGGAGCGCGACCGGCGATCTCCGGCCTCTTCGGCGCGCGCCCAGAACGGATCGTCGTCGCGCCGACGGCTCGACGGCGCCGCTCGGGAACGTCGAGATCGAGGACGCCGCGATAGCCCTGCGCGAGCGCCCACTCGAGCTCCGCGACGGCGTCGGCGATCCCGGTCGCCGGGAATGATCGGCGTGGCCGAAGAGGCGCGCGTCGCCGGCGGCGCAGAACTCCGAGCTGCCATTCGTTGTATGCGCGCACGCACGCGAGCTGGAGCGCGCGCTCGTCGCCGAACATGCGCGCGCCTTCCTCGCAGACGCTCGGGTAGAGGAGCTGCGCCCAGATGCCGTCGGCTGTCCATGTCGGCGAGGCGCGCCGTCGGGTCGTGGAAGCCCGCGCCGGATCGTCTGTAGGTGAGGCCGCCCGGACGGAAGTCCAGGTAGCTCGTGCCCGCGGCCGCCATCAGGCCGACCGGACGCCGGCGCGCGCCGCCGTCGAAGAGCCACACGTCGCCTCGTCGGTGCGTCGCGACCACGTGCGGCGCGCTCGCGCAGCGCGCTGCGGCACGCGCGCCTGCCACACGTCGGGCGGCTCGTACACGTGCGCGTCCGCGTCGAGGATCGGATAGTCGATGCTCGCGACCTCGACGAAGCGCTCGGCCATGCGGCGTCCTCATACCGTCGGATGCGCGACCTGGTCCACCATGTGGCGGAACGTGAGATTGACGCGCGGCCCGGACCGCGTGCCGGGTCTTGGCCACGCGATGCCACCACCGCGCGACGGCGTCGCCGCTCATGACGAGGACGCCGCCCCCGGCGAGCTCGATGCTCGCCCGCGCTCCGGCGTCGTCGCGCAGGTCGAAGCGCCGGGCCGCGCCGAAGCTGACCGAGGCGATGTCGGGTTGCCCGCCGTGCGGGTAGTCGCTGTCGCGATGCCAGCCGACTGAATCGCGTCCGTCGCGATAGAGGTTCGCCAGGACGGAGTTGAAGCGCCGCCCGCTCGCGGCTTCGACGCGCCGGCGGATCGATTCGAGCGCCGGCGTCAGCTCGCGCGGCGGATGGACGACGCCCGAGTAGCGATATCCGACGGGCCCGTACATCGCGATCAGCCGCGGCATCGGCACCGTGCGGCCGTAGATGGTGAACTGCTGCTGCCCCACTCGAGCTCGGCGACCAGCCGCTCGAGCAGGCGCGCACTCGCCGACGCATCGAATAGGTCGGGGATGAGCGTGAGCCGGCCGGTAGCACCGGCTCCATCTTAGCAAGCGGTCGGCGAACCGGGCTCCTCCGCGCGTGACGGATTCGTGGCGATTCGCGGAGGAACCGGCCTGCGCGTCTCCGATCCGGATCGGCGTACACGCCCGCGGGCGGGGCGGCCCTTCGGACGGAGCGGGCGGCGCTACCGGCGGATGACCTGTCCCGTCGAGACGCCGATGACGTTGGTCGGCGTGACGGCGCGCACCCGCACGAAGCCGCGGCGCGCGTCGCGGAAGGCCTGCTCGATGGCGACCGTGTCCTGCCGGTCGAGGACGAGCGATCCCGTCGGCGTCCGGAATCCCGGCCGTCCGCAGGCCCGGCGTGAACAGATCGTTGATCGAGAACTCGAAGACGAAGAGCCGGAACGCCGAGCTCGCGACCGTGAAGAGCGCGCCCGTCTTCACTGAGCTTCGCCGCCTCGAGCGGCGGCTCGGCCGCGCCGGGGTCGCGATATTGCAGCGGGCGATGCCGTTCTCGGTGACGACGATCACGGCACGCGATCTCCGCCGGCGCGTCGGCAGCGAGCGTCAGGTCGAACGTGATGATCGTGCCGCCCGGATCGACGACGACGTTCGACGACCGTCGCACCGGGTCCCGTCACGAGCACCGCGCCGCCCGCGAAGTTCGAGCCGGTCACGGTCATGGCCGTCGTCGTGCCGGGCGCTGACGATCGTCGGGCGAGACGTCGGTGATCGTCGGCACCTGACCGGGGACGTTCACCCGGAAGGCTGCCGAGCGAGTGAAGGAGCCCGCGCCGGTCGTGACCGTGACGTCGCGGTAGCCGACGGACGCCGTCGCATCGATGTCGAGCGTGCGCCTGCGCCGTCGACGGATCGAGGGCCAGCGCGTTCGATTCTGGTGATCTTCGGCCCGGAGAGCTGGATGCCCGTGCCGGGGACGACCGTGCCGAGGTTCACGCCGTCGAGTCGCACCGTGACGATCGTGCCGCGATTGCCGAACGGCGGGCGCGCGGCGTTGAAGAACGAGCTTCCCGCCGCGATCACGCGGAAGGTGACGTCGCTGATGCCCGCGCCCGGTCGTGACGGTGAGCGTGTGGTCGGTGTCGACCGCCGCGGCAGCCTGCGACGACGACCTCGACGGTGATCGTCTCGTCGTCGACGACCGCCGCGTTCTGGAGCGACGAGGTCGGCCGTGCCCTCGCTCACCACGCCGCCCGTCAGGTTGAGACCGCGGAGCGTCACGGGGACCGTCTGGCCGGGCTCGCCCGCGCCGGGCGTGACGACCGTCACGCTCGGCACGTTCGCGGGCACGACGAAGAACTCGATCGTGGTCTGGCCGCTCTCGGTCGTGACGATCAGGAGCCGCGCCTCGCTGGCGCTCGTCGGCGCGCCGGGTCGATCGTGAGCGTCGCCGTGAGCGTCGCGTCGTCGGGCGTCGCGCGTTCCGGTGACCGCCACGCCGGAGCCGGTGATGATGAGGACGGCGCCGGCGAGGTTCGATCCGCGTGAGCGTGACCGGAACGGTCGAGCCGACCTCACCCGCCGCTGGCGCCACCTGCGTCACGATCGGCGCCGGGCGCTGGACAGTACATCGTCAGCACTGCCGAGCCGAGCGCATTCGCGATCGTGACGGCATGCGTCCCAGATCGGCGTCCGGCGTCGACGCTGAACTCGAGCGCGAGGCTCGTGCCGTCGGGCGCGGGCGTCGCGGTCGCAACGGTCACGCCGGCGCCCGACACCGTGATCGTGGCCGGGCGTGATGCCGGTGAGCGCCGTGCCGGTCACGGTGCGCGTCGAGCGACAACCCCGTCGTCGCGAGGAGCGGCGGGGACACGTCGGCGACGACGGGGCCGCCGACCTGGTTCACGGTGAAGCTGACCGCGACCGTGCCGCCCGGCGGTCGAGAACGCGAGGATCCGCTCGCCGGCCGGCGCCGCCGCGTCGATCGTGAGGCGGACGTTGACGGCGAGGTCGCCTGTCGACTGCACCGCCGCGTCGACCCCGGCGTCGCCGAACACCGCGACCGTCGCGCCGGCGAGCGCCTGCCCTCGACGACCGCGTCGACGGTCGTGCCGACGATGCCCGACGCCGGAAAGATCCCGCGCGCCGTCGGCGCGCACACCGCCCGCGCGAGCGCCGGCAGTGCCAGGACCGCCAGCACGGGCGCGAGGCGGCGAACCCGGAGGAGCGCCGCCCGCGTCGTCATGTGCAGCGCCGCGGAGAGGATGTCGAAGGACAGACGCGCGTCCTTCGAGTAGGCGGTGATCACGACGCGATCGAGGCCGAGCGCGCTGAGATCGCCCTCGGGCGTGACCTTCACCTTCGCCGCGCCCGACGCATTCGGGAACACGTCGGCGAGATAGACCTCGACGGCGGCATCAGCGCTCGACGCGAGGTACGCCTTGTAGACGTAACGCGTCGAAGCGTCGCGCCGAGCGGTTGCGTCGCCGGCAGCGCGCGGCAGACCGGTGATCTTCATCTTCACCGATGCCCTTCGTGAGCGACGCGTTCACGCTCCCGTGGCTCGCGCTCGGCGGCGTCCAGAAGCGGAACGCCCGCCGCGGCCACCACGGCCGGAAGCCCGAACGAAAGAGCAGCGCCACCGTCCGGCCTCGTCATCGCGAAATCCTCCCCGAGCCGCCCCTCTGGCCCGAGAATCACGGTAACAGACGGCGCGTCAGCTCAAAAGCCTCAGACCTCCGGGGTCAGCGCCTGCAGCCGCTCGACCGCCTCGAGGTACTCCTCGACGAGCCGCTGCATCGACCTCCCTCACGGGCCGCACCTCGTTCATGCGGCCGACGATCTGGCCAACGGGGTTGAACATCACGGCCTTCGCCTTGTCGGCGTAGCGGTGTCCGCGCGCGACCGCGTCACCGGTCACCATGAACTGGAGCGGCATGCCGAGCGGGCTCCGGCGACTCCGCCACTCCCACGCCTCGGTCCAGTCGTTCTTCAGCATGCGGCACGGCTTGCCCGGTCCACGAGCGCGAGCGGACGGTGTCCTTGCTCGTCGCCTGCATGTAGCACGTCGATCTGCGCGGGCGGTGCGTCGGCTTCCTTCACGGCGAGCCAGAGCGAGCCCGATCCAGACGCCCTGCGCGCCCATCGCGAGCGCGGCCGCGATCTGCTTGCCCGAGCCGATGCCGCCGGCCGCGAGCACCGGCGTCGGCGCGACGGCTTCGACGACCTCGCGGCCAGAGCACCATGCTGCCGATGTCGCCCGTGTGGCCGCCGCCCTCGGTGCCCTGCGCGATGATGATGTCGACGCCCGCCGCCTTGTGCGCGAGCGCCTGCTTGCCGCGCGCCGCAGAGCGCGGCGACGAGCCGGCCCGACCGATGGATCTCGTCGATGATCTCCGCGGGCGGCGTGCCTGAGCGCGTTCGCGATGAGCTTCACCTTCGGATGCTTGAGCGCGACCTCGACCTGCGGCGTCGCGGTCGCGGCGGTCCAGCCGAGGAGCTGTCCGATCGGATGATCGCCCTCGGGCAGCTTCGGCACGCCGTGGTCGGCGAGGATCTTGTCCGCGAACTGGCGGTGCTGCTCCGGGACGGACGCGAGCAGCATCTGCTCGAGCTTCACGGGATCGAGCCTCGCCCATGCCCTCGTACTTGCCGGGAATGACGATGTCGACGCCGTACGGCTTGATCGCCGACGTGCTCGTCGATCCAGTTGAGCTCGATCTCGAGCTGCTCGGGCGTGAAGCCGACGGCGCCGAGGACGCCGAAGCCGCCGGCCTGCAGACCGCGGCGACGACGTCGCGGCAGTGGGTGAAGGCGAAGATCGGGAGCTCGATGCCGAGCCGATCGCAGAGCGGCGTGTGCATAGAGGTTCGTGCTTAGACCAAACGATCGTTTGGCGCCAGCGCGGATTGACCGCGGCGGCCGACCGCCCGATAGGGAGGCGCATGGACGTCGGCGTTCTGATCCCGCCAATCCCGCGACGAACCGCGCAAACCGCCCGTCTCGTCGAGGAGATGGGCTTCGCGAGCCTCATGATGCCGGACAGCCAGAACCTGGCACCCGGAGGTCTGGGGTCATCTGATGCTCGCGGCCGGCGCCACCTCGCGCCTGCGACTCGGCCCGGGCGTCAGCAACTCGGTCACGCGCGATCCGGCGGTGACCGCGTCGGCCGCGCTGTCGCTCCAGGCGGAGAGCGACGGCCGCGCCGTGCTCGGCATCGGGCGCGGCGACTCGTCGGTGCAGCGCATCGGCACGCGCGAGGACCCGGTCGCGCACCTTCGAGCGCTACCTCGCGACGTCCAGGCCTATCTGCGCGGCGAGGCCGTCGACCGCGACGGGTTCGCGAGCCGGCTCGAATGGCTGCCGCACGTCCAGCGTCGCCGAAGGTGCCGGTCGAGGTGGCGGCCACCGGGCCGCGCGTCGATCGAGCTCGCGGCGCGCGTCGCCGACCGCATCTGCTTCGCGGTCGGCGCCGACCCGACGCATCTCGCGCCGGTGCTCGAGCGCGCGCGCGCGGCCGCGCCGCGCCGCCGGGCGCGACCCCGACGCGCTCCAGCTACGGCGCGTTCGTCACGTGCGTGATCCACGACGACCTCGCCGCCGCGCGCGACGCGCTGCGCGGCGCGGTCGCGACCTTCGCGCGCTTCTCGGCGCTTCGCGGGCAGCCCGCTCGAGCAGCTGCCGCCCGCGCTCCGGCGCACGGCCGAGTACCTCCGCGCCCACTACGACATGCGCGAGCACACCCGCGCCGGCGCGGCGCACACTGCCGGCATCGACGACGCGTTCGTCGACTGGTTCGGCGTCGCCGGTCCGGTCGCGCGCGTCCTGCCGCGCTTCCGGGCGCTCGCCGACGCTCGGCCTCGACTTCATCCACGTCGTGACGTCGTCGACCGGCGTGGTCGCGGGACGTCGCGGTCGGCTCCTTGATGGCGCTCGGCCGCGACGTCCTCCCTGCCCTCACGACGCGCTGATCAGTCGAGGAAGGCCCCGCTCGGCGAGGCCGCTGCACAGCTGCCGCTCGACGCGCTACCGCCGCTCGTCGCGCATGCGTCGGCGCTCGTCACGCTGCAGCTCGAGGTCGTGCAGTCGGCGTCGGCCCCGCATGCGAGCTCGTCGTCGTTGCTGCAGACGCCGTTCGTGCAGGTCCCGGTCGTCGGGACGAGGCACGCGACCGCCCCGTTCTTTCCACAGGACGAGCGCGCCGCGCACGGCACGAGGCTCTTCGCACAGCGCCGCTTCACGCCGGCCGCGCGTACGCGTCCCTTCACTGCGTGCGTGACGCAGCGGGACGTACTGGCCGTGGTTCTTCCAGGCGATCGTCCCGCCGGCACCGTCGTCCGGGCCGGCGCAGGGGCAGGTCGCGTCGACGAACGCGAGGATGGCACTCGACGCCTCGCAGCTCGCGCCGCCGTTGCCGTGCCCGTTGCCGTGCCCGCCATTGCCCTTCCCTGTTCCCGTGGCTGCTCCCGCCGTCCTCGCCGGTCCCGTCGTCGCCGCCCTTCTTGCCCCCACCGTGTTTCTGGTGACCGCCGCCGCGCCCGTGCCCGCCACCGACGCCGTCGGGCCGGCCGTGCCCGTGGCCATCGTCCATTCCCGTCGTCGTGACTCTTCGCGAGCGCGACACCCGCGCCCATGAGCGCGAGCGCGGCGCCCGTCGCGATGATCGACCTCGTCCAGTTCGTCTGCATCGTCGTCTCTCCTTTCGCCATGCGGCTGCGCGCGGCGCCTGAAGCGGCGGGCGATCGCGCTCGTACGAGATTGCACGCGCCGTCATCCGCGTGGCCGCTCGGGCTCGCGGGGTTCGGTGCGGGACGCGCGGCCGTTCCGTCGCGCGTCAGAACATAGCAAGGGACGCGCCCGCCGTCAGCTATGCGCGTCGCCGTATGGTGCCCTCGTGGCGCGCGCGCCCGGATTTCTGATAGCGACCCGCATTCGCCCATGCGCCCTCGTCAGGTGAGACGCGTGCTCTTCCTCTCGCGCGCTCGTCGCGATCCCCTTCCCCTATGCCGTCGTCGAAGGCGGTCGCGTGCCGGCGCTCTGGCTCACGACGGTGCGGCGATCGCGATCGCGCTGACGGCGCTCACGCAGGGCGGCAGCGCGTCGGCGCTGATCGCGCGCTACTATCTCCTGGAGGCGCTCGCGTGCGTCGTCGGCGCGTACCTCCTCGCGCACCTGGGCGGATGGCTCTTCCGCCGCTTCGTGCCGGCAGCGCGCCAACCGACCGTGCTCGCCGTCTTGGTGGCGATCGGGGTCGGCGCGGCCCTCCTCGCCGATCTTCGCGAGCACCGCGGTGCGCACCGGCGAGCCGACGAATCTGTTCGGGATCTTCGCGCTGTGCGTGACGCGCGCGCTCGCGCTGGTCGTCGCGCTGGCGGCGCTCGCGACCGCCGCGCCCCCTTCGAGCGCACCGAGAACGCGCACCCTGCGCCGCCTTCGATCCGCTCCGGCGGCCGTTCTTCGGCGACCTGCACGTGCACACCGCGCTCTCGCTCGACGCGAGCACGCAGGACACGCGCAACCGTCCGCGCGACGCCGTATCGCTTCGCGCAGGGCGAGCCGATGGGCATCCAGCCGTACGACGACGCCGGACGTACCGCAGCGGACGATCCGCCTCGGCCGTCCGCTCGACTTCGCCGCCGTCACCGACCACGCCGAGCTGTTCGGCGAGGTCCGCATCTGCCAGACGCCCGGGCTGCCCGGCCACGACTCGTCGATCTGCCGGCTCTACCGCTGGCTGGCCGCGGCTCGCGTTCTACCATGATGAACGGCGACACGATCGGCGCCGAGGAGCCGATCCGCTACGCGTTCTGCGGCCACGAGGGCCGGAACTGTCTCGACGCCGCGCGCGGCCCGTGGACGCGAGGTGCAGGACGCCGCCGAGGCCGCGCTACGACCGCACGGCGCGCGTGCCGCTTCACGACGTTCGTCGGCTACGAGTGGAGCCTGCACGCCCGGCGACGACGAACCTCCACCGGAACGTGATCTTCCGGAACGCGATCGTGCCCGAGCTGCCGACGTCCGTCGCTCGACGCGCACGACGCCCGAGGCGCTGTGGGCGGGCTCGCACGCACGAGTGTCTCGACGCCGGGCACCGGCTGCGACGTGCTCGCGATTCCGCACAACTCGAACCTGAGCGCCGGCCGGATGTTCCGCGTCGAGGCGCCGGACATGCCGCCGCTGCGACGCCGACGCGCGCGCGCGCCGATCATGGAGCCGCTCGTCGAGATGATGCAGCACAAGGGCGACTCCGAGTGCGCTGACCGGCGCTCGGCACGACCGACGAGCAGTGCGGCTTCGAGAAGCTCCCGTACGACCGCTTCGGCGGCAAGTACCGCGCGGAGATGCGCTTCGCGCCGAGCCGCGGCGAGCTTCGTCCGCGAGGCGCTCGGCCAGCGGGCTCGTCGACGCGCAGACGCGTCGGCGCCAATCCGTTCCAGCTCGGGCTTCGTCGGCAGCACCGACACGCACATCGCCGCCGCCCGGCCTCGTCGACGAGCACGGGCATCCCGGGACACGGCGGCGCATCGGCGCGCCGCTCCAGCCACGGCGGCCGCGGCCTTCCCGACGACGTCGAGTTCAACCCGGGCGGGCTCGCCGTCGCTGTGGGCCGAGGAGAACTCGCGCGACGCGCTCTTCGCGCGCGATGCGCCGGCGCGAGGCCTACGCGCACGAGCGGCCGCGCATCGTCGTGCGCGTCTTCGGCGGCTGGGAGCTACCGCGCCGACCTCTGCGCGCGATCCGGCGTCTCGCGGCGCGCGGCTACGCGCGGCGGCGTGCCGATGGGCGGCGACCTGCCGCGCCGCGCCCGCCGCGGCGGCGCGCCGCGATTCGTCGATCTCGGCGCTGCGCGACCCGGCACGACGGCGCAGCCGGGCGCGCCTCTGCAGCGCGATGCAGATCGTGAAGGTGCTGGCTCGACGGCGACAGCGCCGCGCGAGCAGGTGCGTCGACGTCGCGGGCGACGCCGGCGACCGGCGCCGACGCCGATCGACCTGCGCGCCGCCCGACCGGCCGCGGCGCCGACACGCTGTGCACCGTCGTGGACCGATCCGGCCTTCGACCCGCGCACGCCGGCGGCGTCTACTACGTCCGCGTCCTCGAGAACGCCGTCGTGCCGCTGGAACGACGTACGTCTGCAACGCGGCCGGCGTCGACTGCGACGCACCCGGCGACGGTGCCGGCGGGGCTCGCGTCGTGCTGCGACGCCGCCGTGCCGAAGACGATCAGGAGCGCGCGTGGACGTCGCCGATCTGGTACACGCCACCTGGCGCATGACGCGTAGCCGTCCCGCTCCGATCCGACTCGACGACCTCGCGGTCCCGACGCTTTCCGCCGCACGTCGTCGAGGTGCGCGCAGCCATGGCGGCGATGGCCGCGACTGGCGCCGCTCGACGCCGACGCGCTCCTCGACGCCGCGCGCGGCGTCGACCGGCCTCGACGACTTCGGCGACGACGCGTTCGTCCCGCGTCTCCGCCTGCCTCGTCCGGGCGCTCGCGACCGAGGGCACGCCTCGTCCGACGTCGGCCGCGTGATGGCCCACGCGCCAGCTCCTCCAGACCTTGAAGAACCGCCTCAAGGTCGAGGCGCTCGTTCGCGCGTCATCCCGAGATCGCGCGAGCGCGCGATCCGCGCGCCGATCGTCATCGTCGGCTTGCCGCGGACCGGCACGACGCACCTCCACAACCTGATGGCCGCCGATCCGGCGCTCCGCAGCCTGCCCTACTGGGAGAGCCTCGAGCCGGTGCTGCTCGACGACAGAGCTGCCGGCGCCGGGCGAGCCCGATCCGCGGCGCGCGCGCTGCAGACCAGGCGCTCTGGTTCGTCAACGAGAGCACTGCCGCACTTCGTCCGCATGCACGAGATGACGACCGATCACGTCCACGAGGAGATCCAGCTCCTCGCGCTCGACGTCTCGACGATGCTCTTCGAGACGATGGGCGCTGCTGCCGTCGTGGCGCGACCGCTACCGTCGCAACGGACCAGACGCCGTCGTACCGCGTACCTCCGCCGTGTGCTCCAGGCGATGCAGTGGCAGCGCGGCGGCGGGCGCTGGGTGCTCGAAGTCGCCGCAGCACCTCGAGCAGGTCGGACCGCTGCTCGACGCGTTCCCCGGACGCGGTCGTCGTCGTTCACGCACCGCGATCCGGCGTCGGTGATGGCGTCGTGCGTGACGATGGCGGCGTATACGCGCGCGCATGACGCCGCGAGCCGCCGATCGACCTGCACGCGATCGGCCGCTACTGGCGCGACCGCGTCGAGGACCTGCTTCCGCGCCTGCGTCCGCGACCGCCACCTCGTCGCCGCCCGACGCGGTCGATCGACGTCCGCTTCGACGACTTCATGCGCGACGACCTCGCGATGGTGCGCCGGATCTACGCGCTCGCGCGGACGAGCCCGTGACGGCCGACGCCGAGGCCGCGTGGCGCCGCGTTCATGGCGACGCCACCCGCGCGGCGTGCACGGCACGGTCGAATACGACCTCGCCCAATTCCGGCTCTCGACGCGACCGAGATCCACGCCGCCTGCCGCTTCTACGCCGTCGAGCGCTTCGGCGTCGTGCGAGGGGCGCTGAGGACCTGCGGGCGCGCAGCAGCCGCCATCGACTCGACGATCTCGCCGGTGCGGTCGCCACCCGGGCACACGTGCTGATGCGCACGCAACGCCGCCGCGGTCGGGCGTCGATCTGCCTCCGGTCGCGACGAACGTCACGCCGCGCAACGCGCGCAGCCGCCGACTTCCGCCTGCGAGCGCCGGACGATCCGCCGCGCGCCGCGCGAGCTTCGCTTCACTCCCATCGGACCCCACCGAGACCTCGCTTTCTCGGCGGCCTCCGCCTCCCCGGCCCCCGGCCCCCGCGGCCCGAGCAACATGGGAAACTCGTCGCCCCCTTAGCAGGGGCGCGCATGCCAACTCAAATCGAGGGCGTCAGCGATTCGAAGCAGCCGGCGGGTGATGCCGCTCATCAGCCTCGACGGCTCGCGGACGCGGCATCGCCGCGAGCATCGCGGCGCCCTGGCGATTCACGTCACCCGGCACGAGCGTTCGGTCCGCCGACGCCGAGCGTCTCGAGGGCGCTCGCGCACGACGTCGGCCGGCTCGGCGACGTGCGGGCCTGGGCCGCGGAGCTCCTCGGGCTGCGACGACTGCCAGCCCGGCGTGCGCGTCGAGCCCGGCTGCACGGCGAGCACGTCGACGCCGAGCGGCCGCAGCTCGGCCCAGAGCGCGTCTGCGAGCACCAGGTCGAAGGCCTTCGTCGCCGCGTAGACCGCGAGCTGCTCAGACCCGAAGTTGCCCGACATCGACGACATGAGGACGATGCCGCCGCGGCCGCGCGCGGCCATCGCCGGCGCCAGCGCGTGCACTGACGCAGCATCGGCCCGCGGCAGTTCACGTCGAGCATCGTGCCGAAGTGCGCCGGCGCGATCTCGAGGAACGGACGATACGGTCCCGATCGCCGCGTTGTAGACGAGGAGCCCGATCTCGCGCCCCGGCGACGCGCCGGCGCGAGCGGTCTCGACGAGATCGGGCGCGGCGCGAGGTCGACCGGTCACCGGGACGACCTCGATGCCCGGCCGGCACGGCGATCGCATTCGGCCGTCGACGCGAGCGGCCCGGCGTCGCGATCGAGCAGGACGGATCTCAAGCCGCGCGCCGCCAGCTGGCGCGCCTACTCCGCGCCCAGCCCGACGGCGGCGCCCGCGACGAGCGCCCACGGGCCGTAGCGCACGCGGAAGTCGTCCGGCGCGGCCGTCAGCGGAAGCGCGGCGGTCGCTTCGCGAGAAACGCCGACACCGCCTCCTTGTGCTCCGGCGTCTTCCAGCACTCGCGCAGCAGCTCGCGACTCGCGGCGCTGCACGCGCCGAGATCGGTCGTCGCAGCCGTTGCGCGAGAGCAGCGTGCTTGATCATGCGGAGCTGCGGATCCGGGTTGGCGGCGATCTCGCGCGCCGAGCGCGAGCGCCTGCGTCGAGGGCTCGTCCGGCGCGACGAGGCGGTCGACGAGGCCCGCCGCGTGCGCCTCGGCGCCCGGGTAGAGCCGGCCCGGAAGGCACATCTCGCTCGCGCGGCCGAAAGCCGATGCGCTGCACGCAGGAAGTGCGTGCTCGCCGAGCTCCGGCACGAGGCCCACCTTGATGAAGAGCATGCCGAAACTTCGCCTGCTCGGACGCGACGATCACGTCGAACGGCAGGATCATCGTCATGCCGATGCCGACCGCGGCGCCGTTCACCGCCGCGATCGAGCGGCTTCGACTCCGCGGCAGAGCGCGACCCAGTCGAGGCCGCGCGGCATGCCCGCCCTGCGCCGCCCGCGGTGTCCTGCGCCCGGATCGACGCCGTCGATGCGCGTCTGGAACGTCGCCTCCATGTCGGCGCCGGCGCAGAAGCCGCGGCCCGCGCGCCGGTCATCGACGATCGCGCCGATCGCGCGATCGGCGTTCGCCGCGTTCGATCGCGTCGCGCCATGCTCGACGCGCCATCGCGCGGCGTCCACGCGTTCAGCTTCTCGGGACGCGCGAGCAGATGAGCGCGATCGCGTCGCGGCGCTCGACGGTGATGAGAGAGTAGCTCATCGCCGGCTCGTATCGCCTGCGTCGCGGCAACCGTCAATCGGCGCGGCGGCGGCGCGCTCCTCGCCGCGGGCCGTGCGCGGGCGAATGGACCCACGTCCACACCCATCCGACCCCGAGCAGGTTCGCGCCGTGCTCGACGCCGGGCGGCCACCCGGTGACGCCGGCCAACCCGAGAAACCCCGCGACGACGAACACGAGCGCACCACCGCCAGCCGCTCGCGTCGCGCCAGACGAACGAGCCCTCGAGGATCGCCGTAAAGAAGAGCGCCTTCCACTTGGCCCGCGTCGCCACCACAGGATGGCGAGCGGCCTCGCCATCGCGCCGGGTCGGTCGTCTGCGACAGCCGGAGGGCTGGAGGTTCTCGATCGGTCGCCGGCCCACATGACGAGCGCGAACACGCCGACGACCGACGGCAGCCAGCGCGGTGCGACGCCGCGCGCGCGAGGCAGGCGCGATCGCGAGCGACAGGCGCGGGCACGCGTCAGCGAACAGGAAGTCGATCCAGTTCGCGAGGTCCATCGCGCACCGTGTCGGGACGCTGGACGTCGCCGCGTGCCGCGAGGATCCCGAGGACGTGCGCGGGTGGCGTGCTTCAGCGAGCTCTGAACCCGATCACCGCGCCCTCGAGACCACCGACGTTCTCGCGGACCGTCGTCCGCGGCATGACCGCGAAAGGATCACGCCGAGGAGGAGCACCGCACCGCCGGAGAGTCGTACCAGACGCACTCGCGCGCCTCGTCGTGTCCCATACGCCCTGATGCCCCGGGGCGGTCGCCGGCGCAAGATTGAGCACCGGGCCCATCCTTTGATAGCGACGACGGCATGGGACCGCTCACCGGACGGAAGATCGTCGAGCTCGCGGGCATCGGCCCGGGGCCGTTCTGCGCCATGCTGCTCGCCGACCTCGGCGCCGACGTGATCGCGCGTCGACCGCGCCGACGACGGCGGCCTCGGCATCGCCCGGCCGACCGAAGTTCGACGCTCATGCGCCGGAGCCGCCGCTCGATCGCGGTCGACCTGAAGCAGCCGGACGGCGTCGACGCGGTGCTGCGGCTGGTCGACGCAGGCCGACGCGCTGATCGAAGGCTTCCGCCCCGGCGTGACCGAGCGGCTCGGGCTCGGCCCCGACGTCTGCCTCGCGCGCAATCCGCGCCTGGTCTACGGCCGCATGACCGGCTGGGGCCAGGACGGTCCGCTGCGCGCAGGCGGCCGGCCACGACATCAACTACATCGCGCTCACCGGCGCGCTCGCACGCGATCGGCCGCGACGGCGAGCCGCCCGTCGCCGCCGCTCAACCTGGTCGGCGACTTCGGCGGCGGCGCGCTCTGCTCTCGCGTTCGGCATCGTCGCTGCGCTGCTCGAGCGCGAGCGCGCTCGGGCAAGGGCCAGGTCGTCGACGCCGCCATGGTCGGACGGCGCCGCGTCGCTGATGACGCATCTTCTACGGCATGCTCGCGCGCCGGCATGTGGACCGACGAGCGCGGCACTCGAACATGCTCGATACCGCGCGCGCACTTCTACGAGATCTACGAGACGAAGGACGGCAAGTCGGGTCGAGCGGCCTGCTCGATCGAGCCGCAAGTTCTACGCCGAGCTGCGTCGAGCGAATCGGCCTCGAGTCCGGCGATGCTGCCCGCACCAGATGCGATCGCAGCGCAGTGGCCGGCGATGAAGGCAGCGCTTCGCGGCGATCTTCAAGACGAAGACGCGCGACGAGTGGTGCGCGATCCTCGAGGGCACGGACGTCGTGCTTCGCGCCCGTGCTGTCGCTCGCCGAGGCGCCGCATCATCCGCACAACGTCGCGCGCAAGCACCTTCGTCGAGATCGACGGGATCCCAGGCAGCCGGCGCCCGCCCCGCGCTTCAGCCGCACGCCCGGATCGGATCCAGTGCGCTCCCCGCGCGTCCCGGCGGAGCGCACCGACGAGGCGCTCCGCGACTCGGGGCTTCGGCGCCGACGAGATCGCACGGCTGCGGAGCGGGCGGCGCCAGCCAGCCTGAACCGCCCGGAGCCACGGCTCGGGGCGGGGGGGAACCCGGTAGTGGAGCGGTCGCTGGCACGCGCGAAGCGGGGTGTCGCGGTCGGCGAGGCCGGCGCGACAATGGCGTCACGCACGGGATCTCCCAGCGGCAGGAACTCGATTCGGGCTGTGCTGCGGGGTTCGAGCGGCGCTTCTAAGAGAGGAACGGGATGGTCGGGATCGTTTCGTATGGGTCGTACGTGGCCTCCGGCCTGGCGCCCTCGCCGAGCCGCGCATCGCGCAGGTGCTCGGCGTGCCCGGTCGAGCAGGGCGAGCGCAGCGGTCGCGAGCTTCGACGAGGACAGCGTCTCGATGGCGGTCGAGGCGGCGCGCGACGCGCTTCGCGCAGCGCCCGGCGCGCCAGCATCGACGCGCCTCTTCTTCGCGACCACGACCCCGCCCTACGCGCGACAAGCTGAACGCCGCGCTCGTCGGCGCCGCGGCGCGCTGCCGCTCGAGATGCGCGCCGCGCGATCTCACCGGGTCGGTGCGCGCCGGGCTCACGGCGCTCCTCCAGGCGCGCCGACGCGTCGCGCGACGGCGCGCCAGCGCGCTGGTCGCGATCGGCCGACTGCGCGGCTCGCGCGCGCCGGAGGCGAAGGCCGAGCAGCACGAACGGCGACGGCGCCGGTCGCGTTCGTCGCTCGGATCGAAGCGCGTCGTCGCCGAGGTCGTCGCGACGGCGTCGCTGACGCGCGAGTTCCTCGACACCTGGCGCGGCGCCGAGCGAGCGCTTCTCGCACACCGTGGGAGGAGCGCTTCGCGCTGACGCAGGCGTACGCGCCGCTCCTCGGCGAGGCGGTGCAGGCGCGTGCTCGCGAAGGCCAAGCGTCGCAGCCGACGGACCTCGCCGACGGTCGTGCCTCGACTGCGCCGAACGCACGCGCGCCGCCGACGAGTCGCGCGCGCGCGAAGCTCGCAGCCCGACGCAGCTCGCCGATCCGCTCGCGCTCACGGTCGGGCAGACCGGCGCCACCACGCGCGCCTCGTGCTCGCGAACGTGCTCGCCGCCGCGAAGCCGGGCGACCGCATCCTCGTCGCGAGTCGCCAGCCGACGGCGCCGACGCCGTCGTCTTGCCGCGTGACGGACGCGACGCGCCGCACTACGCCAGCCGCGCTCGGTCGCGGCCGCCTGATCGAGTCGAAGGGCGACGTCGGCTACGGCACGCTACCTCAAGTGGCGCGAGATCCTGCCGACCGAGCCGCCGCGCCGTCCTGATCCCGACCGTCCCGGCCGGACCGCCGATGCTGCGCTCGAGGCGCTGGAAGTTCGGCTTCGTCGGCATCGACGTGCACGGCGTGCGGCACGCCGCAGCTCCGCCGCAGCGCGTGCTGCGCTGCAGCGCCGAGCAGTGACCAGATGGAGCCCTACCCGCTTCGCCGACCGTCCGGCCGCGGTCGCGACCTTCACGCTCGACCGCCTCGCGTTCTCGCTGAACCCGCCGACCGTCAGCGTCGTGCTCGACTTCGACGGCGGCGGCCGCTTCCTCTGCGAGATGACCGACTGCGAGCCCGAGCAGGTCGCGATCGGCGACCAGGTCGAGATGACGTTCCGCCGCACTGTACTCGGCCGGCGGCGTGCACAACTACTTCTGGAAGGCACGGCCGCGCCGCTGAGCGCACGAAGGAGACGCAACGCATGGCAAGCAACGGCATCAAGGATCGCGTCGCGATCGTCGGCATGGGCTGCACGAAGTTCGGCGAGCACTGGGACAAAGGGCCCCGACGACCTGCTCGATCGACGCCGCGTACGACGCGTACGCGTCGGCGGGCATCGATCCGAACGACGTCGACGCCTACTGGCTCGGCACGATGGGCGCAGCTCTCGGGCTCGACGCTCTCGGTGCCGCTGAAGATCCCGTACAAGCCGGTCACGCACGTCGAGAACTTCTGCGCGACCGGCTCCGAGGCGCTCCGCCAGGCGTGCTACGCCGTCGCGATCGCGGCGCCTACGACGTCGCGATGGCGATCGGCGTCGAGAAGCTCAAGGACTCGGGCTACTCGGGCCTCGTCGGCGCCGAGCCGCCGAACGACGGCACGCTCAGCAGCATGACGGCGCCGGCGTCGTTCTCGCTGCTCGCGCCCGCCTACTTCAAGAAGTACGGCCTCGATCCGAGCAGGGCAAGGAGGTGCTCGCGCGCATCGCGTGGAAGAACCACAAGAACGGCGCGCAGAACCCGAAGGCGCAGTTCCAGGCACGAGGTGCCGATGGAGCACGATCCTGCAGCTCGCCGAAGCGTCGCCGATCCGCTCGGCATCATGGACTGCTCGGGCGTCTCCGACGGCTCGGCGGCGGCGATCGTCGTCCGCGCCGAGGACGCGCACAAGTACCGGAAGGACCCGATCTACATCAAGGCGCTCTCGTTCGTCGCCGGGCCCGGCGCAGGCCACCTCGGACACAGGACTACGACTTCACGACGTTCCGCGAGGTCGTCGCGTCGGCGGCGGACGCCTACCAGCAGGCCGGCATCACGCGATCCGCGCGAGCAGATCTCGCATGGCCGAGGTGCACGACTGCTTCACGCCGACCGAGCTCGTGCTCTACGAGGACCTCGGCTTCAGCGCGCGCGGCACCGCGTGGAAGGACGTGCTCGACGGCTTCTTCGACCTCGAGGGCGGCCTGCCCGGTGAATCCCGACGGCGGCCTCAAGTCGTTCGGCCACCCGATCGGCGCGTCGGGCCTCCGCATGATGTACGAGATGCTGGCTGCAGCTCCGCGGCGAGGCCGGCCCGCGCCAGATCGAGAACCCGAAGCTCGGGCTGACGCACAACCTCGGTGGATTTCCAGGAAGCGCGTGAGCTTCGTGTCGGTCGCTCGGTCGCGAGCTGGCTTGACCGTCACGCGGAGACGATTTTTCTCTGACCGGGCCGAATGCCCCGGCGCAGACCAGACTTTGAGGGCTAGCCATGATGCGGACCACTGCCTCTGCTCGTCGCGGTGATCCCGCTGCCTGGGAACGGCCCATGCTCGACCCGGTCAATTGCCAGAAGCAGGTCAACAAGAACCCGCTCAAGTTCAATGAAGACGTACTTGAAGAAGGTCGGGAAGTGCGTCGACACCCAGAACATCGGAAAGATCTCCGTGGCCCCTGTCCCGATCCGGCGACGCAGCTGAAGATCCAGACGGTCGCCGGCGATGATCCAGACCAAGATCGAGCTTCCTGCGTCCGATCGCCGATCTCGCGACGCTTGGGATTCCCGACGAGCTGCGACGTTCGAGACGACGGCGCGACCGGCATCGAGGGCACCTGCGCGGGCGCTGCCGGTCACGACGCGGCGGCCGAGCTCGCCGCCTGCCTCATGCGCTGGAAGGGCGCCGAGCTCGCCGAGTTCCTCGCGGTCCTCTACGCCGTCACACGCGAGCCGAGTTGTGCGGCGGCGTGCTCGACGAGACCTCGCCGCGTCTGCTCGGACCTGGACTGCACGACGCCGCTGCCGAACCAGCTCGACCTCGGCGACACCGGCGAGAACGACTGCCAGAAGGCGATCGGCAAGGCCGGCATCAAGCACCTCGTCTCGATCGAGAAGGTGCTCGAGAAGTGCGGGCTGCTCGGTAACGACCGCGCGACGTGTCTCGCGGACCTCGTCGTCCAGACGGGCATCACAGAAGTCGCAGACCAAGCTCGACACCGGCATCCACAACAAGTGCGGCAACAATCGCGATCCGATCCCGACCCGCCCTTCTGCTGCCAGCACCGCCCCGCCGCAACGCGTGCCTGTGGCCGCGACCTCGCGAACGGATTGCGTGGACAACCTCGGGGGCACCGTCGTCGAGAACGAAGACCTGCGTGCGCCGGCAGCTGCGATGCCGGTATGCGGCGGCAACCAGCACATCACGTGGTGGAGCACCTGTCCGACCGAGACGACCTGCAGCAGGCGCGCTCGACACGATCGACGAGCTGATTGATTGCGTCGACACCATGGCAAACGAGGCCACGCGACGAGCTCTCTGCCTGCAGTTCGCGACCGGCTGGCCCGTGCCCGCCCGACGACGGCTCGCCGTCGTCGGCGTTCCTCGACTGATCAGGGCCGATCTCCCCCGCCACGAGCGCGGCTGCCCAGGCCGCGCTCGCGACGAGGTCGCCGGGCGGCGTCGGATCGACCGGCGCCGCGTCGTCGTGCCGCGGCGCCAGCTCGAGCTCCCAGAAGCCGACGTCGTGCCAGCGGCCGAGCTTCCAGCCCGCAGCGACGGTGACGCGCCCGCGAGGTGAAGCCCGAGCGCCTTCGTGCAGACCGACGCTGCCCGGCGTTCGGGAGCGTGATGCAGCCGAGCGCCAGCCGATAGCCCCGCAGGCGCAGGCACGCGAGCAGCGCCGCGTACACGCGGCGGCCGTAGACCCTGTCGACGGAAGTCGGCGTGAACGTAGACCGTCGTCTCGACGCCCCGCTGATAGCGGCGGCGCGCGCGCGCCACGTCGTGCCGTGCTGCGTGGTAGGCGAGCACGCGGTCGTCGCGCTCCGCGACGAGCCACGGCCAGCGCGCCGTGACCGTCTCGACCCGCCCGGCGAAGTCGACCGCGGACGGCGGGTCGTACTCGACCTGAACGTCGTCGCCGAGCCGTGAACGACCGGCGCGTAGATCGCGAAGCATGGCGTCGGGCGTCGTCGGGTGACGCCAGCGCGCACGGTGGGGCCGGCCATCACCGACGCGCTAGCGCGCGAAGCGCGCCGGTCTGCAAAGCCGCGGGCTACGGATTCCGCACGCCTGATCGTAGGTCAGCGGGATCGTCGCGCCCGAGGTCGACGACCTCCATGTCGGTCACCGCGATCGCCGAAGAGCGAGTGCGAGTCGATGCCGACCTCGTCCCAGCTGTGGGTCGTGAACGCGGTCGCTCGCGCGCGGTGAGCGCGATGTTGCCGCCGTCGGACGAGGATACATGCCGTAGCGCTGCATCGCGCGCGCGACCACGCGCGCGCCCTCGGTCGGCAGCGACGGCGAGCGGGAAGTCGGCGCGCAGCCGGAAGCGCACGCCGTACGGCGGCAGGTTGGCGCCGCCGCGTCGGCCCGCCCGCGTGCGACGCCGGACGCACGTAGACGCCGGCGCGCATGCGGCTCGTTCGGCAGGATGAAGCGGATCGCGTGGTTGATCTCGCCGCGCCGCGACCTCGTCGGCGGTGAAGAGCATCGCGGCGATCGGGAAGCCGGCGGCGTCGGCCGACGTGCACTGCTCGCCGCGGAGACTCGACGGATAGAACGCTTCGTCAGGTCCCAGGAGAGACCGCAGCGTCGTCGACGAGCGTGCCACCCGTTGTCGACGCTCGTATCGTAGAGCTCGTAGAGCCGCTTGCCAGGCCGCGTCGACCACGAGCAGGTGACAGTCCTCGTTGTCGACATCGCACGAGTATCCGGATCTGCGATTCGATCGCGCCGCCCACGGGCAGCGGGACCGGAAACGGCTCGTCGCAGTCGGGACTGCGTAGTAGCCGGGACGCTTCACGAACGTGAGGAACGGCGTCGCCGCGTCGGCGTGCAGCACGTGCAAGCCGAAGTCGATCTGGAGCTTGTTGCCGTTCCCCACCCGCCGGCGGCGGCGAGCGCGCCGATGATCGCCGCCGACTCGACTCGCGACCGGATGACGTCGATACGTCCTCGGTTCCACGGATTCTGCGCCTCGAAGAGGCCGCCGGGCGCGAGCGTCGTTGTGGTGGTGCCGCCGCACCGGCGTCGTGGTGGTCGTCGTGGCGCCGGGCACGCACGCGCAGTCGACGCAGTGGGTGCCCGCGTCCGGACACGGCGTCGAAAGCTCGCACGCCTCGCCGCGCGCGGGATCGACGACGTCGTCACCACAGTGCGACGGCACCGCGGTGACGATCGTCTTCGGCGTCCGGCGCGCACGCACCACGCCGGTCGCCGCGCTGCAGTCGGGCGCGTCGTAGATCATCCGCAGGCGGACACGCGTCAGCGTCCGCACGCCGTCCACTTCGCGCGGAGCTGGGTGCCGGCCGCCCGGCGCTTCCAGCGCGCGAGCGCGGATCGCAGAGCCCTGGAATCCTCACCTGCCCCGCGGCGTCGACGACGAGCACGCGCGCGGTCGTGCCGCTCGCGACCGGCGCGGCTGCCACGAGGGACGTCGGGACACGGCACCGGCGCGGGCGTGCCCGCCTCGCCCGCGCGCCCGCCAGAACGCCGCCACGACGAGCCGCCACATCCATGTCCGAGCGTGCCCGATCGCGCCGCGGTGGCGAGCGGACGTGCCGAGCGCCGTGCCGCGCCTCACCAGCCGTGCAGCAGAAGCCCGACCGCGCCCGCCGCGACGATCACGAGTGGCTCCGGGACCCGCTTCGCGTAGATCGAGCACCGCCGAGCGTCGCGAGCGCGATCGCCGCCGTACGGCACGTCGACGATCGCGCGCCGCCCGAGCACGACCGCCGCGCCGCGCGATCGCCCCGGTCGCGGCGGCGGTCACGCCCGTCGACGAACGCCTTGACCGCGCGGATCCGCGACCGACGCGGCGGAAGTAGCGGCGCCGGGATGACGACGAAGCAGGTAGCACGGCAGGAACACGCCGAACGCGGCCGCACGTCGCTCCGAGCGGTCCGGCGACCAGATAGCCGATGAACGCCGACGGTGATGACGACCGGGCCGGGCGTGATCATCGCGACCGCGACGGCGTCGAGGAACTGGCGCTCCGTGAGCCAGTGGAGCTCGTTCACGACGCCGCCGTGCAGGAACGGCACGATCGCGAGCCCGCTGCCGAACACGAACGCGCCCGCCTCCGCGAAGTAGCACGCGATGCGCCACAGAGCGTCGCCGGACGCCGGGCCGTGCAGGCCCGTCACGAGCCACGGCCACGGCGACGAGCGCGAGCGCCGGCGCGCGACGGCGCGGACCGCGTGCGCGCGCCAGCGCCGACGACGCCGCACGCGACGAAGATCCAGACGATCTCGGATTCCGTCCAGCGCGGTGACGGCCGCGCTCACGGCGAAGATCGCCCAGAGCAGCGGATCGCGGCCGAGCGTCGAGCCGCATGAGCTTGCAGGCGCTGCGGCCGATGATCGCGATCACGGCGGCGCCGATCGCCGTAGAACACGCCCTGCATCCACGGCGAGCCCGCCGTACGCGCACGGTAGAGCCGCCGAGAGCGCGAGCACCATCACGAACGACGGCAGGATGAACGCGACCGCGACGAGCGTCGCGCCGAGCGACGCCGGCGCGGACGCCAGCCGAGGTAGATCGCGAGCTGCGCGGCGAGCGGCCCGGGCGCGAGCTGCGCGAGCGCGAGCCCTCGACGTAGTCCTCCGCGCGAGATCCACCGCCGCGTCTCGACGAGATCGCGCTGCATGTAGCCGACGAGCGCGATCGGGCCGCCGAAGCCGATCGTGCCGAGCCGCAAAAAGAAGCGCGCGCGCGCGAGCCGAGGCTCGGCGGACCGGGCGCCGCAGGCGCGGCCAGTTCCGTCATCGCAGCTCGGCGGCGATGCGGGCGAGGCCGGCCGCGATCTGCCCTCGATGCGTGGCGGGCAGGCAGCCCACCGACGATCGTGGCGCCTCCCAGCCACCACGGCCACGTGAAGCGGATGTGAGTAGTCCGAGCCGGCTGCCGGCCCCGTCGGCCGTGATGCGGAGCTCGCCCAGGATGCGTCCCGGAACGGCGCAGCCGCCGACGACCCGGTAGTCCATCAGCGTGCGGCGGCTCGAAGCGGACGACCTCTTCACGAATCGTGAGGCCGCGTGCGTGGATCAGCGCACCTGGCGCCGAGACCGTTGGGCGCAGGCACGCCCCTGGCGTTCGACCCGATGTCCTCGCCGAGCGCGCGCCCGAACGCCGCGTGATCCGTCAGCGTCACGAACACGCGCTCCGAGGGCGCGCCAAAGCGCTGCTGCATCACGATCATCCGCCATTCGGCGTCGCTAGCGGAATCGCCACGTCCTCCGTCAATCGCGCGCCGCCTCCGGACCGCGCAGAGCCCGCCTTACTCCCGTGCGAGCCGCCGGAGATCGGCCTCGACGCGCGCGAGGAACCCGCGATCCGGACCGCGTCGGCGCGACGACCGGGCGCGCGCTTCGGATCGACTCGAGCGCGGCGTCTCACGTGTCGGGTGCGAGCCCGCGGACCACGAGGAGGCGCGGCGGCGATCGCCTGGCGCGCGCCCGCGTCCCGAGTCGCAATACGCGGCGAGCGTCGCCGTCGCGGCGTCGCGCGCGAGCCCGCCACCAACATGAGGAAAGCCGGGCACCGACGCGCGGGGTACCCGCCGTCGAGGACGGCAGACCGCGACAGCCGCGCAGCGCGCACGGCGCGATCGGCCAGTACTCGCGACGGAGTCGACCACATATGCCGTGCGCGGCGGGCGAGCCGGACGACACGCGGCCGCCGGCCACACGCCGGGAGCGACCTCCGTCGGGCGATCCGCCGGTCGCACGCGCCGCATGAGCGCGCACGCGATCGGAACGCGACGGGTACGGGAGGATCAGCACCGCGTGCGGGCAGGCCGTCCGTCCCGCTTGCCGAGCCACATGGGACGATTGAAGAGGTAGGCCGCGCGTCACGCGCGAGCGCGGTCCAGACGGCCGCGGCAGCGTGCGATCCGCTCGTCACGAGCGCCACGACGCCGCAGGCGAGCGCAGCGACGCCGATCCCGGCGGCGATCTTCGCGGGCTTCGTCACGGACAGATCGTTGCAACTAGCCAGCCGCGCCGGCAGGCGCTGAAGCGTCGCCTCGCATCGGCGTCGACGGTCTCGTTGCCCACCGGCATCGCGTGCGAAAGAGCGCCGCATGACACGCCTGGCGCTGATCGCCGTCCGGTCGCAGGACGGCAGCTGGCAGCCGTCGAGTAGCGCCTCACTCGTCAGGAGGCCAGATCCTGCACGCCGTTCAGGTGCGAGCCGCCGTCGACGAAGAGCGTGTTGCCGGTGAGATAGCGGGCGTCGTCGGTGGCGAGGAAGGCACGACGCCGCCGATGTCGCCTTCGGGTTCGCCCATGCGCCCCATCGGGTTCTGTTTGAGGAGCGCCGCCGCGTTGTCGGGCGCCATGGCGACGAAGGCCTCGTACTACCTCCGTGGCGGCCGCCGGGCAGATGACGTTCACGCGGATGCCGTGCCGCGCCCACTCGCGCGCCGCCGTTGCGCGAGCGCGCGCGACGCCTCCTTCGACGTGTTGTACTCCGCGGAATACATGTGCGCGTTGAGCGCTGTTGAGCGAGCGAAGAGTTCCGTCCCGATCCCCGTCCCTGTCGCTTCATGTGCGGGAAGGCGGCCTGCATCAGCCAGAAGTGCGACAGGAATCCCAGCGCACGCCGTACGTGTCGTCGATCGATGCGTGCTCGAGCCGCTTGATCGTGCGCCGCCCCGCGTTGTTCCAGGACGTCGAGCCGTCCGAAGCGCGCGAGCGTCGCATCGACGGCGGCCCGGCACTGCGCCTTGTCCGTGACGTCGGTGCGGACGAAGAGGCCCTGCCGCCGAGCGCCGGGAGCTCCGCCGCCGTCCGCTCGCCCGACACGCCGTTGATCTCGGCGACGGTCACCGCACATCCCTCGCGCGCATAGCGCCGGGCGATTCCGCGGCCGATGCCCGGCCCGCACCGGTGACGAGCGCGACCGCGCCGTCTAGCCACCATCGAAGATCCGCCGCATGCGCGGCTCTATCAGGCAACGTCCGGGGCGTCACGGCTGGCACCCCTCCGGTCGCTCCGCTACGATCGGCGATCGGAGACGTCTCGGGCGACGAGTCAGCTTCACCGGCTCGACATGCGGCCTTCGAGCGACACGCCAGGACTGCTGCTCGCTCAGCGCTCGGCGTCGCCGGGATCAGCGCGCGAAGGCGCGAGCGCTACAACGTCCTCCTGGGTGTCGATCGACAGCCTGCGGCGCGACGCGGTCGGCTGCTACGGATCGACGCTGCTGCGCGGACCGCACGTGTCGCCAAACGCCGAACCTCCCGATCGCATCGCGGCGGCGGGCGTCCAGATGGCGGACGCGTACGCGAACAGCCCCTGGGACGCTGCCGTCGCGTCAGCTCCTGGTCGGGCAGCCGACCCTCGTCCATCAGGTCGAGACCGACATGCACGCTCGACGCGCGCTTCCCGACGATCGCCGAGATCTGCGCGACGCGGGCTACCGGACCGCCGGCGTCTTCTCGGGGCCGTACGTGGAGCCGTACTGGGGCTTCGGCCGCGGCTTCGACCGCTACCGCGCCGCGTATGGGGACGCCGTCGCCGCCGCCTCGCACCAGCTCGCGGATCTGGTTCGCCCGGATCATAACCGCGGGCGCCCGCGGCAATCACGACGGCGAGGTCCCTGCGCTGGGCTCGGCGGCGCGGAGTACGAGGCCGTCCAGCTCTCGCACGCGGACGTCGGCTCCAGCGCGTCACCGGCACTTAACGCTCGCGGACCTCGACGAGCTCGCCACGTCGCCGGCACTGGTTCGCGTTCGTCCACTACTTCGACGTGCACTACGACTACGTGCCGCCCTCGCCGTGGGACGCGCGGTTCGACCCCGACCACGGGTGCCATCACCGGCCGCGGCTTCTTCGACAATCCCGCGATCGCGGAGTCGGATCCACCGTGATCGGCGGCTTCCGGCGTCGCGTCGGCGAGCGCGACCTCGATCACCTGCGCGCGCTCTACGCGGGCGAGGTCGGCTGGGTCGACAGCCACTTCGGACGACTCCTCGCATGGCTCGCGGCGCGACCTCGATCGGCGGACGCTCGTCGTCGTCGTCTCCGATCACGGCGATGAGTTCTTCGGCTTTGCAGCGGCATCGGCCACCGCCGCACCGTCGACGAGGAGGTGCTGCACATCAGTCCTCTTCCGCCTGCCGGGCGGTCACTGCCCGTCCGGACGCACCGGGGCTCGCCACGCTCGCCGACGTGCTGCCGACGGTGCTCGACGTGCCTCGGCCTTCCCGCCCGCGCGGAGCTCGGCGGTCGAAGCATACTTCCCTCCTGCGCGGCGACGACGACGGGGCCGCGCGCGCGGCATCATCGCGCGGCTGGTCCGCATCTACGACGTACAGGGCAGCGTCGACGGCGGGAGCGCCGAGCCGCTGCGGCTCGTCACGGTGCAGGAAGCGTTTCGCTCGGCACGCTCAAGGTGGTGCGTCGGCGCGCGTGGCCGCTCGTCCCGCCGGGATTGTCAGCCGAGCAGCGCTGGCTACGTGCGGCGGCGCTGAGGAATTCGGAACGAGACGCTCGAGTGGATCGATCTCGCGCGCTCGCCGCGCGAGAACTCGCGGCGTTCTCGAAGGATTTCTCAGGCGCGCCCGCGCAGACGCTGGCCGCGTTCCGCGCACGCGGTACCGGAGCTGCGCACGCGCATGCGTCCCGTGACGGCGACGCCCCGTCGCCGCAGCTCCGGAGCGCGCTCCAGGGCGGCTATCCGAAGAAGGCGCCGTGCCGATCACGCCGCGCCACCAGTTCGTGCTGCCGTTGCCGGAGCGATACCGTCGGTGCCGCGCTGACGTCGAGCAGGAGCCACGCGGAAGACGCTGCCGTCGCCAACCACGCTCTCGACCGCGATGCGACCGCCCATAGGCGCGACCAGACCGTGGACGATGAGGCCCGAGGCCGACGCCGCCCGGCCGCGACGCCCCGGCCTCGTCGATCCCGCTCGAACATGCCGAAGCCGCGCCAGGCTCTCGGGCGCGATGCCGGGCCCCGTGTCCCACACCGCGATCCGGAGCGCGTCGCCGTCGACCGCCGCGTCGACGGTCACCGTGCCCCGCTCCGTGTACTTGGTACGTTCGACACCAGGTTCTGGTGATCTCCTTCAGCTTCAGCCGGTCGACGCGCACGCGCGGCAGGTCGGCGGCGACGTGCCAGCGGGACGGCGATGTTCCCCGCCAGCGCCTCCGGCAGGGTCGCGATGTTCTCGGCGATGCTCACGGAAGAGGCGCGGTGCAGTCGACGTCCTCGACGCACACGACGAGCTTCCCGACCTGCGAGCCGGGCGGCCTGCAGCGTGCGGGTCGACGAGCTGCAGCAGATCGAGCGCACTGTCCCGGATGCGCGCGAGCGCGTAGGGCGTGCCGGTTCGTCAGTCAGTCGTCGCGCAGCTGGTCGGAATAGCCGATGATCACGTGCGGCGGCGAGCGCGGCTCGTGCGACATCACGTTCAGGAACTCGCTCTTGTGCCGCAGCGCCGCGCGCTCGCGCTCGCAGGCGTCGCGCCGCCACTCACTGGAGGCTCTCCTGCAGGCGCGCGCGGTACCGCGATCAGGATGACCGCCCGTCGCGATCCCCGCGCAGAGACCGGTCGCCAGGTTGATCGCGACCGAGGCGCGACGGAATCCCGCGCGGCGGCAGCAGCGCGACGAGCGTCGCCTGTCCGGCGGCCATGAGAGCGATCCCGACGAGGAGATCGGTGCCCGTCTGCAGGAACACAGACGCCGACGAAGATGCAGGCTCCAACGAGCGCGAGCTCCGGTCCGTTCCATCCCAACGACCCCGCGACGTACCCGACCGCGGGCGGGAGCCAGGTCGCGATCGCGAGCGTATAGCGGCGGAGCCCCGAAACGACCAGCGTCCCATCCCCACTGAGTGGCCGACGAGGCGCGACGGCGCCGGGATGCCGCAGCGGAGCCAGAAGAAGTCGCGATGGGTCGGGTCGTAGCGGACCCACGCGTCGGTGGTCGCGATCGTGCCGAGGATGCCGACGGCGATGCGGGCCGTGCGCGGATCGAAGGAGCGCGGCGTGTTGAGGAGCCGCCGCAGCCGCTGCGGCGCGCCGGACCAGTGCGCGCCTTCGCTCGATCGATCGTCGGTCACGCGGACGCCCCGCCGCGGACGACGACCGAAAAATAGGGTGAGACGAGAGCGCTGGCGGGCCACGTAGATGCTCCTCCCCGATTCGCCTTCCTAGCCTCACTGACTATCGGCCGTCGTGCATGTGCTGGCAGTCGAGGGCAGACAGAGCCAAACCTCCGCGGACATTGCGTTAGCCCATGCCCGCGCCGCAGCTATGGAGTCCGTGACGCTGTGCGATTGCTCAACAGGGACGGCCTCTTGGGCTGACTTTTCCTGTGACCGGTAGCGGCCGGGCGCGGTAGCGTCGAGGCCTGCGGCATGCGCGATTTCGCCCTCCTGTCCATGCTCGTCTTGATGCTCTCGACCCCTGCCTGGGGGGGCTCCCAGTGCGGGTGACGGGATCCTCGACCCGCTCGAGCAGTGCGAGCGAGCGGCAACCTCACGAGCGGCGACGGCTGCTCCGCCCCTCTGCCCTCTTCGAAGATGACGCGCGGCGACCGGCACCTGGACGGCGAGCCCGCTGGTCGACCTGTACACGCTGACCGCGCGCGAAGCCGGCGACGTGGACGCTCACCGGCGTCGCCTTTCCGCTCGGCCTCGCCGGCGCTTCGGCTCCCGCTCACCGGCAGGCGCATCGGCCCGCAGCTCCAGCTCCGGATCGGCGGGCTCCGCTTCGACGGCGCGATGGCGGCTGCACCGCGCACCTCGTCGGCCTCGCGTCGCTCACGAGCCTCACGCTCACGCGCGTGCGCTCGACGTACTGCGGCGACGGGACGATCGACACCGGCTTCGAGGTCTGCGACGACGGAAACTTCGCGAACAACGACATGCACCGTCGCGTGCATGTCGACCGGTCCACGCTGCGGCGACGCGACCGT
>ERZ1370068.44-contig-10036_pt1 | contig 50181 bp, 75 predicted proteins | sample MGYA00561227_ERZ1370068 | MGnify/ENA primary metagenome ERZ1370068 (study PRJEB38410, sample SAMEA6850437) | metagenome | study: Metagenomic assessment of the ecological functions of the soil: analysis of the soil microbiota associated with the... | reverse complement strand
TTGTACTTCGTTCAGTTACGTATTGCTGGAGCGATGCTGGCGGCCATCTCCTTCGACCCCATCGCCGAGACCAGGGCCTCCAGCAATGGGAGCAACCGCTGGTCGGCAACTCGATCCGGACCCGTCATCTTGCGAGTTCGCGTTCTTGAACCCGGAGCCTCTCGAAAGCGGGCGGTCCGCGTGTCATGCGCCGGCGGCCTGCACCAACCAGCCTGCGCCGCGCCCGGGCGGCCAGACTTGCTCGCGACGGCGGCCGCCAGCCGGAAACCCGGCTCATGTCGTGCGCGGGTGACCGCTGAATCGCTGGCTCGAGGATCGTCAGGTAATCGAGCACAGCTGGGCCTGTCGCTGCCGGGCGCGGGTTACGCGGGACGGGGTTCTGCCTGCCTTCGGACCTGGGGACCGGGAGCACGTTGATGATGACGAAGGCCACCGCTACTGCGACGACGACCTGCGGTGTCACTACGCCACACCGTCGGCGCCCAGCAGCACTACGGCGAGCAGCGTCGAGGTCAACGGCAGCCGCAGCATGGCGGCGCACATGGCCCCGATGCCCATGCCGATCCCGGCCGCCAAGTTCATGCCGGGCAATGCCGCTCGCGGCAATACCGATCGCTGCGCCGATGAACATCGAAGGGAAGACCGGACCGCCGCGAAATGCGCTCAGCGAGAGCCCGTAAGCCAGAGGCCTTGCAGACGTATGAGCAGGACCAGCACGGCGAGCGAATAGTCGGCTGCGTGTTCGACCAGCTCGGGCAGTGCGTCCTGTCCGGAGAACAGCACCTGGGTGAAGCTGCGTCCCGGAGATGAGCTGGTACGCCATGGCGGTGAGGCCGATCAGCAGACCGAGGCGCTGCGGTAACCAACACCCGGTTCAGGTGCACGATCGGACGTAAGCCGACAGTCGCGAGAGATCGGATCAACCACCCCGAAGAGCGCGCCTACGACCCCCATGACCATCGCCCAAGCCAGGGTGGCCAACGTCGGTGGCACTGCGGGCGGCACCGACGGCAGCGCAAGCGAAAACGTGCCGAGGCCGGTCCAGTTGTCCAGACCAACGAAGACCAGGGCCCCGATGCCCGAGGCGAGCAGGCCTGGCAGCGCCACCAGGCTCAGCGTCATGCCGCCGATCCCTGCTGCCTCCATGATCAGGAATGCGCCGAGCACGGGGGAGCCGAGCAGTGTGCTGATCGCCGCAAAACTGCCGGCCGACGCCATGATCGTCGAGGGCCATCGGTGGCGCGTCCTTCTTCGCAAGGCGTACGGTCAGCGCCCCAAGCCCGCCACCGATCGCGATCAGAGGTGCTTCGGGCCCGAGCACAGCGCCGAGGCTGAGTGTGGTCAGCGCGGCGAGGGCGATGGCTGGAAGCTCGCGCCCGGTTGCCGGACTACCGCCGGCCTTGAAGCCAAATGCGGGTGAGTGTCCTGCGTTGCCCGGCAGGTACCGGATGGTCAACGCGGTCAGCAGTCCGCACAGCACCAGCCAGGGCACCGGCCACCACGCGGGTGCGGGGCCCCCGAAGAGCTGATTCGGCAGTTCGGTAGAACAGGAACTGCTGGATCGCTGCAACCAATGCGAGGAAGCCGTAGGCGATTGCCGAGATCGGGAATGCCCACGATCGCTGCGAGCACAAGCGCGCCGAGGTAGGCCCTCGAACGGATCACTGGCGACAGGGTCGATCGCGGGTGGTCTTCCCGTGGGCGCGCCTGAAGGCATGCTGGCTCGGTTCAGGGAATGCGCCACTTCTGGGACTGTTCGAGTCAGCCATCAGACATACCCCTTCGCAGATCAGCTGGACGAGCCTCCATGGCTGGCCGACCCCACCCGTCGTCGATGCGAACGAGCAGGACGTTCGGCACACCGGTGGCTGCGCCGATGTCGACGGTTCCCCAAAATCCGGCGTGCCGTCGGGCGGCGTGCGCCGCACGCCAGCCAGCAGAAGGTTCGGGTAGGCAAGAGCGAGAACCATCCATGCCCCGGCGGGGTTGAACATCGCTTCTCCTTTGAAGGCGGGCGCCGGCCAGTCCATACAAATCTCCCGTGAGGCCAGGCCGCCTGGGATCACATCTTGATCAGAAGCTAGCGGCGATGCCTCAGAGCGCTACATCGCCCGCGAGCTCTACCGCCTCACCGCCAGCACTACGCTCACCGCTCAGACCTTGACAGCTCTGGCGGGCGGCTGACGAAACGCAAGTCAGAAGGTGTGAGTACCAGCAGCCAAAGCGAACAGTTTCACGCCCGAACCGCCAGCCGACCATCAACAAGCCGTTGCCCACGCTGTCGTCTCACTTCCGTCTCAGTTGCCCTCGTTCTTCTCGCGGTTCGCCAGGGAGTCCGGGCCGGGCTACCTGCGCTTCATTGCAGACGGCGAGAACCCCAGTGAACAGCGGCGGAGGCAACTTGGAAAGCGTGTGAGGTGGCAAGCCTCCGCGGGTTCGAATCCCGCCGCCACCGCCATGTGATGTCGCAAGACATAGCCGGACACCTCGAACCCTCAGCTCGGCTTTGGTCGGGGGTTGCGAACGCCTCGGGCTTTGGTAGTCGACGGCTGGGTTGAGGGTTAGCTCGCGGATGATCTCGCCGGTGGTGGCGTGGATGATGCGAATCTGGAGGCCGTTGATCAGCATCAGGATGGGGGTTCGGGCGTGGGTTCGGCCGACGCCGATGTGGGTGCAGCCGGCCGTTGTGGCGGAGGGTGAGTGTGCCGCTGGTTGTCGACCACATCGTGGCGGACCCGTGGCTGCGGCTCGGCTTCGGTGTGAGCCGGTCGGGGTGGCTTTGGGTCTGGCCTGGTAGGCGGCGGCTGGGGTGCGGCGGTTCAGGGAGCGGTGCGGCCGGCGGTTGTTGTAGTAGGCTGAGGAAGGTGGTCGCAGAGGGTTTGCAGCTCGGCGACGGTTTGCGGCTGCTGCGGCTGGGCTGTGAGCCATTTCTTCAAGCGTTTGGTGGAACCGCTCCACCTTGCCGCAGGTGGTGGGATGGTTCGGCCGGGAGTGCTTTTGCGCCACGCCGAGGTCGGCGGAGTTCGGCGGAGAAGCCGTTGATGGTGTCGCGTCCGGCGCGGCCGCCGGCGAAGCGGGTGGTGAAGACCATGCCGTTGTCGGAGAGCACCGAGGCGGGAATGCCCTGGTCAGCGACGGTTTGCCGGAACACCGCCACCACGACCGGGCCCGGTGACCGGTTGATGGCAGGTGACGGAGAGGGCGTAGCGGGAGTGGTCGTCGAGGAAGCACAAGATCTCCACATCGGCGCCGGGTGTGCCGTCGGGTCGGGTGAGCCGATAGTGGGTGAAGTCGACCTGCCACATTTGGTTGGGCTGCTCGGCGGCGAAGCAGATGTAGGCCGATTTCGGTTTCTTCTTCGGCTCCGGGATGATCAACCCGGCCTGCTTCAGGGTGCGCCAGATCGTGGCCTCTGAGACGGTCAGCTGATGCTGCTCGGCCAGATGCCAGGCGATGGTGTGGGCGCCGGCATCCAAACCCTGCCGGGTCAACTGGTGGCGCAGCCTGATGATCAGCTCGACAGTGGCTGCCGGGATCGCCGTCGGCTGGCTGTGCGGCCGCCGGGACCGAGGCTCGAACGCTGCCTCACCTTCGCTGCGGTAGCGGGCCAGGCAGCTCATAGATCCAGGAGCGAGCCACCCCGTAGGCAGCCGACACCTCCCGGACCGGACGGCCTTCGACAACGACAGCGGTGATCACCAGGCGGGCTTTCGACACGCCCGAGACTCAAGCCGGGCTGTGTCCGGTATGTCTTGCGACATCTGTCGCGCTATGTCATGAAACAGGACACCGCATCCTCCGCCCCTAGTCAGCGAAAAAGCGCCGCCCAGGACCTCACAAGTCAGGCGGCGGTTTTGCGGACGTAGTCTCAGTTTTTAGCGTGCCGGATGGGATCGGTTATGGCTGGTAGCGCGCTGACCATCGACGTCGACGACCAGCCCATCACGCCCATGACTGTGCGTTCCGGTACCCTGCAGGGCCAAGAGCACAGTTGCGGCGTGTGCCGGGGCGTCGTGCAGGCGTGTCTCTCGCACGCCAGCCTGCTTCAACTAGCGCCTTCCAGGCGTGATAGTCGGAGTTCGGCTTGACCGCGCGGCCGAATCCGTGTCCGTGAAGACTCGGCCCGTCTCCACCCAGAGCTGACCAGCCCTAGCCCGCTCCTGATCTTGTTCGCGGCGGTGATCTTGCAGGAGCTGGACGAGCTGGGGGCGGCAGTCCGATCTTCGCTTGCCGGCACTGCGATTGCTGGTCCGGGTCCGTCGTCCTCGTTGGTTTGCACACGGCGAGGTGCAGCGGCTCGAGTCTTCCGCACGGGGTGGAGCAACCGATGTTCGTAATGCGGTCGAACACGGTTCGTTGTGATCTTGAGAATTCCGGCCTCGAGATCGACATCCGACCAGTGCAAGCCGAGTACCTCGCCTTGGCGGAGGCCTAGCGAGAGTGCAATCGCCCATCGTGCGGCGTTACGGCGTTCCCGAGCCGCACTGAGGATGCGCCGAACCTCCGCGACGGGTAGGGCTCAAGCTCCTTGGCTTCGATTTTCGGTGCCTTTGCGAGGGTAGCGACGTTCTCCTGAACCTGCCGCCGCCGTACGGCCTCGCCTAGCGCGGTGCGGATCGTGCGATGCACCTGATGAGCGGTCGCTGGCCGGGCTCCGGTCGCGAGCATCCGCCGATACAGTCGCTCGAGGTGCTCAGGTCGCAGACGGTCCGAGGCGGTGCTCTCCGACACCGGGGAATCAGATGAACTCGGACCGCGATCCTGTAGGCATTGACGCTCACCCTTAGCGATCACGTCGGCCGTCCGAACGATCCGGCCGGAGACGCGCTCCGGGGACGATGCGGATGAACAGCGTTCGGTTGCCCACCGCCCACGGGACCAAGAAGTCCGGGGTGCCCACAGATCGGCGCAGTGCCTCGGGCGCGCTCACGGCGCTGGTGCGCCACGTGCAGCCACGATCGTCTCCAGCCGCTGCCGGGTACTGCAGGTCGACGCCTACTCGTCCGCTTCAAGCGCGACGCTCGTCGGCCGGGGCCAGCTCCGCCCGGGATGCTATCCGGCGCGGTGCCGGAAGTGAGCCGGAGCCCTGGTACGCCGGCGTACGTGACGGGCGGGATCACGCGGAAGATCGGCGGCCTGCCACGCTACGCGGCCGAGAGATGATTGGACTCCAGGAGATCCAGGCACTGCTGCAGCGGCCTAATGCTTCGCAGTGGCGCTCCGACCTGTCGTCGGAGTCGCGCCTTCGGGCGTGCGAGTGGACTGAAATCATGAGCTGCGCTCCTCCCCTATCTTTTAGGCGGGGTTCGGGCCCGGCGTCCCGCCATCATCCTCAGCGGGAGTTGCACAACCAATGATCGTCTGCCCTCCGGCCAAGGCTGCGGCGACTGCTCGACGTAGTCAACAGTCACGACGCACGTTCCTCATGTGCGACGAGCGTCTCCTGCCAATCGCACCAAGACTGAGACATGATCACCGGTCCTTACGGATGATCCAACTGTCTCGGCAACACGGCGCTACGCAGGGGCCAGGAGATCGGTGTGCGGGACCAAAGTCCTCGTCCGGAACGACGGCATTGTGATGACGGAGGTCAATTCAGCCTGTCTGGTCATCGGATCTCACGCCCAGGCCTGGATGGCGCCCCGCCCCAGTCGCCTCGCGGCATCCATCGTTCGGGAGGACCTGTCGTGTCGTCACGATCCGGCCGGGAAGGTCACGTGGCCACGGGCGCCGAGCCGATCAGACACTTTCCGACGCCCTCGGGGCCGACGGCGCAGACGCGCTCGCCGCCGCCGCCTCGACGCTGCCCTCGGCGTCCGGAATCTCTTCGGGAAGTCGTTCCCGGCTTCAGCCAACGGTTCATGTCACACCGCTGCCCGACCACGGCTTGGTAGTCGTCGATCCGCTCGACTTGTTCCATAGGCAACATCCGACCTCGAGGCCCGCCTCCGGACAGACCGGCCCCGATGGTTCGGGCGATATCACCAGTTGACCCGTGCTCGGTCGCAGGCGACCAGCGCCGCCGGGGCGGAAAGCTCGATGGCGACGCTGTGTCCATGGCTCCACAAGCGGCATCCGCACAACTTCCAGTAGGGCTCAACGGCCCTCGATCAAGAGCCGTTGGGCTCGGTCTCTGACATAGTGCGTTGCGGGGTCAGCTCGAAGAATCGCCGAGTCGCGCTGCTGGCCCGGCGGACGGGCTCGGTGGCGAGGTCGGTCACTTGAGCCAACATGTTGCCCGCTCATCGTCGCGCCGGCTCCTCGTCGGACCGCCGCTGGCTACGAGGTAACGCGAGCTGATGACTGGCAGGCCACGTTGCTCGAAGATCGCGCCACGAACCCTCGCTCGAGGTTGGGTAGCGGTCGGGGATAAGGGGTGGTTTCCCGGCTGGCGGCCAGTAGAGCAAGATGTGTTACGTGACCGGGGTCGGAGGATCAGCAAGCCACTTCGCAGAGCTGACGCTGGCAGAGTGTGAGAGGCTGCTGGGTAGAGCACAAGGCCGGCCGAGTGGGTCTGAATGCACCTACTGGACCGCAGATCCTGCCGGTGACCTACGCCTACTACGCGAAGACCATTGTCTTTCGGACGTCACCGTACGGTGTGCTGTCTTCTCTTGATCGCCACACGCGAGTCGCATTCGAGATCGACCACATCGACGAAGAGCGCGAGTCGGGCTGGAGTGTGTCTTGGTCACTGGGATCGGCGGAACGGGTGACGCGGGAGTACATGTTGACCTCGTTGTGGAAGGACGGCCCCGTTCCATGGGCCAGGGGCACACGCAACTTGTTCATCACTGATCACCCAGGAGAACGATCACTGGGCGGACTCCGGCCGCCTCCCGCGGATTGAGCGAACGCGCGCGCTGGGACGCGGGCTGGTCCTCACGATCGCGGTTTCATAAGCCCACGACAAAGGCGCTCCAGACTGGAGCTAGCCCGCAGGGTGAATCCTCACCGCTGCCTGATGTGCCGAGCGTGAGTTGGTAGGTGTGGCCCGCATGCACTGTGGTCGCCTTGTTGTCCACACAAATCCGAATCGGCGGGACAGCTCTGGCCTGCAGATGCAGCTGTCCGGCGGATCCAGACCTTGACGACTTGACCCGCAGGTTGCAGAACCAGCTCCGATTCGATCATTGCGTCGCCCTAGCGCAAGAGGCGAGCTGAGATGTCGAGAGTCAGCGGCGAAATCCTGATCAACCGGCTGTTGAGCAGGTTTTCGACTATGTCGTCGACCAGCGCAACGAACCGAATCTTACAACCCGCGAAGCGCGGATTGCAGGCTGGTCCTGGGCGGTTCGCCGAGGGACTACTACGGCTGCTTGGCCCCTGGTCGCCCGCCTTGGGCGCCGGTAGCAACGAACGGTCTGGACCGGGCTCAAGACCCAGCTGGAGTGGGATCCGGCCCTGCAGCCGCGATCGTCAACAGAGCGGTGATCAAGAACCGCGTAGATGATCTTCGACGGGTGATGTGGTGGACGGCTGCCAAGTCAGTCCCCGGTCTCCGAAAATGATCGTGGTCAGATCCCGGCGCTTGGAGGCCGGCGTTGGAGCTGCTCGGCCGATCCGCATCAAGAGAAGTGGATGAAACTCAAGACCAAGCTCCTTGCGAAGGCGGTCCCGGGTGGACGGCACTTCTGCAACCTGGCTGGCAAGGCTGACCACAAAATCCAAACGGGTGGCTTCCAGCAAAATGCGCTGAAGCGCCTCGCCGGCTCGCAACCACGCCGAGCGGGTAGATTTCGCCGTCCCCAGCACCATCAGGCAGTGGTTGAGGCTTGACTGCCTCAGCCTCGGCAGCCATCCCTTTCCGGCAACATCGAAGTCGCGAATCAGACCCCCAGTCTCGAAACGGGAATCGGTATGCGGAATGGCGGAGACCGGAACGCCGTCTGTCCGGCTCAGGTCGGTAGTCGTCCAAGCCTGGAGCTCGGCTTGATACCGCGGGTCGGTGTTCTGGATAGTCTCGGCCTCGCGACTCAGCTGCGCTGCGACCACCTTGTGCTCGGGCTCCACAATTTGTACCAGCGATGTCTCCTCCTGCTCCGCAGCAGTGGTCAGCTCGTAGATGACATCCGGAGGCACATCCTCATCAAAGAAATCCCGGCGGTTCGTATGCCGTCTCTCGATCATGGGATCTAACCTGACCAGCGGCGTCCAGGGGCGGGCTCATGAAGCACGGTGAGTCGAGCAAGCAAATCCGGTTCCGCGGCGTCCGGCAACCGCTCCACCTGCACGACGCGTTCGGCGGCAAGACCAACTCGGGCATTGAACAATGCACAGCCGCAGCTGATGACCATTTGACGGCCAGTGGGGTCCAGCGCTCTCAACTGTCGATCGCTGTCCCCGTACAACTCGAGAACGTCCGGTCGAACAACAAAATGCCACGGCTGGGTGTTGTGGACGGACGGTGCCCAGCTGGCCCGCTCCACTGCCTTTCTGAACAGTGCCTTCGTCTCTTCCTGAACAGTCGACATGGCGTGGCTCCTTTGATGTTTGCTTGTTTCTAAGATTTCAGCGCCAGCCGTGGGCAGGATCGCCGTAGCTCTACTCACAGAGTGATCAAGAAGTACCAGCAATGGCAGGGTCGATAGTCCCGAACGCACCGCTGCTTGGCCCTCCTACTGAGCCGCGCGGGCGCAGCTAGATCAGTGGCGGTGCAATCCATCCCTAATGGAGACCTTTGACCCTACTGGCTCTCGCCGTACTGATCGACATTGTGACCATCAGACACATCGTCAACAGCGGATGCCGAGATGGAAGCGATTCGCTGGTTCGGAGATCGAGTCTTACCGATGTCGCGCTGGTTGGAGAGAAGGGCGCCAACGTTGGCGGAGCTGACGACCGCCGGACCGCCCGTCCCGCCGAGCTTCGTCGTGACCGCAGCCGCGTACCTCGATGCCGTCTCGAGTCAGGCGCGGGCGGCTCGCCCGCCAGCTGGGCGGGCCTGTCGACGATCATCTCGCTTACGGAGGCCAGTGGGCCGCACACGAAGATTATGGCGCCACCATCCCAGCCGAAATCGCCGATGCCATCGACAACGCATATCGCAGCCTCGGGACTGATGTTGCCGTCGCGGTGCGGTCGTCCCGGGAACGACCGAGGATGCAGGTGACAGCTCATTCGCCGGACTGAAGCGGCACTTCACCAATGTCATCCAGACTCCGCAACGCGCGTGCTGGCGCGGGTCCGACGACTGCCTGGGCGTCGCTGTACGGCGAGCGAGCGTCTGGCCTATCGGGCCGGGCAACATCGACCGTCGGGCCGGCATGGGACGAAGTGAAGCGGTTCGCCCGGGACTTCCTGGAACCACTGGTTCCCAAGAGCGCTTCGAGGATCAGAGCTAGCAAGCCGGTCTGTCCGGCTCGCTGTTAGTCGACTTGGAGAATCGTCGTGCGTCTGATCCGATGGGTGCTGGTGGTGACACTCCGGAAGCTGTCTGGCATCGGTGTGCCCGGCAGCCGTGGGTGTTGCGGTGACCGGCGCATCCTGGGGCAAGGCCCGGCAACCCTGGTCGCCATGGTGCTGGCGCGGGATCCGCGTGGAAGGAGCAAATGCTTGGCGGTGCCCAGGCTGGCTGTTTGTACCGCGCTGGCGATTATTGCCGGCCCGCCGCTGGTTGATCACGTTTGCCACCAGCGTCGGGGCGGCTGGTCGCCTGGTCGCTTAGGATGCTGCCGAACGCGTTCGATTTGCGCTCGACTGCCCGCGACTGCCGTTGTGGCCGGAGTCGGCGGGCTGATGTTACTTACGTCCCTGCTATTGGCGTAGCGCCTCGTGCTTCGTTGATCATGTCAGGCGGCCGGCGCTAGTGGTTTCCGATCAGTACATTTGCCTGGCTGCTGGGGGATCCGCAGCGTGGACGCTCGGGCCTTCCCCGGTGGTGGATCCAATCAACACCTGCTGGTGCATCTGTTGAGTCTTGATCTATGGCATCGCCTGGGGTTCTGCATGGCGGCGACGGTAGCGGTCGTCTGCCGGGGTGCGGAATGATTCGGCTGGTTACGGCTTCGCCGATCAGAGGTGGATGACTGGAGCCCAGGCGGACCAAGCCGGGCGAGTCAGTGGTTCCGTGCGCACGTCGAATGACGGAGGCTCGGAGGTAGGCGTCGTGGTTCGTCCCCGGCCGGCTGCAGCTGGAGCTTGACGTCAGCGCCGCGACCCCGATCATGGAACCGCGACCACCGGATTCAGGTCAAGCTCTGACACTTCTGGGAAGTCCTTCAGCGAGCTCGGGCAACCCTGAGGATTAGCTGCTCGCAGCGCATCGGTGTCCATGGCTGGCGCGCCGCGGTAGCCGGTGAGCAGCGGGGCTGCGCGGAGCTCGCGCCACATCGCCGCAGCATCTGCGATCAGTCAGCGGCAGCGATCGAAATGATCGATCGCCGAGCACGTCGGTGTGTACGCCTCCCAAGCCCACCATGACGAGGGAGCCAAAGAGCGCATCGTGCGCCACGCCGACGACCAGCTCCACGCCGGTCTGCACCATCGGCTGCAGGGCAACCTCGAGGCTCTGCTTCGTCAAGCGAGCCTGCGATGGCTCAGGTACGCCGCGCGTACGGCCGACTCGTCGGAGAGTCCGAGGCGGACGCCGCCCAGCCTCAGTTTTGTGCACGAGCCCAGGCCGGGTCGCCTTCATGACGACCGGAAAGCCGAGCTCCCGAGCCATCATTCTCGCGCTTGCTCAGCGTTCGGTCGCGAGCTGGGTGTCCAGGAGCGGTATCGCCGTAGCAGGCCATCAGGGCACGGGTAACCGCAACGGGTTGCCAGCCAGCGCCCTCGGCCAAGTGCCGCTGCAACGATTCGATGAGCAGCATTGACGGTCGATCCCGGGCAAGAGCCGGCTTGCTGCCGGCGGGCTCGCGGCGCCAGCGCGCGTACCGGCACGCGTGCCCGAGCGAGCGAACTGCGTCTTCCGGCAGCTCGTAGACAGGGAGATTTCCTCGACCAAGTTTGAGTGGCGAATCGGCACCGACAACGACCGCAACGATCGGCAGGTGCGGCTGGTCGTCGGCCGCTTCGGTCAGCGCGGCAAGTGCTCCCGGCAGGTCGTTGGTGCGAGTTGCGACCAGCGTGACTACCAGGGCGTCAGCCTCGCCTGAGGAGCCAAGTGCGCGGATGGCCCGGCCGATTGTCGCCGGGTGGTGCATCAGCGCCTAGATCCACCGGATTGGAGACACCGGCGCAAATGCGGGGCAACGTCTGCAAGCTCTTGCTGCAGGGCCGCAGACAACTCGACAACCTGCAGCCCGGCCGCCTCGGCCGCGGCATCAGCGGCAAGCACGTTCAGGCCTCCGGCATTGCCGACGATGGCAACTCGATCACCGGCTGGTAGCGGCTGTTCGGTGAGCAGTCGAGCGGCATCGAGCAGCTCGCCCAAGGTGTCCATGCGCAGCACACCGGCCTGCCGAAACAAGCTGTCAACAGCCACATCGGGAGCCGCCGCCGCTGCCGTGTGCGACGATGCCTGCTCGGCGACCGCCGACTGACCGGCCACTCTTGACGGCCAAGATCGGCTTCCGAGTGGACAATGCTCGCGCCAGCCACGTGAAGCGGCGCGGATTTCCGAATGACTCGACATAGAGCGCAACCGCCCTGGTGGTGACGTCGTCGTACCAATAGGAGAGCAGATCGTTGGTACTCACATCGATCTTGTTGCCGAGCGAGACGAAGGTCGAGATGCCGACCCCACTGCGTTCCGCCGAATCGAGAATCGCCACCCCGACGGCTCCGGACTGAGAGGCGACTGCCAGATGACCGGGAGCGGCGAGGTCGGTGCGAAGGTCGCGTTGAGGCGGACGAATGGATCGGTGTTGGTCAGCCCAATGCAGTTCGGCCCCACAAGCCGGACGTCGTGCCGGCGGGCCGAGGCCAGAACCTGTGATTCGCGTCGCCGCACCGGATGGTCCGGTCTCGGCGAACCCGGCGCTGAGCACCACGGCCGCGCCCACGTGAGCAGCCCCGCACTCCTCGACGACCTCGCAACGCTCGCACGGCCGGCACGGCGATGATCGCCAGGTCGACCGTTCCGGGAATCGCACCGATTGACGGGTAACACGCAAGTCCGTCAATGGTCTTGGCGTGTGGATTGACCGGGTACGTCCGGCCCGGTGAATCCGCCGGCGAGGACGGCGCTGGAGGACCTCGTACCCAACGCCGCTCTGAGCACGGCTGACACCGATGACGGCCAGCGAGGCAGGTGCTAGCAGGGGGCGTAGGGAATTGTGTTCGGCCGTGCGGTCGCGAGCACCGGCTGCGGCAAGCGCTCGCTCGTCGGGCTGTGTGGGGATCTGGATGCGAACAACGCTCAGGATCTTCACCGTGCTGGCGGGCAATTCCGGGAGCCAGGCTTGCGGTGGTTCGCAGCATGCTGACGTTGGTGGCGAGCACGTCGCCAACGAGCTCTTGAATGCCGTCCCGTCGAGCCACTGCCGTCAGGTGCTCGATGAGCAGTGAGCCGATACCGTCACCCTGCCAGGCGTCGTCGACCAGAATTGCCATCTCGGCCCGGTCGCCGCTCAGGACCTCATATGAGGCTACGCCGACGACCAGCCCGTCGTGTTCGGCGAGCAACGCCACATGATCATCGCCCGGCATCAGCGCGCCGGACCTCACGATCGATCGAGATGCCCGCAGAGAAGAATCGGAGATAGCGAGTTCGTGGTGACGTGCGGCCGTACAGCGCGCTGAGTGCGTCCTTGTCACCTTCGGAAACCGGTCGAACGTGAACGATTCTGCCGTCCATCAACAGGGCGCTGCCCTCTTCGACGGCCAGTCCACCGCGATTTGGCCGGCGGGAGCTCGCGGAGAAAGACGCCGGAAACATCCGACAGCGAGCGGCCTAAGATTTGCGTCCACTACGAACCCGCCCGGGGCCGGAAAGTCGCTGCCGAGAGCACTTCGTTCCGGATCGAACGCAGAACCGACGTCCGGCTTGTCTTGGGCGCGGACGTGCAGGTATGTAGGTTCAGGAGCGACCACGCAAAGCCCTGTAGCTTGCATCGATCGGCGCGGCGCACAGAGGCCCGGGTCCAGCCGAGTATGGTTTCCGCCAGCGTGCCACGGCGATCACCGACTCTCGGGCCGCGTGCTGGACTGCAAACGCTTCTCGCCGCTGCGACTAAGGGACTCGTCCACGCGCGGCATGCGAGCGGGTGAGCGTGAGGTCAGCGATGATGCGATCTCGCGGGCGGCGGCCACTGCAGGTCGCCACGCACCGGTGGCTTGCGTCGATGACCCTGAACTGGCCGTCTCGGCGTACGCGGCGCTCATCGGGGAGCAGCGGTTGCCACCGCGATCCGGTCACCGCAAGCCGCTGCTTCCATCGGTGCTCACTGTCGCTCTGCCATCTACGGTTTGGCCGCCCGGTCTCGCGTGGCGGCGCTCGACCTGGGCGCCGGTCGCCGATCGATCATCGCGGCTCCTGCCGAGGAGATCTTTGACGTCATCGTGGACGCGGTACGCGCTTCACGATGGAGTCCCAAAATGCTCCGAGCGCGGATGTCTGCTCCCGGGCCTGTCGCCGCGGGTACGACGTTTCGGGTGGTGTTCGGTCGGGGGTGGGCGAGGCGTTGATAGAGGACACGAAGACGCGACCTTCCCCGCTCATGGACGGCGACAAGCCGGTCACGAGCCCTTGACGCTCAGACTGAGGGGCAAATCCACGACATCTTCCGGTCGCTGCGAGGGTGTTCCATCGCCACCCAACTGCGTCCCCACGGGTCCTTCCGCGCCTGCTCACTCCGGCGTTGGCCTGGCGGGATGCACCGGACCTTGGATCCAGACCTGCGCAGGGTGAAGAGGGCCTTGTCGAGCAGCGAAGCTTCAGGCCGTTTTCCAGACGCCAGCAAGTCATATAGAGGTGGACCCCTGCTCAGCCGCTACTGATCGTCTCGTCCGCTGCGAACGGCGTCATCGACTGAGACCGTCGACCACGCTTGCAGGCGCGCATCCAAACCAGCCAGCTGTGCCTCGATCCGAGCGAGGCGCACGTCGAGGCGCTGCTCCAGGATTTCCGCCGCTGCTTCGAATGCCAGCTCCTCCTCGCGAGCGACTCGAAGGGCCACCGCAAGAGCGACGATTGCCGCCACGGCACCGATGACTGCCACTCCCGCCACCATCACACCGGCGGCAATCAGACGACCCGTCGTTGTTACCGGAACGTGGTCGCCATAGCCGACCGTCGTCAGGGTGGTGAGCGACCACCACAGCGCGTCACCCCAGGAGCGGATGGTGCTGTCGGGCCGCTCACCCTCGACCAACCACAGCGCGGTGCCGCCACCGAGAACGACAAGGCTGGCGAAGCCTGTGACGACCACGGCGAGCCGAAGCACCACGGTCCAGGTCAATCGTTGCTTCCGCGGCATGGCACCGCCATCCTCTCTCGCGTGACGGGTCGACGGTGGGCGGTCTCAACCTGCACGCGTGCAGCCCGAGCGCATCCGAACAGAGCGTCCCATACGGTCGGCGGGCGGCAGGTGGAGTCACGATCCTCGCTCCTGAGGGTGACGAAGGCTCGCGCGCGGCCGCCGTGGCACATCAGCGGAGGAGTGCGGCAGCAATTCGTGGCCGCCAGGGATGGCCGCCGTTCTTTGCGCTGGTTGCCACTGCCAGGTACGCCTGGACGCACCCGCCGACCCGAGGCGTCATTCGGCCGGGATGGTCGACTCCGGCGGGCCGACGGCGTCGTCATTGATGTGACGGCCAGCGAGCCCTCCACGATGTGATCGCGTGGCGGGTCGCTGGGCACCGCCTCGACCGATGCGCCCGGTAGGGACGCTCTCAACGGCCGCCGAGCGGCGCATCCCCCGATCGGGATGATGCCCCGCTCAGCTCTGCTTGACGACGGCGTAGACGATGCGCTCGGCGACGTCGACCACGGCCTCGCCGATCCGCGAGAAGCGGCGGTACAGCTCGCGGCGCGTGATCCGCTCCGTGCGGTCCTCGACGCCGAGCAGCCCCACCATCCCGGCGTAGCAGGCGGTCTCGAGCTGGTGCTGGGCGGCGATGGCGGCGTCCGCGGACGCGGTCGCGTGGTCGCCGTCGGTCCCGAGCTTTGACAGCGCGTCGTCGAGGTGGCGCAGCGCGTCGCCGAGCAGGCCGGCCATCGTGGCGATCCCCTCGTCGGGCGGGGAGGCCATCGCCTCGGACTCCTCCACGAGGTCGGTGACGTAGTTGAGGATGCGGTCGATCCCGCGCGAGAGCGCGAACAGGTCCTCGGGCTCGATGGGGGTGACGAACGCCTCCCGGAGCGCGCTCAGCAGGTCGCGCTTGGCGACGTCGCCTTGGTGCTCGGCATCGCGTACGGCCTGGGCCGCCGCCGCGTCGCCGCCCGCCCAGCGCGCGAACGCGTCCGCGCCGTCGATCGTGACCGCCATCTGGCGGCGCAGCATCCCGAGCACGTCCGGGGTCTCGGGCAGGAACCAGCGCTTGCGGGTCACGTCACCAGCCGCCACAGCTCGAGCGCCACGACGCCGAGCGCCGCGGACACGGGCATGGTGATCAGCCACGCCAGGCCCATGTTGCGCACGACCGACCAGTGCACGTGGTGCCAGCGGCGCCGGCCGACGCCGATCCCCACCACCGACGACGCGACCACCTGCGTGGTGGAGACCGGCGCCCCCAGCAGCGAGGACCCGAAGATCACGCCGGCCGACGCGGTCTGGCTGGCTAGGCCTTCCTCCGGGCGGATGCGGTAGATGCGGCGGCCCACGGTGGCAATGATCCGCCATCCGCCAAGCGCCGTGCCGGCGGTCAGCGCCGCGGCGCACACGACCTTCGCCCACGTCGGCGCCGCGAGCGTCTCGATCTGCCCCGCGGCGAGCAGCAGCGCCGCGATCACGCCGATCGACTTCTGGGCGTCGTTGGCGCCGTGGCTGAACGCGAGCGCGGCCGACATCCCCCACTCCCGGCCCTCACCGGCGCCCGCCAGCGCCGGGTGGCCCGGTGCGCGACGGCGCGCGCCGCGCGGATGAGCAGCAGCGCCGCGACCCCGCCGAGGACCGGGGACAGCGCGAGCGCGATCAGGATCCCGAACACGCCGACGGGCCGCCAGTCCTCGATCCCGCCCCAGTTGATCGCGTGCACGCCGCCCTCGACGACGGCGGCGCCGACCAGCCCGCCGACGAGCGCGTGCCCGGAGCTCGACGGCAGGCCGAGCCGCCAGGTCACGAGGTTCCAGGTCACCGCCGCGGCCAGGCCGGCGCCAATCACCTCGACCGTCACGTCCGGCGGGACGGTGACGATGCCGCCGATCGTGTCGGCGACGGCTGCGCCGAGGAACAGCGGGCCGAGCAGGTTGAACACCGACGCGAGCAGGATCGCCTGCAGCGGCGTCGCGGCCCGCGTGGCGACCAGCGTGGCGATCGCGTTGGACGCGTCGTGGAGCCCGTTCGTGACGGCGAACCCGATCGCGAGCAGCACCGCGACCACGAGCTGGGCATCCATGGACGGGACTATACGGTCCGCCGCGGGTCCCGTCAGTGCCCGAAGCGCACGTCCGGGAGAGCCGGTCGAGCCACCTCGGCAGCCACCAGGCGGCCCGGCCGGTGAGGCGCAGCAGGATCGGCACGAGCATCAGCCGCACGAGCAGCGCGTCGAGCAGCACCGCGATGCCGAGGATGATCCCCATCTCGCTTCGGCGGCGGCCCGGACAGGGCGAACGTGAGGAACCCGGCGACCATCACGGCGCCGGCGGCGAAGATCACGCGGCAGGCAGGCCAGGCCGGCGACCACGTCCTCCACGCGGGTCGTAGCTGCGGTCCCAGTGCTCCTTCCCGACGGCCTCCATCGCCAACAGCGTTGAGATTGACCCCTCGATCACGCCAGCCGAGTCTCAGCGCCAGTCTCAGTTTTAGTCTCATTCGCGACCGTTCAGCTAGGGTTCATGATCGGTTGCCATGCCCGTAATCGCCAGCCTCGCGGTGTGGTCTGAACCTGACTGACTGGCCGCGGGCAGACTTGGAAAGCGTGTTGGGTGCAAGCCCTCGCGGGTTCGAATCCCGCATCCTCCGCCACTCCCACCAGGGCAAACGCTGGACACCCTCGGCCGGCGTTAGGCCGAACGGACGTCGCGGTCTCAATTACGGTCTCAGTTGCCATCCTGAGCCACTCCCCGTCGGCCCAGAAGGCCGCCGACCTGGACCGCCACAACGTGCCGGATCGGGTCGGTGACGTGCTGATACCGGGCCGCCATAGCCGTGCTCGACCAGCCCATGATCCCCATCACGGTCCGCTCAGGCACGCCCAGGACCAGGAGGACCGTCGCTGCGGTGTGCCGGGCATCGTGCGAGCGCCGTCACGCCACTCCCGCCACTTTGAGCATTGCCTTCCAGCGGTGGTAGTCCGAGTTGAGGTTGAGCGGCCGCTCAGTGGCCGTGGTGAACCCAGCCCCCGTGCTGCCACAGCTGGCGCGCGTGCTTTCCGCATCCGCTCCTGCTCGGTCTTGTGCTCCCGCAGCAGCTCGAGCGAGCTGGTCCGAGACCGATAGCCCGGCGTCGCGCGCGGGACTTCGTGTCGCCGTCCTCGCCAGTGAGCAGAACCCGCTGCGGACACCATCCGGGAACTTGCCCCGCAGTCCCGCCGCAGCCGTGCACGTACACCGGACGGACCCGAGACTTAGGACCCAGGCAGCGCCAGCACCCCGCTCGACGCTCTACTAGGAGATCTTGCGGCGGTAAATGACCATGGCGAAGATGTACGCGACGATGAGGATGCCGACACACCAGGCAAGGGCGATCCAGATGTCGGTGCCGACCGGCTGCTGGGTGAACAGGTCGCGGATCGCGTTGACGATGGACGTCACCGGCTGGTACTCGGCGAAGGCGCGCACCGGGCCGGGCATGGTGTCGGTGGGCACGAATGCCGAGCTGATGAACGGCAGGAAGATGAGCGGGTAGGAGAACGCGATCGCGCCGTCCGCGGACTTCGCGGAGAGACCGGGGATGACGGCGAGCCACGTCAACGCCAGGGTGAACAGGATCAGGATGCCGGCGACCGCGAGCCACGCCAGCACTCCCGCCCCCGAGCGGAAGCCCATGAGGAGGGCGACGAGCACGACGACCACGAGCGAGATCAGATTGGCGACCAGCGAGGTCCCCACGTGCGCCCACAGCACGGACGACCGTGCGATCGGCATGGACTGGAATCGCTCGAAGATGCCGCTCTTCATGTCCAGGAAGAGCCGGAATGCGGTGTAGGAGATGCCCGAAGCAATCGTGATGAGCAGAATGCCGGGCAGCAGGTAGTTCACATACGAATCCGACCCCGAGTTGATCGCGCCGCCGAACACGAAGACGAACAGCAGCATGAAGGCGATCGGCATGATCGTGGTCGTGATGATGGTGTCCGGGCTGCGCGTGATGTGGCGCAGGGATCGTCCCTGCAGGACGGCGGTGTCGCCGAAGAAATGCGTGGTCATCGTTGTTCCTTACTCGGTCTGTGCCGACGCTGCGGTCATTGCCGGCGCGTCGCCGTCCTTGCCGTCGTCACCGACGATGGCGAAGAAGACGTCCTCGAGGGTCGGCTGCTTCTCGACGTATTCGACCTTGGCGGGCGGGAGCAGCTGCTTGAGCTCGGTGAGGGTGCCGTTCACGATGATCCGACCCTCGTGGAGGATGGCGATCCGGTCGGCGAGTTGTTCGGCCTCGTCCAGATACTGCGTCGTGAGCAGCACCGTCGTGCCGCTGCTCGGCGAGTTCCTTGACGGCCTGCCACACCTCGATGCGCGCCTGGGGGTCGAGCCCGGTCGTCGGCTCGTCGAGGAAGATGACCGGCGGATTCCCGATCAGGCTCATCGCGATGTCGAGGCGGCGGCGCATGCCACCCGAATACGTCGACACCTTCCGCGCGGCCGCGTCGGTCAGCGCGAAGCGCTCGAGCAGGTCATCCGCGATCGTGCCCGGGTCCTTGAGGTGCCGCAACCGGGCGACCAGCACGAGGTTCTCCCGCCCGCTGAGGATTTCGTCGACGGCCGCGAACTGTCCGGTGAGGCTGATGGACTCCCGCACGTCCGCAGCCTGCGTGGCGACATCGAAGCCGTTGACGCTGGCAGTCCCCGCGTCGGCCTTGAGCAGCGTGGACAGGATTTTCACGACCGTGGTCTTGCCCGCCCCGTTCGAGCCGAGCAGGGCGAAGATGCTGCCCCGCGCCACGTCGAAGTCCACGCCGCGCAGCACCTCCAGCTTCTTGTACGACTTCTCCAGGCCCTGCACCTGGATCGCTGCCTCCGTGGTCATTTCTGCTTCTCCTCGCTCCCGCGTCCTCGATGGCCTTGGTCAGGCGGGCGCGTTCCTTGTCGATCCACTGCTTGCCGGTGTAGGCCTGGGCGAAGGTCTCGGCGAACTCGACCGGGTCGTCACCGACGATCTCGCGCACCGGCGTCCCATCTGCGGCAGCGCGCTCCCAGAGGTCGGCGAAGTCGCCGAACATCGTGAGTGCGGTCTCACCGTCCGTGACGCCCCGTAGTACATGAAGTACCGCTGGAGCGCCTTCGCGACGGTGCCGTACGGTTCGGGGAGGGCCTCGATGCGGGCCTTGTACTGCTTGTACTGCTTCTTCTGCTCGAGCGAACCGGTGAGTGGTCTCGATCCACTTTGCGGCCATGATCACTTCTCTCCTTCCGTGGAGCTGTTCGATACGTTCAGCGAGGAAGCTCCAGGTCCTCCAGAACTCGTTCGAGGTATTCCTGTCCCTGCAGCGTTGAGGGAATACACCTTGCGCGGCGGCCCCTTCTCCGGACGGGACCTTCTCCACGTCGACGAGGCCGCGCTGCTCGATCCTGACGAGCAGGGCGTAAACGGTGCCTTCGGCGATGTCGGAGAAGCCCTGCTCCCGCAACCACGCCGTGATCTCGTAGCCGTACGCGGGCTCGCACGGACAGGATCGCGAGGACGATGCCCTCCAGCGTGCCCTTGAGCATCTCCGTCATCTGCTTGCCCACGGAACACCTCCTCAACTACTCAGCGTTACTGACTACTGGTAGATAGTAACACTGAATGAAGTGGCGGCTACCGTAGCTCTGGCTGGCGGGCGGTGTCGGCGCTACGCAGCTGCGGGCCCGAGCGGCGGGAACCGCTAGGCCATCCAGCGGTCTCCAGTGGCGGTCTCAGTCGCCTGCCATCCGCGACGGTCCGTGAACAGTCGTCGGCGTGCGCGACGCGCTCCGGATGTACGCGGACGGACGGGCACCACCGCCGCGATCCGGGATTGGAAAGCGGCCGGGACGGCGTGAGTCTCTGGTTCTGGTCTCGAGTTTCCGACCGCCGATCCGCGCGAAACCCGGCCACCGCCGGAGAGGACCTTGACTTCGGGACTGGGACACGCACGTCCCGGGAGGATCGTCCGATTCGTATTGCCGTGGTGGCCGTCGTTTCACGTGATCCATTGGCCAGTGCTTTGGTCATGCTTCGCGCAGTGCTGACGCATATGCCTCTCCAGCGCAAATCAGAAAGTCCGCCGCGAGCTGCATCGGCAGTGTGGTGGCAGGCGACCACTTATCGTGATCGCAGGTTCGTGAAGTCGCTCCAAAACCATCGGCATCTTACGTCGGTTCGCGCCCAACAGCTGCCACCACAAGATCAACAGCCTGGGTGCGCCGCGAGCTGGCTGGGCGAAGGAAACCGGCCTACGCCCTTTGTTCGAGTGAAGCCTCCTCATACACCCGGGCCCGGAATTCGCGAGGACTGACACCGTTCACTGCGCTGAACTGCCGCGAGAAGTAGAACGGGATCTGGGTAGCCGACCGCGGCGGCGATCTCGGCCACGGTGTGGTCAGCTTGTGATCAGCAGAGCTGGCGGGCACTGGGCCATGCGGAGTCGCTTGACGTACTCGGTGACTGAGAAGCCGGTGAGCGAGCGGAAGCGAGCCGAGAAGTGTGAGGGGCTGAAACCGGCCAGCTCGGCCAAGCGCCGGCACGCTTACGGCGACGCGCGAGGTGCTCGCGCAGGTGGGTCTGCACGAGCGCGATCGGCTCGCGGGCGTTAGAGCGGCCGTCGCGTTCAGCCGCTAGCTGGGCGAGCAGATTCCAGGCGGTGCCCGCGGCCGCCGTCAGGCTGGCCGAGGTCTCGTCGCGGGCCATGTCGTCGCAGATGCTCTCGGCCAGCCCGAACGCGCCGGTACGGATCTGTGATTGGCGCGGTCGGGTCGCTGGGGGTCAGCCCGATGGCGGCGAGGAGATCGGGAACGTCCTCTCCCGTGACGTGCAGCCACCAGATCGACCAGGGCTCCTGAGCGTCTCGCGTAGTAGCGGTGCGGCAGCCGCGGCGGGATGACGAGCAGCTCGGTTGGCGCTCTACCTCGTGGCGGGCTCCGTCTAGCTCGCACCAGCCTCCGCCGTCGGCGCACATGATCAGAATCGCCTGTGCCGCGCCCGCTCGGCGCACCCTCCCATGCATCGGCAGCATGTGGGAAATATCCAGCATCGGTGACGAGCATGCGCGACGTCGGCTTGCGCTGCAAGCGCCTGTTTGATCAATGGGCCGGGCAGAACGTGCAGTCGCTGACCCGGGAAAGCCGTCCCGCAGGTACATGAGCTGAGCATAGCGAGATCAGAGAATCGTCCAGGTTGACCGTCGAATCGTACATTCCTGCGGCGTCGGCCGGCGACTTAATTTGGGCGCATGCTCAGCGGCACCTTCGCTCTCCCAGCTCGTCCACCGGGATGGCGGATTTGCCGGTCGCCGTCTGGAGCGACGCCGTCGTTCTCCCCACGTACCTGCCGGAGGAGCCCAGCCGCTACCCGGCGTACCTGGACCGGAGGGTCTATCAGGGATCCTCGGGCCGGGTCTTCCCGCTGCCGTTCCACGACCGGATCAGTGAGACCAGCAAGGCCCATCGGTGGATCGGGCTGCACCTGGAGAACGCGTACGTCCGGCTGCTGGTCCTGCCGGAGCTCGGTGGGCGGATCCAGCTTGCGCTGGACAAGCGGACCGGCTACCCGCTGTTCTTCGCGAACCCGGTGATCAAGCCAGCCCTGGTCGGGCTGGCTGGACCCTGGCTGGCCGGTGGCGTGGAGTTCAACTGGCCGCAGCACCACCGGCCGGCGACGTTTCTTCCCACGGCCTGGGATATCGACGACGGCCGATGGCACGGTCTGGTGCTCCGACCACGACCCGTTCGATCGGATGAAGGGCATGCACGGCATTCGGCTCCGACCGGATTCCACGGTCATCGAGCTCAAGGTACCGCCTGTTCAACCGCAGCGACGAACCGCAGACCTTCTTGTGGTGGGCAAACGTCGCCGCGGAGGTCCATTCCGACTATCAGTCGTTCTTCCCGTCCGACGTGACAACGGTCGCCGACCACGCCAAGCGGGCGGTCAGCACCTTCCCGGCCGCATGCGGCCCGTACTACGGCGTGGACTATCCGACTCGGCGCCTTCTCGACAGTCGTCCGGACAGCGCGATACGTGTGCCGGGGGACCGGTTGGACTGGCCGCGCAACATCCCGGTCCCGACCGTCCTACATGTGCCTCGACTCCAGCGGCGACTTCTTCGGCGGGTACGACCATCGCGCCGGCGGCCGGCTTCGTCCACTGGGCCGACCATCACTACGCGGTGGGAAAGAAGCAGTGGACCTGGGGGACGAGGCTGTTCGGCCACGCCTGGAACCGCAACCTCTCCGACGACGCCGCCGCTTACATCGAGCTGATGGCCGGGGTGTTCACCGACAACCAGCCCGACTTCTCCTCACCTCGCGCCGGGCGAGACCAAGACCTTCTCCCAGTACTGGTATCCCATCGTCGACACTGGGCCGATCGTGGCGGCGAGCCTGGATACGGCGCTGGGCGTGGAGTTGAGGCTGGGCGCACGGCGCTGCACTTCGACGCCACCCACGAGCTCGGTGCGGTCGACCTCGTCGTACACGACGAGCAGGGGCAGCGGCTGCACTCGTCCGAGCGCTGGATCTGGGGCCCGAGCGGCGCCCGGCGGTGATGATCAACACTGCGGCCCCGATCTCGGTCGCGCTCAGTCACGGAACGCGGACCCGCTCAATTGGAAGACTCCGAACGCGACCGGCGCGGCAGACATCAAACCGGCGGCAGCCATCGCGCCCGCTCGCTGAGCCGGCGCAACCTCGCGAGATCGGTTCGGTCGAGGAGCTCTATCTGACCGGCCGCCACCTCGAGCAGTACCGGCACGCCACCCGCTCGCCGGAGCCGTACTGGCGGGAGGCTCTGACCCGGGACCGGGACACTCGCCGACCCACACCGCACTCGCGGCCCGACGCTACCGGACGGGACGTTTCGACGAGGCGCTGCAACACCTGCGAGCCGCTGTCGCACGGCTGACGACCCTCAATCCCAACCCGGAAGACGGCCGGGCCCACTACCTGCTCGGTCTGACGCTGGTCCGGCTGCGGCCGTGACGACGAGGCATATGCCGCCTTTGCGAAGTCGCACATGGCTGGACGCGTGGGTTGCCGCCGGCAATCACCAGATGGCGATCATCGACGCCCGGCATGGCCGCGACGACCTGGCGCTCGAACGTGCGACGGCGCGCTCTGCGGGCACGCCCGACCAGCTGCAGGTGCGGATCTGTGCGTCGTGCTGCTTCGTCGGCTCGGCCGCATGGACGAGGCAGAACGCCTGCTGGCCGAGACCCTGGCTCTGGACCCGCTCGACCTCTGGGCCCTGCACCTTGCCGGACGACTCGACCCGGAGCATGGTCAGACCGAGGCCCAGACGCTCGTCGATGTGGCGCTGGAGAGCGCTCGGGTCGGGCAGCTTCGTGCCGCGCTGGAACTGCTGGACAGGGCGCGGGTCTCCGACGCTGAGCCGGCCGCTGGGCCAGACGGCCTGCGCGCTCGTCGCCGACTACCACATGGCCGTGGTGCTTGACCGGCTGGGCGACGACTGGCGCGCGCGGCCGCCGCCGCGCCCGCGCCCGTCGGGGGGACCGCACGTGGAGCTTCCCGTCACGCCTTGATGACGTGGCGGCCCTCGAAGCGGCCCTGGCCGCCGAGCCGACCGATGCCACGGCGGCCGCGCTGCTCGGTCACTGGTGCTACGCGCACGGCCGCCCGGACGAGGCGCTCGCACACTGGCGACGGTCCGCGGAGCTGGATCCGTCCGACCCGGTGGTGTGGCGCAATCTTGGCGTCGGCGCGTACAACCATGATCACGATCCGGAGGCGGCCAGCGCGGCGTACGAGCGTGCCCGAGCGTCGCACCAGGAGACGCCCGGCTGCTGTTCGAAAGCGATCAGCTGCTGAAGCGCATTGGCGCTCCCGCCGATTCTCGGCTCCGCCGGCTCGAGGAGCTGCCCGACCCGCTGACCGCGCGCGACGACTTGGCGGTGGAGTATGCCCATCCGCTGGTTACCGCCGACCGCCCGGTGAAGCCCTCGCGGTACTGCAAGAGCTGGCGGTTCCAGCCCTGGGAGGGCGGCGAAGGCCAGGTGCTGCGGGCTTGGGAGCGCACCCAGCTCTCCCTGGCGGAGGCTGCGCCTGCAGTCGGGTGACGCGACTGCAGCCGTCAACCATGCGCGGTCCGCCCTGGAGACGCCGGAGTCGCTGGGCGAGGCCCGCCATCCCCTGGCGAACCCGGCCCAGCTGTTGCTGGTCCTGGGCAACCGCGCTGGAGGGCGGACAACGATCCGGACGGGGCGGCTCGATGCTGGCGGGAGGCGGCGGAGGCGCGCGGTGACTTCAGCGAGATGAGCCCGCGTTCGTACTCCGAGAACACCTACTACTCAGTGCTGGCCGCCCGCCGGCTCGGTGAGACGGCGTACGCAGACGAGCTCGTGACGGGCCTGGCCGCCCACGCTGAGCTGCTGGCCCGAACGCCCGCCGAAATCGACTACTTCGCGACCTCGCTGCCGGCGCTGCTGCTCTTCGACGAGGATCCGCAAGCACGGCAGGATCTCGCGGTCGAGCTGCTCCGCGCCCAGCCTCGCCTTGCTCGCCGGTGACCGGCGCCGAGCGCGCGCGCCACCTCGATACCGTCCTCGGCGCCGATCCGAGCCACGAACTCGCTCTGGACCCTGCCCGCCGCCCTGAACATACGAGGAGCCTGTCATGAGCTACCGCCCAGTCCGGCCGCCAGCACATCTGCCGGAGCGCCTGACGATCACACTCTGGGACTTCTCCTGGTACGTCCGTACCGGGCCCGGGCGAGCCGTTCGAGGACCTCGACCGCGCGTTCGCCGAGGCGGTCGAGCGCGGCTACAACACGGTCCGGATCTGCGCGATGCCGTACCTGCTGTTCGGCAGCGGCCTGGACACGTCGTCTCTGCGGCTCGGCCCGCTCGGAGGCGGCTTCGGCCAGCGGGTCCGCTGGTACGACGTGAGGCAGCCCACGGTGATCGACGCACGCGCCCACCTGATCGCCCTGTTCGAGGCGGCCAGGCGGCACGACTGCTTACGTCATCATCTCCTCCTGGGAGTACCAGCAGAGCTCTTCCTTCGCCGCGGAGCCGGACTGGTGCCAGGCCCTGCTGATGGGGATCGACCCCGACCGTCGCGCCGAGGCTCAGGCCGCCGCCCTGGCCGAGCTGATCGACTTCCTGGCCGAGCACGATCTTGATGACCGCGTGGCGTTCACCGAGATCCACAACGAGGTCCAGGTCGGGCACTCCTCGCCGACGGCCTGCCCAGCCAGCCGGAAGAGCGCGTCGTGGCGCTGCGGCCGCGGCTGGAGCGGGCACTTGAGCTGTTCCACCGGCGTCACCCCGAGCGGCCGGTGACGGTCGAACTACGCCCGCGTACCGGTCGGCCGCGATGCGCGGCATCCCCGACACACGTCGACGTGCTGGTCACCCACACTACGTCGTACGGCGTGCTGGGTGCCTTCATCGACGGCCTACGGGCTGCGGGGCCGGCCTGAGGACTTCGACCAAGCCCGCGCCGAGCGCGGACGTCCTGCTTCCCGGCGCACCCAAGCTCGCCGAGTGGGCGCCCGACGAGCCGTGGCGGCTGACCGCCACGATCGTCGCCGAACCGGAGATCTACGTCCACGACTGGGGCGACGCCGAGGCCATCGACCGCTGGCTCTACCGGCACTACCCGGTCTGGGAGGAGGCGATGATCGGCACGCTCGGGCTCTGGCTGGACGTCGCCCACGACTGGGCCACCAGCCACGACGTCCCGATCGTGTTCGGCGAGGGTGGATCGGCTACACCCCACGCGACGGGCGGTTCGAGGAGGGGCCCGTCGGCGCCGAGTTCTGCCGGCTCGCCATCGACGAATCCGTCCGCGTCGGCGCCTGGGGCACCGTCGTCTGCTCCAACGCCGCACCACACCACGCCATGTGGGCCGACACCGCTCTGCAGCAGCAACGTGCAACGCGAGGCCTTCCGCACCGGAACCCCCTGCAGACCAACCAGCTGATCCAATCCCTCGCGCCCGTTGACCCGACGTCTGGTCACAAGGAGAGATCCACAATCATGAATCCAGCACAGCTTCCCGCGGCCAACCCTGACCCGGCGCAGCTTGCTCCTCGGCGGCGCAGCGCTCGGTGGGTCCTTCCTGCTCAGCGGGTGCATCGGCGGCAGCCCGACGCCGGCGGCCTCGAGCGGCGCCAGCGACACCGCGACCACCCTGACACTCCAGTCCTCGCTGTCCGATCCCGAAGCCCAAGGCGGCCCTGGAGAGCATCGTCAGGGCTACACGAAGTACCCCACGACGATGAACACGGTGGCGATCGAGCAGTTCCGGGCTCAGCTGCCGACCTACCTCACCTCCGCCAACCCGCCGGACGTGTTGACCTGGTACGCGGGCTCCGTGGCGCCGGGACTACGCCAGCAAGGGCCTGCTGCTCGGACCTCTCGGACATGTGGACCGGCGACGGCGCCTGCGCCAAGTTCTCGCCGCCGCTGAAGAGCGCTGTCCAGCGACGACTCGGGCAAGCAGATCTTCGTGCCTACCAGCTACTACTGGTGGAGCGTCTTCTACCGGAAGTCCGCCTTCGAGGAGTGGGGAGTTCAAGCCGCCCGACCGAGCTGGGACGAGTTCATGGCGCTGCTGGACACGCTGAAGGGCAAGGGCATCGCCCCGCTCACCAACGGCACCGGCTCCACGCCTTGGATGGCCTCAGGCTGGTTCGACTACCTCGACCTTCGGATCAACGGCGCGGCGTTCCACCGCGACCTGCTCGCGGGCAAGCACTCCTTCGACAGCGCCGAGGTTCGCAAGGTGATGGACACCTACGCCACGCTTGTTCCGTACTTCGACCCCAAAGGCCGCTCCTACAGCTGGCAGGAGGCGCGCCACGCCGCTGGTCAACAAGAAGGCCGGCATGTACCTCATCGGAGCCTTCGTCACCCAGGCATTCCCGGCCAGCGCCGTCAAGGACGTCGACTTCTTCTCCGTCCCGGCCATCGATCCGGCGATCCGTCGCGAGGAGGCGCCGACGGACGGCTACTTTGCCAGCGCGAACAGCGAAGAACGTGACGGGCGCGAAGGACCTGCTCAGCTACCTGGCGGTCCCCGCGCCAGCAGCAGGCCTTCATCGAGGCCTCCGGGTCCTCCAATCTGCCGACCTCCCCGACGTCGACTCGTCGAAGTTCTCACCGCTGGTGCAGAAGGGCATCAAGCTGCTGCAGGAGACCAAGGAGATCACGCCAGTTCTTCAACCGGGACTCCAGCGATGCTCTCCAGACCACCGCCGACACTGCCGCTCACCAAGTTCCTGGACAAGCCCGGTGACGTCGCGCAAGATCCTCAAGGACTGGCAGGCGGCCGCGCAGCAGGTCTGGAACTCATGATCGCCGAGGAGTCCTGATGAGCACTGCTGAGGCGGCGGCCCGGTCCTCGACGACCGGTCCGCCCGGATCGACCATCTCGGCCGGCCAGCCGCGCCGCCGGTTCGGCCGACGTTCGGTCACCCGCCGTGTCCCCCGGTGGTCTGCGTGCTGCTGCTCGTGCCACTGCTGGTCGAGCTCGCGTGGGTGTTCTGGCCGCGTTCAACAGCTTCCAGCCGTCGTTCACCAAGTGGAGCGGCGTCGGCGTCGCCGAGCCGATCGGACTGAAGAACTACCAGACCCTGCTGTCCGACCCGATCTTCCACACGGCGATCAGCAACAACGTGATCTGGATCGTCGCCTTCGGCGGCCTGTCGGTGGTCATCGGCCTCGCCCTCGCCGTGGCACTCAACCAGCCCGCGGCGCGGCGTAGGCGTCTACCGCAGCGCGATCTACCTGCCGATGGTGTTCTCGCTGGCCGTCACCGGGCTGTTCTGGCGCGTGCTCTACCAGCCCGACGGCGCGATCAACGCCATCCTTGCCGCGATCGGCATTGACACCGGCCAGCACCAGTGGCTCGCCGACCCCAACACCGCGCTGGCGGCGATCCTCGTCGCCGCGATCTGGCGGCAGGCCGGATACATCATGGTCCTGTATCTCGCCGGGCTGAAGGGCTGCGACCCGACGCCTGGAGGAGGCCGGGGCGGTCGACGGGGCCAGCTGGTGGCAGCGGTTCCAGCTACATCGTGCTTCCCGCAGCTACGCAACGTCGAACACCGTAATCTTCGCGGTCACGTGATCGACTCGCTGCGGACCTTCGACATCGTCTGGGCGATGACCCGCGGCGGCCCGTACAACAGCACTCCAGCTGCTGAGCACCTACATGTACCAGGTCGGGCTTCACGCAGGTGAACCTCGGCTACGGCTCGGCCATCGCCGTCGTCATATTCCTGCTGGCGATCGCGTTCATCATCACCTACCTGGTCCGCGCGACCTGAGAGGAGTGAGATGACCACCCGTCACCCTCGCTCCCACCACACCGGCCGACGTGGCGGCCGGACCTCGCAAACCCAAGCGCCCGTGGGTCTTCCACGCCGTTATGGCCCCGGTCACGCTGCTCTGGGTGCTGCCACTGGCCTTCGTGATCATGGTGGCGGTTCGCAGCTTCGATGACATCGCTAGCAACGGCCTCGGGACGTGGCCCGCCGTCGTTCACCTTGGACGGCCTTCCGAACCGCCTGGGTCGACGGCAGCCTCGGCGGAGCGCTACGCAACAGCGTCATCGTCACCGTCTGCACGGTGATCGCGGTGCTGTTCCTGGCCTCGCTGGCGGCGTTCGCGCTCAGCCGCTACCACATCCCTGCCGGCCGCGCCATCTTGTTGCTCATGCTGGCGGGCAACCTGCTGCCGCCGCAGATCCTGCTGATCCCGGTGGCCAAGATCTGCGAGGTGCTCGGCATCTACGACACCCTGCTTGCGCTGGTGGTCGTCCAGGTCGGCTTCGGCATGGGCTTCTTCACCTTCGTGCTCTACGGGTTCATGCGCTCGCTGCCGCACGAGATGTTCGAGGCCGCGAAGATCGACGGGGCTGGGGATCTGCGGATCTACGCCACCATCGTGCTCCCGCTGTGCCGACCCGCCCTGGCCGCCTTGGCAGCGCTGGAGAGCACCTGGTGTTCAACGACCTGCTCTGGGCGTTGACCGTGCTGCGCACCGATGCGAAGTTCCCGATCACCGCGGCCCTGCTCAACCTGCAGGGTGGCTACACCACCTCATGGAACGTCGTGGCCGCTGGAGCCCTGATCGCGGCCGTGCCGACCACAATCGTGTTTTTCGCGTTCCAGCGGCACTTCGTCTCCGGACTCTTTGGTCGGCGCCAACAAGTGAGCTGGATCCTGCCCACCGCCACCGCGCCGGTACGTGGTCGACTCCGCCCGGAGACGCCGGGCCCCGTGCTCCAGGACTGGACCGACGGCGAAATCCGGCACCTGGGCTCCGAGCGACCAGCACAGCTTCGATACGCCGCCGGATCGCCTGCCCTCCGGAGTTGTCCGCCCTGGGCACCAGGCAGGTTCGCGGCGCCGACCTGATCGTCGACCACGGCGGGGCTGCTGGTCGGAGCTTCGGCTGGTCTGGCCGCGCCGGGGGTGTCGACTGTCACCGAGGACGGGCCGCGGACCCGGCTCACCGCACGTGGCCACGACACCACGGGCGATCTTGGGCTGGTGCTGGAGATTGAGGCGTCGCGCGAGCACGACGTGGTGAGCAAGCAGGTGACCTCTGACCAACAGCGGAAGCCGGGCGATCACCCTGGTCGCGCGCCTTCGGGCCGGCCTGGGAGCTGCCGATCGGCCCGGGTGCGATGGTGGACGTCCTGGGCGGTGACTGGGCGCGGGAGTTCACGCCATACCGGATCGGCCTGCCGGTGGGTGAGCTGTCTCTGGGCAGCCGCCAGGGCATCACCTCCCACCTCTACGCCCCGGTGGTCTGCGGCGGCAGCTCGCGGGCGATCCCGACGGACCGGCGTACGGCATCGCGCTGGCGTGGAGCGGCTCGTGGCGACTGCTGGTCGATACGCCGCCTTTCCGTGATCGGGTTCGGGTGGCCGGCGGCGTCGACGACGAGTCCACCGTCATCCGGCTTGACCCGGGCGAGGCGTTCACCACCCCGCCCACCCTTGGCGTCTTCGCACCGGACGGCGCGGCCGGTGTACGGCGTCGCTGGCACGACTACCAGCGCGGCTGGCTGGCCCGTGACCTCGACCGCTGCACAGCGCCCGATCGTCTACAACTCCTGGTACGCCACCGCGTTCGACGTCCGCCCCGACCACCAGCTCGCCTTGGCCGACCGCGCCGCCGAGCTCGGAGTCGAGGCCTCGTCGTCGACGACGGCTGGTTCGCCGGCCGCAACCAACGACCGGCGCGGGCTGGGCAACTGGTGGCCGGACCCGGCTGGCGTTCCCGGACGGGCTCGACCCGCTGATCTCCGGCGTGCTGGACCGCGGCCTGCGCTTCGGCATCTGGGTCGAGCCGGAGGCGGTGAGTCCCGACGCCGACGTGCTTCGCGACCACTCCTGACTGGATCTATCGCGCGGGCGACAGGCCGCTGGTCACCGTGCGCAACCAGTACGTCCTCGACTTCGGGCGACCCGAGGTGTTGGCGTGGACGGAAGCCTGGCTGCGCCGGCTGCTGCGCCGATCAGCGGATCACCTACCTCAAGTGGGACATGAACCGGCCGATCAGCGACGGCTGGTCGGCCCGGCGAGCGATCCACGGCCGGCAGTGGGCGGTTCAGCATGCTCAGGGCTACCACCGGGTGATGCGGATGCTGCGCACCGAGTTCCCGCACGTCACCGTGGAGGCGTGCAGCGGGGGCGGCGGCCGTATCGATCTCGGCGGTGCTCGGCGCTCAGCGACGTCGTGTGGCCGAGCGACGAGACGGGACCGCGGGACCGGCTCGCCATCCAGCACGGCTTCCTCTCCGCCTATGGACCGCACGTGATGAGCTCGTGGGTAACCGGACGAGCCTGACCACCGCGACGTGGAGCCGGCCAGTCTGGAGTTCCGCTTCCGTCGTTGCGATGGCCGGAGTCCTCGGTGTCGGCGCCGACCTTGCTGAACTGGACCGAACGCGATCGAGCTCGGGCGGCCGGGCTGGTGGCGCTTGTATCGCAGAATCCGCAGGACTATCTTCACGGGCCGGGTCGAGCCGCACGGCAACCCAGCGTGATCCGGTGTAGTGCGCTCGAGTACGGCGCCCAGGGAGCAGACCAGTCCTGCTCGTGTACGGCTCGCGCCAACCGTCCGACGGAGGTCTCCATCCGACCCCGAACGATTGACCTGAGGCGTCGCTATCGGATCGCCGCCACACACACCGAGTTGAAGCGGAGCCGAGGCGGCAAAAGGCGTGCACGTCCCCTTCACCCTTGCCCCACGATGCGGACGTCCTCGTCCTCGACGCACTCGGATGAACTCCATGCTCTGGCGGCCGGTCCCGCTGAGCGTGCGCACCGACCCCGCGTTGGGCGGGCGCTGGACCTCACCCGATCGTTCCAACGCGAATGGCTATGGATCAATCCCGATCGCGAGATTGCTCAGGCCCGTCAGCGGGTCCTGCCCGGATTTCGCGTTCGTGGACGCCGGTGGCGCGGAGGAGTGCTTTCCAACCGTCCGGGGAAACCGGACCACGGTGACGCCTGGACCCGACCTGGTCGACTGACGGCGCCAAGCAAACGGTGGACGTCCCGCAGCGTGGGTCGACTCAGCCGGCGCATCAGCGGTGACAATCCTGTCGTCGTCGACTACGAGGTCACCGGGCGACCTGGGAACGCCCTTTCTGCACGCGCTGCACGCGCTGCTTGACCTGAGCCTCGACGGCCCGCCTTAACCATGCGCGGCCCCTCGCATGACCGTGCTCGATGTCGATGACTCCGGAGCGCGAATGGCCGAACGGGCTCGACACACTTGGGCCCGATGACGGGACGGCCATCTGCGTACTTGTGCCTGGGTGCCACGAGGTTACGGTCGGCGATGGCGAATACGTCCTCCGGTTCGCCTGGGAGTCCGAGGACGCTCCGGAGCTGTGCTCCCTGCTGCTGTGGCGCAACCTTGCGGGCTGGCCTGGAGCAGTGACCGTACCGCTCGATCGGTGTCGAGCCGATGGTCGGTCGCGCCGCCGACCTGTCGACCGCGGACCCGGAACGCTGCGCTCGGATCGGACCGCTGGGCCATTTCGTTGGGTTCTTAGAATAAGTTGCCGGCGAGCCATGGGCCTTCAAAGGCGCTCTGGACGGCACCTAAGACCGAGTGCGATCCGGGGTTTGTGCCGGTATCGGATTCGGCGCCGGCGCGCTCACGGCCCAAAGTCACGACGGCGCAGAGGGATGTCAAACCATCCCGGCGGCTAGCGGCCGCGCAGGCCGATCGGGTTGCCGTCGGCGTCGGCGAGCACGCACACCCGCGCCTCGGGTGCGACTTTGCGCGGGGCGCTCCGCTCGGTCGCGCCAGCCGCGAGCAGGGTTGCGCGGGTTGCGTCGAGATCCTCGACATCGGCGTAGGCCACCGGACCGCCGGCCACCTCGCCTGGAGCCAGGCTGACCTCGAAGCCGTCGACGTTGTACCCGACGTAGTAGGGCTGATCGGTGTGCGGCGTGCCGAGCAGCGAGGTGTAGACGGCCTTGGCGGCGTCCAGGTCGGACACTGGAATCACCAGGCTGCGGATTGTGGGACTCATGTTCGTCTCCTCAGGGTTACGGGCGGTCACCGCGGCAACCGCTGCTTCGTCGATGGGATGACGGATCAAGCGAGCAGAATATGACAGCGATGGACGAGCTGACCGTGATCTTCGAGCAGCAGCGTACCCACAGGCGCGGAGTGGCCAACCGGCTGGTGGGGTCGGTGCACGAGGCTCGACGACGCTTGTCCCGACGTGGCTGGCGCACCGGGGCCTGGCCTCCGGTCATCATCGCCGCTGATGGAGGGGTCGTGAACACGTCTGGGCAGTCGCAGGATGTCGTGTTGCTCGTGGACATCGCCAATGTGATGGGATCGATCCCGGACGGCTGGTGGCGCGACAGGGCAGCCGCAGCCACTCGCCTTCTCAAGATGTTGGAGCACTTGACCGGTGCTGACGTCACCCTTCCGGACGGGTTGGGGACGGCGCGGATTACGGAAGTCCGAGCCGTCGTGGAGGGTGCGGCCAAGAGCGTCGAGGGGCCGGCAGGCTCGTGGTAGTACTGCGCGCCGATAGAGACGGGGACAGCGAGATCGTCGACGAAGCCGAGCGGCTGGCGGCATCGGGGGCGACACCGCTGGTCGTTACGGCGGACCGCGCGCTGCAGTCGCTCGCCTTCCCGAGCGGGCTCTCATCGCCGGGCCAGGGTGGCTGAACCGCCTACTCGGACGCTAGACCAGCGCTCGGTTCGCCAGCTGGGAGCCGCAGCAGGTGCGCACCCAGCTCCCGCGCAAGCGACGGTTCACGGTCTCGGCACATGTTGGCGCACGGGGCCGTACGGGCACAGACTGGTCGTGTGACGTCTGACCGTCCCGGGAGATCTCGTTATGTCCAGCGCTGAGCCGCACGTGCCCGACATCCTGCCGGTGCTCTCGAGAGGAAGGCACCGCAACCCGCGCAAAGGCGCGTGTTTCATGGAGTTGGCGTCCTACCTTGCCGGTGAACGATGGAGCGATCACCCGGCGCTGCACGCACTCATTGCTGGCATCGGTCGCGCGTCTGGCTCAACGACCACACCTCCGACGCGGGGCGCCCAGCGCCTGGCTGAGTTGATTCCATCTGTGATCGGGCTGACCGGCGACGACCCGCATATCGATGCCTTGATCACCCTCCGCTGCTCGACGATCGCGCTACCGGTCGCCGCAGCCGATCGACAGCGGGTCCTCGCGGTCTCGGTCCTGGTGTGCGAGAGGGTGTTGGCACAACTCGATGGGCGCCGGCAGGACAGTCTCGCTCCAGACAGTGAGCGCGTGCTGGGGACCGTGCCGGATGCGACGCAATGGGCCTACCGCTTCACGAGCGACGTTCCTCTCCCGGCTAACAGCCTTCCGCAGGAACGCCGCACCGCACGCTGTCCGCTGCGCCATCGAAGGTGCCGCCTCATGCGTTGATCCCGGATCCCGATGTCTTGTTGCGCAGAATGCTTGCCGAATCAATCGACATCTGTGCCGCTTGGACCTGTGCAAGGGACCATCGGATGGCGGGGTTGACGACGCCGCGTGGGCGGAAGCGTGCCGCGCTCACCACGGCGGTGTCTCGCCCGCGGTAACGGCGGCTGTGCGCTGTCCGTCCGCTGCTGGCTAAGGTCAGGAACTATGCGCATCGTGGTGATCGGCGGCAGCGGACACGTCGGCAGCTTCCTGGTTCCGCGGTTGGTCCGCGCCGGGCACGAGGTTGTCAATCTGACCCGCGGCGCCCGCGCTCCATACGTCGACGACGAGGCGTGGTCGGAGGTCGAGCAGATCCGGGTGGACCGGGCGGCCGAGGACGCGGCCGGGACATTCGGGCAGCGGGTCGCCGCGCTCGAGGCCGAGGTGGTGGTGGACATGATCTGCTTCACACCCGACTCGGCGGACGCGCTGGTAGAGGCAATCCGCGGACGCACCGAGCACCTGATCCATTGCGGCACCATCTGGCGGTACGGGGCGAGCGTCAAGCAGCCGATGCGCGAGGACGACACCTCGCCACCGTTCGGCGAGTACGGCGACCCAGAAGGCAGCTATCGCCGAGCTGCTGGCTACCGAGACCCGATCCGGCGGCCTGGTCACCACGGTGCTCCAGCCCGGCCACATCAGCGGCCCCGGCTGGCCGCCGATCGGGCCGCTGGGAAATCTCGACCCGGCCGTCTGGTACGCCGTATCCGCCGGCCAGGAGATCACCGTCCCGGGCATCGGCGCCGAGCTCCTGCACCACGTCCATGCCGACGACGTGGCCCAGGCGTTCCAGCTCGCGATCGAGCACCGTGACGCGGCGGCCGGGGAGTCGTTCAACGTGGTGGCGCCGTCGGCGTTGACCGCCCGCGGCTTCCTGGCGATCGCCGCGAGCTGGTTCGGGCAGACCGCCCGGACCCGCTCGGTGAGCTGGGCCGAGTTCCGCTCCGGCACCACCGCGGAGTACGCAGACTCCAGCTGGCAGCACCTCTCACGCAGCCAGTACGCCTCGATCGAGAAGGCGCGCACGCTGCTCGGCTACTCCCCGGCCTTCGAACCCGAAGCGCGCGGTGCTGGACGGCATCCGCTGGCTGATCGACCACGATCAGCTCGACGTCGCAAATCCACTGATCGTCTAGCAGCACCGGAGTCGTGGACGGGGCTGCGCGTACGCCGTGCCGCTCTGGCCCGAGCGGTGGCCAGCGAATGACGCAAAGGTGACCAGCCTCCGGCCTGGTGGCCGGTCACCCTCTGCCGGAATGCTCGCTGAAGGCACAGACGAGGAGGAAGCCGATGAGCGACTTTCAGACCATCGCTGATCGTGTCGAGATCGAGGCGCTGCGCGCCGAGTTCAGCGACGCGGCGTTGATGCGCGACTGGGACCGGTTCGCGTCGCTGTTCACACCGGACGGTGTGTGGCGGATGCCCTACGTCAATGTCGAGTTCCTGAGTCGCGAGGAGATCCGCGCCGGGGATCGAGCGAATGCAGGGTCTCTGGGACTACTTCCTGCAGACCGCCCACCCCGGCACGATCGAGCTTGCCGGCGACACCGCCGTCGGCCGCGCCTACGTCACAGAGTTCGGGCGGTTTCGCGACGGCAGCTCCCAGCTGCACTTCTCCATCTACCACGACCGTTACCAGCGCACCTCTGACGGCTGGAAGTTCACCGAGCGCGTCTACCAGATCAAATACCTCGACACCACCCCGCTGACGGGCTCGCCGCCCGAGCCAGCGCCCGGGCCTACGCGCGAATCATGACCGGCTCGGAGCTGAAAGATCAACTACCTCTTTCCACAAGGACTGATCAAGCATGACAACCACAACCCAGCTCAGCGAGCTGACCGGCGACTACGTCCTCGACAAAGCCCACACCCGGATCGGTTTCGTCGCCCGGCAGGCGCTGGTGACCAAGGTGCGCGGGCAGTTCGACGACTACGACGGCAGCGCGCACCTGGACGGCGACGACCCGTCTGAAGTCCAGCGCCCAGCTCACGATCCAGGCGAAGAGCATCCAGACCCACAACGAGCTGCGCGACGAGCACCTGCGCAGCCACTTCCTCGAGGTCCCGAACTGCCCGACCGTGAGCTTCACCTCGACGGAGGTCGAGCAGGTCAACGAGACCAGCTTCATCAGTCACCGGTGACCTGACCATCCGCGGTATGACGAAGCCGGTGAGCGTGGAAATGGAGCTGACCGGAGCCGAGAACGACTCGCGGAGGCAACTGTCGGGTCGGCTTCGAGGGCACCGCGATCATCAACCGCAAGGACTGGGGCGTCAGCTGGAACGCGCGGTGGTGGAGGGCAGCGGGGTCTTGGTCAGCGAACAGGTGACGCTTGAGTTCGAGGTGGCAGCAATCCGCCGGTCCTGACCCGATGGCCCGGATGATCGGCTGCCGCCATCGTCCATGACGACCCGCGGCTGCTACGACCTGATCGCAGGCGCTACCAGTTGGGACGCCATCGCCGCAGGGTCACGGCGCGGGTCCGGATGTGACTGAATGTAGGAGGAGCTCCTTGGCCACCTGGAGACAGATCGAAACCGACGCTCCGGACTTTGCCGCGCGGGTCCGGCGCCGCTTCGATTCTGGTACGAACAAGACTCTCGCCACCTTGCGTCGCGACGGATCGCCACGCATCAGTGGTTCGGAGATGACGTTCAGCTCCGACGGTGAGGTCACCTTGGGCATGATGTCGGCCTCGATGAAGCTTCAGGATGTACGCCGCGATCCTCGTGTCGCACTCCACAGCCCCACGCTAGAGCCGCCCGCTGATCCCACGCAGTGGGAGGGCGACGCCAAGCTCGCAGGCTCGCTCATCGAGATCGACCATGACGACGACTCCGATAGCGGTGCGGGATCCTTCCGATTGGACATCACCGAAGTAGTCCTGACCTACGTCGGCACACCAGCCGATCACCTGGTCATCGAGGCTGGCATCCAGGTCGTGGTTGGCAGCGGAGGACCCGGGTCTGACCGGACGGCTTAGGGACTCGGTTCTCGCCACGCGGCAGCCCAGACGCGTGCGTAACAGGCGTCGATGACCGCCATGTTTGCGACCGCATCCTGTGGTCCAGTGAGCACAGGTTCGCCGCGCAGGATCGCGCCGGTGAACGCCCGCAGCTGGCTGGCGTAGGTCGACGGCTGCCGCGGCGACGTGCTCAACCGCGCGGCGGGTGTCTGAGCGAACCACGAGGCGATGCCCTAGCTGCGGGGCAATGGGGTTCAATACGCGCATCGCGCCGCGGGTTCCGCCCACCCGGACACCGGCGCCCAGCACGTGGCGCGACAGCATGGATGCCGTGATCAACCCGGTGCAACCGCCGGGGAAGGCCAGCTCGGCTGTGAGCAGCCGGTCAACTCCGGTTCGGCGGGTCTTGGCCGTCGCGGACGAAACCTCAGGTTCCGGAGCCCGCGAGCGTCCGCAGCAGGTGGACGGTGTAGCAGCCGGCATCCATCAGCGCTCCACCAGCGAGCTGGAAGTCCCACCGGATGTCATTCGCCTGCACCAGCGGGAAGCAGAGCCAGGCCTCCAGAGTGGTGATGTCGCCCAGCTCGCCGGAGTTGAGATCTCCAGCATCCGCGTCGTCAAGGCGTGATAGCGGTAGTGGAACGCTTCCATCACGACCTTGCCCGAGCGCCGAGCAGCCTCGGCGACTGACGCCGCCTCCTCAGCGTTGGCAGTAAAAGGCTTCTCGCACAACACATGTTTGCCAGCCTCCAGGGCGGCCTTGGTCCAACGTCCATGCAGCCCGTTCGGTACGGCGATATAGACGGCGTCGATGCTGGGGTCCGCGAGCAGTTCCGCGTACGAGCCGTACGCCGTGGAAATCCTGTGCTTGGCAGCGAACCGGCGGGCGCGTTCACGATCACGTGCCGCGACGGCAACCACCTCAGCCTCAGAGTCTTCTGCCGCGGGCTTCACCATGGCGACAGGTGCGATCCTCGCCGCCCCGAGGATGCCGAAGCGGACTCTTGTCCCGGCGGTGTGGCCGGGCGCCCCTTCCGCGCTTTCCTCATGGGCTGGTTCAGATATCACGTCACTCCTGGAGGATCGAGGAATCTCGGGGAACACTATGCCCGCGAAAGCCCGGGAGACGGGCACGACCTCCATCATTCGGCGGTCTGGGGGACGGGTTGGGGATGGCGTTTGCGACCGTGCGTGGAGAAGTTCCTGCGGGAACGTCCAGACGTGGCGAACCTAGACTGGCCGCCTCGTGCGTACGAGGAGGCACGGTGAGCGCGCGGAGAACGGTCAAGGAGTACAAGCCGGGCCGATGGCGACGCGTCGAGAACGCCGTGATGAGGCGCACTGGTCCGGGCCGGCGTTGTGCCCAGCTCGTACCTGTTGACCACAAAGGGCCGCAAGACAGGCCAGATGCGGTCGAATCCGGTGACGATCGTGGAGTATGCGGGCCAGCGCTGGCTGGTCGCACCGTATGGGAGCAGTGCCCCGGGTCCACAATGCCCGTGCCGCTGGCCGAGGTAAGCCTCAGTCGCCGGCTCGATACACGTCACTACGCGATCCGGGAAGCCTCGGCGGTGGAAGCGGGGCCTGTGTTGCAGCGCTACGTCGGCGTCGCCACCGCAGCCCGCGAATACTTCCGTGCCGACAAGGACGCTCCAGTCGAGCAGTTCGTTGCCGAGGCCAGCCGGCATCCAGTCATTCGAGCTCATTCCGATCGGGTCGGACGCAGGCTAGATCGCCGCGACGGCCTCAGCGATCGGGCGTGTCGCCCGCCGACCAGGTCCACCGTCCGGCCGATCGTGCTCGGCGAGTCGAGCACCGGCGACGAGGACCGCCGCCGACATCGTCGCGCGTGACCTGCCCGCGCGGGACGCTTCTCGCCAAGCCTGACGCGGCCCGTGCCGGCGTCGTTGGTGAGCCCGCCGGGGCGCACGACGCGTCGCATCGAGGCCACTCGCACGCACCGCATCGTCCGCCCGGCCCTTCGCGCGCAGGTAAACGCTGAACGTGTCGTCACCAGCGCGCCTCGCGCGTTCGCCCCCATGCTGCTGACGATCACATAGCGGTCGACACCGGCCTGCTTCGCCGCCGCGATCAGCTTCGACCGCGCCGCCGTAGTCCATCGTGTCCTTGCGCTCGGGCCCGCTTCCGGACCCGCGCCGGCAGCGAACACGACGGCGTCGGATCCATCGATCGCCTGCGCAACGTCGTCCCTCGCTCGCGTGCTCGAGGTCGACCACTGTCGGGCTCGGCGCCGGCGCGCCTCACCTCATCGGCGTGGTCGGGGTTGCGGATCAGGGCGACGACCTCGTCGCCGCGCTGTGACAAGATCTTGGCGAGGCGCAGGGCAATCTGACCGTGGCCTCCGGCAATAGCTACGCGCACGGCTTCAAACCTAAACCCGCACCCGACTCACTCACCATGGCGGTCAAGCAGCAGAGCTGCTACGGCAACGAGCCCGGCGACAAATGATCGCTCCTGCACGATCTGACCGTCCCGCGCCCACCGAACGATCGCCACCGCAAGCTGGACGACTCGCGCATGCCTCTTCCTGTGTGGCCGGTGGTTCCGGCATTGGTGAGCCATGACGGTTCGGATCTGGCCATACCAGCTCCAGCATCTGGACAAGAGGATCGATCGCGTAATCGCGCGCCTGCCCTCGGACCTCGAGCTGCCACTGGTCAGTCTTGAGCTCATCAATGACGTCAGAGAGCGTCGCTGTCGGGTCGCTCGGGCAAACGAGCTTCCGGAGGCTCGCTTCGAGTGCCTTGATGGCGTGATGCCATGCGCGAAGCCGGACGGGCATTCCGGCCGTACGCGCCGGCCCATGCCTGTGCAAGGTGATCACTCGCGCTGTCAGGGACGGCGGTGGCGGCGTTGAAGGCCACCATCGTTGGTTCATCGACTCGCCGCTGAAGTCCCTTGCCGGTCGCCTGCCACATCGAACTGCCGTACGCGAGCAAGATCTCCAGCTCGTTCCACATCTTCGCCATGCGTGTCGGGATCTGGAGCGTGTAGTGGATCACATCCAACAGACGTTCGGCGTCGTCGTTGATCCAAGCGAGGATGCCGCTGAGCATCCCGTAGCCGTCCGTACCACGAAGATCTATGCGAAGAAGGGTGGCCAAACGCTCGAGGCCGGCTTCGTCCATGTCCGGCGACAATGTGTCGGGCGTGATCGTGTACACGTTCTCCAGCCACCGGGTGAGCGGACGGCGTAGATACTCCGGAACTCCATCGTGCGGTCCATCCAGAGCCGGGCGTCCTTCACGCGACGTCAGCAAGGGTTGTCACTCATTCCCCCTCGGCTCCGTAGTGACACCAGATGGTGGTTAGGGTACGCGTCAATGCCGACCAAGGCGTCGGAAAAAAGAGAACCCGTAGGCTGTCCGGTCAGGCCTGCCGTGGCACGCCTGGCTAACAGCGACGACCTCATCGCCAGACGGATGGTCAGATTTGACCATGCCAGTTCTACGAAGATGAGGGATTTCAGGGATGCCGGGCCAACGTCGACGTATCTAGCTTCGCCTTGTGACCGAGCACATCGAGACCGTCATCGTGGGCGGAGGGCAAGCTGGCCTGGCCGTCGGCTATTACTTGACCCAACTGAGCCGGCAGTTCGTGATCATTGATGCCTGTGAGCGGACGGGCGATTCCTGGCGGACCCGTTGGGATTCGCTACAACTGTTCACTCCCGCATACCTCAACGCGTTGCCGGGCATGGAATTCCCCGGACCGCGGAGTCTTCCGTCAACAAAAGATCAGATGGCCGACTACCTCGAGGCGTACGCCAACCGATTTGATCTTCCCATTCGAAGGGGTTGGCGTGTCGATTCGGTCACGAGAAACGATGATCGTTTCGTCGTTGTGGGTGGCCCTCATCGGTTCGAGGCGGACAACGTCGTGCTGGCTACCGGCGGCTATCAGGCGGCCTACGTGCCGCCCTTTGCCAAGTGATCTTGACGCCGGCATCGTTCAGCTCCACTCGAGCGAATACCGCAGACCGTCGCAGCTGCGCGACGGCGACGTTCTGGTGGTGGGCGCCAGCAAACTCAGGTGCAGAGATCGCGCTCGAGGTCTCTGCGACGCATCGAAGCATGGCTTTCGGGCCGGCACCCGGGAAGCGAGCCGGCTCGCCCGGGAGCCGGGTCGATCGGCTCTATCACCCCACCTTTCTGGTTCTTTGTCTCTCGGGTGGCCAGCGTGACGAACCCGATTGGGCGGCGGCTGCGACCGCAGATGCTGAACATGACCGTCCCGCTGGGTCGGGTCAGGCCCAACTGATCTGGATGCCGCCGGGGTCGTACGCGTGCCACGCACGGTCGGCGTGCGGGACGGCGCGCCCGTCATGGAAGACGGACGGGTCATTGATGTGGCCAATGTGGTGTGGTGCACCGGCTACCGAGCCGCGTTCGACTGGATCCATCTTGACGTATTCAATGAGAGAGGGTCAGCCCATTCATGATCGTGGTGTGGTCGCAGCCGTGCCCGGTATGTACTTCATCGGTCTGTTCTTCCTCAGCTCGCTCGCCTCGTCACTGGTCGGCGGGGTCAGTCGAGATGCCGAGCACATCGCTCGACATATCGCGGCGCTGGCTGCGAGCCAACGCCGACGCCATCTGGGAGTCGCGCCCGTACCAGGTGCCGCGAGCGCGCACCGTCGGCAATGAGGAGGTAAGGCTCACTCCATCGGCCGAGCGCGTCATGTGATCATCCCGGCGTGGGTCCATTCCAAGATCATGGGACGTGCTTGCCGGAGTGATGGCATGGCGGAATGTGATCGGCCACACTCAAGCAATGACCACTCTCCGCCACTGACCCGCTACCACCGATGGATGGGCTGGCACGCACCTGCGCTGCGCCGAACCGTGATCGTGGGATTCATCGGGCTGATCGTCGCTGCTGCGTTCCTGTGGTTCGTACCGTGGGGATGGCCGCGGTGGCAGGCTGGGACGCCGCCGCGCTCGTCTTCCTCGCCAGCGTCTGGCCAATCATCCTCCAGAGCCGACGGTCCGCGCGCCGAACAGCTGGCTAAGCGCGAGGACGAGACCCAAAGCTCCGCGACCCTGCTGTTGCTGGGGCAAGTGTGGCTAGCCTCCTGGGCGTCGGCATCACACTCGTCCAGGCGAGTCGACGCAGCGGTCCCATTCAGGTGTTGCTCATCGGCGTCGCCGTGCTCACCGTCGTGTTGTCGTGGACGGTGGTCAACACGGTCTTCACCCTGCGCTACGCGGACCAGCACTTCACATCGGGGAACGCGGGCATCGCCTTCGGCGACTCAGACGGACCGGAGGGAGCCACCTACCGCGACTTTGCCTACGTCGCGTTCACGATCGGCATGTGCTACCAAGTGTCCGACACTACGATTCGCGATCGCCGGATCCGGCGCACAGTGCTCTCCCATGCCCTCTTGTCGTACGTGTTCGGCGCGGCGATCGTGGGAGGCTCGGTCAACCTCATCGCCGGCCTGATTCGATGATCCGACAGGCGGCCGAGCCTTAGGTCCAGAGATGGATGATCTTGCTGCCGGACGGTGAATTGATCAAGCGCGATACCGCTTCGACGGCAGGTGTCCCAGATCGCCGGAGTTTCGGGCAGCTTTCACTTATCTTCAAGACCGGTCGGCGCGAGCTTTGAGAGCGCGACAGCGAGCCGTGGTGGCCGCTTCTCGAGCGCCTCGGCCTCCTCTTTTGCGAATGATCGCTTCCCTGACGACGTGCGCGCCGACAAAGCGGATCGGCTCGGGAGGGAAGGAGCGGGCCGTGGCGGTGACGAAGCCGCACTGTGACCACTCATCGTCGCGGCCGAGCGCGAGGGAGGCGAGGATCTTGCCGCCGACAACGCTGGGACCGACTCCGTTGCCGGACCATCCGACGCCGTAGTGGATGTTGGCGTCCCCGTACAGCCGGCCGAAGATCGGAAGGCTGTTGTGGGTTCGGTCGATGGGTCCCGCCCAATCGTGGGTGATCTTCACCGTGCGCAGCATGGGGTAGTAGCGATGGAAGTCCCGCGTGACCATCGAGGCGCGAGTGGCGTCGCGATGCATCGCACGACGTACGCGTCCACCGAAGCCGATCGTCCATCCCCCTTTGCCGAACGCGATTCGACCCTCGGCGGTGGTTCGGTAGTAACAGACGAGTGTTTGCGAGTCGGAGATTGCCTCGCCCTGGGTCCAGCCGATGTCGTCGAGCCGATCGGCGATCGGCTCGGTGGCGATCATGTCGCTGGAGATCACGAAGAGCTTGTTTCGGAGCGGCGGCAGGGCGGCGGCCCAGGCGTTGGTCGCGATCACAACACTGGGAGCTCGGATCGACCCCTGCGCGGTGATCAGCGTCACGGTGGTGCCGCGGTCGATGCGCGTGACCTTGGACCGCTCGAAAACCCGCACTCCGAGTTCGAGCGCGTAGCGGCGCATGGCTCTCGCGAGTGCGGCCGGTTGGACCGTGGCGTTCGACGGCTCGAACACTCCGGCGAGATGCTGCGGCGACCCCGAGCGTCCCGCGACTTCTTGCGGATCTGGCCGGTGGAAGGTGCCGGGCGCCAACGCGTCGGCGCGGGCGACCACCTTGTCCCAAGCGCCGAGTTGCGCGGCCGTGGTGGCGGTCCACAGCCAGCCGCCGCGGCGGAACTCGGCCTCCGGCGCGTGTTCGGAGCAGAAGTTCTCGATCTCATCGATCGCAGCCTCCGACGCCCGCACCAGCCGCAACGCTTCCCCACCGCCGAACAGTGTCGTCAAGCTGGCGATTTTCGGCCACCAGGTCATCACGAAGCCGCCGTTGCGGCCTGACGCTCCGCCGCCGCACACATCGGCCTCGACGATGCAGACGTCTACGGCAGGGTCTCGGCGCTTGATCATGAGAGCAGTCCAGAGACCCACGAATCCGCCACCCACGATGGCGACGTCGCCGGTTACGGCGCCGCGCAACGAATTCGCATCATCCGCCGTGCGCGCGAGCGCCTGCTCCAGCCAGAACGAGCGATGCATGACGAACTCCTGTGCGGAGTCGCCGGAGCGGTCAGCCCGACGGGGCGACGTTCTGGTTGAGATGGAACACGTTGTCCGGGTCCCACCGACGCTTGAGCGCTACGAGCCGCTCCCAGTTCGGTCCGTATGCGGCGCGCACGCGCTGGCTCTCGTCGTCTCCGAGGTAATTCATGTACACGGCGCTGCCGGTGTACGGCGCGACAGCGTCAAACGTCTCACGGACCCAGCCGATGTTGGCGTCGTCATCGGCGGCGTCGAGCCATTCGCCCGTCATAACGAGGTTGAACCCGGGCTCACGGTGGGGGAACGCGGTGGCTGTGGGGTCCACGCGGCTGATCGCACCGTGGAAGTTTTCGATGAGGATGCTCGTCATCGGCGACGGCACGCGCTCGAAGGCATCGACGAGCACCCCGACTACATCGTCGTTGAGCTCCTTGAGGAACGCAGAGCGCCAATAGTTGCGGGCCCCCTCGGATACCCAGCGTCGACCAGCGTGTTCATCACCCAGTACGGCATCGGGCCGATTACGTCGACGGCGGGTGTGCCGGCGTTGCGCAGCGGCGCGACCAGCGCTTCGCCGGCCGAGATCTCGCCGCTATGGCAGACCGCCACGAGCGACGATCTTGTTGCCGGATCCGTCCGGCGCATGTGTGAGAACCATGTGGGTGACCAGCTCATCGGGTGGGTCGGCGGTGACCTCCTGGTACGGCGCAAGCACACGGAGCGCGTCGGAGAACGGGTAGGCGACGATGCCGCCGAGGATCGTGTCGATTGGGTACGCTTCGAACTCGAACGAGGCGGCGACCCCGAAGTTCCACCCCCGCCGCGCAGGCCCCAGAACAGATCAGGATCACTGTCCTCGTCGACCTGGAGCACCTCTCCTTCAGCGGTTACGAGTTCGACCGACCTCAGGTTGTCGGACGCGATGCCGAAACGGCCCATCAACCAGCCGATTCCACCGCCGAGAGTCAGGCCCGCCACGCCGGTCGTCGAGACGATACCGCCCGTCGTCGCTAGCCCATGTTGTGCCGTCGCCCGGTTGTAGTCGCTCCAGTTGGCACCGCCCTGCACGCGCCCGCCGCCGGACGGGGTCGACGTACGTCCCCCGCATCGGCGCGAGACTGATCATCAGTCCGCCCGAGGTGACGGCCTTGCCGGCCGGGTTGTGCCCGCCACCGCGGACCGAGATCTCCAGACCCTCCGAGCGCGCCGAAGCGCACGGCGTCGGCGATGTCGGCGGTGTTGAGGCACTTGGCGATCAACGTCGGTCGCTTGTCGATCAGCCCGTTGTGGATGGCACGGGCAGCGTCGTAGCCGGGATCGCTCGCCTCCAAAACCTCGCCCGAAAACTGCGCCCTGAGCCCTCGACGGCCTCACCCGACAGCGTCATGACCCCTCCTCGCGGCGTCAGGCGCCCGCCCGAGCCCGCTTACGAACATACGCCAGCGGCCGGCTCAGGTGGAAGGGACATCGTGTCAATCGGCGGGGCCCTGCGCGCCCTCTAGGCGGGAGGTCTTGCACGCCGACTACGACCGGGCGATGGCAGTCAGCCCGTACGCCGAGGCCTACGCCAACGCGATGCGAGTGCCCGGAACGCCGACGTACCAGTTTCATCGAGCGACATATGGGGACATGCCCTATGAGGGGTTCCGCGAAATGTTCGAGCAGCGAACTCCACGGCTGGGACCCCGACGCGTGGGCCGAGCAGTTCCGGCGATCCGGCGCTCGCTATGTGGTGATGGTGACCAAACACCACGACGGCTACCTCACGTGGCCGACTGCAACACCGCATCCGCACCGGCCCTGATTGGCACTGCGAACGAGACCTGGTTGACGAGCTTGACCGACTCGATGGCCAAGAAGATCATGAGGTTGCCGCCGATGCGAGAGACTTTCGACGTGATCGCTGAAAACCTTGATCAGCCGAAGGCCACACTTCATCGAGTCGGTGCAAACCGGCTACGGTCCCACATGCCGACTTCACCACCCCCGAGTACACCCAGTACGAGACCACCGCGGTCAGGGCAATATTCCGCGCGAGCAGAGGCGCCGGTTGGAGGCATTCGGCCACTGATCTGCGAGCCAACGGCCACGCCATCTTTCAGACGCGACCGTACGCGGTACCTCAGGCCCGTGCCGTTGGCGGTGAAGAGATACGGCTGACCCTTTCGGCCGAGGGCGTCAATCTCGATCATCCTTGGCTGGCCGCGAGGCCGGGCGTCGTTGTCCAGGACCTCCATTTGCCGGGCGGGCCAGCGACCGTCCTCGTCGACAACAGCCGCGAGCAGCTCACCCCGGCCGGTAGTGACACGCGGCTCGCCCTCGACAGCGATCTCACCGGCCAATACTCGCCGGCGCTCTCGCTGGGGATCGGATGAACCCAGCGGTCGCAAGCCCGCTACCCACCGCGGCTGGCACTCTGCTATCCGCAGTAGAGACCGGGTTCTGTTGTTACCTGGAATAGCAGGCACTCCCACTCGTACGCATGAAGCGGTTAGCTAGTGATCGTCCACCAAGATTCAGCGACCAGACCGCCACCGCCACCGCCACCGCCAGTAAGGGAAACCATCACATGGCCACTTGGCTCATCACCGGATGCTCGCACCGGACTGGGTCGCGCCCTGGCCGAGGCCGTCATTGCCGCAGGTCACAACGCCGTCGTCACCGCCCGCGACGTCGGCAAGGTCGCCGACCTCGCCGAAGGCAACACCGACCGTGTCCTCGCGCTCCCGCTCGACGTCACCGACACCGCCCAGGTCACCAACGCGGTCAATCAGGCCGAGGAGAAGTTCGGCGGCATCGACGTTCTGGTCAACAACGCCGGTTGCGGCTACCGCGCGGCCGTCGAAGAAGGCGACGACGTCCGACATCCGCGAAACTGTTCGAGACTCAGTTCTTCGGTGCGGTCGCGATGATCAAGGCGGTGCTCCCCGGGATGCGTGCCCGCCGCTCAGGCGCGATCGTCAACATCTCCACCATCGGTGTCCAGATCATGCCCGCGGGCTCCGGCTACTACGCCGCGTCCAAGGCCGCGCTCGAAGCCATGTCCGGCGCACTCTACGGCGAGCTGAAGCCGCTCGGCATCTCCGTCACCGTCGTTGAGCCTGGCGCGTTCCGCACCGACTTCGCCGGCCGCTCGCTGACCCAGTCGAGCAGCGTCATCGACGACTACGCCGACACCGCCGGCAAACGCCGCAAGGAACACGACACCGCACACGGCACCCAACCCGGCGACCCGACCAAAGCAGCCAAGGCCATCATCGACCGCGGTCGAATCCGACGAGCCGCCCGCGTTCCTACTGCTGGGCAACGACGCGCTCACCACCTACCGCCGACTCAACGCGGCCAGACTCGACACCATCGAAGACGTGGGAGCACCTCACCACAAGCACCGACATCGACGCCTGACCCCAAACGACCGAGGCCGGGCCAGCGGAGCGGCTGCTGACAGCGGTGCAGCGCTGACGTCAAGTCTCGGGTGTCGCCGGCCCGGATAGCAGCCGGTCGAGCTCATGCCCGGCCTCGTCACAGCCGGCATCGGCGAGCCGTTGCAGTTCAAGCAGGTCATGCGCCTCAACCGCGCGCCGAGTCAGCAGGTCGCCGGCGTGCTCAGAACCTTCATCGAGGAGGTCGCTGAGCTCCTCGAGGTCGTCGCGCGATCGGCCAAGTCCGCCAGGCGATCCAATGCCTTCTCGTTGCCTTCATCGGCCAGGGCACGCAGGGTCTCTCGATCCAGGTTCACACCCATGCCACCATGTTGAGACCTTTGCCCTTAAGGGCAAGGTCAAGCCAAAGGAGGATCGCGGCGTGATCACGATCGGCCAGCTCGCCCGGTACGCCGGCGTGTCGACCAAAACCATTCGCGTCTACCACGACAAGGGGCTCTTGCCCGAGCCCGACCGCGATGCCTCTGGGTACCGGCGCTACACCGCGCAAGACGCCATCGACCTGATCAAAATCCGCGTCCTGGTCCAGGCCGGCGTTCCCTTGGCTCGGATCCGGGAACTGCTGGCGGCTACAGACGAGGACGTTCAGGTACGCCGCTCGACCGGCTGGATGCCGATCTGACACGGCGCATCCGCGATCTCGGCGAGACACAAGATCGGGCTGCGGGGGCTCGCATCCGGGCGGGACAAAGCTGCTACCCGCCCCGGTTGCTCAGCACGTCGAGCAGTTGCGGGACATAGGCCTCAGCCAACGCTGGATCGACCTCGTCACCGATCTCTGGATTCTGTCGTTCGCCACCCACCCCGACGCTGCAGCCGAACTCATTCGAGACCAAGGCCAGGCCCTAGCCGACCCACTCTTGCGTCAGATCTTCCTCGACTACGACCGTGCTCTACGACCTCGACCCCAACGATCCAGCCGTCGGCGACCTCGCGCGGCGCATCGTCGAGGCGACGCGCCAACGCTATCGGAGGGGGCGACCTGCCAGGCTCGCAAAATCGGTTCCGAAATACCTGCCCTCATCCAGGCCGCCGTCAATCAGGTCGTCCCCTGCTTGGGAAGGGATCGACACGCTCGTTCGCGACCAACTAGAAAGAGCGGCACCAGCGCCGACGACCGGCGACGTCAAACTGCAGATCACGACCGTCCCGCGCGCGTGCCCGGCACCTACATGGCCGGACTCGCCCGCGGCGTGTCAAGCAGCGCATAGGTTGCATCGAGCACCGGCACGACCTTGCCCTCTTCGACAAGGGTCTGCAGAGCGATCAGATCCGCCGGGTTTTGCCACTTGATCGCTGGCCGGGCCTGCTGGCGCAGGAAGAATGCCGACACGTGCGCCTTGATCAGGTTGCCCAGCGCGCCGCCGGAATGCCCTCCCCGTTGGGCAGCAGCCTCCCGTTGGGAGTCAGGGCGCGTCGGGTCTCGGAGAGCGAATGATTGCCCACGTTGTCGAGGATGAAGTCGTAGCGCGGGCCGCCCTTCGTGAAGTCCTCTCTCGTGTAGTCGATGACGTGGTCGGCGCCGATGGAGCGCACCATGTCGACGTTTCTGGTGCTGCATACGCGCTGTCACCTCGGCACCGAACGCCTTGGCGATCTGGACGGCGAACGTGCCCACCCCGCCCGACGCCCCGTTGATCAGCACCTTCTGGCCCGGCTGCGACCTTGCCCTCGTCGCGTAGCTGCTGGAGTGCGGTCGTCGCCGACACCCCCACGGCGGCCGCCTGCTCGAAGGTGAGGTTGGCCGGCTTCGCAACGAGCTGGTTCTCGCTTGCGCGCGCGTACTCCGCGAACGCGCCTGTGCACCATCCGAAGACCTCATCACCCGGTCGATGCTGGGTCACGTCCTTGCCGACCGCCTCGACCGTCCCAGCAATGTCCGTCCCTGGAACACGGTTCTTCGGCCTTCGCAGCCCCGTCACGAGGCGCATGAACCTGGGCACACCGGTCATGAGCATCCAATCCCCGACGTGGACTGACGCTGCATGGACGCGGACCAGGACCTCGTCGTCGCCGATCGCGGGCCTATCCACGTCGTCAAACTGAAGCGACTCTTCTGAGCCGTAATGGTCTTGGACGATCGCCTTCATGTCGTGCTCCTCACAACTTTTACGATGTAAACCTTACGACGTAAACCTTACGGTGTATAGTCGAGTCTGTCAACGCGCAGCTGCACCTCCCAGATGCCGCCCGACAAGGAGCCTCATGAGCACGCAAACCAACACGGGATCGCGGCGCCGCACACCGCTGACACGCGACCGGGTGTTGCAGACCGCCGCGCGCCAAGCCGATGAAGGCGGCATCGAGTCCCTTTCCATGCGCAAGCTGGGCCAGGAGCTCGGCGTCGAGGCAATGGCCCTCTACCACCACTTCGCGAACAAGGACGATCTCGTTGACAGCATGGTCGACCTCGTGTTCGAGCAATACGTAACTGAACGAAGTACAA
>ERZ1370068.3927-contig-3024_pt1 | contig 50210 bp, 50 predicted proteins | sample MGYA00561227_ERZ1370068 | MGnify/ENA primary metagenome ERZ1370068 (study PRJEB38410, sample SAMEA6850437) | metagenome | study: Metagenomic assessment of the ecological functions of the soil: analysis of the soil microbiota associated with the... | reverse complement strand
GTTACGGTATTGCTCCGCGGTGACGGGCCGTACACCGTCGACGCCTGCACCCCGGTCGCCGGCGAGAGCCGCTGAGTTGAGCCAGTCAGGCCCTGCAGGCGGCCGGCACCGATTACCCCAAGGACATCGCGATGTACCTGCAGATCCTTCGACGGGCGATCTCGGCCGGCGGCAGGGGCGAGACCGCTCAAGAGCCTGTGCCGCAGCGCCGTCGAAGAACCCGTTCGTGTTCGCCCAGTACCTGACCACGCGGTTCCGGGTCAACAACGACCTCTTCACCTACCAGTCCAACATCCAGGACAAGATCATCCAGCAGTGCAACGGCGTCTCCTCGGCGGAGTGCTTCGCGAGGATCCGCGTCGGCTCGCCACTTCACGCGACCACGATGGCGATCTTCCTGCGGGCGACCGGGATCCCCGCCCGCGTCGTCAACGGCTTCCCCGCGGCGAGCGCATCGAAGGCCGGCGTCGAGACCATCACCAACAGCCAGAGCCACGAGTGGTCGCGAGGTCTACTTCCGGGCTACGGCTGGGTCATGTCCTCGACCTCGACCGGCGGCGATCTGGCTCCGCGCGGCCCCTACCGTCGGGCAACCGGTCCTGTCCGGTTCGGCTCCGACCGTCTGCGGCCCTTTCTGCTGCCGCCCTCGTTCGGGGACGGTCGGGATGACACGACCCCGAATGTCTCGGGTTTCGGCAGCGGCGGGACGGTGGCTGCGGCTGGTCCGTACATCGCGACTGCGGTCCTTCTGGCGATCATCGCGATCGCGCCTCGGGTTCGTCGGCTCGGCAGCGCGGGCCGCGAGCGCGGCACGACGGCCGACCACGCCTACCGCAATGGCGACCGCGGATCGCGTCGCGGTTCGGCTTCGGCACCGCGGCCCACCCAGACCGTCTACGAGCCCGCCGGTCTGCCTCGGCGAGGTCCTGCCGAACGTCGCGCCCCGGAGCTCGAGACCGTCGCCCGGGCCGAGGTCGAGATCCGCTCTGCGCCCGCGACGATCCTCGGAGACCGATCGCCTGCGCGCCCTGCGCGATGCCGAAGGCCGCCAGTCGCCGGGCGAGCCTCTTCAGGCCCGCGTTCCGCCGCCGGGAACGCCGACCGCCGGCACTGACGCCCGCTCGGGCGGGTCGCCGGCGGCGTCGGACGGCCCAGAGCCTGCCGTTCTGGTCCGCCAGCGCGGCTTCTCGCTCGGTGCCGCCGCGGCGGGTCGCGCCGTCGAGGCCAGGTTGTGGCCGCGCAGGACCGGGCGGCCTGGCGCTGGAGCTCTGGCGACCGCGGTATCCCGCACAGCTCGCAATCGGACCACATCCAGAAGCGCTCGAGCGGCAGGTCGAACAGCGTCAGCAGCGCGACCTTGAAGACGCCGTCGTGGCCGACGACGATCGACCACGGGTGGTCGGGCCGGCGCGTCGCCGTAGCCCGGCGACCTGCGGCCGGTCGAGCGTGCCCGGCGCGCCGGCCCGTCGGCGAGCCGGCCAGGAGCGTCGGCCGAGCGCCGGCCGGACCCGCGCCTGCGACCTCGGGAGCGACTCGCCGCCCGGCGCCCAGACCTCGGTCGGGCGCGCGCCGCCACGGCCGCGAGCTCGGCGCCGTAGCGGGCGGTCGATCTCGTCGCGATGGAGGCCCTCCCAGTCGCCCTGGCCGATCTCGAGGAAGCCTGCGTCCGGCCGGCGCGGACGGTCCCGCTGCCGGCGGCTCGGCGCCGATCGTCGATGCGCGCTCGGCGGTCTGCGGTCGTCCGACCGAGCGGCGAGTGGACGAGCTCGAGCGGCGGCGCCGGTCGGGACCGGCAGGGCGGGCGGCGCGTGCGGCGTCGGCCAAGCCGCTCGGCGACGAGCGCCGGCCTGGCGTCGGCCGGTGCGGCGACAGCGGCGTCTCGGCCTGGCCCTGGAACCGGCCCTCGACGATGCAGCCTCGATCTCGCCGTGGCGGACGAGGACGAGCGTCGCGTCGAGGCCGTCCGGGATGAGCGGCCGCGCTCGCTCAGCGCTCAGCGCTCGCCCGAGCCGGATCGTCCACAGGTCGTGGACGGCCTCGTGGGCCCGGATGCGCCTCGACACGCGCGTCGGCACGTCGTCGTCGAGGGCGAGGATCATCAGCGCGTCCTCGCGCGGACGCGTGCGGGCGAGGTGCATCGCGCTGATGTTCACGTCGGCCTCGCCGAGCATCGGCCCGATCCGCCCGACCGTGCCGGGCCGGTCGCGATGGCGGGTGATGAGCATGACGTCGGCCGGCGCCATGTCGAGGCGGTAGTCGTCGAGCCGGGTGATCCGCGGCTCGCCGCCGGCGACCGTGCCGGCCGACGGTCGTCGGTCCGCCGCCGGCCTCGCCGGACAGCGTCAGCTAGCGCGGCGAACGCCCCGGCGTCGGGCGTCTTGCGCTCGACGACGGTGATCCCGCGGGCCTTGGCCAGGGCCCCGGCGTTGACGAGGTTGACCCGCTCGGTCGTCGACGGTCTCGAGCAGCCCGCGCAGGACCGCGGCGGTCAGCGGCGTGCCGTCGTACTCGGCCGAGCTCGCCCGGCGATCTCGAGCGTCAGCGTCCGGACGCCGCCGCGCGAGAACTGGGCGAAGAACCGGCCGAGGATCTCGGCGAGCGGCAGGTACGGCGCGATCGCCCGGGCCGTCTCGGGCGTCAGCGAGCGGGGCGTTGACCGCGTAGCGGGCGCTCCGGCCGTCGAGGACGTCGAGGACCTGCGCCGGCGACCTCCTCGGCGACCAGCGACCTGGGCCTCGGCGGTCGACGCGCCGAGGTGCGGCGTCAGCGAGCGTGTTCGGGCGCGTCGAGCAGCGGCGAGCTCGGTCGGCGGCTCGTGCTCGAAGACGTCGATGCCGGCGCCGCCGAGGTGGCCGCGACCGGAGCGCCTCGGCGACGGCCGCCTCGTCGACGACGCCGCCGCGGGCGACGTTGAGGACGATCGAGCCCGGCTTGAGCTGGGCGATCGCGGTCGCGGCCGATCAGCCCGCGCGTCGCCCGGGTCAGCGGCACGTGGACGGTCACGACGTCGGCGCGGGCGAGCAGCGTCGTCGAACGTCGACCAGCTCGACGCCGTGGTTGGCGGCCTGCTCGGCGGTCACGAACGGGTCGACGCCGAGGACGGTCATCTCCATCGCCCGCGCCCGGACCGCGATGGCCTGCCCGATCTTGCCGAGCCCGACGATGCCGAGCGTCCGGCCGCGCAGCTCGAGGCCCGGTGAACTGGGCCCGCTTCCACTCGCCGCGCCGGACCGAGGCGTCGGCGGCCGCCGATCTGGCGGGCGACGCCGTAGAGCAGCGCGAGGGTGTGCTCGGCGGCCGCGATCGTGTTGCCGGTCGGGGCGTTGACGACCGTGATCCCGGCCCGCGTCGCCGCGTCGAGGTCGACGTTGTCGACGCCGACCCCGGCCCGGCCGATGACCACGAGCCGCGTGCCGGCGGCGATCGAGCCCGGCGTCGACCTGGACCTGGCTGCGGACGATCGAGCGCGTCGTAGTCGGGCAGGATCGCGCACAGCTCGTCGCGGCGACAGCCCGGTGCCGCTCGTCGACCTCGTGATCGCGCGCGCAGGAGCTCGACGCCCTCCGCGGCGACCGGCTCGGCGACGAGGACCCTCACGCGCCGGCCCCGGCGGCGGCCGGCGCGACGACGCCGTACGACTCGAGCGGCGCGCGACCTGCGGCGGCGCGCGACCGCGACGCCCGGGCGGACCGGCCGGCCCGGCTCGCGATCGACACGATCTCGAGCGTGCTCATCGCGCCGAGGATCTCCTCGACGCGTGACCGAGCCGAGGTGGCCGAGCCGGAAGATCTTGCCGGTCAGCTTGCCCTGGCCGCCGGCGAGGACGACGCCGCGGCGCCTTGAGCTCGCCGTTGAACGCCTTCCAGTCGAGGTCGTCGGGGACGCTGCGCCGCGGTGACCGTCTGCGACGCGTAGCGCCGGTCGGCGAACAGCTCGAACCCGAGCGCCTCGAGCCCGGCCCGCGGCGCGGCGGCGCACGCCTCGTGGCGGGCGAAGATCGCGCTCGGCGCCCTCCGCGCTCATCAGCCGGATGCCCTCGTCGACCTGGTAGACGACCGCGATCGCCGGCGTGAACGGCGTCTGGCCGTCGGCGTCGCGCTCGCGATGCGCCCGCAGGTCGAGGTAGAAGCGCGGCATCGTCGCCGTCTCCATCGCGGCCCAGGCCCGCGCGCGAGGCGGCGATCATCGCCAGGCCCGGCGCGGCCATCCAGGCCTTCTGCGAGCCGGTGACGACGACGTCGACGCCCCAGGCGTCCATCTCGAACGGCACGGCGCCGAGGCCGGACACGCTGTCGACGAGGATCGAGCGCGTCGGGGCGCCGTCGCGGACGGCCGCGGCCAGAGCTCGGGATCGGGTTCATCACGCCGGTCGACGTCTCGTTGTGGGTCAGCAGCACGGCCTTGTAGCCGGGCGCGCCGCTGAGGCGCTCGCGGACCTCGCCGGCTGCGGCCGCCTAGCCCCACTCGGCGTCGAGCTTGGTCACGTCCGCGCCGTAGATGCCGGCGATCTTGGCGAACCGGTCGCCGAACGACGCCGATCGAGACGCCGAGGACCCGGTCGCCCGGCGAGAGCGTGTTGACGACCGCGGCCTCGAGGCCGCCGGTGCCCGGCGGTCGTGATGCATCGCGACGTCGCCGGTCGTCCCGAAGTACGGCTTCATGCCGGTCAGGATCCGGTCGAGCATCGCCGCGAACTCGGGGCCGCGGTGGTTGATCATCTGGCGGCCGCCGGCCTCGCGGACGCGTCGGCGGCAGGGCGGTCGGGCCGGGGATGCGGAGGTTCGGCTCGAAGCGGTCCACGGATGCCTCCGGCTGGCACGGGTCGATGGACGGTCGGTCGACGGGCGGCACGATGGTCGCACGGGTTGACGCCGGCCGCCACCGTGGCATATATGTCGTCATATGACGACGCGCCGGACCACGATCCTCGCCGACGCCGGACCTGCTCGAGCGCGTCGGGCGGTACGCGTCGCGTCACCGGCACGACGCAGACCGCGGTCATCACGGCCGCCCTCGAGGCGTTACCTCGACGAGCACGACGAGCCGCGCCCGACCTCGCCGTTCCTCGCGGTCGGGCGCGAGCGAGCACGGTCGCCTGTCGCTCGACGGTCGCTCGATCGCCCGACGCGAGGCCAGTTCCGGCGTCCGGCCCGTCGTCAGGCTGACCGGCGACCGCATGGCGATCCTGCTCGACGGTCAGTGCCGTCCTGGCGACGCGGCCGACCAGCGCCGATCCTCAACCACGACGCGCGCGATCGGCCTGGTTCGCGCGGGCCGATCGAGCCGCTGCTGCTGGGCGACCTGACGCTGGCCGAGCTCGACGTCCTGCTCGCAGCGCGAGCTGGGCCCGGCGCGACGCTCGCCCTGATCCGATCGGTCGACCGGCGGCGGGATCCGCTCATCGCCCCGACCGACGCCGACCTCGACCGCGCGGCGGAGCACCTCGAGGCCGCCGCCGAGCACCGGCCGCGGCTGGCGGACGCCCTGCTGGTCGCGACCGCGGAGCGTGTCTCGGGCGTGCGCCGGATCGCGACGTTCGACCGTCGTCCGATCGCGGTCTTCCAGCCGCGCCACGTGCGGACGTTCGACCTGGAGCCGTGACCGGAAGGTAACGACCGGGGGCCAGGGCGTCTCACCTGCGAACGCGCTCCTTCGTCGTTTCGACCGTAGGATGTGCAAACCCCCGGAGGACCGCCCTCGCATGTTCAGCCGACCCCCGCTGCGCCGCACGCAGCTCATCTCCGGCAGCGGCGATGGTCCTGTGCCTCGGCCTCGCCGTCGGCGCCGGCGCTGTCGCCGTCAACGCCGTTCGGCGCGTCGGCGACCAGTTCGACCGCCTGCTGCGCGCGCGTCGACCGCTCCGCGCCGGGCCCGCTGCGGACCGACCGCGCCCGCAGCACGGTCGCCGGTGACCGACCGGCGGACGAGGAAGAGGAGTCCGCGGCGCCTGAGCCGACGCGCCCCGATCCCGCAGGCGACGCCGAGCGGCTCGACTCGATCCGGCCGCGAGTCGCGCCGACCCCGACCGACGCCCGACCCCGACGCCCTGCCCCAACCTCAGTCCGCAAGCGCGTCGACGTCGACATCGTCAACGACAGCCGAAGGCCGTGCTTCGCGCCTCGGAGCTCAGGGACACCTGGTGCTCGCCCGCCGGGCGTCCAGATGACGCTCGCCGTGCTCGGACTGGCGGACACGTCGGACGAGTTCCAGAACGAGCTCCAGGGCCGCGTCCGCGAGTGGGAGAGCTGCGCGGACAGCCACAACGGCGACTGGGGACCGGCCGCCATGGCCCTCGCGCTCGACGCCTACGGCGCGCCCGGCTACGAGGTCCGCGCCTACAAGACCCGCGCAGCGGCGCGCCTGCGCGACGCCGCGCCAAGGCGATCGACGCAGACGAACTCGCCGGTCATCCTGCTGGCCTGGCGCGGCGCGCACACCTGGGTCATGACCGGCTTCCGGGCCGACGCCGACCCGCGCGTCTTCACGGACGCGAAGGTGTCGCGGGCGCCTACATCCTCGACCCGTGGTACCCGCGGATCTCGAGCATCTGGGGCCGCGTCCGACCCGCCCGGGACGCTTCCAGGACGACGCCGAGATGGAGCGCAACTACCTGCACGTGGAAGCGCCCCGAGGGCCGGTATCCGGAGCGCGACGGCCTGTACATCGCGGTCGTCCCGACGACGCGAGCGTCCGGCGACGGTGCCAGCTGTCGCGGCCGCAGCCGGCGGACGCCGCCGGATGCCGGACCGACCAGGAGCGACCGCCAGCAGGACGTCCTTGACCGATCATCGCCGGCCGCGTAGCCGAACGGGATGCGCGAGGATGCCGAGCGGCTCGGCACGAGGAGCGTGGTCGCGACGACGACGACGCCCGAGCCCGGCGAACGAGGCGACGCACCTGGCGGAGCGTGTCGTGCGTGGCGTACAGCCCGCGCGACAGCGGGTAGGCGAGCGCGTCGAACGGCACCGACAGGGCGAATGCGGCCACGACGGCGCGAGCGTCAGCGCGACGTCGTCCGGGTCCGAACTTGCCGCCGCCGAGGAGGACGTCCGACGAGCGTCCCGGCGACGACGAACAGGGCGACGGCCGCGAGCGGTCGTCAGGATCGCGATCGTCAGCGAGGTTGCCGGCCAGAGCATCGGCGGAAGCGCCGTGCCGTCGTCATCGGCGATAGGCCGCCGACAGGACGCGGGAAGACGCGCCAGCGAGAACGACGACGCCGATCAGGCTGACCGGCAGGACCTGGTAGTCGAGGCGCGAAGTTGAGCGCCGACGCCGCCCGACCGCCGAGCCCGACGGCGACCCGCGTGAAGTACGTGATCGTCAGCGGCTCGATGGGCGGCTGAGAACATCCGCGGGATCATCAGCCGGATGAACTCGCCGAAGGCCGCCGTCCGGATCGCGAAGGCTCGGCCGGATCCGGAACGTCGTCCGGGCGGATGCCGACGGCGCGGATCCCGAGGTGGGCCGCGGCACCCGGCGACCGCGCCCCACGCCGTGGCGACGATCCCGGAAGCGCGCCCGCGAACAGCACGTCGCGACACGACGATCCCCGGTCGTAGAGGATCGGCGCGAGCGCGTAGAACAGGAACTGCGCCGGTCGGCGACGAGGATCTCGCCGAGCGCGATCGATGCGCGCGAACATGACCTGGGCGAGGCAGTTGATCCGCAGCAGCTCGACGTACAGCGTCCTGGGTCGCCGGGTCGAAGCCCTGCGCAGACGACGCCGGCCAGCCACGGGCGGCGCTGACGAACGAGCAGCAGGTAGCGACGACCAGCCATGCCCGACCGCGCGCGGTCAGCACGCGTCCGCCCGAACTCGTTGGCGGCGCCGGCGTCATGCGCGCCGCACCGGCCGTGAAGATCGGCACGAACGGGGCCGTCAGGCCGGCGCGCGACCGAGGACGTCGAGGGCGATCTCCGGGATCCGGAACGGCGGCGTTGTAGGCGTCGAGCCTCGGCGCCGGCGCCGTACGTGTTGGCGAAGACCCGGTTCCGGACGATGCCGATCGCGAAGTAGCCGAGGCCCAGGACCGACAGGCAGGATCGCGCCCCTGGGGACGAACCGCTCGAACGACCGCCGCGCCCAGCGCGACGGGTCCCGTAGTCGGTCGATCCGTTGGCGGTCATCAGCCGATGATGACGGACTGAGCCAGTGCCGGCGCGACGCCACGGGATGGGTGTGTGCGAACCGTCGGAGGACCGTGCGAACGACGCGGACCTTCCTGATCGCGGGCCGCCCTGGTGGTCGTCGGCGGCGTGATCCTGCTCGATGTCCTGTTCCTGTTGGGCCTCCCAGCGGGTCCCCTCGCCCTGGCCCAGGTCCTCGCTGCCCACCTGACGATCGCGGCGCTCGTCGTCGTCCCGATCGCGGCGCTTGCCGAGCGCGCGCTGGCTGCGCGTCGCCTCGTCGTGCCGCTGGTCGTGACCGTGGTCCGGTTCACCGGGAGTGGTGGTCGCCTCCGGTCGCCGAGAGCCGACGGCCCGCACGATGACGGTCGCGACGCTGAACCTCAGAGATCGGCTCGCGCGCCCCGGCCGACGCCGTGGCCTTCCTGCGTGAACGGTCGATGCCGGCCTCGTCGCGCTCCAGGAGCTGACGCCCGACGTGGCCGCCGCGCTCGACGGCGATCCGATCCTCGGGGCGCGGTACCCCCTATCGCGCGCTCTACCCGACCCCCGACGTCTTCGGCCTCGGCGTCATGAGCGCCTATCCCTTGACCGAGGTCGACTTCGTTCGTGGCCCGTCGAGGCTCCTCGTGACGGCGGCGACCCCGGCCGGGCCCGTCCGCGTCATCGATGTCCACCCGCTGCCCGGCAGCATCGCCCGCGGCCCGTTGGCGATGCCGATCGGGTTCGACACGGCCGAACGGGATGCCGCGCTCGGCCGCATCCTCGACACCGTCGCCGCCCAGGGAGCGCGCCACCGGTGCTGGTCCCGGCGACATCAACACCGCTCCGACCGAACCCGAGTTCGCGAGGTTCGTCGCGGGCTTCGCCGACGCGCACGCCGAGGTCGGCGTCGGGCCGGGGCTGGACGTACTCGCCCGTCCCGCCCTCGAAGGGCTCGGCATCGGGCTGATCCGGATCGACGTCGTGCTCGCGGGTCCCGGGCTGCGACCGATCACCGAGGTCGAGGCATGTCCGCCGGTCGGCGACCATTGCCTGGTCCGGGCGACCGTCGAGATCGACCCTTCCTGAACGTCAGGAGGGCGGCGGCCACCTTCGCCATCTCCGCCGACGCGCCGGTCGGGATCGGGTCGCCGTGGCCGACCAGCAGGGTCTCGAAGGCCAGGGCCCGCCATCTTCTTGACCGACAAGAGGGCGGTCGGCATGTCCATCGAGTTGTCCGGGTCGGGACCCTGCAGCACGCCGTCCTTGACGACGATCGGCGTCGCCGGCGACCAGCAGGCCGCCGACCTCGTCGACCGCGATGTGGCCCGGCGTATGCCCGGGCGTCCCCGACGATCCGCAGCCCGAAGACGTGGTCGCCGTCGGCCACGGTGGTGAACGGTCGCGGCGTGGCGAACGCGCCGATGTCCGGCGTGGCCGATAGCCTGTCGCGCTGGCCGCGTTGGTCATCACCGTGTCCGCGCTGCCGGCGTGGTCGGGATGCATGTGGGTGACGATCACGTGGCCGACCGCCGGCCAGTCGAGGCCGATCGCCTTGAGCGACTCGCCGATGGCGCTCCTCGCTGCCGGCCACGCCCGTATCGACGATCGCGGCCTCACCCGCGCGGGACAGGATGTAGGCGGAGACGAAGCCGAGGTTGACCCGCTCCCAGGCGACCTTGCCGGCGGCCGCGGACGGCGCGGCCGAGGGCGGGGCGCCGAGGCCGGGACGATGCCGCGGCGCTCGAGGACGGCGCGCCACTGGACGCCGGCGCACAGCCGGCGACCGCGACCACGGCGACGACGACCGCGCCATGGCCGAGGTCGTGGAGGAACACCCGTCGGGAGATCGTGTCGGGACTCATCACGTGGGCATCCTAGGCGACGGGGCCGCCGTCGTGTGGCGGAGGTCGCGCGCCATCGCCCCGGTGGCGCGGATCAGCACGGCCCCGAGCGAGACGAAGGCCACGCCCAGCAGCCACCCGCCGACCACATCCGACGGGTAGTGCACGCCGAGCCCGACCCGCGACAGGCCGACGAGGATCGGCAGCGTCACGCCGATCCCGACCGCGATCCGGCGCAGCGCGAGCGGCAACCGGCTGCGCCACGCGACCACGGCCAGGAGCCCGTACGTCGTCGCGCTGTTCATCGTGTGACCGGACGGGAAGCTGTACGTGAAGACCTCTCGAGCGATCGCTCCCGGCGGTCGCGAGCCGGGCGAGGACGTCCTTCACGACATCAGTGGTCCACGCCCCGGCGATGAGGACACCCGCGAGGATCAGCGCCAGCCGGACAGGCCGGTGACCAGCGCGCGAGGCACGCCCTGACGCCGATCGGAAGCAGGATCGTCCCGCCGAGGTCCGTGCAGGCCTGCCACCACGTGGCCGGGACGCAGGCCCCTGGAGCAGGTGAGGCGACGGCCGCATCGAAGCCGGGAACACCGGTCAGTTGACGAGGGCGGCGACGACGACGAACGCCGACAGGGCGACGAGGCCGACGACGGGCCACGGGTCGCGACCCGTGGCTGACCCGCCGGTCATCCCGAGGCGTCCCGCGCCGGTCTCGGCCAGCTTCTTGCGGTTCGTCTCGCGCGTCTTCATGATGCCGTCGCCCGCATGCGTGGCGTCGATCTCAGGCGCCGGGATCGTCGAGCGCGGCGCCTGGCCGGCGGTCTTCGCGGCCGTCCGTGCCTCGGCGCGGCGCTGCCATCCGCGCGGCGATCGTCGCCTCGTAGCCCTGGTCGGTCGGCAGGTAGTAGCGGCGCGCCGGCGAGCTCGTCGGGCAGGTACTGCTGGTCGACGTCGGCGCCCTCGAAGTCGTGCGGGTAGCGGTAGCCGACGCCGATGCCGTGCTGCTTCATCCGGCGATGCGCCGGCGTTCCGCAGGTGGAGCGGGACGGGCAGCGAGCCGTGCGTCTCGACGTCGGCCGACGGCCGCCCAGTAGGCCGCGCCCGACCGGTTCGACTTCGGCGCCGTCGCGATGTAGGTCGTCGCCTGGGCCAGGGCGTACTGCGCCTCGGGCAGCCCGATCCAGTCGAGCGCCTGGCCGGCGGCGACCGCGACCTGCAGCGCCCGCGGGTCGGCGTTCCCGACGTCCTCCGGACGCGCTGATGATCAGCCGCCGGGCGATGAACTTGGGGTCCTCGCCGGCCGCGATCATCGCCGCCAGCCAGTAGAGCGCGGCGTCCGGGTCGTTGCCGCGGAGGCTCTTGATGAACGCCGAGACCGTGTCGTAGTGGCCGTCGCCGGCCCGGTCGTAGGCGAGGACCCGCTGCTGGGCGGCCGCCTCGACGTCCTCGAGCCGCGGGCGTGACGCGGCCCTCCGCGTCGCGGACCTCCTCGGCCTCGGCGAGCGCGGCCGCGCCCTCGAGGACGTTGAGCGCCGCGCGCGCGTCGCCGCCGGCGAGCGACACCAGGTGCTCGAACGCGTCGTCGGTCGAGGGCGACGCCGCCGTCCGGGCCGAGCGCGCCGGCGAGCCCGCGCTCCTCGTCGGCCGAGCGCGCGGCGGACGACGGTCGCCGACCTCGTCGTCGGTCAGCGCCTCGAGGCGCCAGACGCGCATCCGCGACAGGAGCGCGGAGTTGACCTCGAAGTAGGGGTTCTCGGTCGTCGCGCCGATCGAGCGTGACGGTGCCGTCCTCGACGTGGGGCAGGAGCGCGTCCTGCTGGGCCTTGTTGAAGCGGTGGATCTCGTCGAGGAACAGGACGCGTCCGCGTGCCGTGCAGGGTCGAGCCGTTCCTGCGCCTCGGCGATCGTCGCCCGGACCTCGACGACGCCCGACATGACCGCCGACAGCGACGTGAAGTGGGCGCCGATCGCGTCGGCGAGGAGCGCGGGCGAGGCTCGTCTTGCCGGTGCCCGGCGGGCCCCACAGCAGGATCGACGAGAGGTGCCCGCGGGCGATCGCTGCGGCGGAGCGGGCCGCGCTCGCCGACGAGGTGCTCCTGGCCGACGAACTCCGTCGAGGTTGCGCGGGCGCATGCGCGCGGCGAGCGGCTGGCGCTCGGGCGGCGGCTGGAAGAGCGCCTCGGGCCGGGCGCCGGTCGGCCGCCGGGCGTGGATGGCATGGCCCGATGGTAGCGCGGCGCGACCGGCGCCGGCCGGGTCAGATCGGGCCGCGATCCCGGCGACGTGGGCGATCGACCCAGAGGACGAGCAGGATCAGGATCAGCGAGCCGCCGACGATGGCGATCCGCGCGCACGTCGCGGCCGACGTAGGCGTACTCCTCGGCGCGCGCGGACCGACGAGGCTCGACGTGGACCGCGCCCGGGCTCGTCGGTCGACGGGCGCGTGCGCGTGCGGTCGCCGCGCTTGCGGGCTGCCTCGGCGGCCTGCTCCTCGGCGACGATCTGGGCCTCGAGCTCCGGCCGCGCGGGCCTCCTCCTCGTCGGTCAGGCGTCGGCGGGCGCGGGCGACCGCGGCGGCGGCGCGCCGGGCTGCGGGCCGGCCGACGTGGGCCGGCCGCTGGAGCGGTCGGCGCTGTCCGGGTCGGGAGCGTGCTGCCGCGGGCGTCGCTTGGCCATGGTCTGTGACGGGTCTCCTCCGTGCGTGGTCGGCGCGGCGGGTCGCCATCGGCGCGTCGGTCGGCGGGCCGCCGACGGGCAGAGGATAGCATCCGCCGAATCGCCGACGCGGGCCCGGCTGCTGAGACTCCGGGCCGCCCCCTCGGAGGACCCTCGGATCGACCTCAACGCGCTCGTGACGCCGTACATCGGCGCTGCTCGTCGTCGCGCCTGATCGTCGCCGTCGTCGTGCTCGTCGTCGCCGTCGTCATCGCTCCGGCCCGCCGGACGCGCCGGCTCGACGCGCGGCTGGCGGGCCTGACCCGCGGCGTCGGACGGTGCGCAGCCTCGAGGCGGTCCTCGACGCCCACCTCGACAAGGTCTTCGCGGTCGCGCGCGAGCTCGACGAGCTGGCGGCCCGGACGGCGGTCCTCGAGGCGCGCGCAGCGGCGGGCGTTCCAGCGGGTCGGGCTCGTCCGCTACAACCCGTTCGAGGAGACCGGCGGCAACCAGAGCTTCGCGCTGGCCCTGCTCGACGCGGACGGCGACGGCTGGGTCCTGTCGAGCCTGCACGCGCGCGCCGGGCACGCGGGTCTACGCCAAGGCGATCATCGGCGGGCCGCGTCGGACGCCGCGCCTGTCCGAGGAGGAGACCGCGCGCGATCGAGCAGGCGACGGCCTGACAGGCTAGCGTGACACGGCGGCCGGCGATGGTTCCGGCATGGCCCCCACGACCGCCCCGACACCCGGCGCGCCGCCGCGCTCGACGCGACCGCCGACCGCGCGCGCGCGCCGGCGTCGCCGCGAGCCGGCACCGCTCGACCAGCTGCCGGCCTGGCGCGACCTCGTGCCGGTCATGGATCCGGCGCTCGCCGCGCCGCAGCCGGCCGGGGCTCGAGGCGCTGCTCGGCGGGCTCGAACCCGGACCAGCTGCGGGCGGTCACGCACGGCGACGGCCCGCTGCTGGTCGTCGCCGGCGCCGGGACCGGCAAGACCCAGGTCATCACGCCGCCGGATCGCCTGGCTCGATCGCGACGCGCCGGGCCCGGCCGTCGGAGATCCTCGCCCTGACCTTCACCGACAAGGCCGCCGAGGAGATGGCGGTCCGCGTCGACCAGCTCGTGCCGTACGGCTACACGGACACCGCGATCTCGACGTTCCACGCCTTCGGCGACCGGCTCATCCGCGAGTACGCGCTCGAGCTCGGCCTGCCGACCGACGTCCGCGTGCTGACCGCGGCCGGAGGTCGTGATCTTCCTGCGCGAGCACCTCTTCGAGTTCGAGCTCGACGCCTACCGGCCGCTCGGCGACCCGACCCGCTTCCTGGCCGCGCTCGCGACCCTGTTCAGCCGCTGCAAGGACGAGGACATCGCGCCGGCCGACTACCTCGCGCTCGCGCCGACGGCCGTCGCGGCCGAGGCGGCGGCTCGCGGCGCCGGCCGCGGAGGTCGGCACCGCGACGACGGCGCGACGGCCGCGCGAGGAGGCCGGCGCGCCAGGCCGAGCTGGCCCGCGCCTACGCGACCTACCAGCGGCTGCTCGCGGCGAACGGGTGCATCGACTTCGGCGACCAGGTCGCGCTCGCGCTCCGGCTCGTCCGCGACGTCGGCCGCGGCCCGGGCCGCGATCGCCGGCCGGTTCCGGTACATCCTCGTCGACGAGTTCCAGGACACCAACCGCGCCCAGGCCGAGCTCGTCGCCGCTCGCTCGCCGAGGCGCACCGCAACGTGACGGTCGTCGGCGACGACGACCAGGCGATCTACGCGTTCCGCGGCGCGGCGATCGACAACATCCTCGGCTTCCGCGACCGCTATCGCCGGGGCACGGACCGTCGTCCTGCGCCGCAACTACCGCTCGCTCGCGCCGGTCCTCGACGCCGCCTACCGCCTCGTCCGGTTCAACGACCCGGACCGGCTCGAGGTCCGCGCCGGCGATCGTCAAGCGGCTCCGCGCCGAGCGCGGCTCGCCGCGACGCCGCCGCCGGTCCGGCTCGAGGCGTTCGCGACGGCGCGCGAGGAGGCCGACTGGATCGCCGCCGAGATCGGCCGGCGGATCGCGGCCGGGCGCCGCGCCGCGCGACCACGCCGTCCTCGTCCGCGCGAACGGCCACGCCGACCCGATCCTGCGCGCGCTCAACATGGCCGGCATCCCGTGGCGCTTCTCGGGCACGTCGGGCCTGTACGCCCGGCCCGAGGTCCGCCTGCCTGCTGGCGTTCCTGCGCGTCGATCGCCGACCTCGACTCGAGCGTCGACCTGCTACGCGCTCGCGCGCGTCGGAGGTCTACGGCCTCGGTGGCGAGGACCTGACCGCGATCGTCAACATGGCCCGCCGCCGGCAACCGCTCGGTGCTGGGCGATCCTCGAGGAGCTCGACCGCCAGCCGGGGATCCTGCGCGCTCGCGCCCGGCGACGCGGCCGACGGTCGCACCGGCTGCGTCGCGGACCTGCGTCGCGTACGCGCGAGCTGGCGCACGAGCGGCCGGCCGGCGAGCTGCTGTACCGCGTTCCTGCGCGGCGAGCGGCGTCGCTGGCCCGCCTGGTCGGCGACGGACACGCCGCGCCGCCGAGGAGGCGCTCCAGAACATCGCCCGGTTCTTCGAGATCGTCCGCGCGCCAGTCGGCGCTGCTCGCCGACGACCGGGCGCGTCTTCGTCGCGCCGCCACCTGCGCGACGCTCATCGAGGCGGGCGACGACCCGGCGACCGCCGAGCTCGACCCGGACGCCGACGCGGTCGCGGTCCTGACCGTCCACAAGGCCAAGGGGCCTCGAGTTCCCGGTCGTCTTCCTGCCCGGGCTCGTCGCCGGCCGGTTTCCCGTCGAACGGGCGGGCGAGCCGCTGGCGCTGCCGGCCGGCCTCGGTCGGGGCGTGCCGCCGACGCCGGAGCTGGCACTCGCCGAGGAGCGGCGCCTGTGCTACGTCGGCGATGACCCGGGCGCGCGACGAGCTGATCCTGTCGCACGCCGCGGACTACGGCGGCGCCCGGGCGCGGCGCGTCTCGCCGTTCGTGCTCGAGGCGCTCGACCTGCCGTCGACCGCCGGCGTGCCCGGCGCCGGCGCGCGCGGCCACCGACGCCCGGCGGAGCGCCTGGCCGCGTTCGAGGCGGCACGACGGCGCCCGGTCGCCGCAGCGGCCCGATCACCGAGCCGCTGTCGCTGAGCTTCTACCAGGTCGACGACTACCTGACCTGCCCGCTCAAGTACAAGTACGCCCACGTCCTGCGCGTCCCGCTCGCGCCGCACCACGCGATCGTCTACGGCGCGGCGCTCCACAAGGCGGTCCAGCTGTTCCACCACCGGCACGCGCGCGGGCACGTCATGAGCGAGGCCGAGCTCGACGAGGTCGTTCGAGTCGGCCTGGTCGAACGAGGGCTTCGTGAGCCGCGACCACGAGGAGGCGCGGCTCGAGGCCGGTCGCGCGCGCTGCGCCGCTTCCGCGACGGCCCAGCTGCAGCCGGATGCGGTCATCCCGACCTACGTCGAGCGCGAGTTCAGCTTCACGCTCGGCGGCGACCGGGTCCGCGGCCGCTGGGACCGCGTCGACGTCGAGCCGATCGCGGACGGAGGACGGACCGCGCCCGCGTCGAGCCGGCGACCGGCGCCCGAGCCGCCGACGTCGGTCTCGCCGACGCTCGGGATGCTCGGGCCGCGAGCGGGTGACGATCACCGGACTACAAGTCGTCCGACGTGCGCGACCCGGCCAAGGCCCGCCAGCGCGCGCGCGACTCGCTCCAGCTCCAGATCTACGCGATGGGCTACGAGGCGATGACCGGCCGCCTGCCGGACGCCGTCGCGCTCCACTTCCTCGAGTCCGGGCCTCGTCGGTCGAGGTCGAGGTCGACCCCGAGCGACTGGCCAAGGCGCGCGAGCAGATCGCCACGGCCGCCGCCGGGATGCGCGCCCGCGACTACACGCCGAAGCCCGGACTACCTCGCGTGCACCTACTGCGCGTTCCGCGACATCTGCCCGGCGAGCGTCGCCCGCTGACGCCGAGCTCCGGCTCGGACGTCGCGCCGGTGGCGAGCGCTCGACTCGCGCCGCACCCGCGGTCGACGTCGCCGACCCGGCGGCGTCGAGCGCCGGCATCCGACCGTGGTCCGATCGACGACGACCGTACTCGACTGAGTCGCGTCGTCCGGCTGATCCGCCGTGGGCCGCGACGGGCCGGAGGCCCTAGACTCGATGGTCATGGAAGCGCGCGACCGACCGCGCAACCTGGCTTCTTCGCGGCCGCGGCGGTCGTCTGGCTGCTGGTCGGCCTCGTCGTGACGACGCGCGACCCGGTCGTCGACCCGAGCGCCGGGTTCATCGGCGCCGTGCTCATCGGGCTGGCCGTGGCGCTGACGCTCACGCCGTCTTCTGGCTGGCGGTCTTCGGCCGGCACCGCCAGATCGCCTACCGCGGCGACTGGACCCGCGCGATCCGGCGCGGCGGCCTGGGTCGGCGTCATCGTCACGGTGCTCGGTGGTGCTGCGGCTGCAGGGCGTGCTCGAGCTGGCCGATCGCGCTGTTCATGATCGCTCCTCGCGCTCGTCGCGAGATCGACGCTCTCGGCGGAGCGCTGACCGCGGCACGCCGCACGGCCCGCGTACCGGCGGCCGTCCCGCCGCGGCTCGCGCCGTCCGCCAGCTCCCAGCCTGGAGCGCCCGTTGCCGTCGCTGACCGCCACCCGCCCGGCCGAGCCCCACGCCGACACGAAGGCCCGCCTCGCCGCCGCCGTCGAGGCGGCCCGCGACGAGATCCTCGACCTGTCGCACCGGATCCACGCCGACCCGGAGCCCGCCTTCGAGGAGCACCACGCCGCCGCCGTGGATCGCCGAGGTCCTCGCGCGCCACGGCTACGAGGTCGAGCACCCGGCCGGCGGCCTCGCCGACCGCGATCCGGGCCGTCGCGGCGCGGCGGGCGCGGCGGCGACGGCCCGCGGATCGGGATCCTCGCCGAGTACGACGCGCTGCCCGGGCTCGGCCACGGCTGCGGCCACAACACGATGGCCGCCGTCGGGCGTCGGTGCCGCGATCGCCCTCGCCGTCGATCGCCGACGAGCTGCCCGGCGAGATCGTCTTCCTCGGCACGCCGGCCGAGGAGCGGGGCAGCGGCAAGGCAGATCATGATCGACGACGGCCTGTTCGACGGGCATCGACGCGGCGCTGCTGTACCACCCGTGCGACCGCAACCACGTCGGAGAGCTGGCCGCTCGCGTCCGAGGACGTCGACGTCGTGTTCCACGGCCTGCAGGCGCACGCGTCGTCGGACCCGTGGAAGGGCCGCAACGCGCTCGACGCGATGATCCTGCTGTTCAGCTCGGTCGGGCTGTGGCGCCAGCAGCTCCGCCCGACGCCCGCGTCCACGGGATCATCCGCGAGGGCGGCACGGCCGCGAACATCATCCCGGACCGGACGTCGGCCTGGTTCATGATCCGCAGCGACGACGAGGCCTACTACGAGACGATGCGCGACCGCTTCCGGGCGCTGTGCCGAGGCGGCCGCCACTCGCGACCGGCACGACCGTCGAGGTGACGTTCTCGGGCGGCGCCACGACGATGACGCAACAACCCGCGTCCTGGCCGAGCGCTTCCGGGCCAACATGGCCGCCTACGGGATCGCTCGACCAGGGCGACGACCCGAACGCCGGCAGCACCGACATGGCCAACGTCAGCTGGGTCTGCCCGACGATCCACCCCGACCTCGCGATCGCGCCCGAGGGCACGCCCGGCCACTCGATCCTGTTCCGCGACGCGGCGGTCGACCCGCGCGCCGACGAGGTCGACCCTGCTGGCGGCGACGCTCGTCGCCCAGACCGCGTACGAGCTGTTCGCGGACCCGGAGCTCGTGGCGCGGCGTGGCGCGCCTGCGCGAGGTCTGATCGGCGGCAGGCCGGGCCTGGTGCTACCGATCGCCGCGGCGCGCCCCGCTGGACGACGGTTTCGAACCGGCGGCGCCCCCAGCGAGACGGATCCGATCCGCGACGCGGCCGACGCCGCGCCCGTCTCCGGGAGGACCTCGTGGCCGAGCGCCCACACGATCCGCGACCCCGATCGCGACTTCGCGCGCCCGCAACGGCTGGGACGCGCGAGTTCGAGACGTACGCCGACTTCGACCTGCCGACCTACGTCGGCCCGGTCTCGTTCATGAAGCTGCCGTGGGTCACCGATCCGGCCGAGCTCCGCGCGCTGGGCGTCGACGTCGCGATCATCGGCGCGCCGTTCGACGACGCCGTCAGCCACCGGTCCGGCGCGCGCTTCGGGCCGCGCGCGATCCGCGAGGCGCAGTACACCTCGGGCTCGATCCACTCGCTCCAGCTCGACGTCGACCCGTTCGAGGTCCTGACCGTCGTCGACGCCGGCGACGCGAACATCGTGCCGGCCTGGATCGAGCGCGGCCACGCGATGATCTACCGCAAGGTCCGCGAGGTCGCCGGCACCGGCGCGATCCCGATCATCCTCGGCGGCGACCACTCGATCACCTGGCCGGCGGCGACCGCGATCGCCGAGGTCCGCGCGCGCCGAGCAGCGTCGGCATCGTCCACTTCGACGCCCACGCCGACACCGGCCAACGACACGTTCGGGCGTCCTGGCCAGCCACGGCACGCCGATGCGCCGGCTGATCGAGTCGGGCGCGGTCGACGGCACGCAACTTCGTCCAGGTCGGCCTGCGCGGCTACTGGCCGCCGCAGGAGACCTTCGACTGGATGCAGGAGCACGGCCTGCGCTGGCACTTCATGCGCGAGATCGAGGAGCGCGGCGCCGAGGCGGTCATCGCCGACGCGATCGCCGAGGCGCTCGACGGCCCGGACCTCATCTACCTCTCGCTCGACATCGACGTCATCGATCCGGGCATGGCGCCCGGGACCGGCACGCCCGGAGCCGGGCGGGATGCTGACCCGCGAGGTCCTGCGGGCGATCCGCCAGATCGTCGGCGCCGTCGACCTCGCCGGCATGGACATCGTCGAGGTCTCGCCGCCGTACGACCAGGCCGAGACGACCGCGATGGCCGCGAACCGCGCGGCGCTCGAGGCGCATCAGCGCGCTCGCGCTCAAGCGCACGGCGGGCGGCCACGCCGTCCGCTGGGAGGGCTGACGCCATCGATCGCGATCCGCTCGGCGCCCGCGACCGGCGCGACGGCCGACGACCTCGCCCGCCTCTACGACCTCGACCTCGTCGACGATCCCGGCGACCTCGACCTCTACCTCGCGCCTGGCCGAGCGGACCGGCGGGCCGATCCTCGAGCTGGCGGCCGGGACCGGTCGGCTGGCCGTCCCGCTGGCCGCCGGCGGGCACCGGGTCACCGGCGGTCGACCTCGACCCGGCGATGCTCGACGCGGGCGCGGCGCGCGCGCGCGCCGCGGGACCGGCCGCGACCGAGCGGCCTGACGCTGGTCGAGGCCGACCTGCGTCGGGTTGCGCCTGCCCGACGCCGGCACGCTACGGCCTCGCCTTCATCGCCCTCAACTCGCTGCTCGTGCTCGCGGACCGGGCGGCCCAGCGCGCGGCGCTCCAGGACGCTGGCCGACCACCTCGCGCCCGGGCGGCGTGGCGCGTCGTCGACATCTGGCTGCCCGACGCCGAGGACCTGGCCCGGTTCGACGGCCGGATCATCCTCGAGTGGCCGCGCGTCGATCCCGGAGACCGGCGAGATCGTGACGAAGGCCGGTTCCGCCCAGCACGACGCGGCGACCGGGCACGATCACGCTCGACGACGATCTTCGAGGCGGCGCGCCAGGGCGAGCCCGTCGCGGCGCTGGGTCCGGCGCGACCGTGATGCGCCTGCGTGTCCGCCGACGAGCTGCGCGGCCTGCGCCGAGGCGGCCGGGCTCGATCGTCGAGCTCATGGCCGGCGGCTACGACCTCGGGCGCCTTCGGTCCCGGCAGCGAACGGGCGGTCCTCGATCGCGGTCAAGCCGTGACAGGCGGTCTCGGCGGGTCGCCCGTCGAGGACGGGACCTACGAGGTGAGTCCGCCGAGACGTGCTGCGTGGTATCGTCGGCCGGATGGCATCCGAGTGACCAGACACGCCTGCTCATCGTCGAGGACGTGCCGCAAGTCGCGCAGTACATCCGCGGCCTGCTGAACGCGCAGAGCCAAGGTCAAGCTGCTCGACGTGCTCACCGAGGGCGGCAAGGCCCTCCGCACGATCCAGGAGCTGCGGCCGGACGTCGTCCTCGTGGATGCGCTCCTGCAGGGCCGGGTCAAGGGCCCCAGCCTCGTCGAGCAGATCCACAAGGCCGAGCCTCGGCGTGCCCGGTCATCGTCCTGACCGTGCCGCAGAACCCGATCGAGCCCGACCCCGACGCACGGCATCCACGGCGTGCTCTCGATGCCGTTCTCCGGCTTCGACCTCATCAACCGCATCACCGACGTCCGCAAGATCTTCGAGGCGACCAGCGAGGCGGCCAGCACCAGGATCTTCTCCGTGTTCGCGCCCGAAGGGCGGCGTCGGCAAGACGACGATCGCCTTCAACCTGGCGCGTGGCGATGGGCCAGCTGGACCAGCGCACCGTCCTCATCGACGGCAGCCTCCAGTTCGGCGACCTGCGGGCGCTGCTCAAGGTGCCCGCCGACGCCCCGTCGATCCTGGACCTGCCGACCGACCGGATCGCCGAGTCGGACCTGGGCGACGTCCTGTGGCGCGACCCGTCGGGCATCGACATCCTGCTGGCGCCGCCGCGCATCGAGATGGCCGAGATGGTCACCGCGCGCGACGTCGAGAAGGTCCTCTCGCTGCTGCGCCGGGTCTACGGCGGCGATCGTCATCGACATGTCGAGCTACCTGAACGACGTGAACCTCGCGTTCCTCGACGCGAGCGACACGATCGTCGAGATCGTCACGTACGACTCGACGACCATCCACAACACGGTCGCGATCGCCGACACGTTCCGGGCGATCGGCTATGCCGGCGTCGAAGGTGCGCTACCTGATCAACCGCGCCGACTCGTCGGGCGGCATCGACCCGGCCGCCCTCGAGCGGGCGCTCGGGCGCGTGCCGGAGCACCGCGTCGATGTCCGACGGGCGCCTCGTGGTCCAGTCGAACAACGAGGGCGTGCCGTTCGTCCTGGCCAACCCGGACGCGCCGATCAGCCAGGACCTCGGCGCGGCTCGCCGGCGAGCTCCTGCGGTCTGGCGCGGGCGCCGGCCGCCGCCGGGCGCCGCTAGGCGGCCGGATGGCCGATCCCGCGCCGATCGGGGTCTTCGACTCTGGGGTCGGCGGGCTGACCGTCCTGCGCGAGATCCTCCGCCGGACGCCGGCCGAGTCGACGGTCTACCTCGGCGACAACGCTGCGGGCGCCGTACGGCGTGCGCTCCGACGACGAGGTCGCTCGCGTTCTCGACGCAGTCGCCTCGACGCGCTCGTCGAGCGCGACGTCAAGGCGCTCGTGGTCGCCTGCAACACCTCGACCGCGGTCGGCATCGCGGCGTTCCGCCGCCGCTACGACCTGCCGGTCCTCGGCGTCATCCGGCCCGGGGCGTCGGCCGCGGCCCTGGCCACGCGCAACGGGCGCGTCGGCGTCATCGCCACGCCGGCCACCATCCGCTCGCACGCCTACTTCGCCGGCCATCGAGGACGAGAACCCGGCGGTCGAGGTCATCGAGCACGCGACGCCCGACGCTCGTGCCGCTGGTCGAGGCCGGCGAGCTGCGCGGCCCGATCGCCGAGGCGGCCGTGTCGCGAGGCGCTGGCGCCGCTGCTCGGCGAGCGCGACGCCGACGGCGAGTCGATCTTCCCGCCGCCGCCCGGCGCGACCGTCGACACGCTCCTCCTGGGCTGCACCCACTACCCGCTGCTGCGGCCGCTCATCGAGGCCGTCGCCGGCGCCGCACGTCGCGATCGTCGATCTCGGCGACGGCGACCGCGTCCGCCCTGGCCGAGCTGCTCGACATCAACGGCCTCGAGGCGCCCGACCGGCGCGCGGCCCGCGACCCACCTCCAGCTGACGACCGGCGACCCGGAGACCTTCCACGCCCTCGCCGGCGCGGCTGTTCGGCGCGGCGTTCCCGGACGTCGAACGCGATCGACCTCGCGGTGCGCCGCCCGATGACGCGACGAGCGTGGACCGCGGCCCGGCGCTGGCGCGACGACCGCGTCTGGCAGGCCGGATTCCTGATCGGGTCCGCGCTCGGCGCCGCGGCGACCGTCGTCGGCCGGCGCGCCGAGCGGTCGGCCCGGCGCGGCCTGGTCGACTGGCCCGCGCGTCGAGCGGATCGCGGTCGCGCGGCTCGCGCGAGCCCCGGCGCGCCTGCTCGGCGGCCGAGCTGCGGGCCGTCGGAGCCGGCGTACGCCGAGGCCGATGGCACGCATCGTCCCTGCACTGTCGACTGCCCTCGGCACCGAGCTGCCGGGCGTCGTCGAGCGGTCGGGCGTCGTCGATCGCGCCGGCTGGGTCCGGGCCAACATCGGGACGTTCGCCTCGCTCATCGGCAAGCTCGAGGCCGACCTGCTCGACCAGGTCGTCCCGACCGGCGGCGGGCTGGCCAAGGCGACCATGGCGCTCGCCAACCGCTGGGTGACGACGCCGCCAGCTCGGGTTCCTGCTCGGGTTCATGGGCGCGCGCGTCCTCGGCCAGTACGACCTCGCGCTGCTGTCCGACCGAGACAGGCGCCCGGCCGGCTCCTGTTCGTCGAGGAGAACATCCGCGCAGACGGCGCCGGTCGCTGGGCGTGCCGCTCGACCCGTTCCGGACCTGGATCGCGCTCCACGAGACCGACCCACGCCTTCGAGTTCGAGGCGCATCCGTGGCTGCGGCCGTACCTCGCGTCGCGCCTCGAGCGCCAGCTGACGCTGTTCGGCAGCGACGCCCGCGGCCTCGGCCGCGACGCGCTGCGCGGCGCTCGGCCGGACGCTCGCGTGGCGAGGCCGAGCGGCGAGCACTGGATGGAGCGCGCTCATGGGCCCGGAGCAGCGAGGCGCTCTTCCGCGAGACACAGGCGGTGATGAGCCTGCTCGAGGGCTTCAGCGACTACGTCATGGACGAGGTCGGCCGCGACCTGGTCCCGGACGTCGAGCGGATCAGCGCGCGGTTCCACGAACGGCGGGCCAAGCGGACCGCCGTTCGAGCGCTCGATGCTCCGGCTGACCGGCATGGACCTCAAGATGGAGCAGTACAAGAAGGGCGAGCGGTTCGTCCGGGCCATCGCCGACGCCCGCGGCCGGACGGCGCTCGACGCGCCTGTGGGAGGGCCCGGAGACGCTGCCGCGCGACGGCGAGATCGACGCGCCCGAGCGCTGGATCGCGCGCGTCCTCGACGGGGCGGCCGCGTGACGGCCGACGGTCCGCTCGTCCGCCGGGCCGGGCCCGGCACCGGGCCCGGCGGCGCGCCGACGGCCATCGCCCTGAGCCCGATCCTGTCGGCCCGCTATCGGTCGCGCGACCTCGAGCGGATCCGCGCCGCCGCGCCCGGGCGCGCGGCTCGTGACGGTGTCGATCGAGGGCCTCGCCGACGGGCCGCTCGACGACGTCGAGGTGATGCTCCGCGGCTGGCTCAGCTGCCGGACGCCTTCGACCGCCTCCTCGTCCGCGCGCCGCGGCTGTCGTGGGTCCACTCGGCGACGTCGGGCGTGGAGCGGGCGCTGACCCCGGCCGCCCGCGAGCGCGGCGTCGTCGTCACCAACGCCCGCGGCGTGTTCAGCCGGCCGATCGCCGAGTACGTCCTGATGATGATCCTGGCCGTGAGCCGCCGGCTGCCGCAGCTCCTCGAGCTGCAGCGCGAGCGGACCTGGCAGCCGCTCGAGGGCGCCGAGCTGCGCGACGTGACCGTCGGCATCGTCGGGCTCGGGCTCGATCGGGCCGGGCCGTCGGGGCGCTGGCGACCGCGTTCGGCTGCCGGGTCGTGGCCGTCCGACGGCGGCCGACGGTCGGCACCGGGCCGGCCGCGCGGCCGTCGCGCACGGCGACGCCGAGCGACCGCGAGTTCGGCGAGCTCATGCTCGATCGGGTCGGCGGTCCCGAGACGCTCCCGGAGCTGCTCGGCCGAGTCGGACTTCATCGTCCTCGCGGCGCCGCTGACGCCCGAGACCGAGGAGATGATCAACGACGAGACGCTGGCGATGGTCAAGCCCGGGCGCGTGGCTGATCAACGTCGCGCGCGGCCGGCTCGTCGACGAGCGGGCGCTGCTGCGCGCGCTGCGCGACGGGCCGCTCGGCGGCGCGGTGCTCGACACGTTCCACGACGAGCCGCTGCCGCCGATGTCGTCGTTCTACGACCTGCCCAACGTCATCGTGACGCCGCACACGGCGTGGTCGAGCGGCCGCGTCCTCGATCGCAGCGTCGAGCTGTTCTGCGACAACCTGCGCCGCTTCGCCGCCGGCGAGCCGCTGCGTCAACGTGGTCGACCCGAGCGCCGGGCTACTGACCCGCGTCCGCGGACGGACGATCGCCGGCGGCTACCATCGCCCATGCAGATCGCCATCGTCGGGCTTGCCGGATCGGGCAAGACGACCGTCTTCAACACGCTCACCCGCGGCCACGCCGAGACCGGCGGCTACGGCGGCGTCACCCTCAACGTCGGCGTCGTGAAGGTCCCGGACGACGCGGCTCGACCGGCTGGCCGAGATCTTCAAGCCCAAGAAGATCGTCCAGGCCGACGTCACGTACGTCGACCTGCCGGCCCCGCCGCCGTCGACCGAGGGCCACGTCGGCACCGAGGAGCTGCCGGCCGACCACCTCGCGCGGCTGCGCGACTCCGACGCGCTGCTCCACGTCGTCCGCGCGTTCGAGGACCCGTCCAACCCGCACCCGGACGGCAGCGTCGACCCGGCGCGCGACCTCGAGCGGCTCGACCTCGAGTTCATCCTCGCCGACCTCGTCGATGGCCGAGCGCCGCCTCGAGCGGCTGCAAGGGCAGCGGCCGCCACGGCACGCCCGCCGAGCGCGAGGCGGCCGAGCGCGAGGAGGTCGTCCTGCGGCGGATCCACGAGGGCCTCGAGGCCGGCACGCCGATCCGCGACCTCGGCCTCGACACCGACGACGAGAAGGCGATCCGCGGCTTCCGGTTCCTGACCCAGAAGCCGGTGCTCGTGCTGCTCAACGTCGGCGAGGGCGACCTCGCCGACGGCGCCGGCGCTCGTCGAGCGCGATCAGCGCCGGCTACGACCACCAGCACGCGCATGGTCGATGCCCTGTCGGCCAAGATCGAGATGGAGCTCGGCGAGCTGGAGCCGGACGAGGCGGCGGTGTTCATGGAGGAGCTCGGCATCGCCGAGTCGCGGGCTCGGACCGGGTCATCGACCTGTCGTACCGGCTGCTCGGGCTGATCTCGTTCCTGACCGCCGGGCCCGGACGAGGTCCGGGCCTGGCCGATCCCGGACGGGTCGACGGCGGTGGACGCGGCGGGCGCCATCCACACCGACCTCGCGAAGGGCTTCATCCGCGCCGAGACCGTCGCCTACGACGACCTGCTCACGCTCGGCTCGATGGCCGAGGCGCGCAAGGCCGGTCGCCTGCGCTCCGAGGGCAAGACCTACCGGGTCCGCGACGGCGACGTGCTGGAGATCCTCTTCAGCAAGTAGCGCGGTCTGACCGCCGTCGGGTCAGTGCGGCGGCTGCTCGGGTCGAAGTCGACGAGGACCGAGCTGGAAGTCGACGCGATCGTCGTCGTCCTCGATCGTCGTCCTCGTCGTCATCGTCGTCGTCCTCGGCGTCGGCGAGGTCGACCTCGAGCTCGGCGAGGAAGTTCTCGTCCTCGTCCGGTCGAGACGTTGACCGCAGCGCGACCAGCCGGTCGTCGCTGACGTGGATGAAGCCGTGGTCGCGCTCGAGCTCGACGGCGATGGCCTCGCTGAGGGTATCGTGGGCGATAGGCGTCCTGGATCCGGCGGCGGATCGTGCTGGACGAGCTCGAAGAACTCCTCGGGCTCCCATTCGGATTCGCTGACGACGAGGACGTCCGAGTAGACCTCGTCGTCGCCCTCGTGCAGTTCGTAGAAGAACACGGTTCGACTCCGTCGCTGCGGTCGGTGCGGGGCCGGCAGTATACGCCCGGAGGTGCCATGGCCCGCCCGCGCGTCGAGGTCGTCCACGTCGGCTCGGCGTGCCGCGACGTCGTGCCGCGACGGACCCGCGCGGCTGGCGGCTCGGCGGCGGCGTCACGTACGCCGCGCTGACGACGGCCCGGCTCGGGCTGCGGACCGCGGCGATCGTCGGCGTCGACGCGACGGCCGCCGCGGCGCAGCGAGCTCGACATGCCCTGCGCGACGCCGGCGTCGACCTGCTCGCTGCGTGCCGCTCGACGAGGCCCGGTCTTCCACAACGTCGAGACGCCGAACGGGCGGGTCCAGACGTGCATCCGGACCGGCGTGCCGCTGCCGCGTCCCGGCCATGCCCGACGTCGTGGCGGGCCGCGCCGGGCTGGTCGCATCGTCCCGGTCGCCGGCGAGATCGACCGACGCGCTGGGCGGACGTCGATCCCGGCCGGCGCCTACGTCGCGCGTCGGCGTGGCAGGGCTTCCTGCGCGACCTGCACGCCGGGCGAGCGGGTCACGCGCCGTGGCACCGCGGCCGTCGGCGATCCTCGCGCCGCGCCGACCTCGTCGGGCGTCAGCCACCACGACGTGCCGCGCCGAGACGCCCGTCGCGGACGCTCTACGCGCCTGCTCCATCCCGGCGCCGACCTGCTCGATCACCGCGAGGCGGCGCCGGCGGGCTGCTGGTCCGGCCGTCGGCCGGACGGACCCGGCCGAGACGCTGCGCTACCTGCCGACCGCGACCGACCGGGAGCTCGACCCGACCGGCGCCGGCGACACGTTCCTCGCGGCGCTGCATCGCGATCGGCCCTGCGACCCGGCCATCGTCGGCCGGCGTCGGTCGCGGCGCTGCGCCCGACCTGCGGTTCGCGGCGGCGGCGGGTCGCTGGTCGTCGAGGTCATGGCCTCGACGGCGTCCCGGACCGGGCCGCCGTCATCGTCCGGCGGGCCCGGGAGCGGATCCGCCGGGCGGTCCTCGCCGCAGGTCTCGCAGGTCGGCCAGTGAGCTCGTCCCGAGACGACCGGCCTCGCGTCAGCGATCCGAGGCCGACCGCCGGCGCAGCCGGCCGCCGCGGCTCAGGTCCGCCTCGAGGCGCGGCTCCGGGCGCCCGATGCCGTCGGCGTCGCCGGTCCGGCCTCGAGCCCGATCGCGCTGCCGCGTCGAGCGCGCCGCGGCGGATCGCGCAGGCGATGCTCGCGGAGCTTCGCGAGCTCGATCGCGGCCACGACGGCCGTCGACCGGGGCCGGCGGCCAGCGCGCGCCCACGCGTCGACCGCGCTCCGCGAGCGGCCCGAGCCGGCGGAGCAGGTAGCGCTCGCTCGACGGCGATCCGCTCGGTCGTCCACGGCGCCGCGAAGGCCGTGCCGGACGCGGCGGTCCCGATCGCGCGGCCGGCGCGGCCGAGCCGCCGAAGTCCGCCGTGGACCGTGGCGACCACCACGGTTCGGTCGCCACGGCGCTGTGCGCGCGACGTCGGGCCGACGACTCCGCGGTCGGGACGCAGCGGCGTCGGGCCGGTCTCGGCCGGTCCGACGACGCCGGCGTCGAGCGGCCTCGAGCGCGTCGTCAGCAGTCGAGCGCTTCGTCGAGGCGGCCGAGCCGGGCGTACGCCCGGGCGAGCCGGCCAGGTCGCCGGCCGGCGCGACGCCGCGCCGCGCCGCGGTCGCCGTAGCCGCGTTCGAGGAGGTACCGAGCAGCCGCGCCAGCGAGCGGACGTCCTGGTCGTTGTGGCGGACGACGTCGACGAGCGGCTCGGCCGGGCCGCCGCGCAGGAAGCCGAGGTAGCGGCCCGGGATCTCCCAGCCGTCGACGTCGCCGTGGCGGTGCAGGCCGAGCAGCCCGGTCTCGGCCGTCCGCAGCCGGGCGTCGGTCAGCCGGTGGCGGAACAGCCGCCGGACGACCGGCAGCAGGTCGAGGTGGCCGGCGATGGACCGGCGCCGCGCGGCGCGCCATCCGGTAGCGGGTCGACGAGCAGCGGCCAGTCGAAGCCGCGGCCGTTGTAGGTCACGAGCCAGGCGTCGGCGGGATGTGCGTCGGCCGAGCGCGGTCGAGCAGCGCCGCGCTCGTCGGCGTGGTCGGGCAGCAGCAGCTGGACCTGCCGGAAGCGATCGCCCTCCCACCAGCCGAGGCCGATGAGGAAGGCGACGGTCCCGGCGCGCGGTCGCGAGCCCGGTCGTCTCGGTGTCGAGGCAGACGAGCGGCGCGTCCGCGCGGCGGTTGCCCGGGCAGCGCCGCCAGGCGCTCGCGGTCGACCGGCGATCGTCGCGGGCGGCGCCTCGCAGCGCACGACGACGGCCCGCGGGGCCGACGGACGACCTCGCCGTCGAGCGCCGCGGCGAGCCGTTCGCGCCGAGTCGCCGATCGAGCGCGGCCCGGCATCGACCGGCGACGATCGCCGCGGTCGGCGTCCGTGGCGACGCCGGCCGGCCGTCGCGCCGATAGCGCTCGAGCCGCCGGGCCAGGCTCGGCGCTCGATCGGGCGCCCGTCGGTCACGCCGCGGCCGCCAGCACGGGCGCCGATCGGCGCGCGCCCGAGCTCGCCGAGCAGGCGGAGGGCCAGCGCCCGCGCGTCGACGCCCGGCTCGAGCCGCGGTCCGGTGCAGGCCGGGCAGCCCGCCGTCGCAGCCGCACGCCTCGATCAGGTCCGCGGCGCCGCGCGAGCAGCTCGTCGTGGCGGTCCCAGAGGCGCTCGGACAGGCCGATCCCGCCGGGCACCGCCTCGTACAGGTAGATGGTCGGCTGCTCGTGCGTGCGGCGAGCGGACCTGCGTCACGAGGCCCGAGGTCGCGCGGGTCGACCATCAGCAGGACCGACCGCCACCGTCTGGATCGCCCGGCCCGCGCCCGAGCAGCGCGACGTCGAGGTCGTCCGCGTCGCCAGCCGGCCGCGGGCCTCGTCGGCGGTCAGCCAGTAGGCCGTCGTCTGGAGCTCGAGCTCCGGCAGGTCGATCGGGCCCCAGCCGACGTTCTCGTCGGTCACGAACTTGAGCTTCTTGAACAGGGTCACGAGGCTCGCGACCATCACCTCGCCGTGGATCCGCCGGCCGCCGGTCGCCGGCGCCTCGGCGAAGACGTCGAGCGGCTTGAGCGTCACCGCCCGGTTGGCGTACGTGTAGTGGTCGACGTCGACCCGGTGGACGTAGGCCTTGCGCTCGTGCCACTCGAGCCGGTCGACGTAGTACTGGACCGACTCGTGGATGTAGATCGCCCGCTCGTGGACGAGGACCTGGGCGCTGAACAGGTCGACCTCGCCGAGGACCCGCGGCCGGTCCGGCGTCGTGTCGATGATCACGACGTTCTCCGGCGCGGCCGTGCGCAGCGAGATCTCCGACGCCGGGAAGTTCTCGCGAGCTCCAGTACCAGCGCCCGTCGCTCGGCCTGGCGGACGTGGCCGCTCCTCGGCGAGGAACGCGAGCAGGTCGTCGGCCGGCGCCGGGCCGAAGACCTCGCCCGGCTCGAACGGCAGCTCGAACGTCGCCGCACCGGAGGTGGGCGAGCAGGACGTGGAGGTTGTCCGGGTCGAGGCGCGCCTCCTCGGGCGTGCCGCTCGAGCAGGAACTCCGGGTGGTGGATGACGTACTGGTCGACCGGCGCCGCCGACGCGACGAGGACCGCGACGCTGCGTCCCTGCCGCGCGACCGGCCCGGCCGATCTGCTGCCAGGTCGCCGCGACCGAGCCCGGGTAGCCGGCCAGGATCGACGACGTCGAGGCGGCCGATGTCGACGCCCGAGCTCGAGCGCGTTCGTGGCGACGACGCCGAGGATCTCGCCGTCGCGCAGGCCGCGCTCGATCGCCCGCCGCTCGGTCGGCAGGTAGCCGCCGCGGTAGCCGCGGACCCGCGACGCGCGGCCCGAGGTGCTCGCGCAGCGACTCGCGCAGGCCGGTCAGCAGCATGATCTCGACCGCGACCCGCGACGCGGCCGAAGACGATCGGTCTGGCGACCGGCGCGCAGGAACGGCAGGGCCCAGCGCTGGGCGAGGGTCACGGCCGGAGCCGCGCGCGCCGCTCGCCGGGTCGAGGATCGGCGGGTCGACGAGCAGGACGTGGCGCTCGCCGGCGGGCGCGCCGTTGCGGTCGATCGAGCCGCGCCGGCCGGCCGGTCAGCATCGCGCGCCAGCTCGGCCGGGTTCCCGATCGTCGCCGAGCAGCAGACGATGACCGGGTCGGCTGCCGTAGTGGGCGCAGATGCCGGAGCAGCCGGCGGAGGACGTTCGCGACGTGGCTGCCGAACACGCCGCGGTACGTGTGCAGCTCGTCGATGACGATGACCCGGAGCTGCTCGAACAGCTGGAACCACTTGGTGTGGTGGGGCAGGATCGCCGAGTGGAGCATGTCCGGGTTGGTGACGACGACCTGGCCGGCCGCCCGGATCGCCGACCGGATCGGGGCCGGCGTGTCGCCGTCGTAGGTCGACGGCCGAGATCGTCAGCCCGGCGGCCGCCGACAGCTCGCCGAACTCGGCGACCTGGTCCTGGCCGAGGGCCTTGGTCGGGAACAGGAACAGGGCGCGCGCGGCCGGGTCCTCGGCGATCGCCTGGAGGACCGGCAGCGCGTAGCACAGCGTCTTGCCCGACGCCGTCGGCGTGACGACGACGACGTCCTGCGCCGGCGTGGACCGCCTCGATCGCCTCGGCCTGGTGGGTGTACGGCGCGCTCGATGCCGCGCGCCGCGAGGCCCGGCCACGATCCGCGGGTCGAGCCAGTCCGGGAAGTCGCGCGAACGTCGGCCGTCGCGGGCCGGGAGGACCGCGTGGTGGACGACGCCCGCGGGCGAGCGACGGCTCGTCGAGCAGGCCGGTCGAGGACGGCGCTCGGTGTCGGCGGGGGCGTAGGTGCGCATCGCGGCCTCGAATAGCACGGATGGATTTCTGCGAGTCTAGCACCATGCTTCGGGCGCTTCAGGACACCTCGCGTGCTACAGGCCCGCGGGCTGACACGCCAGCTACCGGTTAGCCACCCCGGTCGGATGGTTCGCCGGCTGACCTCCGTGCCGCTCGAGAGGGACTAATCTTCCGCGATGAGAGTTCAGCGCCTCCTCCTTCACGGGCGAGCCGGGACGCATCGTCGGCCCGACACGACCCCGCCATCGCGCGACCTGCCCGATCCTCCGAGCCTGGGCGTCGCCGGCCTGACGCGCGCCGCCGCCTGGCTGGCCTCATCGGTGCCGCCTCGCCGCCCGGACCGTGGTGGTCTTCGCGCCAGGTCGGGAGGCGTCAGCGGCCTCCGCCTGCCGAGCAGATGGCCGTGGACAACGCGACGATGTCGAACGATGTCGAGGCGCTGGCCCGTGAGCTGAACCTGAACATCCAGCGTCAGCAGTTCATCCAACAGGCCGCCCGGGCGCATCGCCTGGGCACCTCGAAGCGAGACCGCCTTCACGCTCGCGGAGGACGCGCCACCCTGCCCGACGACGCGCCGGACGGGCCAAGCGTCCGGCCTGGCGCGGAGGTCGTCCACGTGGAGCCCGCCTCGAGCGCTGGCTGACCCTGCTGTCTGGCCCGGGCGACTGACCGAAGCGGCCGGGCGCGCCCGATTTATCGACATCCCGGCCGGAGGACTCGTCTTCGTGGTCTGCGCCCTGGTCGGAGGCGGCCCTGCTGGTCAGCGTCGCCGTCGACGATGTCCTTGGTGCGCTCCCTGCACTTCGACGTCGGCGGTGTCTCGTTGATGCCGCTGTTGCTGTCGTTCCTCACGCCTTCGGGCTCGGCGGTCTGTTCGCGACCCAGGTCCTCGACGTCCATGGTGGGCAGGTTGGGCGGTGGTCGGCGCGGGCTTCGACCTCGTAGGGCCTCGGCGTCGCCTACCTGCTGTTCGGCGCTGCGTCGGGCGGACGTGGCGGAGCCCGGCCTCGTCGATGACGCTGACGCGTCGACCGTCGTGCGGACCGATCGACCGCGACCTGATGGATAGAGCCCGCGCGACCGGTCCGGTCGGGTCAGCGCATGGACTCGGCGATGGCCAGTGCCTGGGCCTTACCGATCTCGCCTCCACCCGGATAGAGGACTCCGTCGCGCTCCCAGACGAGGTGTCACCGACGAGGCGACGGCTGTCCTCGATGGCGGCCCCGTCGGGGTCCAGGTACCAGAAGAAGTGCAGGTCACCGTCGATCCAGTAGCCCGGCGCGCCATCGACCGTCACCGCCTCCACCGTGGCGATGTGAGCGTCGATGAGCTTGCGGGCAAGCCCTTCGTCGGGCGAGCCCTCGTTCTCGGCGACCGAGACTGCCCCGCCGAGCGACCGGCGGGCGGCAGCCTGGGTTGCGGGATAGACGAGGGGCGACCTGACTCACGGAGGGCGGCTGCTCACGAATCGCCGCGGGCGGGCCGACGGTCGTCGGGGTCAATGAGATCGGAAGGACACCTGCCCGCGCGCCCGTTAAGCGTGGTCGCCTCGCCAAGCCCGGAGACCCGAACCTGGCGCGTTAGCGTCGCCGCCGCCGGTTGGGTCGGCGACGCGCTCGGGACGGACCGAACTCGACGAGCAGCCGCAGACCCACCTGCACGCCGATCACCGCACCGACCACGATGAGCGCGATCGCGGCCGGGTGAGCAACAGGGCTGCGCGGGAGGCTGCGGAGGACGGGCGGCGCGCCGGTCGCGCGACGGGCTCGCGGAGGCGCTGGCTGACCGTGCCGCGAGGTCCGCGTCGGGGGCAGCTCGACCGCGGTCCCGAGGTCGAGCAGGGCCGCCCGAGGTCCGGCAGTGGCGAGGCCGAGACGCCATCGCGACGTTACGCCTCCATGCCGTCAGCCTGTTCCGCAGACGGCCGAGGGCTCGGAGATGCGCGATTTGACGGTCCCGGCCGGGACGTCGAGTGCCGCGGCCGTCTCCGCCTCGGACGGCTCGAGCAGGTAGCGCAGCGTCGCCAGACCTCGCCGTCGGCGTCGCCGAGGCGCGACCATCCCTGCCAGCAGCGCTCCCGCGCCGCTCGCGGGCGAGGACCGCCGTCTTCGGGCGACGGGGCCGCGCCGCTCCGCGCGGCGGTCCTCAGGGATGTCGCAGCGCCAGCGCCGCCGCGCCGCCCGGCCGCACTGACGCCGGTCCTGAGCCTCGTTCGCGACGATCGTCAGCAGCCACGGCCGGAAGCGGCGCGCCCGGCCCGGACCGGCGAGGCGTGCGAACGCCTTCACGAAGCCCTCCTGGGCGGCGTCCTTCGGCATCGTCGGCGACTTCGCCCGACGCCGACCCACGCCGTCCGGAACGCGACGGCCTCGATGGGCGCGCGCACGAGCGACTCGAACGCGCCCACGTCACCGTTCCTCGCCCGTTCGATCAGTTCGGTTTCGACCGGTGACGGCCCTCCACGCATCCGAGCCTAGCGCGCGCGACGCCAGCCCGAGCATCGTCGCGCCGCCATGGTCCCGCCGACCGGCGCGCCGGCCGCGGACGAGGAGGGCGGACCCGCCGACGACCAGCAGCAGCAGCGCGGCCAGGCCGACGACGGGGTCATCGACCGGCGCAGCGTGGTCGGCGTGGCCGGTGTCGCCGGACCCGCCGCGACGGCCAGCGTGGCCGATCCCTCCATCACGAGGTCCCCCGACAGGAACGTCAGGCCCCACGCATCCCTCGGACGGGAACGCCATCGTCGCAGACGTAGTGGCCGGTCACCCTCGGCGGCGGCGGCCATCACGGCAGCCCCGGTCGCTGTTGGTGGCGATGACGCGCTGATGCGGCCAGTCACGTCAGACGCCGTGCTGCATGACTGTGAACTCCGATCGTCGTCCCGGTGCCCGCAGCCGGATCGGGATCGGTGGGTCGGATGGTGACCTGCGCCCAGCCGCTGGCTGACACGCCGGTCGACGACGCTCGCCAGGAGCATCAGGGGGATGGCCAGGAGTCGACGGCGCATGGTGTGGTTCCTCCGGGAGACGGCGCCGGTTTCGACGCTCGATACCAGCCATACACCGCGGCCGCGTGGCCGGTTCCTGGGCGGGGTGCTCGTCGTCGCTCGCGCGATCTGGATGATGCGAGGAACCGGCCGGGGAGGCATCATTCGTCCCTAACGCCATGAACCCTAGAGGACCTGCCGTGTCGATCGGACCGGTCGAATACATCGCCATCGCCTTCCCCGGCAACAAGTTCTCCGGGAAGATCGTCCCGGCCCTGCAGTGGCCCTCCAGGGATTCGGGCACGATCCAGGTCCTCGGCCTCGTCCTCATCCACCAAGGACGACGAACGGCGACGTCGCCGCCGTCGAACTGTCCGATGCGGGCCCCGAGGAGCGCAGGCTGACCTGTCGCGGCCCTCGGCGTCGCAGGCACCAGAGCCTGCTCGGCGCCAGGAGGACGTCCAGGCATATCGGGTCAGCGCCCTCGACCACGGGCAGCACGGCCGCGCTCACGACGATCACGGGAGAACGTCTGGGCTGCTCGACTTCGCCGGGTCCCTCCGCGACGCGCGACGGCGATGCCTCATCGCGCAACGGTTTATCCCGGCCCAGCGTCGTCGAGTCGAGGCTCATGGCCGGTCAGGCGCCCCCGCGTAGATCTCGTCCAGCCTTCAGTCCCATCGACCCTGCCAAGAAAGGAGCAGACTGCTGATGATGCGACGCCGGGCGTGGATATCGTCCCGCATGGCTGCGACCACTGCAGTGAATCCGGCCGGTGACCGCCGGGTGCCGTCCGCCACCACCAGGACCAGAAGTACCGGAGCGGGCAGGCATGACCTACGAGCATAGCAGGCAGCCGCGGCCGCCGCGCTCCGCCGCCCCCATGGCTACGCTGTGAACCCCGTGCACCGCGGCTCCCGTCGATCGAGACCACGGCCCCGGCTCCAGAACGCTCGCCGAAGCTCCACGCGCAGGGCATCCTGTGCGACGAGGAGTTCTGCAGCCAAGGCCAAGGCGCTCGGCATCTGACACCAGCCCGGCGAAGGCCGTGACCCAGGCACCCGTCGATGTCCGGCGCCCACCGGCGCCGGATACGACCATCCCCGGCGGCACGTTCCGGATGGGCTCGGACGGACTTCTATCCCGAGGAGCGCCCGGTCCACGAGGTCGGCGGTCGACGGCTTCTGGATGGACGATCACCCGGTCACCGTCGCCGAGTTCCGCCGCGTTCGTGAAGGCGACCGGGCACGTGACGCTGGCCGAGCGTGCCGCCCGGACGCGGCCGACTACCCGGACGCCGACCCGGCGCTCCTCGTCCCGGGCTCGCTCGTGTTCCACGGACGCCACGGGCCCGGTCGACCTCGACGACTACCGCAACTGGTGGGCGTACGTGCCCGGGCGCCAGTGGCGCCACCCCGAGGACCCGGCAGCAACCTCGACGGTCGCGACCGGCACCCGGTCACGCACGTCGCCGTACGAGGACGCGCGGCGCGTACGCGGCGTGGGCCGGCAAGGCAGCTGCCGACCGAGGCCGAATGGGAGTTCGCCGCGCGCGGCGGCCTCGACGGCGCGGTCTACGCCTGGGGCGACGAGTTCGCGCCCGACGGGCGGCATGATGGCCAACACGTGGCAGGGCGAGTTCCCCTGGCAGAACCTCGACCGACGGGTTCGAGCGGCACCTCGCCGGTCGGGATCTTCCCGCCCAACGGCTACGGCCTCTACGACATGACCGGCAACGTCTGGGAGTGGACGAGCGACTACTACACCGCCGGACACCCCGGAGTGCGGTCATCCACGCCTGCTGCGGGCCCGAGCGGCCCGCGCGTCAACTCCGGCGGGTGGCCACGCCGACGCGCCAGCTTCAACATCGGCGGGCCGGGCGGGCGGTTCCCGCGGATGGTCGTGAAGGGCGGCTCGCACCCGTGCGCCCCGAACTACTGCCACCGCTGCCGCCCCGCGGCCCGCTCAGCCCCAGACCGACCGAGACCTCCCTCGGCCACCTCGGCTTCCGCGGCATCGTCCGCGTCGCCGAGGCCGCGTAGACAGCCTGCCTCGCCGGGTCATGGCCCGAAAGCGCACCATGGGCACCCGGCGTACCACCGACGGTCGACAATCGCGGCGCTCGCGTCACGAGACCGCGCGTTCGCGCGGCGTCAAGACTCAGGTAGGCTGGGGTTCGGAAGAACGTGGCTGATCGGCCACCGGATGCGCGTGTTGGGGGTCATCTGTTCTTGTCGCGTCAGCGTGGCCGGGCAGGGGCAAACCGACAAGGTGGATCGGCTTGCATCTCAGCCACGACGTCAGTCGGCGTGACCTGACCCCGCGACGCCGCGGACGCCCTGACTTCAGGGTTGCGACCGGGTCTGGTCGCGCGCGCCTCGGGCTGCATCGGGGCGGTCGCTTCGGGAACGGCGGAGCGTCGTGGCCCTGGTCGCCGCGACCGTTCCCTTCGCGATGGCGTTCCTCCTGGCCGAGACCTGGCGAGCGGCGCGACCCGGACGTGGAGCGTGCCTCGGCGCCACGAACAACTGGAATGACGCGGGGAACTGGGTCGGCGGGTCGATCCCCGGCGCCGCCGATGTCGGCGACCTCGATGCGACCGGCGCGAAGAACGCGACGTATCAACCTGAACATCAACGTCGGCGGGATCAACGTCACCGCCGGCTACGCGGGGCGATCACCAGGCGGCGGACCGACCGTCACCGTCGGGGCATCGGGCCTCAGCCTGGCGGGCGGGGCATCCCTCCCGTCGCCACCGGCAGCAACAGCGCCATCACGGTCAACGGCCCGTTCAGCCTGAACGGCGGCGCCTTCTCGTCGACGTCCGGCACGCTCGGTCAGCGGCGCCTTCACCGACGCTAATAGCGGGCAATATTCACCGCGGGCAGCGGATGTCGCCCTGGACCGGCGGCGGCGGACGATCGACGTTCCCGGCAATGAGACGTTCAACAACTCCGCCCACACCGCCGGCGTGGAAGACCATCAGCGCCGGCGACACCCTGACCGTGACGGGGACGACGATCCTGACGGCCGGCTCGCTCAACGGCACAGGCACGCTTGATCGCGCGGGGCGAATAGCCAGGCGGCGGGGCTACGGAGGCGGCAGCGACCCTGCTCATCAACGGGGCCGGGGCGCAGACCTTCACCGGGGCGGCCACGACCGCCGCGGGCGACCTGCCCCTCGTCGTCATCACCAAGCCCTCGGGCACGCTCACCCTGGCCGGCACGATCCGGACGACCCACAACTGGACGGTCAGCGCGCGGGACCCTCGACCCGGGCACCTCCGCACGTCGTCTTCGCCGGCGGCACGGTCACCGGGAGCCAGGCCCTCAACGGCGGTCGACTCTCGCGGGCGGCACCGCACGACGATCAGACGCCGGCACGACCGCTCACCGTCCGGAAGCTCACGCCTCGACCTCGTCACGGGCGCTCAACGGGACCGGCACCGCTCGCCGCCGGGGGCGCCATCAGCCAGGCCTCGACATGTACCGGCGGGGCGGCCACCCTGCTCATCAACGGGGCCGGGGCGCAGACCTTCACCGGGGCGGCCACGACCGCCGCCGGAGCGACCTGCCCCTCGTCGTCATCACCAAGCCCTCGGGCACGCTCACCCTGGCCGGCACGATCCGGACGACCCACAACTGGACGGTCAGCGCGGGGACCCTCGACCCGGGCACCTCCACGGTCGTCTTCGCCGGCGGCACGGTCTCCGGGAGCCAGGCCCTCAACGCGGTCGAAGTGCGGGGGCGTCCGGGCGACGGCGACGATCCTCAGCCTCGCCGGCACGATCACGATGCCGAGCGCGGTCGCGCTCACGCCTCAACGGCTCGATCAGCGCGGCCGGTCTCTCGACCTCACCAGGGGACGCTCAACGGTACCGGCACGCTCGGCCCGTGGGCGACATCAGCCAGGCCTCGACATTCGCCGGCGGGGCGGCCACCCTGCTCATCAACGGGGCCGGGGCGCAGACCTTCACCGGGGCGGCCACGACCGCCGCGGGCGACCTGCCCCTCGTCGTCATCACCGAAGCCCTCGGGCACGCTCACCCTGGCCGGCACGATCCGGACGACCCACAACTGGACGGTCAGCGCGGGGACCCTCGACCCGGGCACCTCCCACGGTCGTCTTCGCCGGCGGCACGGTCACCGGGAGCCAGGCCCTCAACACGCGGTCGACTTCCGGGCGACGACGACGATCAGCGCCGGCACGACCGTCACCGTCGGAAGCGCACCCTCAACCTCGTCACGGGCGCTCAACGGGACCGGTACCGTCGCCGCCGGGGGCGCCATCAGCCAGGCCTCGACATACACCGGCGGGGCGGCCACCCTGCTCATCAACGGGGCCGGGGCGCAGACCTTCACCGGGGCGGCCACGACCGCCGCGGGCGACCTGCCCCTCGTCGTCATCACCAAGCCCTCGGGCACGCTCACCCTGGCCGGCACGATCCGGACGACCCACAACTGGACGGTCAGCGCGGGGACCCTCGACCCGGGCACCTCCACGGTCGTCTTCGCCGGCGGCACGGTCACCGGGAGCCAGGCCCTCAACGCGGTCGACGTTCCGGGGGCCGTGACCGTCACGACGGACCTCACCCGCCGGCACGACACGATGCCGAGCGCGGTCGGAAGCTCACCCTCAACGGCTCGATCAGCGCCGGGCCCGACCTCACCACGGGACCTCAACGGGACCGGCACGTCGCCGCCCGGGGCGCCATCAGCCAGGCCTCGACATTCGCCGGCGGGGCGGCCACCCTGCTCATCAACGGGGCCGGGGCGCAGACCTTCACCGGGGCGGCCACGACCGCCGCGGGCGACCTGCCCCTCGTCGTCATCACCAAGCCCTCGGGCACGCTCACCCTGGCCGGCACGATCCGGACGACCCACAACTGGACGGTCAGCGCGGGGACCCTCGACCCGGGCACCTCCACGGTCGTCTTCGCCGGCGCGCACGGTCGCCGGGAGCCAGGCCCTCAACAGCGGTCGACTTCCGGGCGCGGCGACGACGATCAACGCCGGCACTGACCGCTCACCGTCGGAGGCAGCACCCTCAACCTCGTCACGGGCGCTCAGCGGGACCGGTACCGTCGCCGCCGGGGGCGCCATCAGCCAGGCCTCGACATACACCGGCGGGGCGGCCACCCTGCTCATCAACGGGGCCGGGGCGCAGACCTTCACCGGGGCGGCCACGACCGCCGCCGGAGCGACCTGCCCCCTCGTCGTCATCACCAAGCCCTCGGGCACGCTCACCCTGGCCGGCACGATCCGGACGACCCACAACTGGACGGTCAGCGCGGGGACCCTCGACCCGGGCACCTCCACGGTCGTCTTCGCCGGCGGCACGGTCTCGGGAGCCAGGCCCTCAACAGCGGTCGACTTCCGGGCGTGACGTCACGACGGCCACTCAAGCCGCCGGCAGCGCACCGTCACCGTCGGCAAGCACCGCTCAACCTCGTCACGGGCGACGCTCAGCGGGACCGGGTCACCGCTCGCCGCCCGGGGCGCCATCAGCCAGGCCTCGACATACACCGGCGGGGCGGCCACCCTGCTCATCAACGGGGCCGGGGCGCAGACCTTCACCGGGGCGGCCACGACCGCCGCGGGCGACCTGCCCCCTCGTCGTCATCACCAAGCCCTCGGGCACGCTCACCCTGGCCGGCACGATCCGGACGACCCACAACTGGACGGTCAGCGCGGGGACCCTCGACCCGGGCACCTCCACGGTCGTCGCCGGCGGCGACGGTCACCGGGAGCCAGGCCCTCAACAGCGGTCGACTTCCGACGGCGACGACGACGATCAACGCCGGCACGACCGCTCACCGTCGGAAGCACCCTCAACCTCGTCACGGGCGCTCAACGGGACCGGTACCGTCGCCGCCGGGGGCGCCATCAGCCAGGCCTCGACATACACCGGCGGGGCGGCCACCCTGCTCATCAACGGGGCCGGGGCGCAGACCTTCACCGGGGCGGCCACGACCGCCGCCGGGCGACTGCCCCTCGTCGTCATCACCAAGCCCTCGGGCACGCTCACCCTGGCCGGCACGATCCGGACGACCCACAACTGGACGGTCAGCGCGGGGACCCTCGACCCGGGCACCTCCACGGTCGTCTTCGCGGGCAATGCGACCGTTACCTCGGCCGGCATGAGCTTCCCATGACGTGCTCGTCAACGGCGGGACCTGGACGCTCGGGTCCTCCTGACACCTCGACCTGACCTCAATGATCCTGTCGGGGACGCTGACGACCGCCGCCGCCTGTATCCCATCACTGTCGCGCGCGACCTCACGATCACTGGCACGCTCACGGCCAACGCCAGCCTCATCTCGGTGGGCGGGAACCTGGCCAAGACTGGGACGTTCACCGCCGGCACCAGCACCGTGACCCTCAACGGCATCGGGCGGCCAGACGACCTCGGGCACCGCTTGACCATGCAACCTCATCGACGACGCGGCCGGGCGATCATGGCCAGCAGCGTTCCGTCACGGGCATCCTGACGCTGGACGTCCGGTTCGTTCGCGATCGCCGCCAACACCCTGACCATCGCCAACCCGACCGCCGGCGTGCCGACGCCCTGACAGGCGGCCCGGACGTCGTCGCTCAGCATCGTCAGCGCGGTGGCCGGAATCTCATCCCGAGCAGCGCGTCACGCAAGCTGCTGAACCTGACGGTGAACGATGCGGCCGTGGATCACGCAAGTAATACGCTCACTGTCAACGGCACGCTGTCATCACCAGCGGGCCGATCGCGACCGGCGCAGCACTCTCGTGGTCGCGCCCGGCGGGACCGTCGCGCACGGCCGGCAGGGTGGCGGGAACCTCCGGAAGACGGCGCCCGCCGGCTCGACGGTGGCGCTCACGTTCGAGATCGGCGACCTTGCCTCCTACACGCCGCATCTCGGTCACCTTCGGAACGGTCTCTGCCGTTGGGACGCTGACCGCGTCCACGACGCCCGGCGAGCACCCTGACGTCGGGATGCCGGGGTCGCATCCCGCGCAGGACGTCAACCGCTACTGACCCTCACCGACGGCGGCATCGGCTTCGATGTCTACCCGCGACGTTCACGTTCGTGGCAAAGCGACGTCGAACTGGGGCGAACCCCGCCATCTTCGTGGTCGCCATGAGGACGGCGGTCTGATCCGTGCCGGCGGTCGGCGCACGCACCGCGCTCACGACCCAGGCATGGGCATGACGAGCTTCAGCGACTTCGTCCTCGGCGAACCCGAGGCGCATCTTCTCGCTTCTGAAAGCGGATGGCGTGGCCCGTGGCGGCCGGCGACGGGTCATCCACACGTACGTCCTGACCGTCGCGGGCGACGGCCCCTCGGACGCCACCGGGGTGGTCCTGACGACACCCGGCCGGTCACCTGACGCAGGGCGCGATCAGCCTGGCAGGGCACTCCGCGCCCCGCTCGGCGGCGGCCCGACTTCAGCTGCGCCCTGCGCACCGTCGCGGCCGGCGCGCAGGCCACCGTCAGCGTCGACTTCACGGTCCCCGCCGACCCGCCCGGCGGCCCCGTCACCAACAGCGCCACGGTCGCCTCCGGACTAGTCGACCCCGACCCGGCTGACGACACCGCGAGCGACACCGACATGGTCATCGAGGTGGCCGACCTGTCGTGGCCAAGACCGACGGCGAGAGCTGGTGGTGGCCGGCTCGGGCGGCCACGCCTACACCGTCACGGTCACCAACGCCGGCCCGTCGGACGCCGACGCGGTCGCCCCCTGGCGACTGTCCCGGCCGCCCTCGGCGGGCCTCCTGACGGCCGACCTGGGCGGCGACTGCAGCGCCCGAGCGGCAACGCTGCATCAGCTGCACGTTGCCGGCCAGCCTGCCCGTCGGGGCACCTGGACGGTGACCATCCCGTACATGTGCCGGCCTCGGCCACGCCGCCCGGCCTGGATCGTCAACGTGGCCATACCGCCCGGAGCGACGAGCAGTGCCGGCGTGGACGCCGCCGACTCGACCGACATCGTCGGCCAGGCCGACCTGCGCCTCACCAAGGGCGATGGCGTGGCCTCGTGGCGGCCGGCGACGGGGTCACCTACACGTACGTCCTGACCGTCGCGGGCGACGGCCCTCGGACGCCACCGGGGTGGTCCCTGACCGACACCTGGCCGGCCGGCCTGGACGGTGGCGCGACAGCCCTGCAGGGCACCCATGCCCCCGCTCGGCGGCGGGGCCCGACTTCGCTGCGCCCTGGCACCGTCGCGGCCGGCGCAGGCCACCGTCAGCGTCGACTTCACGGTCCCCGCCGACCTGCCCGGCGGCCCCGTCACCAACAGCGCCACGGTCGCCTCCGACCTGGTCGACCCCGACCCGGCCGACGACACCGCGAGCGACACCGACATGGTCATCGAGGTGGCCGACCTGGTCGCGCCAAGACCGACGGCGAGAGCCGTGGTGGCCGGCTCGGGCGGCTACGCCTACCGTCACGGTCACCAACGCCGGCTCGTCGGACGCCGACGCGGTCGCCCTCAGCGACGCCGTCCCGGCCGCCCGGCGCGGCCTGACGGCCGACCTGGGCGGCGACTGCAGCGCCCGAGCGGCAACGCCATCAGCTGCACGCTGCCGGCCAGCCTGCCCGTCGGGGCGACCCGGACGGTGACCATCCCGTACAGCGTGCCGGCCTCGGCCACGCCCGGCCCGACCGTCAACGTGGCCACCGCCCGAGCGACGAGCAGGCGGCCGGCGTGGACGCCGCCGACTCGACCGACATCGTCGGCCAGGCCGACCTGCGCCTTCACCAAGGGCGATGGCGTGCCCCGTGGCGGCCGGCGACGGGGTCACCTACACGTAACGTCCTGACCGTCGCGGGCGACGGCCCTGGACGCCACCGTGGTCCTGACCGACACCCGGCCGGCCGGCCTGACGCAGGGCGCATCAGCCCTCAGGGCACCTGCGCCTCGCTCGGCGGCGGGCCTGACCGCCGGTGCCCGGGCGACCGTCGCGGCCGGCGCGCAGGCCACCGTCAGCGTCGACTTCTCACGGCCTCGCCGACTGCCCGGCGGCCCCCGTCACCAACAGCGCCACGGTCGCCTGACCTGGTCGACCCCGACCCGGCCGACGACACCGCGAGCGACACCGACATGGTCCGGCATGGATACCGGTCCCGTCGCCGAAGGCCCGCCCTGGACCGACCCGGGCGACGGGGTGGCTCCCGACACCGCCGCGGCCGGCGATCATCCCGGCCCGCTGGGACTGGTCGACCCGATCCTGACCCCGGCCGGTTACTTCATCCTCCTTGGCCATCGTCCTGGTCTCGGTCAGCGCCTGGGAGGTTCGTCGCCGCCGGGCCGACGACCGTCGCGCTAGGTCCGCTCGGTGGTTACCTGCGCGACTTCGGTAGTACCGTTCAGGCGGAGTAGCTCAGTGGTAGAGCAGGGGACTCATAAGCCCTTGGTCGGTGGTTCGAATCCGCCCTCCGCTACCAGCCCCCATGCCCGACGACGCGACCCTCGCCGACGGCCGAGGCCCGTTGCGATCCATTCACCGAACCCGCCGAGGCGCTACCATCCGCGCTGCCTGACGACGTCCGTATCCCCATGAGGATGTGCCACGAAAGGGCACACCTCCGTCACAGGGTCGGCGTGGGCTCCCGGCGCTATACTCGGCCGAACGGCGGTGACATTCGGCGCTGGCCGACCCTCGGAGGCTCCCGCGTTGAACCCCAAGTTCTTCCGCAACGGCATCGTGATGTTGTGCTGGTGCTCGGCACGGCCGCGCTGCTGTTCACGTGGATCAATGCCAGCGCACGTGCGCCACGCCTCCGCTATTCGTCGTTCCTGGCCAACGTCAAGGCAGGGCAACGTCGACCAAGGTCGTCCAGCAAGGCGAGACCCTGACGGTCGACCCCGAGGAATCCGGCGGCCACCTACACCGTCGATCGTCCCGGGCATCCTCACCGACGGTCTATCGACGACATGCTGACGGCGGCCGCCGAGCGGGCGGCAAGCCGATCGCCGGCTACGGTCGCCTCCGGCGCCAGGCCCCGACACGTCGTGGCTCGGCGCTGATCCTGACGGGCGGCCTGCTGCCGCTCTCGTCATCGGCGGCTTCATCTTCTTCATGATGCGACAGGCCCAGGGCACCAATAACCAGGCCCTGTCAGCTTCGGCAAGAGCCGGGCCCGGATGTTCCTCGGCAACAAGACGGTCGTCACGTTCGACGACGTCGCCGGGCGTCGACGAGGCCAAGACCGAGCTCCAGGAAGTCGTCGAGTTCCTGAAGTACCCCGAGAAGTTCAACTCGCTCGGCGCGCGCATCCCGCGCGGCGTGCTCCTCGTCGGGCCTCCCGGCACCGGCAAGACCCTGATGGCCCGGGCGGTCGCGGGCGAGGCCGGCGTGCCGTTCTTCAGCATCTCCGGCTCGGAGTTCGTCGAGATGTTCGTCGGCGTCGGCGCGAGCCGCGTCCGCGACCTGTTCGACCAGGCCAAGCGCAACTCGCCGTGCATCGTCTTCGTCGACGAGATCGACGCGGTCGGCCGCCAGCGCGGCGCCGGCCTCGGCGGCAGCCACGACGAGCGCGAGCAGACCCTCAACCAGATCCTCGTCGAGATGGACGGCTTCGACACGAACACGAACGTGATCGTCGTCGCCGCCACGAACCGCCCCGACGTCCTCGACCCGGCGCTCCTGCGGCCCGGCCGCTTCGACCGCCAGGTCATCCTCGACCGGCCCGACATGAAGGGCCGCGTCGGCGATCCTCAAGGTCCACACCAAGGGCAAGCCGCTCGACAAGGGCGTCGACGTCGAGGACGTCGCCCGCCAGTCGCCCGGCTTCTCCGGCGCCGACCTCGCGAACCTCGTCAACGAGGCCGCGATCCTCGCCGGCCCGCCGCAACAAGAAGGTCATCGGGATGACCGAGTTCCAGGAGGCCCTCGAGCGGATCGTCGCCGGGCCCGGAGCGCAAGTCGCCGGATCATCTCCGACGCCGAGAAGGCGATCATCGCCTACCACGAGGGCGGCCACGCCGTCGTCCAGCGGATCCTGCCCAAGTGCGACCCGGTCGCGAAGGTCACGATCATCAGCCGCGGCATGGCCCTCGGCTACACGATGGCCCTGCCGACCGAGGACCGCTACCTCCAGTCCAAGACCGAGTTCGAGGACAAGATCGCCGGCCTGCTCGGCGGCAACGTCGCCGAGCGGCTGGTCTTCGGCGACACGACGACCGGCGCCAGCAACGACATCGAGAAGGCGACCGACCTGGCCCGCCGGATGGTCACCGAGTTCGGGATGAGCGATCGGCTCGGACCGCTGTCGCTTCGGCAAGCGCGACGAGCTCGTGTTCCTCGGCCGCGAGATCGGCGAGCAGCGCAACTACTCCGACGAGGTCGCCAAGCAGATCGACGAGGAGGTCCGGGCGATCATCGACCGGGCCTACGAGCGGGCGATCGAGGTCCTCGACGACCCATCGCGACCAGCTCGACGCCGCTGGCCGAGAAGCTCGTCGCCGAGGAGACCGTCGACTCGAGGGCTTCGAGGCATCTTCAGCGACCTGCCGCCGAAGGCCGACCGGGCACGCGCCGCCGGTCATCGTCGGACCGGGTCAGCCATCGCGGACCCCAAGCCCCAGCCGGCCTGATCTCCGGCTTATCACTTCGAGCAGCACGAAAGCGGACCGGAGACGGTCCGCTTTCTTCATGTCGGGACGACGTCCGGCGGGGAGAGCGCGGTCTGCTTGTCCGAGTCGGGCGTCGGCTCGGCCTGAGCGGTCTCGGATGCCGGCGGTGGACCTCGCCGATCGCCGCCAGGACGTGCCGCCAGACCGCACGGCGATGATCCCGACCACCGGCACGGCCAGGAACATCCCGGAGGACGCCCATGCGAGCGCTCCACCCGCCGGGATCATCGATCAGCACGGATCGCCGGGTGGAGGCTGACGGCCCGCCCGTGGACCGAGCGGGGCTGATTACGCTGCCCTTGACGATGTTGAATACGGCCGTCCAGAGCGCCATGAAGATGATGTCCTGGGTCGACCCGGAAGGCGACGCGATCAGGAACCGATCGCACTGGTGACGAACTGGCCGATGTACGGGATGAAGCCGCCGAAGAACGACAGGACGGCGACCGGCAGCGCGAACGGAGCCCCAGCAGGGTCACGATCGCGAAGCCCGGTGACCGCGTTGAAGGCGCCAAGGACGCCGGTCGCGATCATGTAGCCACCGAGCATCACCACCGCTCGATCCCCCGCGGCTCTGGAGCCCCGCCGTCTGCGCGCCGTGCCGTCCTCGACGGTTATCCACGCCCAGGCCTTGCTGCCATCGCGCAGGAAGAAGCAGGCCATGAGCGCCGAGAGCGACGAGGAACACGATCGCCGAACGCGAGGCCGGTCACGAAGGACGCGAGCGCCGGCGAGTGATCGCCTGCGACGCGAGCCCGAGAGCGTCGGACGGCGCCCGACACGCCTGTCGGCAAGGCTCCGTCGGCGACCGTCGGCGCCGGTCTGGGCAGCCGCGATGGCACCCTCGACCGAGTCGACGCCGGCGCCGACCAGCGCCGGATCGAGAGGACCATGACGACCACGACCGTCAGCCACAGGATGATGCTGATCACGAGCGAGGCTCGCGCGTGACCAGCCGCGCTCGTCTTCGAGGCGTCCGGACTGCTCGGCAGGAATGTCGCCGCGAGCGTCATCGTACGACAACGATCGGTCCGACGACGACGGAGACCGGGCGCGATCGCGAAGGCGAGCAGGACGAACGCCCCGCCGACGAGGAGCCGCCAGCTCCACTGGGCGAGGCCGGTCGAGCCAGGTCTGGTATGTCGGCGGCCGGCATCTTGGCCCTCGTCTCGATCCCGCTCACCCAGGGCATCGACGATGGCACCGACACCTGGCGCATCACGGCGAACGTCGGTACGGCCACGAACATGCCGCCAACGGTATCCCGCCGGAGCGTGAAGCCGATCAGCAAGGCGGATGAGGATCGACCGCCGGATGGAGATCGAGCGAACGCCCGGAACATCGACGGCAGCCGGAGGAAGCGGCGCTCGGCCACATCGTGACGAGCATCAGCCCCAGCAGCGTGAGGGCGGTCGCCGAGTCCACCGGATGCGTAGCCGGAGAGCACGCATCACGGCTGCATCGCGAAGACGCCCCCGATGTACGGGACGAAGCCCGCGACCAGGACGATGACGGCCGATGGCCCCGCGACGGGGGTACGCCGAGGAGCGTCAGGAAGGCGAACGCGGCGATGGCATTCACGGAGGCGATCGTCGCCGTGCCACGGATCTACCCGCCGGCACGTCGCATCGCGTCCTCGCCAGCCGTCCATCCGGACCCGCCGCCATTCCCGGAGGTCCCGCAGGCCTCCACGTCCCGGCCCTTCTGGCCGTCGAGGAGGCAGAGAACGTCAGGAACAGCCCGAGCTGACGACGATCGTGGCGACGCCGGCGATCCCGCTGACGATGGCGGTCGCCTGGGCCGCAAGCCAGGTCTGGACCTGCGCGACGCATCTGGTCCAGCGTCGTCGCGACCGGGACGCAGCGATCCGCTCGCCGCGATGTCCGCCCGAGCCTGGCGACCCCGCCTGGGCATTCTCTGGCCAGCTCGACGAGTGATGGGACCAGGGCGAACAGGATGAGCGCAAGCCCGGCGCATCACGACGGCGACCGCGATGAGAGCGCTGCGGCGACGCCTTGGCTCGGCCCCAGCCACGGGCCGGAAGCCGCTCCTGCAGTGGACCGAGCGTGGCGACCGAGAGTCGATCCCGAAGAGGATGGACAGCGTGACTGTCGAGAGATAGGCGGCCAGGTACAGGATCACAAGGCCGAACGCGACCGTGACAGGACGACGCCAGCCGATCGCCGCGAGTCGGCCTGAGCCAACTCGGGACATCCGTGCCGGTGGTCGACGGGTGGGGGACTGGGAGACGGAGTCCAATCGCTGCCTCGGTGCGTAGCCGTCGGGGGCGTCATCGTACCTCGCTGGCGCCGACCCACAATGCCGCCGACGCGAGCCCGAACACAGGGGATCGATGACCGACACGACCGCCGCCCTTGAAACCCATCTCGATGCGACCCATGCCGACGGGATGTGCCTCGCACACGGAATTCCTGCCATACCCGAGGCATCTCGGCGCTGCCCGTGCATCGCATCCGGACCGCCGGCGTGCGGCAGAGCTGGCTTTCGCCGAGGCGATGCGGCTCGGCCGGCATCGAGCACGTCGAGGTCGCCGGACGAGGGCGGCCACCCGCGTCGTTATACGGCGACTGGCTGCACGCCGCCGGCGCGCCCACGGTCCTCGTGTACGGCGCACTACGACGTCCAGCCGGTCGATCCGCTCGATGAATGGACTTCGCCGCCGTTCGAGCCGGTCGTCGAGGGACATCGGATGCCGCCGCGGCGCGGCCGGACGACAAGGGCCAGATCCACCTCCACCTGACTGCGCCGCGGCCGCCATGCCTCGCGACGCCGCGGTGCGTTGCCCATCAACGTGCGGTATCGTGTTCGAGGGGGAGAGAGGAGTCGAGCTCCGATCCACCTCGATGCCTGGCTGGAGGCCAATCGCGCAGCGGCTCGCGGCGGATCGTCGCGCGTCATCAGCGACAGCGGCTTCTTCGAGGGCAACCTGCCCGCGCATCACGACCGGCCTGCGCGGCATCGATGTACGCCCAGATCGATGTCCAGGATGAGCCACGTCGACCTCGCACTCGGGCGGCTACGGCGGCGTCGTCGAGAACTCCGGCCAACGCTCCTGGCCGAGATCATCGCTCAGCTCCGCGGGTCGCGGACGGCCGGATCCTCGATCCGCGGCTTCTATGACGACGTGGTCGCCGCTGACCGAGGACGACCGGGCGGCCTTCACCGAGCTCCGCTTCGACGATGCCGCGCACGCCGCGGCGATCGGCGCCTCGGCCCTCGTCGGCGAGGTCGGGCTACTCGACCCTCGAGCGTCGCGGGGGCGGCCGACCCTCGACGTGAACGGCATCTGGGGCGGCTTCACCGGCGACGGCGGCAAGACCATCATCCCGGCCCGCGCCCACGCCAAGGTCAGCTGCCGCCTCGTGGCGGACCGGCGAGGATCCGCACGGACCGCGAGCTTCCAGGCTTCCGCGACCCCCGTCGAGACGGTCTCGCCGCCAGGCGTCACAGCGACCGTCGCACCTCGATCGTGGCGGGGGCGGCCCAGCCTGCATGCCATCGACCATCCCTGCCACCCAGGCGGCCGCGCCTTGCTCGAGGCGACGGGTCGGAGTCGTGCCCGTCTACGCATCCGCGAAGGCGGCTTGCCAGCGTCCCCGCGTCTCTGTGCGAGGTTTCGAGATCCCGTCCCGGGTCGCTGCCGGTCGTGCCCTCGGCTTCACGTAGGCCGGACGACCGCAAAGGCGCACGCGCCCGACGAGTGGATGGACCTGCGCACGCTTCACGAGACCGGGATCCGCGCTGGTGGTGCGGGCCTGGGACCAGGTTCGCGACGATCCCGCACTAGACCCGCCGGGGCGGGGGCGTCAAGGCGCGGACCGAGCCCGTCGTGCCGAAGGCCCTCGGATGCTGCGTCATCGCGGCACCCTGTGCGGATCTCGGCAGGTCCGGGTGGGTGATTCGAGCCTATCCGGATGCTGCTCCTGTGCGTCACTGCACCACCCGCTGAGGTCCCGCGACGTGAGCACCGGAAACCACCGATACCGAGCCGAAGGACGCCGCACGTCAGCGCCACGGCGGCTGGACACCGCTGAACGGCGGCGGCGGCGCCCCACAGCCCGGCCATCTGACGTCCTCGTCGACCTGGTGGGCGAGAAGGTCTCGTCGGTGGCGGCGTCGCCGAGTACCAGCCGTCCCGAGCAATACGTAACTGAACGAAGTAATACC
>ERZ1370068.5011-contig-4054_pt1 | contig 50220 bp, 55 predicted proteins | sample MGYA00561227_ERZ1370068 | MGnify/ENA primary metagenome ERZ1370068 (study PRJEB38410, sample SAMEA6850437) | metagenome | study: Metagenomic assessment of the ecological functions of the soil: analysis of the soil microbiota associated with the... | reverse complement strand
AATACTTCACGTTCAGTTACGTATTACTATGCTCACGCCGGGCCCGCCCGGCGTGTGGCACGGCCGGCCGCGTGCGCGAGCGTCCGCCGGACCTCAAGAAGCCCGCGACGACGCTCGTTGGCGCACCGCCGGGCGGGACGCTGCGCGCGGTCGTGCGACACGAGCCCGTGACGGCGTGGCTGCACGCGCGGCCGCCGGGCGGGACGCCGTCTACGAGCAGCTCGACGGGAGCAGCCCCGCACTGCTCTACCGCGAGACGCAGCCAGGCGTGCGGCTGACCGCGTTGGCGCCTCGACGGTGGCCGCGTCGGGGTCGTCGCGCTCCCGCACGGCGGGCGGGGGCCGACGGCGAGCGTGCTGCTGCTGACGCCAGGAGTGCCACGGCCGGCGTGCTCGCCGCGTCGGCGCACTCCCCGCAGGTGCACACGTACAACCCGTCGCTGTCGAGCTCCGGCCAGAGCCTGGCGTTCCGCCGGCGTGTCGGTTCCGAACGCGGGCTCGCCGATCAGATCGTGGTGATCGACGTGCTGCGCGGCACGACGCGCGTGGTCGCGAGCGCGCGCTGCTGCGCACGGCGCGGCTCTCCGATCCCTCGCTCGGCGTACGGGCGCGTGGTCTGGAGCAGCGCCCGGATCGCCGGCAGCCGCCTCGTGCGCTCGAGCGTGCTCGCCGCACCGGCGTGACCGACATCGCCCGCTGGTGCGCGCGCAGCGGCGCTCGAGGTCGCGCACGACCTGATCGGCTGCGAGTTGCTCATCGACGCCGTCGGGGGCGCATCGTCGAGTGCGAGGCGTATCGGCGCGACGACCCGGCGTCGCACTCGCTTCTCCGGGCCGACGCCGCGCAACGCCAGCATGTTCGGGCCGAGCCGGACGGACCTACGTCTACCTCAGCTACGGCGTGCACTGGATGCTCAACATCGTCTGCGGCGCGCGGGAAGGAGCCGGGGAGGCCGTCCTGATCCGCGCGCTCGAGCCGACCGTCGGCATCGACCAGATGCGGCAGCGCCGAGGCCGCGAGGCCCTGGCCGACCTCTGCCGCGGGCCCGGCCGTCTCGGGCAGGCCCTCGCGGGTGGGCCCCGACCTCAACGGAGAGCCGCGATCGGCGCCGGTCGCGTCGAGCTCCGGCCCGGCCGCTCCTCCCGGGCCCGTCGCGCAGACCGGAGCGCATCGGCATCAGCCGCGGGCAGGAGCGGCCGTGGCGCTTCCCTGCTCGCCGGCTCGCCCTACGTCAGTCCGTCCCGTCGCTCACGATCAGCGTGACGAAGCGCGCCCTTAGCCGCCAGCTTCAGCGGGATCGGGTACTGCGAGTAGACGCGCCCCGCAGGCGGGCCGTAGGCCCCTCGTCTGCGCACGTCGAACCCCGAGACGCGCAGGCGCCGAGCGCGCTGCGACGACGTTGAGCCCGATCAGATCGGGCACCGTCACCCAGGTCACCGCCTTTGCGATCGACGACACCCGGACGTGTCCTCCGAGCTCGATCGGCTCGCCCGGCGGCCGGATTCTGTGCGAACACCTTGCCTGCCGGCTCGCCCGCGGGCGGCACGGACTGGACGATCTCCGGCAGCAGCCCGGCGCGGTCGAGCGTGAGCTGCGCCTGGCGCTGGCTCGAGTTCGTGACCTCTGGCGTCGGGATCACCGTGCCCGTGCAGTGCGACGTCCGGGCCGGCATCTTCGCGTAGGCCATCACCACCGAGCGAGCGCGCGGGCAGTTGGGCCCTGCGCAGCTTCGCCGGTCGCGGGATCGATCCTCACCTCGGCGCCGGCGACTTGCGTGGGCGCCGGCCAGTCGTGGATCCTCGTGCCCGCGAGTGCCGGCTTGCGTGAACGCCCTCCAGAGCAGCGCGGGGAACGTGCCGCCGAACACGGGCCCGTCGTGGAACTGCTTGACCATCGGCACTCGGATGGTCGGGCGAAGCCGTTCCAGACCGACGTCGTCAGCGTCGGCGTCATGCCGACGAACCAGGCATCGACGAAATCCTCGGTCGTTGCCCGTCTTGCCGGCAGCCGGGCGCGGAAGCCCGAGATCGTGTGCGCCGTGCCGACGCGGATCACGCTGCGCAGCATCGCGATGGCCGTCAGGGCGCTCTCGCGCGAGACGACCTGAGCGCGCTGCGGCGTATTGCGATCGATCACGCGGCCGCTTGCGTCCTCCACGCGGCGGATCGCGATCGGCGTGAGCGTAGGATCCGGCACCTCGCCCGGACCGGGCCGGCGCACGGGCAGCGAGCCCGTCACGCGCATGCCCTCGTTGGCGAGCGTGGAGTAGGCGAGCGCCATCTCGATCGGCGTGCAGCAGTGCCGCAGGCCGCCGAGCGCGATCGCGGGATCGGCGCCGATCGGGCGCGGCGATGCCCATCAGATGTGCCACTCGCCGGATCCGCTCGGTGCCGATCCGCAGCGCCAGCTGGGCGAAGACCGTGTTGTCGGAGAACGTCGTCGCGGTCGTCAGCGGTATCAGCCCGCGATAGGCGCCCTCGTCGTTGTGCACGGACCACACCGCCCGGCCCGGCAGGCCGATCGTGAGCTTGTGCGAGACGAATTGCGGTCTGCGGCAGGATGCCCTCCTCGAGCGCCGCCAGCAGCACGAAGATCTTGAACGCCGAGCCCGGCTGGCGCACGCAGCCTCGGTGGCGCAGGTTGAACTCTGCCGTAGACCGGATTGGTGTAGTCGCGGCCTCCGACCATCGCCTCGACCTCGCCGCTCGGCGGGTTGATCGCGACCAGGGCAGCCTCCGGCCTGCGCTTCGGCAGCGTCGCCCGCACGGCCTTGAGGGCCAGGCGCTGCATGCGCGGGTTGAGCGTGGTGTAGACGCGCAGCCCGCCGCCGAGGGCCTTGCCCGGCCCGTAGAGGTTGATCAGCTGCTGGCGCACGTAGTCGACGAAGTAGTTCGCGATCGTCTTCTTGGCGGGCGGGAAGCCGATCCGGCCGGCCGCGCGGGCAGCAGCGGCTTGGCGTCGGCGAGGCGATACTCGAAGGCATCGATGTAGCCCTGCTGCAGCAGCTTGGCGAGCACGAGCGAACGGCGCTCCGTGGCTGCCCGCGGGTGCCTCGCGGGGTCGTAGTTCGTGGGGTTCTGGACCGAGGCCGGCGAGCAGGGCGGCCTGCTGCGGCTGCAAGGTCATTGGCGTGCACGCCGAAGTACGCCTCCCGCCGCGGCCTCGACGCCGTAGGCCTGGTGCCCGAAGTAGATCGTGGTTGGAGGTACTCCTCGAGGATCTTCTGCTTCGACCAGTGCTGCTCGACCTGGTAGGCGAGTGCGGCCTCGATGATCTTGCGCCGGAGCGAGCGCGTGCCGCGCCTGCGCCGGCTTCCAGCGGTTCTTGACCAGCTGCTGGGTGATCGTCGAGCCGCCCTGCGCGAGGCGTGCCCGTCCAGATGTTGACGACCGCGGCGCGAGCCATGCCGACCGGGTCGATCGCGCCGTGCTGGTAGAAGCGGCGGTCCTCGACGGAGACCATGGCGTTGCGCATCACCGGGGCGATGTCCCTCCAGTGCACGAGCACGCGGTACTGGTCGGAGCGGAGGACGCCGAGCACCGTCTTTCCGTCGTCGGCGTAGATGACGCCGTTGGACTGCTGCGCGAGCTGGGCGACCTCGAGCTGGGGCAGATCCTGGGCCAGGGCCGTCATGAAGCCGAAGAACAGCGAGACGAAGCCCGAGCGCGAGCCAGGCCAGCACGGCGATCGTGAGCCGCGTCTTGCGCAGCCGCATGCGCCGCCGCATCGCCGGCGGCGGGGCGTAATCGAACGGAAGCGGCGGTGGGGGAGGAGGCGTGACTGCCATGGCCGGCGTGGGTCGGACGCGGGCCCGCGCGTACCCGGGGGCACTGTACCCGTCATCGCTCCGCGCACCCCGCACGCTCCCGGCCGGCTCCTGCTAGGATCCGCCTTGGCGCGGGCCGAGCACCTGCTCCCGTGCCCGCCCCTGAACCGCCGCGAGCGACTGTCTCTGCGTTTGCGCAGCATGGTCGGATCGTGTAGTCTCGGTGGTCGCGCCTTCTTGGCGTCCGGTCTTTGAAGAACTTCAATAGCATGGGGATCGTCGGCTGCCTCCGGGCGGTCGTTCGATCGCAGCCGGTTCTACAAGAACATCGAACCGTCATGGTGTCGTGGGCCAGCCCGCGGCATCGCTTTTGACGAGTTCCGGTCTGACCGCCGGTCCATTTCATGGGCCGGCCTCGGATCAACCTTCAAAGCCTGCACACGGCCAGCTCCTCGAGCTCGGCCGATTCTCGTACCACGCTTCGGCGTGAGTACCGTGCGCATGGTTTTCATGGAGAGTTTGATCCTGGCTCAGGACGAACGCTGGCGGCGTGCTTAACACATGCAAGTCGAGCGAGAACCAGGCTTCCTTCGGGAGTACTCGAGCGGCGAACGGGTGAGTAACACGTGGATAATCTGCCTCTTGCTCTGGAATAGCCCGGGAAACTCGGATCAATGCCAGATAACCAGTGCGGCGCTGTCGGGCGTCGTACCAAAGGATAGCTTCGGCCTTCGGCCGAGGACGAGTCCGCGGCCCATTAGCTTGTTGGTGGGGTAACGGCCCACCAAGGCTACGATGGGTAGCTGGTCTGAGAGGATGATCAGCCACACTGGGACTGAGACACGGCCCAGACTCCTACGGGAGGCAGCAGTGGGGAATCTTGCGCAATGGGCGAAAGCCTGACGCAGCAACGCCGCGTGCGGGAAGAAGGCCTTCGGGTTGTAAACCGCTTTCAGGAGGGACGAAGCTACTCAGGGTTAATAGCCCTGCGGAGTGACGGTACCTTCAGAAGAAGTCCCGGCTAACTACGTGCCAGCAGCCGCGGTAATACGTAGGGGACAAGCGTTGTCCGGAATTATTGGGCGTAAAGCGCGTGTAGGCGGCCAGGTAAGTCTGCTGTGAAATCCTGAGGCTCAACCTCAGACCTGCGCGGGATACTGCTTGGCTAGAGTCCGGAAGAGGAGAGTGGAATTCCTGGTGTAGCGGTGGAATGCGCAGATATCAGGAGGAACACCCGTGGCGAAGGCGGCTCTCTGGGACGGTACTGACGCTGAGACGCGAAAGCGTGGGGAGCGAACAGGATTAGATACCCTGGTAGTCCACGCCGTAAACGATGGGCGCTAGGTGTGGGAGGTGTCGACTCCTTCCGTGCCGAAGCTAACGCATTAAGCGCCCCGCCTGGGGAGTACGGTCGCAAGACTAAAACTCAAAGGAATTGACGGGGGCCCGCACAAGCAGCGGAGCATGTGTGTTTAATTCGATGCGACGCGAAGGGCAACACCCTGGAGTTCTCTGCGAGCACCGAGAGCCGCGTGAAAGATGCGGCGGCCTTCCGGGCAGTGGACGACGCCCCGCCGCACGATCTCGGCCGGCGCCGCCTGCGAGATGTCCTCGCCGCGGAGCCGCACGTGCCCCGCCTGGGCCCGGATGAGCCCCGAGAGCACACGGAGCGTCGTCGACTTCCCGGCGCCGTTGGCGCCGATGAGGGCGACGACCTCGCCGTCGCCCACCCGGAACGAGATGCCCTTGAGGGCGCGGATCTGCCGTAGCCGGCGACCAGGTCCTGGGCCTCCAGGGATCGGTCCGCCCCCGTTGGCGCGCGCTCCCGGTCGCGCTCGGCAGGGTCAGCTCGCCTTCCCGAGGTAGGCCTCGATCACGCGCGGGTCGCGCTGGATCTGGGCCGGCGGCCCCTCGGCGATCTTCTCGCCGTGGTCGAGGACCGACGATGTTCTCGCAGAGACCTGCATGACGACCTTCATGTCGTGCTCGACCAGCACGCACCGTGACGCCCGTGGTCGCGGATGCGTCGGATCAGCGCGATCAGCTCGAGCGACTCGGCCGGGTTCATGCCCGCCGCGGGCTCGTCGAGCAGGATGAGCGCCGGACGCGTCGCCAGGGGCGCGCGCGATCTCCAGCCGCCGCTGGTCACCGTACGGCAGGTTCATCGCGAGCTGGGCCTCGTGTTTCCGGATCCCGAAGAGTCCGGCAGAGCCTGCGCCGGGCCACGCTCTCCTGCTCCTCGGAGCTGGCCCGGCGGGTGTGCAGCATGGCATCGAACACGTTGGCGCTCGTGCGGCGGTGGGCGCCGACGAGGACATTGTCCAGCACGGACATCCCCGGAACAGCCGGATGTTCTGATACGTCGGGCCACGCCGAGCGCGGTCACCTCGTGGCGGCGGAAGCCCCTGGATCGCGCCCGGCGAAGCGGATGGTGCCCTCCGTCACCGGGAAGACGCCCGTGATGAGGTTGAACAGCGTCGTCTTGCCCGGCGCCGTTCGGGCCGATCACGGCGACCAGCTGGCCCCGGGCCACCGAGAAGGACACGTTGTTCACCGCCCGGAGGCCACCGAAGCTCTTGCTGACGCCGTCGATGGCCAGGAAGCCCTCGCGGGCCGCCGCGCTCACCTCGGTGACGGCGCCCGGCAGGAGCTCCACCGCGGCGCCGCCGCCGCACCGGCGCCCGCCGCTAGGGGCCGCGACGTCCAGCGCCACCGACCGCCGCACTCGCACCGGCCAAAGCCCCTCGGGCCGGACGAGCATCATGAGCGTCAAGCCGATGCCGAAGATCGTGAGCCGGTACGTCGCGTACTCACGGAGGACCTCCGGCACCACGACGAGGATGATCGCCCCCAGCACGACCCCGGGAATGCTGCCCATCCCGCCCAGCACGATCATCGCGAGGATCGTGATCGACTCGAGCAGGATGAAGCTCTCCGGGGCTCACGAAGCCCTGGAGGCCCGAGAGAGAGCACGCCCGAGAAGCCTGCCGTGCTGGCGCCCATGGCGAAGGCGAGGAGCTTCGTCGTCGTCTTGTTGATCCCCATCGTCTGCGCGGCGTCCTCGTCCTCCCGGATCGCCGCCCACGAGCGCCCGATGCGAGACCTCTCCAGCGCGGTACGAGAAGAAGACGGCGCCCACGCAGAGCATGAGGATCAGGTAGTAGTACTGGATCGGGCGACGACAGCGTCAGCGGAAGATTGTGGAGCAGGTCCGGCAGACGGCGGGTAGAGCAGGAGCTTGGCGGTCGCCACCGACTTGGGGTCGAGGTGCGCGGGGTCGAGCGTCGCCGGATCGATGTTGGTGACGCCCCGCGGGCCGTTCGGTGATGACGTCGAGGTTGTTCAGGAGGATCCGGATGACCTCCCCGAACCCGAGCGTGACGATCGCGAGGTAGTCGCCGCGCAGAGCCGGAGCGTCGGCGCGCCGAGCAGCACGCCGAAGAGGGCGGCCAGCAGGGCGCCACCGGCAGGACCAGCCAGAAGGGCACGTGGAGCCCGAGCTGGGGCGAGGCCAGGAGCGCGTAGGAGTAGGCTCCGATGGCGTGAGAACGCCACGTAGCCGAGGTCGAGCAGGCCCGCGTAGCCCACGACGATGTTGAGGCCGAGCGCGAGCAGGATGTAGATGCCGGCCTGGTCGAGCACGCGGAACATGTACGCGCTCGCCGGCCTGGAAGAACGCCGAGCGGCACCGACGGCGCCGATACGCGTTCATGATCTGGCCGAGGTAGAGCGGCAGCGTGACCAGGGCGAGCAGCAGGACAAGCTTCCGGCGTCCGGCTCCAGCCCGCTCACGGCGCGGAGCGGCACGCTCATCGCCTGGTTGAACGCGTTCACCGGGCCTCTCGTCCGCCGCGGTCATCGCGCGACCCGCTCGCCCAGGATCCCCATCGGCCGGAAGATGAGGACGAGGATCAGGATGACGAACGCGAAGATGTCCTTGTACTCCGGCCCGATCACGTCGTGGGTGAGGATCGGCAGGTATCCTGCCCCGAACGTCTCGATCAGCCCGAGCAGGAGCCCGCCCAGCATGGCGCCGGGGATGTTGCCGATCCCCCCAGCACCGGCGGCGGTGAACGCCTTGATCCCGGCCAGGAAGCCCGCGTTCCACAGAACGCACGCCGTACTGCATCGCGAAGAGCACGCCGCCGGCGCGCCCACGCCTGGGCCCGAGGACGAACACCATCGCGATGACCCGGTCGATCTCGATGCCCATGAGGCTGGCCGCGTCCTGCGTCCTCAGGCCGTCGCCCGCGACCGCCAGTCCGAACGGTGGTGTGGTTCACCAGGTAGTGGAGCCACACCATCAGCGCCGTCGCGACCACCAGGATGAGGATCTGCTTGTCCTGGATCGCGATCCCGAACACGTGGATCTGGGCCGCCGGCAGGACCTCCGGGAAGAACCGCGGGGCCGGGACCCACGACGTTCATGGTGGCGTTCTCGAGGAAGACCGACACGCCCGAGCGCGCTGATCAGGGGCGACAGCCGCCCGGCGTTGCGGAGCGGCCGGTACGCGATCCGCTCGATGGCGCACGCCCAGCCCGCGACGAGGGTCATGCTGACGATGAAGACGCCGATCAGCAGCGGGATCGCCACGGCGAGCGGCAGGGCCTCCGTCACCGCCATGCCGGCGCAGCACGAAGACCGCAACCATCGCGCCCAGCATGAACAGGTCGCCGTGGGCGAAGTTGATGAGCTGGAGGACGCCGTAGACCATAGGTGTAGCCGAGCGCGATCAGGGCGTACACCGAGCCGATCGTGAGACCGTTGATCAGCTGCTGGGGCAACAGCTCGATCAGGATCCAGCCCTTGTCCACGTCGTCTCCGTCTCCCGGTCGAGTGCGGAGGAGGGACTACACCAGGGCGCGACCTATCCCATGACGCCGGCGCCCTGGTAGGCGACGCGCAGCTCCTGGCCCTCGCGGAATCGCTCGAGCCGGTACGGCGTGATGTCGATGGTCCGGGCGCGGCCCATCCAGGACCTGCTCGGCCATCAGGATGCCCACCACCGGAGAGAGCTTGAACCCGTGGCCGGAGAAGCCCACGGCGTAGTGAAGGCCCGTGACGCCGGCCGCGTGCGCCATGATCGGGTTCCAGTCGGGGCTCACCTCGTACATCCCCGACCAGCCCCCGGTGATGGCCGCGCTCGCGATCCCCGGCATGAGGCGCGTCAGCCGGGTGAGCACCTCCGTCGTGTGCTCGGCGCTCGGGCGGTCCTCGTAGTGGTCCGGATCGCCTCTGCTCGATGGTGTCCCGGGTGTTGCCGACCAGGATGAGGCCCCCGTCTCCGGGCGAAGGTACACCTCGTTGAGGAGATCGCCGGTGACGGGATGGGTCGGACTCAGTCGAAGCGTCGGGCGGAGCGTCAGGATCGATTCGCGGCTGGGCGTGACGGGCAGATCCAGGCCGGCCAGCCGGCCGACCGGGCCCGCCCAGGGGCCGGCCGCGATCACCACGTGGGCGGCGCGCGATCTCGCCGCGGGCGTGGCACGCTGCGGACGCGCCCGCCGTGGGTGTCGATCGCGGTGACCGGGGTCGACTGCCGCAGCTGGCCGCCGAGCTCCGTGAAGCGACGGGCGAAGCTCGACGCGACCTCGTGGGGACTGCCGTAGCCCGAGCGGGGCTCGTACACCACGGCCGAGCCGTCGGGGACCCGGAGGTGCGGGCTGATCCGGCGGACGTCGTCGGGCCCGATCAGGCTCGCCTCGATCCCGACCTCCTGGTTCATGCCGGCAGCGTCCGCTCGACCCGGTCCCGGCTCTCTGGCGGCCCGATGAACAGCATGCCGGTCCGCACGAACCCGCATTCCCCGCCCACCTCGTCGGCCCACCGCTCGAAGATGCCGCGCGCGAGGAGCGCCATCTGGGCGCGTCGGCCGCGTCGTGTAATGGGTGCGGACGATCGCCGAGGACTTCGCCGACGTGCCGGAGCAGACGGTGTTCTTCTCGAGGAGCACGACCCGACCCGCGCGCCGGCGGGCGAGGTTGAAGGCGATGCTGGTGCCCATGACGCCGCCGCCGATGACGACGACATCCCGCGGTCTCCATCGAGGCCTCCCGGGCGTGGGTGATCTGTGCAGCCAGGGCGGCCCCTGCCGGGTGCCCCCGCGATCATCGTGGAGTGAGCCGGCGAAATCAAGCGGGGGCCGGAACGCGAGCGGACGGGCGCGAAGCTTGCTCTGCCCTGTATGCTTGCTCCGCTCGGGGCGCGCGTAACCGGCCTTGTGCAGCGAGACAGGTGTAAGAAGGGCGGCGGGTGACGTGGAGCGATGCAGCGCATCGCGTCGTACGTGTGACACTTCGGCGCAGCGTCCTCAAAGCCTGCCGACGCTGATAACTGGTCCCCACTAGCAGTCCAGCGCCCGCATTTGGCTGCGAGACCCCCTCCACTCCGCGCTCGCCGGGAGACTGATGCCATGTCGGCCAAGACGCGCTTGCCCGAAATCCTCCAGCACCACCAGGCCGTCGCTCGTGACGGACTGGCTCAGGCGACAGCGGGAGATGCTCGGTCACCGAGCCGGCGAGCGAGCGTGACGACCGCGCAACAGCGGAGCGATTTCTCAAGGCCCTCGGCGAGGCCAGCGGCACTGGGAACGTGACGGAGCCCGACCAGGCCGAATGGAGCGGTCGTCCGAGACCTGCTGGGCGACGTCTCACGGGAAGCCGTGCCCGCCAGGGCTACAGCTCGGTCGGAGACGGCGACCTTCGTCTTCTCGCTGAAGCAGCCCCTGTTCGATCGGCTCCGTCAGGAGAGGTCGCAAGGACCCGGACGCCTTGGTCGCGGAGATCTGGACGACCACGCTGCTCCTCGACCGCCTGGGGCTCTACACGACGGAGGTGCACCAGAAGACGCCGCGAGGAAGTGATCGCCCGGCAGCAGCAGGAGCTGCTCGAGCTCTCCACGCCGGTGGTGCAGCTGTGGGACGGCGTCCTGGCGCTGCCGCTGATCGGCACGCTCGACAGTGCCCGCACCCAGGTGGTGATGGAGAGCCTCCTGCAGCGGATCGTCGACACCGGCGCGGCGATCGCGATCATCGACATCACCGGGGTGCCGACGGTCGATACCCTGGTCGCGCAGCACCTGCTCAAGACGGTGGCCGCGGCCCGGCTGATGGGCGCCGACTGCATCATCAGCGGCATCCGCCCGCAGATCGCCCAGACGATCGTCCACCTGGGCGTCGCGCTCGGCGACGTGACCACCAAGGCGACGCTGGCCGGCGCGCTCGCGCGGTGGCGCTGGCGCGCCTGGGACTGGCTCGTCGGCCGCGCGCCCGGCAAGGCGTGACCAGAGCGGCTATGGAACGGATTCCGATCCTGAAGATGGGGAGTACCTCCTGGTGTCGATCCAGGTCGACATGCACGACCGGCTCGCGCTGGCGCTTCAGGACGACCTCACCGAGCGGATCGTCCAGCACCGCGCGCACGGCGTGCTCATCGACATCTCGGCCCTCGAGATCGTGGACTCGTTCATCGGCCGGATGATCGGGAACATCGCGGCGATGGCGCGCATCCTCGACGCCCAGACGGTCGTGGTCGGCATGCGCCCGGCGGTCGCCATCACCCTGGTCGAGCTCGGGGCTGTCCCTGCCGGGCGTGCACACCGCGCTCACCGTGGAGCGCGGCATGGCGCGCCTCCGGAGCTGCTCGGAGACCGAGACCCTGAATGGTCGTCCAGCGAGCTGAGACGCACCCGCTCCACACGTCCGACGACGTGGTGCGGGTGCGGCAGGTCGTCAGCGGCTGGTCGGTGGAGCTCGGATTCAGCGCTGGTCGATCAGACGAAGGTCGTCACGGCGGCCAGCGAGATCGCTCGCAACACCGTGGTCTATGGCGGTGGCAGCGGCCCGGCTGGAGGCCCTGCACGGACGGCGGGCGCCGGGGGCTTCGCGTGGTCTTCGAGGACAAGGGCCCGGGGATCGCCGACGTCGAGCAGGCGCTCCAGGACGGGTTCACGAGCGGGACCGGCCTCGGACTCGGCCTCGGCGGCGCGCGGCGGCTCTCGAACGACTTCGCTCATCGAGTCGCGTGTCGGCGAGGGCACGCGGGTCGACGATCGCGCGATGGCGCTAGGCGAGCCGTTCGTCGTCGGCGTGACGATCCCAGCGCCGCCGCGCGGAGCGCGCCGGCGGGCGACGGCGCTCGCCGCCACCCGGGATTCGACGAGGCCGACGTCGGCCGCGTGGCGATCGTGGTGACCGAGGCCGCGACCGAACCTGCTCAAGCACGCCGGCGGAGGCGAGATCCTCGGTCGCGCCGTCGTGAAGGGGAGCACGCTCCTCGCTGGAGATCCTGCCCTCGATCGCGGGCCTGGGATCGGCAGCGTCGACGCCGTCCCTCCGGGACGGCTACTCGTCGGCGGGCAGCGCCGGCACGGGTCTCGGCGCCATCCGCGCGCGCATCGTCCGAGTTCGACATCTACTCGACCCGCACCGGCGGCACGGCCATCCTCGCCGCGTGCTGCAGGCGCCCTCCGCACCGGGACAGCGCCGGAGCCTCGGCGCTGCGCGTCGCGGGCCTCTCGGTGCCGAAGCCGGGCGAAGACATGTGCGGCGACACGTGGACGTGCCGGCCACCCGGGACGGCGTGGCAATCCTGGTGGTCGACGGGCTCGGGCCACGGGCCGTGGGCCGCCGAGGCCGCCCTCGAGGCCCGGCGTCTCTCTTCCAGGAGGATCGGACGACGCATCGGCCTGCCCAGATGCTCGATCGACTCCATCGCAGGCTTCGTTCCAGACGCGAGGTGCCGCGGCGGCGATCGCGCTGGTCGAGCCCGCGACGGAGCTCGTCACGTACGCGGGCGTGGGCAACATCGCGGGCTTCATTCTCGGCGGGCGAGCGCCCGCGCGCGCTGGTCTCGCACAACGGCATCCTGGGCCACGAGGTGCGCCGATCCAGGAGTTCACGTATCCCTGGCCTGCCGGCTCCACGCTCGTCCTCCACAGCGACGGGCTGACCTCGCACTGGAGCCTCGACGGATATCCCGGGTGATCCGGCGCCATCCCGGGCCTGATCGCCGGCCTCCTCTACCGCGACTTCCGGCGCCCCACGACGACGTCACCGTCGTGGTGGCGAGCCCTCGGCCCCAATGAACCTGCCCCTCCTGTCGGTCACGATCTCGCCGGGAGGGCGACGTGGTCCTGGCCCGGCAGCGCACTCGGGCCATCACCCGGCTTCTCGGCTTCGACGTGCAGGACCAGACCCGCCTGGCGACGGCGACGTCCGAGATCGCCCGCAATGCCTTCGAGTACGCCAAAGGGCGGCCAGGTCGACTTCGTGCTGGAGGGCAGGACTGCGCCCCAGATCCTCCTGGTGCGGGTGACGGACCACGGTCCGGCATCCAGCGCAGCTCGACCGGATTCTCCGGAACGAGTACGAGTCGGCGACCGGCATGGGCCTCGGGCTGGTCGGCGCCCGCCGGCTCGTGGATCGGTTCCATATCGACACGTCTCCGCAAGGCACGGCGGTCTGGCTCCGGAAGCTCTGCCCCGGGGACGCCGACTCGTGACGCCGGCCGCCCTCGACCGGCTGAGCCGAGAGCTCGCCCGGGAGCGGCCCGACGATCCCGCTCGCCGAGCTTCAGCGCCAGAACCGGCGAGCTGCTCGCCGCACTGGCCGATCTCCGCACCCGGCAGGACGAGCTTGTCCGGGTCAACCGAGAGCTGGACGACACCAACCGCGGCGTCGTGGCGCTGCACGCCGAGCTCGACGAGCGCGCGGATCACCTCCGGCGCGCGGACGAGATGAAGTCGCGCTTTCTGTCGAACATGAGCCACGAGTTCCGGACGCCGCTGAACTCCATACTCGCGCTGAGCGCGGCTCCTGCTCGAGCGGGTCGACGGCGACCTGACCCCCGAGCAGGATCGGCAGGTCCGACTTCGTCCGCAAGGCGGCCCAGGATCTGTCGGAGCTGGTCAGGCGATCTCCTGGATCTGGCCAAGGTCGAAGCCGGCAAGATCGTCGTCCGTCCGAGCACCTTCGAGGTCGCCGACCTGTTCGGCGCGCTCCGCGGCATGCTGCGGCCCCTCCTGGTGAGCGACGCCGTGCGGACTCGTGTTCGAGGAACCCGAGGGCCTGCCGGGCCTCCGCACCGACGAGGCGAAGGTCTCGCAGATCCTGCGCAACTTCATCTCGAACGCGCTGAAGTTCACGGAGCGTGGCGAGATCCGGGTGTCGGCGACGGCGGATCGATCCGGCGACGATGATCACGTTCGCGGTCGCCGACACCGGCATCGGCATTGCCGCCGAGGACCAGGGAGCGGATCTTCGAGGACTTCATACAGATCGAGACGCCCTGCAGGCGCGGACCAGAGAGCACGGGTCTGGGACTGCCCCTCTGCCGGAAGCTGGCCCACCTGCTCGGCGGTCAGGTCTCCGTTGCCAGCGCGCCGGGCGCTCGGGTCGACCTTCTCGCTGACCGTTCCCTGCGTCTACGCTCCGGACGACGAGCCGGCGCCGGCCGAGATGCCGGCGCCCGACCCGCAGCGTCACCCGGTGCTGATCGTGGAGGACGCGCCCGAGGACCAGCTCCTCTACGAGAAGTACCTGAAGGGGTCGGAGTTCAGGCGATCCCGGCGCGGTCGCTCGATGAGGCGCGCCAGGCCCTCACCCGCGTGCTGCCACGCGCGATCATCCTGGACATCCTTCTGAGGGGCGAGGACAGCTGGAGCTTCCTCGTCCGCGGCCAAGTCCGATCCCGTCCTCCGTCGGGTCCCGATCATCGTCGCGACCACGGTCGAGGATCAGGCGAAGGGGTTCGCCCTCGGCGCCGACGCCTACGGGGTGAAGCCGGTGGCGCGCGCGTGGCTCCTGCGCGAGCTCCGCCACCGGGTGCTGGGGCAACGCCGGCCGGCGCCGAGCGCTGGTCATCGATGACGACGAGATCGTCCGCTACCTGGTCCGCCACGCGCCTCGAGCAGTTCGACATCGCTGGAGGCGGCGACCGGCGAGGAGGACTCGACCGGGCCCGCCAGACGCCGCCGGATCTCATCGTCCTGGACCTCGCGATGCCGGGTATGCCGGGCTCGGACGTCCGGCGAAGCTCGCCGCCGATGCGGCCACGCGCGCGATTCCCGTCGTCGTCCTGACCGGCGCCCGAGCTGGACGACCTCGAACGAGACGGCTCTGGAGGCGCGCGCCGCCGCCGTGGTCTCCAAGGACACGCTCGCGCGCCCACGAGCATGAGAGCGGACTGACCGAGACGCTGGCCCGCCTGGGGCTGGCGTAGAGGCACGCCATGGCAGAAGCCGGTCCCATCAGGCCCTCAACGTCGACTGACTACGCCCCGGGCCTGTACGCGCGCTCGCGGGCGCTGCGTCAGGCCGGCTTCACCGTGCTGGAGGCGTCCACCGGCACGGGAGGCGCTGCTGCCTCGCCGCCGAGTACAAGCCCGCGCTGGTCTTGCGCTCGACGTCAACATGCCGGACATGAGCGGGCTGGAGGTCTGCCGCCGGATCAAGAGCGACCCTGGAAACCTCCGCGGTCCTCGTGCTGCACGTCTCGGCGACGGCCACCACAGGCGCGGACCGGCTTCAGGCGCTCGAGTACGGGGCGGACACGTATCTGATCGAGCCGGTGGAGACGGAAGAGCTGATCGCGACCGTCCGGCGCTGCTCCGGCTGCGCGCGGCCGAGACGGCGCTCCGGGAGCGGGAGCGCCAGCTCCAGGCCATCCTCGATCACACCCCCGTGGTCCTCTTCATGAAGGACGCCGGCGGCCGGTATCTCCGCTCGCGAACCGCGAGTACGAGCAGCTCACCGGCCGTCCGGTGGCCGACTTGAAGAGGACGGCTCGACGTCGAGCTGTTCGATCGCACCGCCGCCAGGGCGCTCGGCGCGCACGAGCAGGAAGTCATGGAGATCCGGCAGGCCACCGAGTTCGAGGCGCGCGCTGTCGGCCTGGGGCCGCCGGACCGCGTCTACCATCAGATCAGTTCCCGGTGTACCGACTCGGCACAGCAGCCCTACGCCGTCTGCACCATCGCCACGGACATCACGCAGCGCAAGCGGGCGGAAGCTCGAGTACCAGGCGCTCCTGGCCCGCGAGCAGGACGCCCGGCGCGACGCGGAGAACGCGCAACCGGACGAAGGACGACTTCCTGGCCACGCTGTCGCACGAGCTCCGCACGCCCATCGCCGCCATCCTCGGGTGGGCCCAGGTGCTCACCACCGTGCAGCGCGACGAGGCCACCCTCCATCGTGCGCTCGAGAGCATCGAGCGGAACGCCCGCCAGCAGGTCCAGCTGATCGACGACCTCCTGGATCTCTCTCGCATCATCGCGGGCAAGCTCGGCTCGACCTGCGCGTGGTCGTCGACCTGGGCCCCGTGCTGACCGCCGCCATCGAGACCGCGCGCCCCGCAGCCCAGGCGAAGGAGATCCAGATCGCCAGCTACCTGGAGACCGGCACGGGCATCGTCATGGGCGACCCGGGGCGCCTCCAGCAGGTGTTCTGGAACCTCCTGTCGAACGCGGTGAAGTTCACGCCCCGAGACGGTCGGGTGGAGGTCCGTCTCGAGCGCGTGGCCTCGCGGGTGCAGGTCCAGGTCAGCGACAACGGCGCGGGCATCCCCAAGGAGATGATCTCCGCGATCTTCGATCGGTTCCGGCAGGCCGACAACACGACGACCGCACGCACAGCGGGCTGGGGCTCGGCCTAGCATCGTCCGGAACCTCGTGGAGCTCCAGGAGGCACGGTCTCCGCCTCGAGCCCCGGGGTCGGCGAGGGCGCGACGTTCACGGTGACGCTCCCAGTCGTCCCGATCCGGATCATCAAGCCGGAGGCGCCAGGCCGACCAGCTCCGGCCGTACGAGGCCCGCGCTGCGACGGCATCCGCTGTGCTGGTCGTGGACGACGAGGCCGACGGTCGGAGCTCATCGCGCGGTTCCTCAGGCGGCCGGCGCCTCGGTCCAGACGGCGAGCTCCGCCGCCGAAGCGCTGGCCGCGCTCGATCGGGAGACGTTCGACGTCGTCGTGAGCGATCTCGCGATGCCGGGGAAGACGGCCTGGCCCTGGTCGGCGCCGTGCGGGCGCGGGGTATCCGGACGCCCCCTCGTCGCTCTCACTGACTCACGCGGGCGCCCAGATGCGCGTGCGCGCGCTGATGGCCGGCTTCAGCACCTACATCGCGAAGCCGGTGGAGCCCGCCGAGCTCACCGCGGTCATCGTGCAGCAGGCCGGCCGCGTGAAGTTCCCGACGACTGATCTGCGCCTCTGCGACGCAGAACGGCCGGGCTCAGTCGCCCGGCCGTCCTCGGTCTCCGGCCGCCAGCGGGAGTGCCGACTCGCGCTACATCGACGAGACCCCCAGCTTCTGAAGGGTCGCCGCGTCCAGCTGGCCCGTCTGCGGCAGGTTCTCCCTCTTCTGGAAGTCACGCACCGCCTGCTGGGTCCGCGGCCCGATGACTCCGTCGATGGGCCCCGGATTCACGCCGCTTCCTGGAGCGCCTGCTGCGCGCTCCGGACCTGCTGCGTGGTCACGCCGGTCCCGACCGAGGGGGCGACGATGTCCCGCTTGGCGCCGTCCCCGGCATTGGCCGTCTGGGGAATCGGTGTTCCCGGCGCGATCGTTCCAGGAGTCGCCTGGGTGCCGGGGGTGGGCTGAATCGCGCCCGGCGGCGCCTGCGTGGTCCCGGGGTGACGGTGCCCGGCGCGGTGGTTGTGCCGGGGAGGCGGTCGATTCAGGCCGGGCGGGACCTGGGATGGTCCGATTCCCGGCCGCCCCGGGGTCGTCGGCGCCCCGCTGCCCGGCTGCACTGGAGCGGCGGCGGCGGCGGCACGGTCGGCCCTGTTCCGGAGCCTGAGGCGCCCGGGCTCGATCCCGGGCCCGTCGTCTGCGCGAGCGCCGCGCCGGCCAGAATCAGGCTGACACCGGTTAGCGCCAGACCTGTGAGTAGTCGTCGTGCCATCGTGGGAGGCCTCCTCGAGATGTGATGCAACCGCGCTTCAAGGAGAGCAACGCGAGGTGCCAGCCACCGCGCTCGCCACGCCGTGTACTCACCATGCGAGGGCGCTCGTCACGGTGTCGCGCGCGGGACATGCTGTCCTGCGTGCGCGGCGACGGCGCGGTTCGCCGCGGACCGATGGAGCCAGAACGCCGCCCGCCGAGCGTCCGCGCGGCCGGCACGCGGGTTGCGTGAAGACAGCCTAGGCCTCGGCGCGACGCGCCACGTCCGCGCCGGTGCATGGTCGGCGACACGGTGGGCGTGATCATCGATCGCAGATGGGCCGCCCAGTCAGGAGGGATGCTCGTGAACCGTGCGCGATCCGCTCTGCTCGTCCTCATGACCCTCGTCTGCGCGACTAGCGCGGCCGCCCTCGATGCCGCCCAGGTCCGCGTGCGGTTTCCCGAGGGCGTCACACGCGGGTTCCTCGCCATTCGCACGCCGGAGGGGAGCGGATCGGCCACGGCGAGCTCGCCCAGAAGCCGCGCGGGGACGAGGTCGACAGTCGCCTCCGCCTCCAGTTCAGGACGGCTCGGTGCACGACGAGCGGACGACCTACTCCCAGCGGGGCGTCTTCCGGCTGGAGGCGTATCACCTCACCCAGAGCGGGCCGTCCTTCCCGGGCGCCGACGTCGCCTTCGATCGAAAGAGCTGGCCGCTACCAGGCGAAGACGCACGAGAAGGCCGGCGCGCCCGAGGAGACGGCGAGCGGCGAGTTCGAGATGCCGCCGGATCTCGCCAACGGCCTGACGCTCCTCTTGCTCAAGAACATGCCGCGCGAGGAACGGGTCACCGCCCAGCTGGCGGCGTTCACGCCGAAGCCGCGCTCTCGCGCATGGAGCTCCACCAGGAAGGCGAGGACCGCATCGTGTTCGCCGGCGACCCGAAGCAGGCCGCCCGGCATCTCGTCGACCTCGAGATCGGCGGGGTGACTGGCGTGGTGGCCTCCGTCATCGGCAAGAACCCGCCCGACCTCCGCTACTGGCTGGCCCTCGGCGACATCCCCGCGTTCGTCCGCTTCCAGGGCGCGATGTTCCTGGAACGGCCCGGTGTGGCGCGTGGAGATGGCCGGGGTCGACTAGGATCGCGACACGCGCTCGCGAAAGCCAAACTACGGGGTCAGGCCCAGACTTTGGCTTTCGAGATCCGATCCTAGCTCGCGCGTTCCACGCCCCGATTGACGGCGGGCCGAATCGCGAAGGCTGGAGCGGGCGGGTCCGTCGGACACTGCGCTTCCTGAGCTCGCGTGATCCGTCCGAGCGCGACCCCCGCGAGAGAGACACCTGCCGGACATGGCCAGGCTGAGCGTCGGTTCTCGGCTGTCCCAACGATCGCATCTGGAGCAATCTCGCCGCGCTCGCCAATGGGAGCTCGGCCGAGTCGTGGCCGCGGCCGAGCCGGATCCACGCCTGCGCGAGCGCCTGAGGGACACGCACCGGCGGCGTCGAGGCGCTGGCGAGCCACGACGCGCTGCTCGACCGGCAGGATCTCGACGCCGTCCTCGTGTTCGCCGACAACCGGAGCTCGGTCGAGCTCGGGGTCCGGGCGCTCGAGCGCGGACTTCGCCGGTGATGGTGGAGAAGCCCATGGCGGCGGACTCGGCGGGCGCAGAGGCCCTGCTGGCGCGTCGCCGCGCGGCCGGACAGCCCCTCATGGTCAACTGGCCGACGGCGTGGCGCCCGGCCATCCGGCACGGGCTCGACCTGGTGCGCGCCGGGGCGGTGGGCCTACCGGTCCAGCTGAGCCATCGCGGCGGCCACGCCGGGCCCGCGGGAGTTCGGCTGCTCGCCCCAGTTCTGCGACTGGCTCTACGACCCCGCGCGCAACGGCGGCGGCGCGCTGGTCGACTACTGCGGATACGGGGCCATTCTGTGCCACGCGATCCTCGGGCAGCCGGCCGCCGTCACGGCCGTCTCGGCGCGCCTCCGCAAGGAGGACCTTCCCGCCGAGGACAACGCCATCGTCGTTCTCCGGTATCCGCGCGCCCTGGCCGTCCTCGAGGCGAGCTGGACGCAGATCGGCGGAGAGCCGGGATTCGCCATGATCCGTCTACGGCGACGCCGGCACCGTGCTCGTTCACCAGCCGCGGCCGACGCGCGAGGGCAGCGGGTCGCGGCGCGGACAGGTGCGAGCTCGTCACCGGGATGGCAGCCGGTGGATCGATCCGCCTCCCCTGCCCGCCGATCAGCAGGACGGCCCGACCTACTTCCTGTCGTGCGTCCGCGACGGCCGTCCGAGTGGAGGGACTCTGCGCCCCGGAGGTGGGACGCGACGTCCAGGAGATCCTCGGCCCGCGCTGCGGTCGGCCGCCACTTGGACGCGAGGTCCCGCTCGCCGCCCGGCGACTGAGCCGCACGCTCCGCCAGGGCGGGCCCCGAGCGGGCGCTCCCGCCATCAATTCCCCTGAGCCTCGGTTGCCTCTCGTGTCGGAAGGGTAACCCGGTCCCCAGGTGATCGCCGTCACCGCCGCGCGGGGGCCGGTTCAACCGCCATGACGGCGGCGCGCCACGTGGGCGCCCACCACACGCTGTCAAACCCTTCGGAATGACCGATCTGCCAACCGCGGTCCGCGACGTCCTGCGGGCCGACGGCGGCCGCCGGCCGCCGCGCGAGCGACTCCGTGGAGGCTACTGCCTCCAGGTCGCGAAGCCGGCTCATGGTGTAGTTCCAGCCCGCCCCGACCAGCGCTCGGACGACTACCGCGCGACTCGGGGCCAGGCTCGCGAGAAGAGGAATCCGCTCACCGCGAGATTCGCCAGCGCTCCGAGCGCACGCGGCGGTTGTAGAGGAGGAAGCCCACGATCGAGGCGCGATCCGGACAGGCGGGTGAGCCTGAACGTCCAGATGTTGTTCAGGATGAAGTTGAAAATGATCGCAACCTCGACGCCGCCATCACTGGCGATGCCGAACCGCGCAGCGGAGTGGCCCGTCGGGCCGAGCAGGACCGAGGCGGCCAGGAGGCGGCGGCGTTGACGATGACTCCGAGCCCGCCCACGACGCAGTACTTGATCAGGTCAGGGGCCTTCGCCCCAGCGTGACGTCGTAGACGTGCTCCAGGAACTGGAGCTGGACCAGGCGCGACAGCTTGCTCGCCCTGTGCCGACGCGCGCTGAAACCGAACCGGAATCTCGCGAACCGTCGTGCCCGGCGGCAGGTGCACCAGAAGATCCAGGAGGATCTTGAAGCCCATCGGATTCAGATGAGGCAGGGCGGCCGCGAACGTGGGACGGCTGATCGCAAAGAAGCCGCTCATGGGGTCGGCCACCGGGGTCCGGCAGAGCCGCTGAGCCAGACGCGTCGCGAAGCGGCTCCATCGCGTAGCGTCGCTCACGTCCCACTCGCCGACGCTGCCGCCCGGCACGTAGCGAGACGCGAGCGGCGAGGCCCGCGCCGTCCTTGACCGCGCCGAGGCAGGTCCGGAAGCCGGCGGAGATCATGCTGGCCGTCGGCGTCCGCGACCGCCAGCACGCGGCCCTTGGCGACCAGGAATCCCTCGATGACCGCCGAGGCCAGGCCCCGCCGGCCGACCCGCCGGAGAACGCGGACGTCGGCGAAGCGCACTCCCGAGCGCCTCCGCCACCCGCCAGGTCCCGTCGGGAGTCGTCGTCCACCACGATCACCTCGTGTCGAAGCGTCCTGCAGGATCCTCGATGATCTCCGCGCACCAGCTCGCGCAGATTCGCGGCCTCGTTGTAGGTGGGAGGATCACCGACAGCTCCACGCGGCCGGGGAGGCGCTTCGCCTGGCACGCGCAGAGTCTGGCGCGAGGGTCCCTCGGCTCCAACGCTTCTCACGGTTCGTCGTCGGTGGATCGCGCGGGCCAGGGACTCCCAGACCGCCGCTCGCTCGCCTTCTCCGAGTCAGCCGCGTGTCTCCGGGCCGCTCACGACGGCGGCGCCGCAGGTCTCCTGGCGTGCGGACACGCGTCCACATGTTGACGACGAAGACGACGGCGGCCGCCAGCTGACCGAGACCGCCGACGGCCGCGAGCGGCGAGCCGCGACCGCCGGCCAGCGCCGCGCTGAGCTCACCCACGAAGCGCACGACGGTCGACACCGTCAGCAGCCAGTAGACGAGCCGGGCAAGCCAGGGCCGATACCGCGGATCGTCCCGCGCGGGACGCGTGGAACATCCAGGTCGCCGACGCCGAAGACCACCATGAGCAGGAAGCCCACGAGCAGGAGATGCACGTGCGCGGTGATCAGGCCACGCCACCTCCCGGCCCCGGAGGTTCACCTCGACGGTGCACGTAGCCGCCCAGCAGGAGCGCCGAGGAGCAGGAAGGCGAAGCTCGTCTTGACGTAGAGGCGCACGAGCGACGTCATCTCACCCTCAGGCCGGCGAACCCGCGGCCGCGCCGCCGAGGACTCGCCCGCCGGCGGGTCCGCCTCGGGAATCTGCTCAACCCAGTCGGGTCGCCGCCGCGTGGCGCGCGAACTTCGGCATCACCTCGGTCGCCAGGAGCTCCATCGAGCGACGCCAGAGCGCAGGGCGGTCCCAGTCGTGACCGCCCATCAGCAGTCGTCCCGAAATGGCCCGTCTCATCCCGGAGCGCCACCAGCTGGTCGAGGACGCGGCGCGGGCCGCCGGCGATGATGAGCGTCCGCTTGATCGCGTCCACGGTGACGTCCTCGTCCGGCATCTCCAGCTGGGCCTTTACCATGAACAGCGCCTTGCGGAGAGTCCCGAAGGAGAACAAGAACCACCGGTAGTAGTACGTGAGCCCGCCTCGCGGGTCGGCGAGGTAGTCCTCGGCCTCGCGCGTCGGTCTCCGTGACGAGCACGCTTCGCGAGACGCGCCAGACGTCGGGATCGGGCCGCCGGCCAGCCGCCTCGCACCCCCGGCGTATGTCTCCCAGTGGCCCCGAAGGTAGCGGCGATGGAAGAACTGCCCGGAGATCGGGATCCACCGCCGCTCGCCGGCCGTCGTGCGCTCGCGGAGTTCGGTGTGAGCAAGGAGAGCGCGATGGGCGGATAGGGCCGCTGGAGCGCGCGGAATGCAGCCCACCCTCGAACTCGGGATACACGTGGCGTTCTGAGGCGAGATGCTCCAGAACCGGCCGTAGATGCCGTTACGGAGGGTCCTGCGGTCCAGAGCTTCAGGGATCGCGTCGATCGACTCCTGCATCATCTGGGGGCGCAGCTCGGCCTGGGCGACATCGAACAGCTCGAAGGTCGCTCACCAGGCCGCCCGGGCCGATGCCCATGATGAAGCGCCCGCGACAGAGATGGTCGAACATGGCCGCGTAACCCGCCACCGTGGCCGGCTGCATCTGGGGGCAGGTTGAGCACACCCGTCCCGAAGACGATCCGCTCGGTGCGCGGCGCCAGCGTGGCCAGGAAGATCAGCGGCGAGGTGATGCGCTCGCTCAGTGACGCAGAAGTGCTCGCCCACGAAGGCCTCGCGGTGAAGCCGAGGCGGTCCGCGAGGACGATCGCCTCCTGGTCCTCCGCGAGGACGCTCCCGTAGTCCCGGTCGTACGGGTGGAACGGCATCATGAACATGCGCCAGCTTCACGGTCATCGACGGCTCCTTCCTCTTCGCTCGTCCTCACGCCCGCATAGAGCTGAGGACCGTCCTTCACTCACCGCCCCGGCCGCGATCAGGCGATGGCTCCGGATAGCCAGCGGATTCGGCGCGAGGACGCGGCCGGAACATCGACGCCCGCGCAGCTCAACGGGGCATCATTGCGAGCACCGTACACAGGTGTCGGCGGCTCGGTGCCCGACTGGGCGAGGATCACGTTGGTTCCGAGGACACTCGGTCGATCGGGACGACGACACTCGAGAGCTCAGGTCGTCAGCCGACGGACGGCGTGGCGGCCAGCCGCCACGCGAGCTTCGATACACGATGGCGCGCCGAAAGGATCGATGCCGCGGAGGTACCAGCGGCCGAGTTTCCCATGTGGCCGCACGTACACGGCCAGCCTTGGTCGAGCGCCCGGCGAGCGAGGTGCAGGAATGCCGAGACGGTTCGGTTCTCGATCCGGTGGAGCTGCTCCTCGGCTCCCGATCACGAGAGAGAGCAGCTGCCTCGATCGAGTCCCAGGCACGACCGTGTCCCCGCGCGCGAATGGCCGCCTCGCGTCGCCACACCCTGACCGCTCCCGGCGGAAGGCATCCGCCCATTGGGCCAGCGTGGCTCGGGCGGCAGCGTCGCGTCCACTTCCCAGACGTCGTGCAGCGCGAGTGCCTCGGCGCGAGGGCATGAACCCGCCAGGGCGGCCGGAGATGGTCCGTCGGGCATGAGCGGACGTGGACGGCTCATCCTCTCGAGGCGTCACCCGCCAGCACCACCACCTCAAGCTCCACACCCGCCCGGGCACGATCAGGCCTAGATCCCGCCGCTTAGTTACTGGAAAGGGTGCGCTGTCGAAGTAGATCCCGAGGGAGCTTGATCAGCCCCCGCGAACGCCGAAGATCCCGGCGACGTCGCTCACGAAGACCACGCCGTCAGGGAGTCTGAGGCCGTACCGGGTCAGGGCGCAGGCCTTCGGCCCAGTCGGTCAGCAGGTCTCGACCTCCACCGAGATGATCATGACGTAGAAGCGCTTCGTCGCCTCAGGTACGCGGCGCGCCCGCGGACCTCTTTGTTGGGACTGGCGAAGTCATTGAAGACCATGTCCTCGGCCAGGAACGACTCCCAGCCTCGCTTCTGCTGCAGACTGCCGGAGTAGCCCCGGATGGTGTCCTTCGTCGTCATGTCCGTCCTCCCACGTGCCGGTCTTTCGCCTCGAGCGGTCAGCGCGGCCGATGACGCACACCGGATCCGCGAGCCGCTGGGGGTGACGACGGGCCTACCGCTCGACCTTCAGACGGAGTCGAGTACCGTCGTCCACCACTTCACGGCGGCGACGACCCGTCTGCCCGCCGTGGCGGCGTGGCTTGCCGCCGCAGATCTGCTCCACTTCCCGCTGTGGTCCGAATGTCCCGGATGGGTAAGCCCGACCTTCACGGCGTCCAGGAGGTCGCCGCGCCGGGGATTGATGGCGATACCCGCTCGGTGACGACGACGTCGACGCAGCTCACCCGGTCCTGTCAGCGTGGTGACCTCGTCCACGATCACCGGATGCGATCGCGCATCGCCGGCACGGCGAGGCACCGTGCAGCTTCGCGGCGGAGAGCAGTTCCGCCAGCCGCCGATCCCGTGCAGGAGCCGGGCCGTCGGAGTGCGTCACGACGTTGGCGTTGAAGCTCACGTCCACCTCGGTCGCGCTCAGCGACCACGACGTCCACGAACGACCGCGAAGCAACCCCCTGTGTGATAGTTGTACGACGGTGAAGGGGCTGGTCGCCTGCGTGGCCCGGGTCGTCCCGCATGGACGCCACGCCGTCCAGGTCGAACGGTCTGGCCGTCCAGGAGTGTAATCGGTCAGGCCCTCCTGCAGCATCTCCACCAGTGTACTTCGTCGAGCCGCCCCGGACGAACCGGGCGCGCATCGCCCGCCTGCGCTTCATCATCTCCTTCAGGTAGATCGCGAACGCCAGGGCGATCCCGCCCGCTCCGGCCTGGAAGGAGAAGCCCTCCTGCATGATGCCCGGCGTCCCGCACGAATCGGGCCGTCCATTCGGCGACGAGCAGCCGATCCGGGGCTCGCGTGATCTCGGTCGTGCCGGAGACGATCTTGGCCGGATCGCCGATCCGATCCGACGCACACGACATGGTCCACGTTGTTGCCCTGGATCTGCCACGGGATCGCAGGGAAACGGGACGAGATGGTCCGTGACCACGATCACCCGATCGGCGTAGAGCGAGTCGGCGAGCGCGAAGCCGAGGGACCGCAGGCAGACTGGCCGTGCGACGCCGTCGGCGTTCCCGAACGGATCGGCGTACGGCGCCGCGATCGACCGCGATGTCGACGTGGACCTCGCCGTCCTGGATCGCCTGCCAGCGGCCGCCGTAGCGGAGGACGCCGAGCCTCGCGCATCCGGCCCTCCCGTGCAGTAATCGCCGAGCGGCCCGTTCAGAGAGCCCTCGACGCGGTGGACCACGCCGGCTTCCATGTCGGGCGATGATCGGCGTGGCAGGGAAAGGACGCGGACGGAAACCGCGGTCAGGTCCCGCCTCCGAGCTTCGCACGTGTCGAAAGAGCATGTTGCCCACGAGGTCGCCGTTCCGGAAGTGATGGCGGCGGACAGTCATGCCGTCCCGCAGCCTCGCACGCTTCCGCGCCTCGGCGAGCGAGGCGATGCTTGTCGCCGCTCGGCGGATAGCCGCCGCGCCCGGATCGGCGGAGCTGCCTTGCGCCCTGCCGGCCGATGGCCGTGCACGCCCTGAAACGGCACTCCTGCCGGCTGCCGATGATCGGGTACCAGACGCCCGAGGACGTTCGCGGGTCAGGCTGCTCACGGTGCGCCAGCCCCCGCGCGCTCGCTCGCCGGTCACCGCCTCTGGCCGGCGCGCGTGCGGCCCGTCGCCAGTCCGGAGACAGCCAGCGGCCAGCTCCTCCGCCGTGCGCAGGGTGCGCAAGGCTCGCTTGACGACGGGTGGATCCACCATCCTGGAGCCGACGGTCACCACGCCGACCCCCTCGCCGGGTCGCGTCCTCGAAGTGCCAGCACGATCCGCTGGGCCCCGGCGATCTCGTCCGCCGCTGGCGCGAAGGCGGCATGGACGATGGGCACCTGGCGCGGATGGATGCACCCCTTCCTCGAACCCGAGGGCTCTCGCCTCAGGACCGCCGCCCGCAGCCCGGCGAGGTCTGCCACATCCGGAGAACACCGAGTCGCTGAGCGCCACCCCGCGGCCCGCGCCGCGTTGACCACCGTCTGGCGAGCCCAGAGCGACTCGCGGCTCCTCGGCGGTGCGCTCGACGCCTAGGTCGGCCGTGTAGTCACTCCAGGCCGATCGTGAGCGCGACCACGTTCGGGCTCGCCGAGGCGATCGCGAGCGCGTTGAAGCAGCCGAGCGCGGTCTCGATGATGGGCACGAGGGAAGCACGGCTCCCGGAGCCCAGCCGCGCGGCGCGCCGCGTCCGCGCGCGTCCACCGCCCTCACCTGCTCGGCGGACTCCGCCTTGGGGATCAGGAGCGCGTGGACGTTCACGCGGCACCACGGCGTCCACGTCCTCGAGGCCGAGGTCGCCTGGTTGATGCCGGACCATTCGCTCGCACGGGCGGAAGTCGACAGCCCGGAGGGCGTTCCGGACCAGGGAGCCGCGCCGCGTCCTTCTCGCTCGGCGCCACCGCGTCCTCGAGGTCGAGGATGACCGCATCGGGCGCGTGGAGCCGCGCGTTGACGAAGTGCCGGGGCTCGCCGCCCGGGAGATAGAGGCGCGACCGGCGGAGCCGGTCACGGCAGGCGCGCGTCGCCCCCGGGCCCGAGGGCGGCAGGAACGCGCCGCGCAGCGCCCGCGCGCGCTTGACGGCGGCCTCCAGCCGCGCCGCCGGGACGAAGTCCAGAGCGCCCTGGTCCTCGACGGAGACGACCGCGTGCCGCACTCTCAGCGCGTCCAGCACTGCGCGGCACGTCCGCCGGACGGTTGCCCCGTCACATCGCCTCGACCTTCGAGCGGACGCCGAGATCGATGCCGCCGCCGGCGCGGATCTCCACGCGCACCCAGCAGTCCGAGCGCGCGCTTCCCCGCGGGGACCTGCCTCACCGACGCCAGTCATGGCCTCGGCTTCGCTTCCGGACGGCAGGAGACCGCCGGCGCTGGGCATCGTCCGCTCCGACGCAGGCCCCGACGTCAGGCACTCACGTACCGGAGGACGATCTCACGATCTCCCGCCGGCGGGCGGCCAGCGCCTCCGGCGATGCCATGTCGTGGCGGAAGATCGTGCCGAACGTGTACCGGTTGGTGATGTGGAACAGCGGCAGCGCGCTGATGGTCATGTGGAGCCTCCACCGCGTCGATGCCCTCGCGGAACACGCCCTCGTCAGCGCCCGCCGCAGGACCCTGGCCGTCGCGTCGACGATCGAGGTGTTCAGGCCGGTGATGGATGGCGCGCGCGCGATGTTCCGGCCCTTCTGCACGTTCTCGATCGCCACCAGCTTGGCGAATTCGGGATGCTTCCAGTGGTAGTCGCACGTGAACTCGATCAGGAGCCGCATGGCGATGAGTGGCGGCAGGTCGTCCAGGCGCAGGGCGCGCTCCGCCTCCCGGATCCGTCGATACGCGTCCTCCAGCACGGCAATGAAGAGCTGCCGCTTGCTCTTCAGAAGTAGTAGTAGATCATCCGCTTGTTGGTCCGGGTGCGGGCCGCGATGCTGTCGACGCGCGCGCCGTTCAGGCCGCGCTCGGTGAACTCCCGGATCGCCGCCGCGAGGATCTCGCTCCGCGTGCGCTCGGCGTTCCGGCGCCGGGGCGCCGGGGTCAGGTCGGGCTCGAGCTTTGGCCGTCATCTCCGCCAATCCTCGCGTCAAGCTGTCCGCAGCGTGGCGACTGCTGCGCTCCGTTTCCGAGTGAGCGAAGCAAATGCGGAAGTCTGACTCGTCCGAGCGAGCGGGCGCACGCGGGTTCCGCTCGTGCGCCCGTCCCCGGCCCGCTCGATGGTACCTCAACCCCTGGCAGGCCCGACCGCGAGCCCGCTCCTACTTCGCCAGGAGGCGGAGCATCGCGGCCACCGCGGTGGGATAGCCGTCCGCGCCCAGGCCCACGAGGACCGCGGTCGCCGCCCGGGACATCAGCGAGTGCTGGTAGAGCTCCTCGCGCCGGTGGATGTTCGAGAGGTGCAGCTCGATGATCGGCCCGGGAAACATCTTCAGCGCGTCGAGGATGGGGATCGAACGGAACGTGAGGCCCGCGGGGTTGATGATGATCCCGCGCCCCCGGTCGATGGCCTCGTGGATCCAGTCGACGATCTCGTGCTCGGCGTTCGATTGCCGGAACTCGATGGGGCGGTCGCCGGCGGCTTTCCGGCACATCGCCTCGATCTCGGCGAGCGTCGTCGTGCCGTAGATCTCCGGCTCACGCTTTCCCAGCCGGTTCAGGTTCGGCCCGTTGAGGACGTAGATCGGCTTGGTCATCGCCTCGTCCCTTCTCCGGCACGCTCAGCCCGTGTAGCCCAGGAGCCGGGGCAGATAGAGTACAAGATCCGGGAAGATGGTGATCAGCGCGAGCGCGACGACCATGGCGCCGAGGAACGGCATGACCTCCCGCACCAGGTCCGCGAGCGGCACCTCGGCGATCTTGACCATCATGAAGAGCAGGAGGCCGTAGGGCGGCGTGACCAAGCCGATCATGATGTTGACCACCGCGACCACTCCGAAGTGCACCGGGTCGATGCCCAGCGCCTGCGCGTGGGCAGCAGGACCGGGACGATGATGCAGCAGGATCGTGGTGCCCTCCAGGAAGCAGCCGAGGATCAGCAGGATGACGTTCGACGACCAGCAGGAAGATCGAGCGGCGAGAGCTGGTACGCCTGCAGCATGCGCGGCGAGCGTCTTCGGAACGTTCTCGACGGTGATGACGTAGTTGAAGACCATGCGCGCCGGCGATCAGCATGCCGATCGACATCGGTGATGCGCGCGCTGCTGATCACCAGCGATTGGTAGACGCCGCGCCAGCCGATGCTGCGGTCGAGAACGCGGCCGACACGAGCAGCGCGTACGCGGCGGCGATCGCCGCGGCCTCCGTGGGCGTGGTGACCCCGCTGTACAGGCAGCCGAGCAGGATCACCGGCATCATCAGCGCCGGCAGCGCTTCCCAGGTGACGCGCGGCAGCTCGCGCAGCGGGACCGGCTTCTCGACCGGGAAATTGCGCCGCTTGGCGGTCAGCGCGATCAGCCCCATCTGCGACGGCGCCGATGGAGCAGGCCCGGGATCACGCCGCCGAGAAACAGGTAGCCGATCGGAGGTGTCGGAGACCAGGGCGTAGATCACCATCGGGATCGAGGGCGGGATGATCGGGCCCGATGACCGAGGACACCGCGGTCAGGGCGGCGGCAGAAGCTCGCCGTGTACTTGCCGTCCTGCGTCATCATCCGCTGCATCAGCTTGCCCGGAGCCCGCGGCGTCCGCGAGCGCCGAGCCCGACATCCCGGCGAAGATGATGCTTTGCACGACGTTGACGTGGGCGAGAGCCGCCGCGGAAGCGGCCGACCAGCGCGTTGCAGAAGCTGCAGCAGCCGCTCCATGATGCTGCCGATGTTCATGAACTCGCGCGGCGAGGATGAACAGCGGAATCGCCAGCAGCACGAAGCTCGACGTACATGCCGTTCGAGGAGCTGCTCGGCGGCGGTGCCCATGTCGAGGCCGGCCAGGTAGAGGTAGAGCACCGATCCGCCGATCATCGCGTGCCCGATCGGCAGCCCGAGCAGGCTGAGGCCACGATCGCCGTGACGGCAGGGAGAACGGGCTGGCGAGGATTCACAGGCCCGAGCTCACCTTGGTCCGGATCCGGCGGGCTTGCGACTTTGCCGCGCAGCAGGCGCCACAGGATCCAGACATAACGGACGATGATGGCGCACGGCGAAGATGAGCGTAGATCGAGTACAGGCAGTCGAAGCGGATCTGGAGGTAGGACGCTTTCTCGACCTTCATGAAGGTGACGTATGTCGACCGTCGCCGGAAGCGACATGGCGTAGAGCGACCACGATCGCGAGCCCGGTGATGATTCCCATGACGCGGCGCGCGCGGCGGCCCGCCGCCGAATAGACGAGGTCGAAGCGGATTTCCTCGCTTTCCTTCACGACGAAGGCCGCGCCCCAGAGCACCAGCCAGAGCCAGGTGATGACGGTCAGCTCGGAAGTCCAGCCGACCGGGAAGTTGAAGAAATAGCGGAAGACGATCTGCACGATGAAGGCCACGAACATGACCGCGAGCAGGCCGGCAGCGACGTTCTCCGCGCGGCGCGCGCAGCCTGCAGCCGATCCGGCCATGGACGCATCATCGATGAGTCAGCCGTCCGGACGCATGCAGCGCTGCCGCCGAGTCGCTGGGCGCGACGGCAGGTGCAGACGGACGCTACTTCAGCGCGTTGATCTTCTCGAGCATGCCCTTTCGGCCAGTCCTTCGCCTCGTCGGAGCCGAGGTACACCTTCTGCGCGTGCGCGCGGAAGGCGTTGACGTCCGGGGTGTAGACCTCGAGGCCCTGCTTCCTGAAGCTCGGCGGCCAGCTCCGCCTCGCTGCTTCAGGTGCTCGGTCGCGCTCCAGGCGATCGCCTTGTCGGCGGCGGCCTGGAAGGCCTTCTGCTGCGCCGGCGACATGCCGTTCCAGGTCTTCAGGTTGACCGTGAGCAGGTCGAAGCCGACGAGGTGCGAGGTCAGCACGATCTGCGACATCACCTCGTAGAACTTCATGTTCTGCACGTTGGGCAGCGGGTTGTCCTGGCCGTCGATCGCGCCGGTCTGCAGCCCGGTGTAGACCTCGGCGTAGGCCATCGGCGTGGGATTCGCGCCGAGCGAGCGGCCGAGGAGCTGCCAGGCGTCGCCGCGCGGGCATCCGCAGCTTGATGCCGGCCATGTCGGCGGGCGTGGTGATCTTCTTCTTCGGCTTCAGGCCGACCTGCCGGGTGCCGAAGAACGTCGGCCCGAGGATCTTCACCTTGAGCCTGGTCCTCGACCATCTTCTTCATCTGCGCGCCGAGGTCGCTCGCGAAGAAGGCGTTCAGGTGGTTGGCGTCGCGGAACAGGTAGGCCGAGGTCAGGATCGACCACGCCGGGACCTGCTTGGAGATGTCCTGCGGCGCGATGTTGCCCATCTCGAGGTTGTCGCGCTGCAGGGCGACCAGCTCCGTGCCCTGCTTGAACAGCGAGCCGTTGTAGAACGGCTCGACGTTGAAGTCGCCGTCGACGTCCTTCGCGAACATCTGGATCATGTCCGGCGCGGATGTCCTTGTCGGAGAAGACCGCCGCGAAGCGGGAGGGTGGGCTGGCCTGCGCCCACGCGGGCAGCGCGTACGCGGCGGCGAGGGTGGCGCTGGCCAGGGGGCCGAGCGGCGGGTCATGCTGGCGTTGACGTCCATGCTTCCTCCTCGTTGAGGGTGCGTCAGTGCGAAGTCAGAGGGCGGCCGGCACGCGTGCGGACCTGCGAAACGCCGGCGCGCGGCGTCATCGGGACACGGCCGTCGGTCCGGGGTCGGCCGTCCCCGGCCCCGACATGGAGAACAGCACCTTCACGCTCCGGCGCTCGTGAACGCGTCGAAGGCCTGCTTCGCCTGGTCGAGGCGGAATCGCTCGGTGATCAACGGGCTCGACGGCGATCTTCTTGGCCTCTACCCAGCGAATGGCCCGCCGGTACCAGCGGGGTGCCCGCGACGTCGCCCATCACGGTGACCCCCTTGCGCATGAGGTCAGGGGCTGACCGTCGCCTCGCGATAGAGCCCGAAGAGCATGACCCGGCCGTAGGGCGCCAGCCATGTCGATGGCCTGGGCGACCGTCGACGGATGGTTGGCCGCCTCCACCACGAGGTCGCACCCCTGGCCGCCGGTCAGCTCACGGACTCGCTGCACCGCGTCCTCGCGGCTCGCGTTGATGATGTGGTCGGCCCCAGCGTCCGGGCGATCTCGAGCCGCGCGAGGTCCTGGCCGAGGCCGATCACGATGACCAGGGAGGCCCCGGCCGCCTTGAACGCCTGCAGACAACAACATGTTCCGCACGGCCACTGGTGACGTCGAGCTCAGCGGCGTCACGATCGGGGCGGGCGACCGCGCCATGCTCGTGTACCCGTCCGCCAACCGTGACGAAGACGTGTTCGACGAGCCGTTCACGTTCGACGTCACCCGATCGCCGAACAACCACCTCGCCTTCGGGTACGGCACCCACTTCTGCCTCGGTGCGAACTTCACGCGGAAGGAACTTGAACTCCTCTTCCGCAAACTCACGCAGGTCTGGACCGATCTCCGTCCGATCACCGAACCGGACGTCGAGTTGGAACCACCCGCCCGCGGTGCGGTCGTTCGAGCTCGCCTTCGACCCTCGCTCTGACAACCCGGCTCGGTGTCCACCGGAGTGCGGACCTCGCGCAGCGACGCTCGGAGCTTCGTGATCGCCGCGCCGACGTATTCCGGACGGTGGGTGCTCAGGACGACGTCGAGTAGTGGAGCTCGGACGACGCCGGCCGGCCATTGGCGCACTCTTCGAGCTCGGAGCCCTGTCGTGGTGTGCGACCTCGGGGTCAGTTGCGGCCCGCGCCCGTGAGGATCGGCAGGACGAGGAGGCGGATCTCCGTGAGGCGCCCAGCGCGGAACGTCGATCGTGTCGTGCGGGGACCGCCGACGAGGTGAACGTCGCCACCGCCGGTGGCGCGGCGGAGGCGATCAAGGAGGCGCTGCGGATCGTCGTCGACAACAACCTGATCTGGTGTGCCTGCCGGTCGTTGGCTGCCGAGGACGAACACCGGGCGGTCGTGCCATGGCCAATGCGGTGCGGCCAGCGCCGGTTCGATGCGTGTGCGGCCCATCAGGACCGCGGCGCAGCGCGCCTGGGCTCAGAAGCCGAGCGCACCCGCATCCCAGCCCTCGAAGGCGAGCTGCACGGTGCACCATCCGCGGTGGTGATGTACCCGTCGAGGCTGGTGCACATTCGCGTGGTGACGTCATCGCGGTTCGCGGCCCTCGGCATCCTCGAACCGGTAGGCGGTCTGGGCGAAGTCGCCCTTGGCGAACGCTGAGGACCTTGGTCGCCACGACGGAACACGAGGCCTCGCCGGCGGCGTGGTGGAACGCGGGTCCTTCACCTCATAGTCCCAGTCCCCCGACGTACTTCGAAAACTCACAGCGCCGCGAGCTGGCGTAGCTGCTCGTCGTCGACAACGCGGTGCGGCGCGGCCTCTTCGACGACGACGTCGAGTCCGGCCTCCCACGCGTTGTTGCCGGTGGTCAGTGTGCAGCTCGGATTGCGGTCGAGGTTCACGCCCTTCTGTTCTTCCGCGCCGGTGCAGAAGTGCAGCGCCCCGTCGAGCCACACCGCCGGCAGCGTGACGTGCGGACGTCCGTCATCGCGGACCGTGGCGATCCAGAACAGCTCGGCGTGCTCCAGACGTCTCGGACCTGCGTCCACGGCGTCGGGGTCGTCAGGCCCGCTGTAGCGCGTGCCGAGCTCAGGCCGGGGTTCGGGATCACCACTTGCCGCTCCTTCACCTGACGGTCGCGAGACCACACCGTCGCTGGTTCATGTGCCGTGGTCGGATCCGGCGAGTCCCTCGCAGACCGATCTTCCTGGGTGGCGGACGCTTCTCGTTCGTCCGGTCGCCACCGGCGTCGCCACCGTGATCCGGGTCGCCGCGGTCGGAGCGGTTCTGGCGCCGGTTGCGTTCGAAGTTAGATGGCCTTGCCGACGCCGAGAGCGGGACTGGCGACGAGGGCGCCCGGTACCCCGGCGGCAGACACGCCCACGAGGGCGGCGACCATCGTGCGGGCGGTGACAAGTGGACCGCCTCCCGACGATCAGCGGCTGCAGGACGTGGTTCTCCGAACTGGAATACAGCACGAAGTAGACGGCCACAACGGCGCCGACGGTCGGGCCTTGGGTCAGTGCGAGCAACACGAAGGGAATGCCGCCCACTGCTCCACCTATCTGCGGGACGAGGTCGAACAGGGCGACCCACACCGCGAGCATGGGCGTCAGCGGGACACCGAAGATCAGCCTGACCATGAGGACGCCGAGGCCGGCGATGACGGCGACGAGCAACGAACCCGCGGAGTACCGGCCGACGATCCGGTAGAAGAGCTCGCCGAAGCGGTCGACGCGCTTCGCGGTGCCAGAACCGCGCTTTCTTGCGGCACGGGAGCAGGCGGTCGGCGTCGAGCAGCAGGCTGACTGTGACCAGCAACGTCGCGGTCGCCGCGATGAATCCGCCGAGGATCGATCGGGCCGTTCTCTGATCGGCGCGGAGTCGCCGGCGAGTCGGGACGGCAGTTCGTCGATGAAGTTCTGAACCTTGGCGGGCACGTCATGCGCGCGAAGTCGCGCAGCCGATCAGGGAAGGTCGCCCAACTGGTCGACCGCCTCGGGAGGTCGTCGCTGAACGTGGCGACCTGCCGCCGGCCGCGCCCGAACAGGAGGACCACGGCGGTGACGACCGCCACGACAACGACGGCCACTCGTCGCGACGGCCACCGCCGGCAGCGGACGGCGCTCGACGATGCCGACCACTGGGTTGAGCGCGAGCGCCAGCAAGCCGCCGATCGCGCACCACGTCAACGCGGGAGCGGCGCGACGCCCGGTGGCCGCGACGACCGCGACGAACGCAACGAGGGCGACGACGACCGATCGCCAGTCGAGGTCCATGACGACGGTCGGACGTTCCTCCGGCACGGGCGCGTCGGACACCACCGGCGACGGTATCGATCCGCCGGCGCGCCGCCCGCGGATCCAGGGCGATGTACCGTCCGGCTGTCGCTCGGACGCCGTCACGCCCGCCCGACCGGCCCCATCCCCCAGTCCGGTCCAGACGCGCTTGGTACCCTCCAGCGATGCCGCCCGGCGACCCCGCGGCTGCACCTGTCGAATCGGTCAGTCGTCGTCGCGGTGCTGCTGCTCGGCCTCACGCTCGCTCTCCTCCGTCTCTCGCGGCGTCGGCGTGTCCTCGGCTGGGCCGCGGCGGCGGCGATCATCGCCGGCCTGCTCGAGCCCCTCGTCAGAGCCTTTGGCTCGGCGGGTTCCGCGCAGTGTCGCCTTCGCGATCGTCGCCGTGGTCACACTCGGCGCGATCGGTATGGTCGTGTACAGCGGCATCGGCGACGTGGCGCGCAGCCTGACGCGCCAAGGAGGGCGACGCTGCGCGGCACGCGAGCTCGAAGTCAGCCTGCACAGGTTCGGCTCTGGCGCGGCGAGTTCCATCTCGGCGGAGAAGACTCAGACCTTCGTCGACGATCTTCCGTCGCGACGTGGGCGGCGATCCCGCCTCGGCGTTGCGCTCGGCCGCTACCCGCGGTGTCGCCTATCTCGCCACTTCGGTGCTGACCCTGTTCCTGCCGTCCATGGCGAACGCATGGCGGGCAGCGCTCGGACAGATCAAGAACGACACCCGGCGGGCGCGTCACGGGAATCCTGGTCGGCGCTACGGGCACACCACCCGGTATCTCCTGCTCACGTTGGCCCGGGCAGTGGTCGCCGGCGTCTTCGTCGGCGCATTGTCTCACCTGGCCGGAGTTCCCCGCGGCGACGCTGCTCGGTATCGCAGTCGCCTTCACGAGCCTCGTCCCCTGGTTCGGTGTTCTCGTGGGGTCCATCCCGCTCCTGCTGCTCACGGCCGTGCTCCAGCCAGGACGGTTCTGGGCGGTCGTCCTGTGTCTGGTTGGCTACCAGGTGCCGAAGCACTCTCGCCCAGCGGTGGATCGATCGGGCGTCGATCCGGATAGGGCCCGTGCTCAGCTTGATCGCCGCCACGCTCGGCCTCGAGGTGTACGGACTCGGAGGCATGCTCGTCGCCCTCGTCGCGGTCGTCGCTGCTGGCCGCCGTGGTCCGCTGAGCTCGGAGACTTCGGAGTCGCGGACTCCGCTGCAGGCGGCCGACGAGGTGCTGGCGGTCGACGGCGGAGCGCCAGACGGTTTCGTAGCCCTGACGGACCGCGCCGATGGAGGCCCAACGCGGCTTCAAGGTTGGTGCCCGCGCCCGCTACCGCTCCCGCCGATGCGGCGGGGAGTGACTTGCACACGCGACAAGCGATCTCGCCCGGCTCGGGCGGCGCCTCGATTCCCAGTGATCGCGCTGTACAACGTCCTCAGGCGATGGTCGCGGCGACTACCGCGACATCGTCGTCGTTTCCTGTGTCTCCGAGCAGTGCGTCGATGACGTGGTCACCAGAGCGCCTTCGGCTCTCGTGGGGTGCGAGTGCGCAGGCGTCCACGAGTCGGTCGAGGTGCGCGCTGGATCGAGTGGCCGCGCCGTTCGATAAGCCCGTCGGTGTAGAGCAGCAGCGTCGAACCGCTGTCGAGGTCGGACGCGCCGGGTTCGGAACGAGTCGGCGACACCAAGCGAGATCAACTGCGTCGTCGAGTAGCCGAGCGGAGCCAGCTGACCGCAGGACTACGGCATGTGACCTCGCCGAAGCGTACCGATCGCACGCACGCCCGTCGGGTCCAGGATCCCGTGAGCGCCGTGATCATGGCATTCCCCTCGAACACGCGGACGACTTCGCTCAGCCGACTGAGGACGACGTCCGGCCGCAGGTCGTTCAGTGCCAACGCTCGCACGCTGAACCGCTGCCGCCATGGTCGCGACGGCGTCGAGACCGTGGCCAGGCCACGTCCCCAATCGCCAGCCCCATCCTCCCATCCGGCAACGCCACAACGGCATACCAGTCGCCGCCAATGTTCGCGGTCGTCTCTGCCGCCTGGTAGCGCGGCCACGGAGATGTGAGGCACTGTTGGAAGGCGTTTGCGGCAGCAAGAGCGCTGGAGCGTCTGCACGAGTTGCTCGCGCTAAGGTGACGTCGATGGCGACACCGGTCGTTCCGGTGGATGACCGTGTCGGTGTCGACCACGACCATGCCGCGACATTCGATCGTGTGGAGCGATCCGTCAGGCCAAGTCGTTCGATGGACCAGGACGTAGGGCCCGGGGTCCGCGAGCGCCTGCTCGACACGCGATGCAGGTCGCGGTCGTCGGATGGTGCGCGGCGACCAGTCAGCGAATGTGCCGCCGAATCCGCCGGGCGGGAGGCCGTGGCATCTCCTCCAAGGCGCGTGTCCCAGGTCGTCGGTCCCGGCAGCCATGTCCCACGTCCAACACCCCAGGCCGGCGGCCTCGATCGCCAGAGCAAGCCGCCTCGCTCAGCCCGAACGGATGTCGTCCGAGTCACCCGATCCGTGCAACTGGCCAGCGATCTCATGTCCCTCGGAGCGCACGTGCGACTTCCGACGGTACCTCCCCGGTTGGATCGCACAGGGCAGATGGGCGAGGAAAGGACCTCCGCCAGCGTCGACTCGCCGAATACTGCGTGGTGGGCAGGGGTACCCTCACGCGGTGATCGATAGAGGCTGATCCGAAGGCTGATCGACAGGCCAGTGACCGACGGCGGCGTCGGACTGCGGACGATGGGTGAGCTGACGGCCGACGAAGGCCTCGGTGTCGGTCACGAGGAGTCCTGGTCCGCCGCCGACGCTAGAGGTGAGCGGCGAGATCGACATCGCGGTGAGCGATTGCCCAGCACCGAGCTATCGCGCCACATCGCGTCGATGGAGTCTCCGATTGCTCTCGATCTGCGCGGTGTCACCTTCATCGACAGCTCTGGCTTGTCCGTGCTGGTGACGATCGCGCGCACGACGAGCCTGAAGATCTGCGGCGCAAGCGATGGGGCGCGCCGGGTGATCGAACTGCCGGCCTTGCTGATTTCCTCCAGCTCCAGGCGTGAGCGAACCCGCTTCGCACCGAGTCGTTCCCGCCTGCGCTCGCGAGCGCCCGCGGGCACGTCGCCTGGTCGAGGAGCAGATCGCCGACTGGGGTCTCGACGCGATACTCGAACCAGCGCGCCTTCTGCGGCGCTGAGCTGCTGCGAACGCGGTCCTGCATACTCGCCAAGCCTTCACGGTCACAGTGCGGCGGACTGCGTCCGTGCCCGCATCGACGTCATCGATCTCGTGCCCGACCAGCTGCCGCTGATGGCGCCGTCGAGCGGCACGGGTGCGGACATCCTCGATCCGGCCGCACCGGGCGCGGCTGCGCCCATCGCCGCGGTTGCTCGGCGTTGGGGGGCGTTTCACTGCGGGCCCGACCAAATCGGTCTGGGCGGAGTTGGATCTGTCCGGCGCCGACCTGCGCCGACGGATGCGGTCCTCGTCGACAACCGTCCGCCAGCCGAGTCGGTCACGGCGCGCACCGTCACCTGCGATCTCCCGGTCCGTGCCGCGACTGAGAGCGGCGTGCAGCTCGAGGAAGCCGTGCGTCATATTCAGCTTGAGCGGCGAGCGCGCGCGCCGTGGCTCGCCCCGTTGACTTCGAGGAGTTCTTCTCGCGCTGCTTGACCGCAGCGCTCCTGTACACGCCTCGCCGGGCGGTACGCTGCCTTCCTCGCCTCAGGTGCTGACCGGAGGCGCTTCGACCTCGACATCACCGCGGAAGCCGACGTGCGCCTGCCGGCTCCACGCCGCTTCGCGCCCCTTCTCGCTCGCGCGCCGCCCGCCAGGGCCGAATTGCACGGCGTCGTCGAGTTCGCGACAGTGGCTCTGCTGGACGAGGCGGCTCGGCAGGGTCAGGCCATCCGCCGAGCGTGTGCCGCCTGCCGCACTGACCGCTGAACGTACGGACGACAGCGCCGAAAGGCCCATGCCGCGGTGTGCTGCGCCTCGAGAAGGCGGCAGAGCCTCTGCGCGCCAACCCGGGTCAAAGTCGGGAGGCCTGGGTACACCAGCGTCGGCGCCTACAAGAGGCAGACGGCAGTGGCGATGGGTGATGTCGCACGGGCTATCGGCAAAGGACTTGCGGCCGGTCTGATGCGACCGGCGAGAACGGCCTCGCAGACCATCGAAGCCGCTGCCTGGCCGCCAGTGTCGGAGCGACGCTTCACGGTCCCTGGGTCAGAGCGAAGGGTCGAAGACGGCATCGTTGGTCTCGCGGACGGGCCGTTCGCCATCGGCTGACACGACGGTGCCACGCCGGTACGCGCTCGTCAGGATGGCGACCCCGAGTAGGTACGGCCATCGCCTGGTCCGACGCCTCCCCCAGGTGAAGAACAGGAACCACGACGAGCACTGAGGCACAACCTCAGTCGACCGGCGAGAACCGGTTTGAGAGAGACGCCGGGGAATGACGACGAGTGGCAATCGTCGAACAGCACGCGCGGCACCTTCCAGATCGCCGTCGACCCCGCAACGTCCGCGGTACGGTCGCCCGCACGGCGCATCGACGAGACCGGTTGCGAACTGCTCCGCGACGCTCTCCGCTCCGTTGCTCTCTCACGACCGAGCCCGGCGTGCTACTCGACCCTGCCGATGTTCTCGAGGTGCACCGGCCACCGTTGCGATGCTCGTCCACCTCCGCAATCAGGGTTGCGCATCACGTGTCGCCACCCGTCGCCCTCCGTCGGGCGCGTGCTCGAGGCCACCGGAGCGGCCCTCCTCCTCGCGGTTGTCGCCCGTCTGACGGTGTGTCGCCCCGCTGCGGGGTGCTGCGGGCCGACCGGGCCGTTCTGCCGGTTCCGGCGCGGGCCGGTGCTGGCAGACTGCGTCGCATGGGGCGCCAGTGTCCGCTTGGGGAGCTGCTCCTGGGTCTGGAGGGCGCGCGCTACTGCGCAACGTGCTGGACGGCGACGACGACTTCGTGACATCGGTCAAGGCGTTGCAGCGGATCCTCGCACGACGAGGCGACAACGGTGTGCCGGTCCCGGCTCGGACGTCCCCGAGCTCGACCCGCTGGCCGGCTACGGCGTGGGCGCCGATCTATGGACGCGATGGACAACGCCCTGATCCGCTGAGGAGCCGATCGTCCACCGTGCCTTCGCCACGGTCGCCCTGGCGACGCCCTGGACGCCGCGCGCGGGACGGGCCGCCACGCCGCGGCGCTGGCGGCGGCCGGCCACCGCAGCGGTCGGCTGACCAGTCCGACGACATGCTCGCGGTCGCACGGGCGAAGGTCCTGGCGCCGAGTTCCGCATCGGCGACCTCACCGCGCTCCCGTTCGCCGACGGCAGCTTCGACGTCGCCGTGTGCGCTGGCCTTGACTCACTCGCCGATCCGACGCCGGCGGTCTCCGAGATCGCCCGGTCGGTGCGGCCCGGTGGCACGGTGGTGCTCTCCGACGCGCACCCGGATCGCCCGTGAGCGTGCAAGCGGCAGGCCCTTGTTCCCGGTCGGCGGCGGCTTCGCGCATGTGCGGAACCACGCGCCATCGCCACAGCACCTACCTCGCCGCGCCTGCAGCGCGGCTTGGCCCCGACGAGCTGTGGCGACGAGCCCGTGATGCAGGGCGACTTCTCGGAAGCGCACTGACTGCCGGTGCCGCAGAAGCAGCCGCGGCCCTGACCGACATAACCCGATCGCTTCTGGTCTGGACCCTCCACACGCTGCAGCGACCTCGACGGATGAGGGCTTGGTGAGGTCGCCGAGGTCCATCCCTCGCTATCGTTTTCTAGCGTTCGATACCCGAGTATCGCCCAGCGCGAGTGTCGGTGTGCCAGGCGTGGCGGACGGGTGCTGATCGACGTAGGGGACGGACCGTCGCCCGGTCGACTGCTTGGGAGTGCAGCGCGTTGACCGGGCGGCGGCTGGCGCGGCGCGGCCCGGTCGCGCCATCGCCTCCAGCGCCGGCAGCTGAGCGCGGTGAAGGGACGTCTGATGGATTGGGCGCGAGTGCGAGGCTCATACTTCGAGCGCGCAACTGCGACGCGATTCTGTCCGTGCCGCAGATGCGCAACGGCGCCCGGCGGTCCATCCACGAACGGTTTGTGCTTCGGGACGCTGTCCTGGCACGTGCGCGAGGGCACGCCGACGACGTCGACGCGACTCCGGTCGTCGCGCCGTGATGTCGCCCGGTACCGCGACGCTGTGCAGCCCCCCGACCCCGTGGGAGGTGATGCTCTACGTGGATGATGCAGCTGGCAGCTGACACCCAACGGGCGGCTTGCCGACATCTTCCTCGGCCGTGCCGGTGGACCGCTCCGCAGCTATATCTGGTCCCGCAATCGGCGATGTTCTTGCCGTTCTGCCGCGCTACATCGGTCGAACATGTCGCAGCGCGAAGCGCATCGACGTCGTCTGGCTACTTGCATGTCGAGTCGGCGGGGGCGACGCCTCCGAACCCGACGACGTGCGCTGCGGCATTCCCGGCTTCTGACCACCCCGGTACCGAACTGTACGGGCAGGAATCCGGTGATCCCACGACGAGCTGCTGTTCACCTGGGCAATCCTCGAAAGCGCAACGCGCCGTTCGCCACCCGACTTTATCGACCACGCGCCCCTCTAATTCGTCACCGAAGCCATCCAGCCCCACTCGTCCCTCTCTAGCCCGTAGCGCCGATAGCCGCCGCGGCCGCTTCCGGCAGATCTTGTGCGCCCTGGGTCGTCACTCGATCGCGCATGCGAGGATCGGTTCCGTCGAGCGTTTCCACGACGACCAGGCCGTCACTGGCTAGCGGCGTATACGACCAGATCACTGATTGTGATCTCCGGCGTGATGACCGTGCCGGTGTGAAGATCGATCAGGCGCAGAAGGCCTGCGCCCGATGGCAGCGGGCCTGCAGAGGCCGAGGAGTCGTAGGCGCTCGAACATCACTGCCGTCGCGGTTTCTGGCATCGGCGACGAGTAGACCCCGCTGGTCCAGACCGCCGGTAGCTGAGCACCGCGCACACCGCACTGAGCCGTCGACCGGCGGCATCGGCGGTGGCGCCCGTGGCGCCGCCCACCAAGACCACGCGTCGCCAGCCGGCGTGATGTCGCGGGTGGACTGTCGACGGGCGACTCGCCAGTCGGTCCCGCCGGTGACCCGGCCAGGTCCAGTGCGGCAACCTCCGTGCGTGCCGGCCACATAGACGCGGTCGCCCACCACGAGCGGACGGGCGACGGACGACATGCCGGCCGGTGTCGACCACCGCTGTTCACCGGTGAACGGATCGACCGCGACGCCCTCGCTCCTGGTCAATGGTGCGAGCAGCACCCACTCGCCGGGCCGCAAGGGGACCGCGTGCCTGCTGAACCCCTGTCCGCCGACCGGAAAGCCGGACTTCCTGATCGGATCGAGCCGGTCGTGTCCAACCCGGAAGAATCCGTCAGCCCACGAGGAAGTCATAGGACCTGACGAATGCGCCGAAGCGCGACCACGGACCCCACCACCGCAGGGGCGACCACCAACCTTCGCCCGTGTCGAGCAGCTCGGTCCGCCACCGCTCCTCCCCGGTTGTCGCATCGAACGCGAACGCCAGCGCCGGTCCCTGTGCCGCCCTCACACCCTTCGCCTCGCCAGCGCGAACACCGTGCCGGCCGTCTCGACCGACGGCCCGGAATCACGGCAGCACCGGCCCGCGGCTGGAACGACACCTCCACCTCGTCACGCCACTGCCCGGGTCGATCGAGCGCAGCAATCTCGTATTGGGGCGACATCGATGATCCCGCCGCTCGCCTCCGTCGCCGGACCCGAGCGTCGGAAACGGCGGCTGCATCGATGTCCACCGGACATGACCGTCGGCGACGTCGAGACTGGTTATCGCCGCGTCCGCCACCGTCCTTCCGTTCTGTCGTCGCCACCACCACTGCCGGTGGTGCCCGGGCGCCAACACGTTCCTGAAGCCGGCGTGGCCAGCTCGCCGCCCGCCTCGAACTGCCACCGCAAACGCAACGCCGGTGCCGGCAGCGCAGCAGCGGTCGTTGTCGGCGCCGCGACCCTCCGCGACCACCCGGCACCCTGCCGCACCCGCCGCACCCGCCAGTACGGCGACCAGTAGCAGCCCAACCGCGTCCGCGCACACCGCCTAAGACGAACCGTGCAAGGCCCAAAGTTCAGTTGACCATCGCCCTGGCCGCACCGAGAGCCTGCTTTGTGACTGAGACCTCGATCATGGGTATGACTCCAACCAGAGCGATGGGACGCGCCGACAGGATCGCGATGAGTTTCGGCTCGGAGTGGAGTCTCGAGAACCATGGACACGACCAACCTTGGTGAGGCCGATGGGCTGCCCACGATCGAGTGGTCCCAAGTTGAAACGCAGCTCGCCGACCTCCTGACGCACGACGACCCGCGCTCGCCGAACCGCTCGACGTTCTGGCTGACGACGCTGAACGCCGACGGAAGCCCGCACGTGACGAGTGTGGGCGCGCTTTGGCACGCCGGCTCATGCTGGTTCCAGACCGGCGAACGCACCCGCAAGGCGAAGAACGTTGCACGCGACCCGCGCTGCACGATCAGTGTCGCCACGAAAGGCTTCGACGTGATGGTCGTCAGGCGAAGCCCGGCGCGTGACCGACCCGACGATCGTGGCCGAGATCGCGGCGTTGTGGGCGAAGAGCGGATGGCCCGCGCAGCCCGACGACTCGGGAACCGGCATCACCGCACCGTTCAACGCGCCGACGCTCGGACCGCCGCCGTGGTTCGTCTACGAAGTCAAGCCGCGCACCGCGACCGCAGTCGGTACCGCCGAAGAGACGCCGGGTTCAACGCGCTGGCGGTTCTGGAGTGCCGGCGCGATCGCGGCAGTCCGAGTCGCGACTCGCAACCGACCCGTCGCCGGAGCGCAGCCAGCAAGGTCGTCGAGCTGGAGGTCTCCCGTACATTTGCAGACGTGGAGAGTCGCAATGCCGAGCGGATCCGGCTGAGGGCCGAGCGCGACAAGCTGAAAGCGACAGATCCCTGCGGGCTTGGCTGACGCCTGGGCGATGGTCGAAGGCCTCTGGCGCGGCACGGTCGCCCGGGCCAGGAAGCTGCCCGAACCGGACGCTCCGCGAGCGGGTCAACGGCGAGTGGAGCTTCGTACAGACACAGCCGTCACCTCGTGCTGGTCACGGACTGCTGGCTGCGGCGGATGGTGAAGGGATCGAGCAACCCGTACCACCCGTGGGGCCTGGCTGGATCGTGGCTCACGAGTCCTCGTCGCTGGGGCCTCGACCCGGACGCCGACCCGTCGCTCGACCAGGTGCTCGAAGCTGCGCCGGTGCAGCGCATGAGTGAAGTGCGCGGCGGATCGCTGGCGCGACGGCGAAGGAGCTGGAACGGACCTGCATCCTCCCGAGAGCCCCGGCCACCCGCGGAGGACGCACACCGTGCTGCAGTGCCTGCACGTGATCCTCAAGGAGGAGTGGCAGCACCATCGGTACGCGGTCCGGGACCTTGATGTACTGGAGCAACGGCCCTGCGGATAGCGCGCCGAAGGGGCGAATCGCATAGACGGGTGCCGTGGCGGCGTGGGCGCGCAGACAAGGGGCGCCGGCGACCGGGGTCGTGAAGCCAGCGAGGGGTGCAGTCCCGCGACGGGACGCAGCGCTTCAAGATCCCGCTCACCGATCAGCGAAAGCCGCCGATGCGGCGCTGGGCGTCAGCCGCTCGACGGGTCGACCGACCTTTGTCCGGCCGACACCCAGCCGCCGGATGCGTGCCGCTCGGGCTCCCGGCGTCCGGTAACATCAGTCATTTTCCGCGGAAGTCGACGACCGTCCTCGCCGCCGTCTCCTTCGGGAACGCAGAATCCGGACGCGCCGACTTCTGGTCGCGGCTCGACGAGTGCCGGCCGCGGTGAGCCGAGCGGCAGCTCCTCGTTCTCGTCAATTCCCGTCGGCGGCCGCGAAACCGTCAGTGCAGCTGGGCCGCCGGCACTCGACGCCTTCGTGACAGGTACATGGCGTGGCCGAGGCGCGCCGTCCAGCGCCTCGCCCGCCTCGCCTTGCCTCGGAGGTGCCGTGTCTCCTTCGGATCGAACGCCGGCCCGACTTGTGCCATCGCCGCCGTACTTCCGCGAAGAACGCGAGGACGAACGCATGCTTCAACAACTTGCGCCCGTAGGAACCCGACGAGCAGGCTCTGTATCCCCATCGGCGAACCGCGCCACCTTCGCCATGTCCGCAAGTTCTGACCGCTCCAATCGCTGAGGTCGACGACGGGAACGCTGTGCCTACGGTGGGCCCGCTGCGTTCTCCGGAGCCTGCGTGGTCGGGCCGTGGTGCGCCGTATCTCTCTCTCTGTTCTCGGTCGCCGCGGGCGGGTGTGCCGCGGACGGCGACCATGGGAGTGGGACCACGACGACGACCGGTGCGGCGCGCTAAGACGGACGACGAGTTGCTCCCGCCGCATGTGAGCACGGTGAGCGAGCGCTGCCAAGCCGACGCGCCGGGCAGGAGGTGCCGCTGCGCGGCGTCAACGTCAACTCGTTGGGCGAGTACTACCAGGCTGACCCGGACCTTCCGCCCACGATCCCCGGTCACCGCGGACGACTGGAAGCAGATGGCGTCGCTCGGTTTCGACCCGTACGGCCGATCGAAATGTCGTGTCACGCCTCGAACCCGAGCGCGGGACGTTCGACGAGGCGTACGCGGTCCTCGCATCCGCGAGGCGATCGACCAGGCGCGAAGGCCACCGGATCTATGGCGTCGTCCCCGACATGCACCAGTGACGCGTGGGGCATGGCGACCGCCACGCCGCCGGGAACGCAGCGCCGGAGCGGTTCCTCGAGTTCCGGCGATCGGCTGGATGGCGCGCCTGCGTGGCCTCGATCACCGATCACGGCGCGGACATCGTGCCGCCAACTCGGCAACCAGCGGCGGCCGCGCTTCGTTCAAACCGGCGCTCCAGTCGTCGCTACGACAACCGCGACGGCATTCGCACCGCCCCCACCGACACGTGGGCGCGGCTCGCTCGCGAAAGCTCGCTGCGTGGACGAGCTCCGCGGTGGCGGGCTTCGATCTCCTCAACGCGAGCCGAACGGGTGGAGGACCTCGAAGTCCAACTCCGAAGTACACGGGCGTTCATCACCGAAACGATCACCGCCATCCGAGAGCTGCCGAGACCGAGGGCGGCGGTCCACCCACGTGATCTCGTCGAACCGATCGTGCCGTTCCCGGTGCCGGCCACGATGCCCGGACACCGGGTTCAGCAGCGACACCAACCTCGCCTTCGCGCCGCACATACTGCTGGGAGTTCTGATCATCGACGTCCTCAGCGCCGATCGAGCAGGGCTTCGGTGATCGACCAGAGCGAAGCGGCGAAGCGGGACATGCCGTTGTGGGTCTGGCGAGCAACGGATGGTGGAGCACCACAGCGACGCCGACATGGCAGTGAACTCCGCCGGATAGCCGCGCTCGCCGAAGACGCCGCCTCTCGCGTGGGGGCGGAAGGCGGCAGCGGCGGCAGGCGCGCGTGATCCGCACTGACGATCGGCGTCCCCGGGCGGCGTTCCGGCCGACCAATACCACTTGCACACGTTGCTGTGCCCTGGCGACGACGACCCCAAGGGATCACGCGCCAGTACGCGACCGAAAGCTGGAACGGACATACCCACGCGTGGCGCCGGGGCGGCTGACTGAACTGGCGAGCGACCCCGGGACGCGCGGACCGCGCATCGGTGGCCGCGCCGCTGGTGCAGCCGCGCTGCGGCCCGACTGCTGGTCTGGGGTTCCCCTGACGGGTCACGGAGCACCGACCGTCGGCGGCCACGGCATCGGGCGACGTAAACGCGACAGGTGCCACCGATGGCGGATGGCTGCGCAGCCGCGGCGGTCGCCGTGTCGACCGTCTCACGATCGACGGCGCGGGCGGCGACACCGCTCACCGGCCCGACCACTCCGCAGCTAGCTACCCAGACGCAACCCAGTGAGGTCCGCGGGCCGACTTGAAGCCCTCCCTGGTCGTCGTCTGGCACACACGCAGATTGCCCGAACGACGACCCGGAGGGCGAGCCATCACGACGCGCAACGCCTGGCCGCTTCCGAGCGCGGCAGTTCCGTCTCAGCGTTCTGGGGGACTGTCGCAGGCCGGGCCATAGTGGTCCGCGCATGGTCTCGCTCCGGCCGCTGACCGAGTCGAACCGGAGAGCGGTCGAGGTCTCACGGGTGTCGCCGAGCCAACAGCGTTTCGTCAGCGGCGTGCCTGAGTCGATGCGCGAAGCCGCCGAACACCCCTGACGCTCACGCTGTACTGGGCGGTCTACGCAGAGGACACGCCGGTCGGGTTCGTGATGATCGCTGACGAGGTCGCAAGTCTCGACTACACAGCCGCACTACCCGTGGAAGCTTCCTCATCGACCAGCGGTACCAACGGCAGGGCTTCGGCACGGCCGCTCGACCTGATCGTCGAGTACTTCCACGGCCGGCCGGGGCGTCGAGGCGATGACCACGAGCCGGTGAGGGCGACGGCAGCCCGATCGAGTTCTACGAGCGCTACGGCTTCGAGCGCACGGGTGAGTGTCCGACGGCGAGGTCGTCCTTCGGCTCAGGCTCCCGTGAGCCCGGGGACAAGCGTGACGGTGCGCGCGCTTCCCGCAGGTCGAGCTACGCGCCGAACCGATGCCACTGACCTTCCGACACGACATCGACGGCGCCGCCGACCACGCGGATGGCGGTCTCGTCGTCGATCGCGTACGCGGGACAGTCGAGACCGGCAGCCCATGCTCTTGGCGCTGGCCAGCGTGTTGTCGGGTAGGTGCTCATGGTCCAGGTGAGGGAAGATCGAGAAGTCGACCAGGCCGAGCGCGCGGTCGTCGCCGGCGGGCGGCCTCCACCCGACGAACTCCTTGCCGATGCGCGGTGTCATCACCATGCTCCCGGCACTCATGCCGATCCACACTGTGTCGTCGAGCGGGGCAGCAAGTCGGTCAGCCCGCACTCTCGCATCCAGTGGCACAGGTAGAGGGCGTCGCCGCCCGACACGAGTAGCACGTCGGCCTTGCGTACGAGGGGAACCCATCGCTCCTCGTCGATGCTGGGCAGACGCGGTCAACTCGATCAACCCCACCGACTTCCAGCCCCAGTTCGGTCATGGGCTGTTCCGGAGCGCCCGGCGACGAACTCCCACACGTTCTCGCCCGGACCGGCATGGGGATGGCCGTACATCGCGGTCGGGATGCACAGCGCGGTGTGGCCGCTGGCTGGGTCGGGCCTGCTGCGTCGGCAAAGGCGCCAGGTGGATGGCTCGTGCCTGACTGCCAGCGCAAGCCGAGGCAGAAGCGCCGCACCGTTCCTCTCCGCCATGCCCTTCTTTGATCGCGCGCTCAGCCTACGCCCTGCAATTTCGGCGGCAGTTCGGCGATGAGATCACCCACGCCAGAAGCCCGGTCCAGGAGGGGACTACCTGACGATGTAGCGGCGGCGCAGCCGCCGTGTGGTCTACTGGCGTGAGCACCTTGGCCGTGCGAGCAGATCTCTCCATCGTCATCGACCCGAACGTCGCGCCGTCGGCGAGCAGCTGCCGGTACTCGTTGGTGCAACGCACGGTGTCCAGGTTGCCTTCGGGTGGATCGACGACGTAGCGACCACGTCCAGCTGGCCGCTCGCAGTGGCGAGCATCGAGAGCAGGAGCACGTGCTCGAGCCACATCAGCGCGCAGCAGCGACTTGCTCAACACGCTCGACCGCCTGGCGCAACGCCCGATCGGTCTGATCTCGGTGAAGCGGGGCAGGTGTGACGGCGTTGGCGCCCTCCCGGTTCGCGATCTCCCGGTACGTCTGGTGGTGTCGACTCGCGACCGCCCCGCTGGTGCCGTCGTCGAGGTCGAGCACGAACATGGCGTCGAAGGACCGGAGGCTGTTGGAGTGCAGGTGGGATCGAACCGTCCCGGGGAGTGGTAGAAGCGCACCTGGACACCCGGCCCGGTGCGCCGGGCCACCAGGTGTGCACGGCGCGGTCCGCCCGATCGTGAGGTCGGCCTGAGGTCGCCGAACAGGTTGACCGCGAGCGCCTCGGAGGAGAGCAGGTCAGCCCAGAAGATCTGGCGATCGAAGCGCTGATGGGGCTCTGACGAGGTCCGAGCGGATCCGCGCGCGCAGCGCGCGCCTGGTCGGTGAGGAACGCCGCGCCGTCTCCCGCGCGAAGTCGCGCATCCAGCTGGCTGCCGATGAGACGTGGGGAGTGCCCGGTCGGGTCCGGTGGGCGCCGATCGGAGTAGCCGCTGGCCCCTGCGCCACTTCGCGTTGTGGTACCGGACGGCTCGTCGAAGTCGGTCAGCTCCTCGTCGTTGAACGCGCGTCGTGCTCCAACCAGCAGTGGGCGGCCTCGAGCTCTTCACGGGAGGGCGCCTTCACCACAGGGCACCTCTACGAATCCGATTAACGCCAGCCCACACCGAGTCCAGGCCGCCGTCCTCCAAGCGGCGCCAGTGTTCGGCAGCACGAGCGCTCCGCGAATCAACGGTTGCTGTGCTCGATCGCCGCCGGGCTCCCACTTCCTCGCACAGACTGCCCGATCTCGGCGCCGGCGAGCGCCGATCGGTGTTCTGTATCAGCCTCCGAAGACCGCGACCACTGCTCTGCTGCAACGAGAGGTCCACGGTTGGGTGAAACCGCATCCCCACGCAATCATCATCGAGTGGCTGGCCGCCCAACGCGGCTCGCCGGTCACTTCATCCGGTGCCCGTCTCGACCGTCGGCGCAAACTCGAGGTGAGTGACCCAGCCCGTACTGGACCGTCACCGCCCGTTCCGCCCTCGGTACCACCGGTTGACAGTGAAAGTGGTAGTCGGAACCGCGCCGAGCCGCGAAGTCGTTGCCTGTGAGGCGACCAGGTTCCACCAGCGCCCGCCTCGGCGAGCTGTCGCTTCGTTGTAGTCAAAGGCACAACTGGCTGCGACTTCGACCCCTCGAGCACCGTCACATCCCTGACGCCGCCAGGACCGCGGTGCTCGGCGCGGCGGCAATCGTCGCTTCCACTACGTCGGCCGTCGTCCTCGCGACTTCGTCCGCGACGGTCGACGCTGTCGCACTATTGCAGCTTGACTCGCCACAGGCGGCGGCGACCACGACCAATGTGGTCAGTCCAAGCAGCCAGAATCGCTTCATACGTGGGTTAGAGACGGTATTTGGTCAGCAGTTCCCACCCGCCCAGAGTGGCTGCAGTGCCGTCATAAATTTCAGCCGTCCGCACACGACAGATCGCTGCCAGTACGGCGGTGTTGCTACGACGTTTCCTCGATCCAGGTCGCGAGGAACGCCCTCACCGAGCCGCTGAGGATCGACCGCGCTGGTCGATCGCGCCCATCGAACGACCAGCAATACGTAACTGAACGAA
>ERZ1370068.8178-contig-7053_pt1 | contig 50224 bp, 62 predicted proteins | sample MGYA00561227_ERZ1370068 | MGnify/ENA primary metagenome ERZ1370068 (study PRJEB38410, sample SAMEA6850437) | metagenome | study: Metagenomic assessment of the ecological functions of the soil: analysis of the soil microbiota associated with the... | reverse complement strand
TCGGTGTACTTCGTTCCGGTTACGTATTGCTGAGCCGCGCCGAATACCGTCGTCAGCCACGAGCCCACGTCGAAGCCCAGCCCCATGCCGCCGCGGATATCGGCGAGCCCGAAAGTCGTCAGACGGGTGTTGAGGCTGGACAGAAAGGCGCCGAACAGCACGGCGATGACGCCTGAGCAGCGGCCTCGCGCAGCGCTGCCGCCATGTCGGGGAGCGCGGCGCGGCGCTCCGGGACCGCCCACCGCGGGCGGTGCCGCTCACGGAGTTTCGGCGCCGGTATCGGCGCCGGATCGTCGCGATCACCGACATGCCCGGCCGCAACTTCGCCGGCCAGCGGGTTGTCGGATGCGATCCGCAATTTGACCGGGATCCGCTGCACGACCTTGGTGAAATTGCCGGTCGCATTGTCCGGCGGCAGCAGCGCTGAACTGCGAGCCGCTCGCCGGCGCGATGCTGTCGACGCATCGCGTTGACCGCGATCCCCGGGAAGGTGTCGACGCGGATCTCGGCGCGCTGGCCGATCGCGACATGGGTGAGCTGGGTTTCCTTGTAATTGGCGAGGACCCAGACATTGTCGAGCGGCACGACCGAAATCACCTGGGTCCCGGCATGGACGTATTGCCCGTCGCGCACGCCGCGCTCGCTGACCATCCCGTTCACCGGAGCGGCGATACGGCGTATAACCGAGGTTGATCTTGGCCAGATCGAGTGCCGCCTTTTTGGCTTTGACGTCGGCGCGCAATTGCGTTTCCTGCGTGTCGAGCACCGCCATCTGGCGGCGCTGCGCGCCTCGAGCTCGCGCCTGGTTGCGGGCCAAGGTCGCCGCGAAAGCGCTGCGGCTTCGGCATCGGCCTGCTCGACCCTTTGCCGGGTGCCGAAGGTGGTGGCGAGCAGCGTGCTGCTGCCGTGCCGCCTCCAGCCGGGTGCGCTCGACATCGGCCTGCGTCGCCTTGATCGCGTTTTCCGCTTCGGCGATCTGCGCGTGCTGCGCCGCCTTGCGCGCCTTCAGGTTGTCGATCGCGGCTTCGGCGCCGAGAAGATCCGCCTCGGCCTGCGCCACCCGGGCCCGGTAATCGTCATCCTCGATCTCGATCAGCAGATCGCCCGCTTTGACGCGCTGGAAGTCGTCGACCGGGACGCGGCGCACATAGCCCTCGACCTTGGCGCTGAGCGGCGTGATGTCGCCTGCGGACGTAGGCGTCGTCCGTGGTCTGCCGGACGCTGGCGCCGACCCACACATCCCACCGGGTGATGAACAAGCGTCGACGAACCACGCCGGCCAGCAGCAGCAGGGCGACGGTGACCGGAATGGCCGCCCAGCCGCCGGCGCAGTCGCGCCGATCGCCATACAGCCGCGTCACCGGTTGCGGCGGGGTCGCTCTGGGACGGGCTCAGCGAGTGCAGGCTCCGGACGCGGTCATAGCGCATTTCACACGCGTCGTGCGTTGACGCAGACCCGGCGATCGCCGCCGCGTCGTAGCCGAGGTCGCGCAACACCGCGTCGGTGTGCTCGCCCTGGTCGGGGGTCGGGCGCAGCTCGTCCGGCTGCGGGTAGCCGCTCATGTGGATCGGCTGGCCGACGACCTTCTGCGGCGCCGAGCTTCGGGTGGTCGACCGGCCTGGCGATGCCGAGATGCTGCGACCTGCGGGTCGGCGAAGGTCTGGTCGATCGTGTTGATCGGCCCGCACGGCACGCCGGCCTTGGTCAGCAGCTCGACCCAGTAGGCGTTCGGATGCCTGGCGCATGATCTCGTTCAGATGCGCGATCAGCGCCGGCGCGGTTCTTGGCGCGCGCCGGCCACGGTCGCAAAATCGGGATTGCTGAGCAGGTCCGTGGCGCCGGCCGCCTCGCAGAAGCGCCGCCACAGATTGTCGCCCGAGGCGGCGATGTTGATGTAGCCGTCGGCGGTCTGGAACATGCCGGTGCCGGGCGAGGTCGGGTGGAAATTGCCTTCCTGTCCGGCGACCTCGCCCTTCATCAGATAGCGCGCCGCCTGGAAGTCGAGCATGAAGATCTGCGCCTCGAGCAGCGAGGTGTGGACCCATTGGCCCTCGCCGGTGCGCTCGCGCGTTCGAGCAGCGCCAGCACGATCCCGTTGGCGAGCAGCAGCCCGGCCGAGGTGTCGTTGATCGCGATGCCGACGCGCACCGGCCCCTGGCCCGGCATGGCCGGTGATCGACATCAGCCCGCCCATCCCCTGGGCGATCTGGTCGACCCCGGGCCGGCCCTCGTAGGGGCCGTCCTGGCCAAAGCCCGAGATGCTGCCGTAGACGATGCGCGGGTTGACCTTCTTCACCGCCTCGTAATCGACGCCGAGCCGGTGCTTGACGGTCGGATTTGTAGTTCTCGACGATGACGTCGGCGCGTCTCGGCGAGCTTGAAGAAGATCGCCGAGCCCTTCGTCGCTCTTCAGGTTCGAGCGTCAGCGCCCGCTTGTTGCGGTGCAGGTTCTGGAAATCGGGACCGTCGCGGCGGCTGCCGGTCGCGTCGACCGAGCTCGCCCGGCGGCTCGATCTTGATCACGTCGGCGCCCCAATCGGCGAGCTGGCGCACCGCCGTCGGCCCGGCGCGATGCGCGGTCAAGTCGAGGACCAGAAAATCGTTCAAGGGCAGCGGGACCGTCGTCATCGGCCGATTCTCCTTAGTTTCGGGTCTAGGCTGGTGCGCGGCCTCATCCGCCGGGGCCCTGGCGGAAGACCATGTCGGCAGTCTTCTTCTGGGCCGGCGACAGGGTCGAATACAGGGCTTCGAGAGCGGGCAAAAAGCCTTTTCAGGCCGGCCAGCTCGACCTCGTCGTATTGAATCTCGGCGCGCAGATCATCGACGGCCGTGCCGTTCGCCGGCGGCTGGTGCGGAGCGCTGGCCTCTGCCCGGGCGTTCTCCCGCATCACATTGGCGACTGCGAGAACTGGGCTTCCTGGGCGGGTGTGATCTGCAGTTTCTGACGCAGGCTCGCGATGTTGGCTTCGACATTCGGCGCGGGCGGGGCGTTCGGCCTGGCCTGAGCCAATATCACCCGCCGCCGCCTCCCCGCGAGCAACGCCATGCGTCATACCGCCGCCGGATGGCGAGGCTGAGTGCGACCAGGCAGACGCTCAACATGCCGGCCATCATCGATAAATCGTTTTGCTGGAACGACGTATCGCGACATGGTTTGACGCCTCGCGGTTTCGGGTCGGCGAAGGATGCACCGAGGCGATGGCGCTGGCAAGACGAGATCGAGCCGGGCGTAGCCTGTTGTCCGCAACCGGGAGCATGAGGAAGCCGCAAATGGTCGAAATCCGCGCCTTTCGGCCGGCCGACCTGGAGGACCTCTACCGCATCTGCCTGGCGACGGCCGCCGGGCGGCGGCGACGGCTTCCGCCCTCTATCGCGATCCCAGGCTGGTCGGGCACGTTTACGCCGCACCCTACGCCGTTCTCAGTCCGCTCACCGTATTTGTCGCCGAAGACTCCCATGGCGTGGGCGGCTACATCGTCGGTGCCCCTGATACCCGCGACTTCGAGACCCGGCTGGAAGCCGAATGGTGGCCCGGCCTCAGAAAGCTCTACCGCGATCCGTCCGACGAGCCGCGCGCCGGATGGAGCGTCGACCAACTCATGAGCTACCGGATCCACCACCCGAGCCGCACGGCGAGCGGCGATCACCGAGCCCTATCCCGCGCATCTCCACATCAACCTTTTGCCGCGACCTGCGCGGCGTCGGCGTCGGACGGCGATTGATGGACCGGTGGCTCGGCGGCGGTTCGGGACATGGGTGCGCGCGGCGCGCACCTGGCGGTCGGCGCCGCCAACCGCCGCGCCATCCGGTTTTACCGCGCCTGTGGGTTTCGTGAGATGGAGCAGCCGTCGCGACGCGCCTTCGGCTCCGCTCTGGTTTGTCATAAACCTGGTGCCGTCCCGAAGTTTGCGCGAAACGGCATTGCACTGGCTGGCGGCGGGATGCTGGGGCCGAGTTCGGAAGGAGGCGCCCGCCATGCCCGCAGAGAGAACCACGCCAAGCGCAAGCTCGCACGCAGGCGAGCTGGTGTTGTGCATGAGGGTCAACCAGATGCGCACGCCGAACATCGCGATGATCGCCGCCGCCTGCGGCTTCGATGCGATCTATATCGACCTCGAGCACAACCCGACCTCGCTCGAGGCGGCCGCGGCGATCTGCGTCGCGGCGCTCGGCATCGGCATCACCCCGATCGCGCGGGTGAGCTCGCGCGACGCGCATGACGCCACCGGATCCTCGATTGCGGGGCGCAGGGCGTGATGGTCCCGCATGTCAGCACCGTCGCCGAGGCGAAGGCCGTGGTCGAGAGCTGCCGCTATCCGCCGCAGGGCCACCGCTCGGCCTCAGGCTCCGGTCCGACGCTCGGCTACGCGGCGCGCTCGCCAGGCCGAGATCAACAGCTATCTCAACCGAGAGACCTTGCTGATCGCGATGCTCGAAACGCCGGAAGCGATCGAGAACGCCGACGCGATCGCCGCGGTCGACGGCATCGACATGCTCCATATCGGCTCGTCCGATCTGAGCGACCGAGATGGGCATCCCCGGCCAATACAATCATGCCCGCATGCGGCAGGCCTACGAGACGACCGCCAGAGCTGCGCGCGCGCATGGCAAATGGATGGGGGTCGGCGGGGTCCGCGAGGACCTCGAATTCCAGACCTGGCTCCTGCAGCTCGGGATGCGCTATCTGACCGGCGGCTCGGATGTCGGCTACATCCTCAGCGCCGGCCGCGCCGATGTGAAGCGCTGCGCAGGTGCAGCTTCGAGCCGCCATGTTCCGTCGTTCGGCCATGTTCCGTCGTTCGCCGTGCTCTCATGTGCTGGCGCTGCTGACCGCCAGCGCGTCATGGCCCAGGCGCCGCCGCCGCGTAGCCGAAGCCTCAGCCCGGGCGGGTCTTTTGCGAGCAGACCATCACCTATCGGCTCGCCGACCCGTCGAGCGTTCCCGAGCCTTATCGGCGCTTTCTCGGCCCCTGGAGCGACGCGGCCTGGGACGCCAATACTTGCGCGGCGTTGGTCGTCACTGAAGTGCAGCCGGACGGCACCGCGGCGATCATCTACGTTTACGGGCCCCTCGGACCGAGCACGCGGGTGCCCGGCGGCGTGCTGCACGGCACCGGGGATCATCCGTGACGACGAGCTCAGGTTTCAGAACTCCGACGGCACGCAATTCGCGTTTCGACCGGCGATCGCCGATCTCGTCGGGCAGATGACCAAGCCCAGCGGCCAGACCTACCGGTCTGAGTTCAAGAAGACATTCTGGAGGTACGCTCCCATGTGACTCCGGTAACCCAAATCTCGGCATTAGATCCGGATTGAAATGCGGGAACTGCATATTCAGTCAATTCCGTCGAGGGCAAGCTTCGGCGCATGACGGCGATTACGGCGGTCGATCAAGCTCCATGGCGGGATCTCTGCGTCCTCTGGACGGCACATGGCCGGTTTTGGCCGAGTTGACGCGCGTGGTCGGCGTCCCTAAATCTCGCGCACACTATGGGTGGCGAGCATCGGGTGACCAAATCACGGCCTGAGAGGATGTCATAGATCGATCGCCGCCGGGGCGGGAGTTCCTGCCGGGATCGGCTTTTTAGACGCGACCGAAGCATGCCTCAACCTGCCACACCATCGCCGATTTACGAACTCAACGAGCGCAGCCGCGAAATTTTTCGCGTCATCGTCGACGGCTACGTCGCCACCGGCGAGCCGGTCGGCTCGCGCACATTGTCGCGCCGCCTCGGACAAAACCTGTCGCCGGCAACGATCCGCAACGTCATGGCCGATCTGGAGGAGGCCGGGCTGCTTTTTGCACCGCATACCTCGGCCGGGCGACTGCCGACCGAGGCGGGTTTGCGTCTTTTCGTCCACGGTCTGCTCGAGGTCGGCCGCCTCGCCGAGGACGAGCGGCGCAGCATCGAGAGCCTTTGCGCTACCCGCGGCAAAAGCCTCTCCCAGGCGCTGGAGGAGGCGACGAGCGCGCTCTCGGGCCTGTCGCATTGCGCCGGAATCGTCGTCGTCCCGAAACAAGAGCGCCCGCTGAAGCACCTGGAATTCGTCCATCTCGGTCCCGGCCGCGCGCTGGTTGTCCTGGTTACCGAGGATGGGCTCGTCGAGAACCGCGTCATCGAGCTGCCGCTGGGGCTGCCGCCGGCCGCCCTCGTCTCGGCGGGCAATTATCTCAACGCCAGGCTGATCGGCCGGACCATCGAGGAAGCACAGGCCGAGATCGAGGAAGAGATCGCTTCGAACCGGACGCAGCTCGACGAACTGACCTCGAAGCTCGTCGCGGCCGGCTTGGCGAGCTGGGCCGGGGGCGAAGGCAGCGCGCTGATTGTCCGCGGCCAAGCCAATCTGCTCGAGGACGTGACCGCGCTGACCGATCTTGAACGGCTGCGCACTCTGTTCGAAATGCTCGAAACCCGCGAGACGATGCTGCGGCTGCTGGATGCCAGCAAGCAAGGCGAGGGGGTGCAGATCTTCATCGGCGCCGAGAGCCACCTCTTCGGGATCACCGGCTGCTCGGTCGTTATTGCGCCCTACCACAACAGCCGGGAGCAGATCGTCGGCGCGATCGGGGTCATCGGCCCCACCCGACTCAACTACGCCCGGATCATTCCTATGGTCGACTATACCGCCAAGGTGATCGGGCGCCTTATCGGATAGGACCAGCGATGAACGATACCGGAAAGGAGCAGAAGACAGTGCCGGCTGAAGAGGAGACGGCGGCGAACAACAACGTCGAAGAGACCGCCGAGGAGCGGGCTGCTGCCGAGGCGGAAGAACTCTCGCCCGAGGCCCGCCTGGCCGCACTCGAAGCGGAACTCGCCGAGCAGAAGGATCGCCTGCTGCGAGCGCTCGCGGAGACTGAGAACGTACGCCGCCGCGGCCAGCGCGAACGCGAAGATGCGGCGAAATATGCGGTTGCGGGCTTCGCCAAAGAGCTGCTCTCGGTGGCGGACAATTTGCGCCGAGCGCTCGACAGCCTGCCCGCCGAGGAGGCCAAGGACGAGCGCACGCGCAGCCTTCTCGCCGGCGTCGAGGCGACCGAGCGCGAGCTCCTTACCGTCTTCGAGAGAAACGGCGTTCGGCGTATCGACCCCAACGGCGAGCGCTTCGACCACAATTTCCATCAGGCGGTCTTCGAGGCCGAGCGGCCGGGCAAGTGCGCCGGCACGATCATCGAGGTGCTGCAGCCCGGGTATGTCTTGCACGATCGCCTGCTGCGGCCCGCAATGGTTGGCGTTGCCAAGGAAACGCCGAGGCCGGAGGAAGCCTGTCAGAATCCGCCGATACGGTCGCGTGAGCGGGGCCTAACCCTTGCGTCCTAGCCGGTTGTAGCGGTCTGAGGCCTCACATATATAACCCCTAACCACAGTCAGGGGATGACTGAACAATCACTTCCCGGGGATCGGGACGGTGCTTCCCGGGCCGTCCGGTCCTGCTTTTGCAATGAGGTGTCTATGAGCAAGGTCATCGGTATCGATCTCGGCACGACAAATTCCTGCGTCGCCGTGATGGAGGGCAGAAATGCCAAGGTGATCGAGAACAGCGAGGGTATGCGCACGACGCCCTCAATGGTGGCGTTCACCGAGATCGGGAGAGCGCCTGGTCGGCCAGTCGGCAAAGCGCCAGGCGGTGACCAATCCCGAGAACACGTTCTTTGCCATCAAGCGTCTGATCGGCCGCCGCTTCACCGATCCGATGGTCAAGAAGGACATGGATCTCGTCCCCTACAAGATCGTCACCGGCGACAACGGCGACGCCTGGGTCGAAAGCCGCGGCAAGAAATATGCCCCGTCTCAGATCAGCGCATTCATTCTGCAGAAGATGAAGGAGACGGCCGAGGCCTATCTCGGCGAGACGGTCGAGCAAGGCGGTCATCACCGTTCCGGCGTATTTCAACGACAGCCAGCGCCAGGCCACCAAGGACGCCGGCAAGAATTGCCGGGCTCGAAGTATTACGCATCATCAACGAGCCGACCGCGGCGGCGCTCGCCTACGGGATGGAAAGGAAGGGCAGCGGCACGATCGCGGTCTACGACCTCGGCGGCGGCACCTTCGACATCTCGGTCCTCGAGATCGGCGACGGCGTCTTCGAGGTCAAGTCGACCAATGGCGACACCTTCCTCGGCGGCGAGGACTTCGACAAGAAGATCATCGACTACCTCGCCGACGAGTTCCGCAAGGAGCAGGGGATCGATCTGCGCAACGACCGCCTCGCCCTGCAGCGGCTCAAGGAGGCGGCGGAGAAGGCGAAGATCGAGCTGTCGTCATCGGTGCAGACCGACGTCAACCTGCCGTTCATCACCGCCGACCAGCACGGGCCCAAGCATCTCAACATCAAGCTGACGCGCTCGAAGCTCGAAGCGCTGGTCGACGATCTGATCCAGCGCACCATCGGCCCGTGCCGGCAGTGCCCTCAAGGATGCCGGGCTCAGGGCCTCCGAGATCGACGAGGTGATCCTGGTCGGCGGCATGACCCGCATGCCCAAGGTCATCGAGACGGTCAAGCAGTTCTTCGGCAAGGAGCCGCAACCGCAGCGTCAACCCGGACGAGGTTGTGGCCATCGGCGCGGCGATCCAGGCGGGCGTCCTGAAGGGCGAGGTCAAGGACGTCCTGCTCCTCGACGTGACCCCGCTGTCGCTCGGCATCGAGACCCTGGGCGGCGTGTTCACCCGGCTGATCGACCGCAACACGACGATCCCGACCAAGAAGAGCCAGACCTTCTCGACCGCCGAGGACAATCAGACGGCGGTCACGATCCGGGTCTTCCAAGGCGAGCGCGAGATGGCGGCGGACAACAAGCTGCTCGGCCAGTTCGACCTGGTCGGCATCCCGTCGGCGCCGCGCGGCATGCCGCAGGTCGAGGTGACCTTCGACATCGACGCCAACGGCATCGTCCAGGTCTCGGCCAAGGACAAGGCGACCGGCAAGGAGCAGCAGATCCGCATCCAGGCCTCGGGCGGCTTGTCGGAGGCGGATATCGACCGCATGGTCAAGGATGCCGAGGCGCATGCCGAGGAGGACAAGCGCAAGCGCGAGCTGGTCGAGGCGAAAAACAGCGCCGATGCGCTGATCCATACGACCGAGCGGACCCTGAGCGAAGCCGGCGACAAGGTTGCCGAAGGCTGACCAGGATGCCGTGCAGCAGGCGATCCAAGCGCTGAAGGACACCCTCGGCAGCGATGACACCGAGCAGATCAAGGCCAAGACCGAGGCCTTGGCGCAGGCCTCGATGAAAGTCGGCGAGGCGCTCTACAAAGCGCAGCAGGCGCAGCAGGCCGGCGCTGGCGAAGGCGGTCCGCCGGTCCGTCCCCGGGCGGCCAAGCCTCTGGCGGCGCCGCAGGCGGCGGCGCCAACGACAAGGTCGTCGACGCGGATTTCGAGGAGGTCGACGACCAGAAGAAGCGCGGCTCCGCGTAAGCGCCTCGTCACCGAGATGGGGATCGGATGCGACTACCCCGGCGGGTCTTCCGCCGGGGTAGGGCGTGGTGGCAAGCCCTTTAATCGAGCGCCTGTCGGTCATGGCTAAACAGGACTTTTACGAGATCCTCGGCGTCTCCAAATCGGCGAGCGCCGACGAGCTCAAGCGGGCCTATCGCAAGCTCGCGATGCAGTATCACCCCGACCGCAATGCCGGCGACAAGGGTGCCGAGCAAAAGTTCAAGGACCTCAACGAGGCCTACGACATCCTCAAGGACGATCAAAAGCGCGCCGCCTATGATCGCTTCGGCCATGCCGCCTTCGAGCAAGGCGGTGGGCGAGGGCCAGGGGATTTCGGCTTCGCCGCGGGCGGGTTTGCCGACATCTTCGACGAGATGTTCGGCGAGTTCATGGGCGGACGGCGCGGCCAAGGCGGGCCGAGCCGCGGCAACGACCTGCGGTACAACCTCGAGATCTCGCTCGAGGAGGCCTTCCGCGGCAAGCAGACGACGATCCGCGTCGCCAACCTGGTCGCCTGCGAGCAGTGCAAAGGGACCGGTGCCGAGGCCGGGTCCAAGCCGGTAACCTGCCCGACCTGCCACGGCCGCGGGCGCGTCCGCACGGCAGCAGGGGTTCTTCACGCTCGAGCAAACCTGCGCCGGCTGTCAGGGTGCCGGACGGGTCATCGACAATCCCTGCAAGACATGCGGCGGCCAGGGCCGGGCGAGGCGCGAGAAGACGCTGTCGGTCAATATCCCGGCCGGGGTCGAGGACGGCATCCGCATCCGTCTCGCCGGAGAAGGCGAGGTCGGTGTCCGCGGCGCCGCGGCGGGCGATCTCTTCATCTTCATCAGCGTCACCCCGCATCGGATCTTCCAGCGCGACGGCGCCAACATCCATTGTCGGGTGCCGCTCCCGATCACGACGGCAGCACTCGGCGGCACGATCGAGGTGCCGACCGTGGATGGCAGCCGGACGCGCGTCACGGTGCCGGCGGGAACCCAATCGGGCCACCAGTTCCGCCTCCGGTCGAAGGGGATGACGGTGCTGCGCTCGGCCGCCCGCGGCGACATGTTCATCGAGGCGGTTGTCGAGATCCCGGTCAATCTGACCAAGCGGCAGCAGGAGCTGCTGCGCGAATTCGAAAAGGAAGGCGAGAACCGCCGCACCCACCCCGAAAGCGAAGGCTTCTTCGCCCGGGTCAAGGAATTCTTCGAGGATTTGCGGGAGTAGGCCTCGGCGTCAAAAAATTGTGAGAATTCCCCTGCCAGGACGTCCCGGAAGCGTCCCAATTATAGTCTTAAGCTACTGACATACAACATATTTTTTGGCGCAGAGGGTGGCTGCGATGCAATTTGTCTCCCTGCATTTCCTGTCCGGCAGGGAAATCGCCGGGGTCGGCATCGCTATTCCGCGGCGACGCGCTCGCGGCGGGTCTCCGGCGGTGGCGGCTTCGTTCCCCTTGGCCAGTACGGCTTCGAGGGCGCTGCGGATCTCGGCGAGCTTTGCCGGCTGCTCGACCTTATGGCCGAACAGGTTCTTGACATAGAAGACGTCGACGACCTTCTCGCCGTAGGTCGAGATCTTGGCGCTGGAGATCTGCAGGTTGAGCCGCGTCAGCTCGCGCGTCACCTCATAGAGGAGGCCCGGCCGGTCGCGGCCATTGACCTCGATGACGGTGTGCGAGCGCGCTCGCCTTGTTGTCGACGAGCACGCGCGGCATCACGGTGAACACGCTGCAGTCCGGCTCGGGAAGGCCGGCGGCCGGGCCAGCTCGCGATGCGGCTTCAGATCGCCGGTCAGCACATTCTCGAAGATCACGGCGAGCCTGGCGAGCTTGTCCGGGCGGTCGAACGGGCGGCCCGTCGAGATCCTGCACCCAGAAGCGTATCGAGCGCCATGCCGTTCGACATCGTCATGATCCTGGCGTCGACGATGTTGGCGCCGCTGATACCGCGAGCGCGCCGGCGATGCGCGAGAAGAGGCCGGCGTGATCGGCGGTGTAGAGCGTGATCTCGGTCACCGCGCGCTGCTGGATCGACGCGCTTTTCGACGGTGAGCGGCGCGCCGGCTGGCATCGGCCTCGCGCATCAGCCGGGCGTGCCGGGCGTGGGTCTCGGCGTCGAAGCGACAGCCAGTAGAACGGGTAGCCGCGGGCGGCAAAGGTGGCGAACTCCTCCTCGCTGAAATCGGGCAGCAGCGCGCGCGCCGCCGCCTGCGCCGCGGCGATCCGCAGATCCCGGCCCTCGACGGTCAGCCCGCCCGACATCACGTCGAGCGCGCGATGGTAGAGTTCGCGCAGCAGGGCCGCCTTCCAGCCGTTCCACACCTTGGGACCGACGCGCGCGGATGTCGGCCACGGTCAGAACCAGCAGCAGCTTGAGCCGCTCGGGCGACTGCACCCGCTCGACAAAATCGCCGGATCGTCTTCGGATCGCCGATGTCGAGCTTGAAGGCGGTGCCGCTCATCAGCAGGTGCCAGCGCACCAGCCAGGCGACCGTCTCGGTTTCCTCGGCCGAGAGCCCGAGCCGCGGGCCGAGCTCGAGCGCGATGCGCTCGCCGATCTCGGAGTGGTCGCCGCCGCGCCCCTTGGCGATGTCGTGCAGCAGCGTCGCCAGATAGAGCGCGCGGCGCGACACGATCGTCGGCACGATCTCGCTGGCGACCGGCATGCTCCTCCTTCAGCTGGCCGGTCTCGATCTTGTGCAGGATGCCGATCGCGAACAGCGTGTGCTCGTCGACCGTGTAGATGGTGGTACATGTCGTATTGCATCTGCGCGACGACGCGGCCGAAATCGGGGATGAAGCGGCCGAAGATCCCGGCCTCGTTCATCCGCCGCAGTGCGATTTCCGGATCCTTGCGCGAGGTCAGGATGTCGAGGAACAGGCGATTGGCCTCGGGATCCTCGCGCAGCCGCGTCGACCAGCCGCAACGATTGCGTCGCCGCCCGCAAAGCGCGCGGGTGGATGTCGAGCTCGTGCTCCTGGGCGACATGAAAGAGCCGCAGCAGCGCCGACCGGGTCCTTCTTGAAAAAATCCTCGGCCGGGATCGTCAGCCGCTCGCCGTCGAGCACGAAACCGCCGAGCGCCCGCCGCCCGGCGCCCCAGCGCAGCCACGACAGCCGGCGCTTGCGCTTCTGATCGGCTTCGAGGATCGCGCAGAAGATGCGGGTCAGATCGCCGACATCCTTGGCGACCAGGAAATAATCCTTCATGAACCGCTCGACGCCGCGGCTCTTCGGGTCAGTCGGCGTAGCCCATGCTGCCGCGCCGATCTCGGCCTGCAGGTCGAAGGTGAGCCGCTCCTCGGCGCGCCCGGCGAGATAGTGCAGATGGCAGCGCACCGTCCAAAGAAAGCTCTGGGCGCGGTCGAACCGCTGCGACTCCTCGGCCGACAAGCACTCCCAATTCGACGAGCTTGCGCGACATCGTCGGTGCGGTAGATGTACTTGGCGATCCAGAACAGTGTGTGCAGGTCCCGCAGCCCGCCCTTGCCCTCCTTGATGTTGGGCTCGAGCTGGTAGCGGCTGTCGCCGACCCGCTGGTGCCGCGCGTCGCGCTCGGCGAGCTTGGCTTCGACGAACTGCGCCGCGCTGCCGCGCACGATGTCGGAATCAAAGCGTTTCTTGAGCTCGTTGAAGAGCGCCTGCTCGCCCCACAGATAGCGCGCCTCGAGCAACCGCCGTGCGGATCGTCAGATCGGCCTTGGCTTGGCGCAGACATTCCTCGACCGAGCGCGTCGCCTGCCCGATCTTCAGGCCGAGGTCCCACAGCAGGTAGAGCAGGTACTCGACGACCTGCTCGGTGTGCGGCGTCCGCTTGTAGGGCAGCAGAAACAACAAATCGATGTCGGAATAAGGTGCCAATCTCGCCGCGGCCGTAGCCGCCGACGGCGACGATCGCCAGCCTCTCGCCCGAGGTCGGGTTGGGCGAGCGGGTAGATCTCGCCGGTGACGAGGTCGAACATCACGCGGATCAGCTGGTCGATCAAGAAGATTGCTCGCGCACCACCGCAGCGCCATCGCCCGTCGCCTCGAAACGGCGGCGGATCTCGTCACGGCCGGCGGTCAACGATGCCCTCAGCGGCGCGATGAAGGGGCCGCGATCGAGTGCGGAGGATTGGGTCGAACGGGCAACGGCCGCCAATTGCTGCTCGAGCACGCGCCGGTCGATGATATCGCGTTGTCTAGGGATACTGGCCATAATGTTCCTCCCCGCTGAATCTCGAGTTTTCTGCCGGGGTACTTGCCGGTCACAGACGGCGCTCACGGCGAGATATGTTGCTGCCGATAGCGAAATACACCCGCTGTCCGATCCCGAGTTCCAGCCAGCCGAGCGAATGCGATGCCCGGACAAGATCAGCGTCGAGATCTTGCCGAACCGCAGCGTGACCGCGCGTCTCTATCCCGCCGCGACGCACGGCCGAGCCGGCGTCACGCTGATCCTCGGCCCCGGAGCCGGTGCGGGTCAGACTAGCGCCTTTATCGTCGAGTTTGCCACCGGACTTGCGGCGCGCGGCATCGATGCGGTCACCTTCAACTTTTGTACGGCGAACAGGGCCGCCGAATTCCCGATCCGAACGACAAGTTGGAGCATGCTATCGCGCGGTGATCGCGGCCGTTCGCCAGCAGATGATGTCGAGCGGCAGACAGGCTGGCGATCGGCGGCAAGTCGATGGGCGGGCGAATTGCCTCGCAGGTGGCTGCCGCCGGCATGCGCAGATCTCGCGGGATTGGTGTTTCTCGGCTATCCGCTGCATCCTCCCGGCAGACCCGATCGTCTTCGCGCCGCGCATCTGCCGGATATCAAAGCGCCGATGCTGTTTCGTTCAGGGTTGCGCGCGACGCCTTCGGCACCCCTGAGGAGCTTCGGCCGATCATGTCGCGGCTCGAGCCGTCACCGGATCTTTATGTCGTCGCTGACGGCGACCACTCGTTCAAAGTGCCGAAGAGGGCCGGCGTCACACAAAGGATATCCACAACGCCGTCCAGGACCACGTCGCCGCGTGGCTGCAGCAAGACCGCCGCTCGTCAGGACAGCGCGATGAGCGAGGCCGGCACGGCGCCGCGGACGAGGGCCTTGCGGGCCTCCCATTGGGTGGCGGTGTCGAGGGTTTCGAGAAACTGCACCTCGCCACCGGCGAGGAGTGCGACCGGCAGGCCGTCGCGGTAGAGCAGCCGGTTGCCGGTCAGCGCCGCGAGCTTCGGCCCGGGGTCAGGATGCCCGCGAGGTTGAGCGGGTCGGCGCCGGAGAGCGAGATCCAATCTCCCGAAGCCGGCTTGCGCCTGGTCTCGCGCAGCATGCCGATCGCGTCGGGCAAGGCGAATTGTTCGCCGGAGAAGCCGGCGACGAAGCGGCCGCCGCGGATTTCGCCGCGCGCCTCGAGCCGGCGATAGACCCGCAGCAGGTCGCGCCACGGCGGCAGCCAGGGCGCCTCGCGTTCGAGCAGGCGCCAGAAGACGACGCCGTAGCGCAAGCAGCAGCGCGCGCGCGACGTGCTCGACGGCCGCGGGCGCTGGTCTGCGGCTGACGGCGGGAGCGCGGCGGGCGAGCGCCCAGCGGCCGGCATCCTCCATGCGGAACGAGCGCGGTGCGCCGGCCCGCCGCCTTCCGGTGCGGCGGTCCGCCGGCACGAGCAATGCGCGCAACCCGGCAAAGCTGTCGGAATTGACGAGGCCGGAAGCGACCAGCTCGGCCAGCGCCTCCTCGACCTGCGGGCGCAACAGGCCGGTGCCTTCGACCAGCTCGTCGAAGAACGAGGCGCCATGCTCGCCGGATGAAATCGGCTACCGCCTGCGCCTTCGAGCTCGCATGGAACCGCGTCGGCGGTCGCCGATAGCGCTGCCCAGAGCGGGGCATGACGCCGCGCCAGAAAGCGTGATCGGCGTCGTCCGCACCGGCGTCGCGCTGCGCTCGCCGCCGTTCGGCCGGGTGTTGCGGGGTCGCAGCCGCGCCCAGGCGATGCGCCCGGAGAGGCATTGGTCGTCGAGCCAGGACGGCTCGTATTCGGCGAGCCGCGCCGGCAGGATCTCGGTCTCCCAGGCGCCGGCCGGCGCCTCGAAGCCTTCGAGCTGCGCGGACCAGGATCTCGACGGCGTCCGGCCCCTCCATGCGCGCATCCGGCGGTGACGCGCTGCCAGCTGAACAGGAAGCGCAGGAAGTCGCGCGCCGCGACCGGCTCGATCTCGGCGCGCAGCCGACTCCACCGTGTAGCGGTGGATGCGCGCGAGCAGCCGGCGCTCGCACCACTCCTCCGCTGCCGCGCTCGGCGTAAAGCGGCCGCGCAGCGCGAAGCCCTCGGCCTCGAGCGATGCGAGCGCGGCCGCGATGTCCTTGCGGCTCCAACCCGAGCGGCGCCGCCAGCGCTGCCGCCGTGACCGGCCCCAGCCCTCGAGCCGGCCGCGCAGGATTTCGATCAGCGCTTCTTCGGTCGACCATTCGCGCTCGGCATATTCGGCTGGCGCGGCAATCGGCGGGTCGAGCCGTCGCTCGGGCCAGAGTGCCTGGAACTGCGGCAAGCGCTCGGCGGCGATCCACAGCGTCGCCTGCGGCGCGCGTCAGCTGCGCCACGCGCTTGTCGCGCGCCAGCTCGGCAAGCCAGTCGTTCCAGCTCGGCTGCGCGCAGCCTCCTCCGCGGTCAGGAACCCGAGCCAGACCAGCGCATCGTGCAACTCGTCGGCGTTGGCCGGCTCGGGCCAGGCTTCGGCCGCGGACGCGGGCGATCGCCTCGGGATCGAGCCGGCCGATATCGGCCGCGGCCTCCGGCGCCAGCCAGCGCCGGCTCATCACCGCCTGGGTCCGGCGCTCCTCCAGCGGCGCGTCGTCGAGATAGGCGTAGGGCCGCGCCGACAAGCACCTCGAGCGCGAGCGGCGAGGGCTCGGTCAGATCGCGGGCGACGACGTCGATGTCGCCCGACTTCGAGCCGGGTGAGCAGCCGCTCCAGCCCGTCGATGTCCATCGCCTCGTGCGAGGCAGTCGGCGATCGTCTGGCGGACCAGCGGATGGTCGGGGATCTCGCGCTCGCCGACCAGGTTCTCGGCGCAGGCGAGCTGGTCGGGGAAGATCGCGGCGATCAGGTCCTCGGCGTCCATGCGCGCGAGCTGCGGCGGCACCTTCTTGCCGCCGCGGAAGCGCGGCAGTGCCAGCGACACGCCCGCGACCCAGCGCCAGCGCGTGACGAACATCGGCGCGTCGAGCAGCGCCTGGACCAGCACCTGCCGGATGCTGGCCGAATGCAGATAGCGCGCGCACCTCGCCGAGATCGAAGCTGTGCGCCGTGGTCAGCGACAGCACGATATTGTCCTCGGTCGCCGCCGCCTGCAGCTCGAAGTTGAACTTGCGGCAGAAGCGCTTGCGCAGCGCCAGGCCCCAGGCGCGGTTGATGCCGGCTGCCATAGGGCGAATGGATGACCAGCTGCATGCCGCCGACCGCGTCGAAGAAGCGCTCGATGCACGATCGTCTCCTGGGTCGGCAGCACGCCCAGCGCCGCATGCGCCGCCGTCAGATATTCGACCAGCTGCTCGCGCGGCGGGCTCGGCGATGCCGACCTCGCTCGATCAGCCAGCGCAAGCGCGCGTTCGCCCGCCGGGTCGGCTGCCAAGCGCGCGGCGATCTCCGCCCGCAGCCGCGACACCGACTGCGACAGCTCGTCGCTGCGGCCCGGGCGCCTCGCCGAGCCAGAACGGGATGTTGGGCGGCATGCCGTGGGCGTCCTCGACCCGCACGATGCCGCGCTCGACGCGCAGGATGCGGTAGGCGTGTTGCCGAGCTGGAAGACGTCGCCGGCCATGCTCTCGACCGCGAAGTCCTCGTTGACGCGTGCCGATGACCTGGTTCTCCGGCTCCAGCAGCACCTGGTAGTCGGCGTTGTCGGGGATCGTGCCGCCGGAGGTCAGCGCGGTCAGCCGCGCGCCGCGCCGGCCGCGCAGCACGTGGTTGACGGCGTCGTGATGGATGCAGCGCGCCGCGCCGGCCGCGCCGCGTGCTGGAAGCCTTCGGCCAGCATCGCGCACGACGGCGGCGAAATCCTCGCGCGCCAGCGCGCGATAGGGCCAGGCGCGGCGGAGCAGCGCGATAGAGCTCGTCCTCGCTCCATTCCCGCGCCGCCGACCTCGGCGACGATCTGCTGCGCCAGCACGTCGAGCGGCTGTTCCGGAATCGTCAGCCGGTCGAGCTCGCCGCGGCGCGACGCTGTCGAGCAGCGCCGCGCACTCGACCAGCTCGTCGCGCGACAGCGGGAACAGGCGGCCCTTGGGCGTGCCGTCGACCGCATGCCCGAGCGTCCGACCCGCTGCAGGAAGGCTGGCGATCGAGCGCGGCGAGCCGAGCTGGCAGACCAGATCGACCTCGCCGATGTCGATGCCGAGCTCCAGCGAGGCGGTCGCCACCAGCGCCTTCAGTTGCGCCGCGCTTCAGCCGCTGTTCGGCGTCGAGCCGCTGCTCCTTGGCGAGGCTGCCGTGGTGCGCGGTCACCTGATCGGCGCTCAGGCGCTCCGACAGCTGGCGGGTCACCCGCTCGGCCAGGCGGCGGGTGTTGACGAAGATCAGGGTGGTGCGATGCGCCCTCGATCAGCTCGGTCAATCGGTCATAGACCTGCTGCCAGACCTCGCCCGACATCACGCGCTTCGAGCGGCGAGGACGGGAACTTCGAGCGCGAGATCGCGCGGCCCGGCGATGGCCGGTGTCGATGATCCGTGCATTCGGAAGTTCCGGCGCGCCATCGCCCGCGCCGACCAGAGAAACGCGCGCGACCGCCTCGATCGGCTTCTGGGTGGCCGACAGGCCGATGCGCAGCAGGCGGGCGCTCGCAGAGGGCTGCCAGGCGTTCGAGCGACAGCGCCAGATGGGCGCCGCGCTTGTTCGGCGCCAGCGCGTGGATCTCGTCGACGATCACCGTGCGCGTCGTCGCCAGCATCTTGCGGCCGGACTCGGAGCCGAGCAGGATGTAGAGCGACTCCGGGCGTGGTGACGACGATGTGCGGCGGGCGCTGCGCCATGCGCTGCGCGCTCGCCCGGCGGCGTGTCGCCGGTGCGCACCCAGGTGCGGATCTCGACATCGGGCAAGCCCTTGCGCGCGCAAGGCCTCGCGGACGCCGGCGAGCGGCGCCTCCAGGTTGCGCTGGATGTCGTTCGACAGCGCCTTCAGCGGCGAGACGTAGACGATCTGCGTCTCGTCGCGGAGCTGCCCTCCAGCCCTTGCCGCACCAGCCCGTCGATCGCCGCGAGAAACGCGGCCAGCGTCTTGCCGGACCCGGTGGGCGCCGCGATCAGCACATGCCGGCCGGCCTGGATCGCCGGCCATGCCTCGGCCTGCGCCGCCGTCGGTGCCGTGAAGCTGCGATCCGAACCAGGCGGCGACCGCCGGGTGGAACAAGCGAGGTTGGGTTCACGGTTGCGGGGTCGATAGTCGTCGACTGGCAATGTGGTTACGACGCGGTCTCAAGATCAGCCCGTTCGGCAATCTACCGATTTGCCGGCCATCCGCACCCTCCCGTGAGGGCAACAGTCATTAGCTCACCGTGACCGAGTGGCCCGTGATGGCGCTGAAGTTCTTGCGCATGTTGTTGTAGCGCGGCTCGTGCGACTGCACGCGCGCCGACCTCGTCGGTGGCTCGCGACATCAGCGTGTAGGTGCCCTTGCGGCGCGCGTCCCAGCGGTACGACCAGCGCACCCACATAAACCGCTCGCGCGGCTGCTCGATGTGGGCGGCATGCCAGGTTTCGCCGCCGTCGACGCTCGACCTCGCACCTGGTCGATGGCACCGGCGCCGCTCCAGGCGTAGCCCGCGGATCATGTGGATGCCGGGAGACAACGTCTCGGCGTCGTCGTTGGGCTGGGTGATGATCGACTTGACGCCGATCGTGGTGATCAGCTCCTTGTCGGGGTCGTCCGGCGAGGTGCCGTAATAATAGAACTGGTAGTGGTACCAGCAGTCTGGCTCCTGCTCCATGAGCTCGAGCTTGGTCAGCCACTTCACCGACCAGTTGCCCGACCAGCCCGGCACCAGGAGCCGCACCGGGGCGCCGTGCAGGTGCTCGAGCAGCTGGCCGTTCTGCGCCCAGGCCAGAATGGTGTCGGGGTGGAGCGCCTTTTCGATCGGCAGACCCTTGTCGTAGTAGAAGGGTTTGGTGCCCTCGGCGGCAGTCGGCGGCACACCCAGATCGCTGCCCTCGGCGCGGACGTAGAGCGACTTGGCGGTGAGGCCGGCCTCGTGCAGCACGGCGGCGAGCGGCACGCCGGTCCACTCGCTGGCGCTGAGGATCATCGCCTTCCTGGGTGCGCGAGGGTTTGGAGCCCTCGCCTTTGAAGTACTCGAAGAACGTGGCGTCGCTGCCGGAACACTCCATGACGGTGCGGACGCTGCGGCCCGGGAAGCGCCGCAACTGGTCGAAGTTGAGGGTCAGAGGGTCCTTGACCTCGCCGACAATCTTCAGCTCCCAGGCGTCGGTCTCGACCACCGGCGGCACGGCGAAATGCTGAACGGTGTAGTGCAGGTTCGGTCGGCGTGATCAGCCCCTCCAAATCCATCACCGGCGTCCGGATCCGCACCGTGCGGCCTTCGTCGTCGGTCAAGCGTGATCGGGGTGATTTCCTTGGTCGGCCAGCCGTGCCAGCTGCCGGTTTTCTTGGCGTTCGCCGGGTCAGAGCTGACCGGCTGATCCATCGCGCAGAAAATCTGGGACCGCACCTTCCGCTGTCACCGTGGCCATGCTGCTCCCCCAGATTCCTAAATCAATCGTCATTGCGAGGAGCGGAGCGACGAAGCAATCTCGACCGGCAGAGTCTCGGTAACGACGAGATTGCTTCGCTGCGCTCGCAATGACGGGGACGGACGCGCCTAGGCGTGCGCGGCCTGGTTGTCGCGCCGCATGGCGGCGGCGTCGGCCTTGGCGAAGTCGTCCTCGCCGAAGCCGTAGAGCCGCGCCCCGCCGGACAGGATCTTGCGCGGCGATCTCGCGGGTGATGCTGGGATTGGTCAGCACTCGGTCGAGACCTCCGGGAAGCTCGAGTCGAAATGCGGGAAGTCGCTCGACACGCAGATGTTGTCGGCGCCGCCCGAGCAGCTCGACGACCGAGCCGACCTCGCGCTCGCCGCTCTCGATCGCCGAGAAGCAGTTGCGCTGCCAGTATTCGAGCGGGGTCAGCTTGAGGTAGGGCGCGTCGGCATCGTGATGCTGGCGCAGATCCCATTCGATGCGCCCGAGGAGGCCCGGCACCCACCAGCTCTGCGCCTCGAGGAACGCGACCCTGAGCCGCGGATAGAACTCGAAGATGCCGCCGAGCATCAGCGCGATCAGCGCCAGCTGCATCTCGGTCGAGTGGCTGGCGACATGGCGCATGAAGCGGTTTTCGCCAAAGCGCGGCTCGATCGTCGAATAGTACGACCCGGTGCCCTCGTGAAAGCACAGCGGCACGTTGATCTCCTGCAGCAGTGCTGTAGAGCGGGTCCCAATAGGTCGAGTGCCAGTAGCGGCCGTTGACGTAGTTGGGCCGCACGAAGGCGCCGACCGCGCCGTATTCCTTGACGCAGCGGTGCAGCTCCTGGCAGGCGAGGTTGACGTCGTGGATCGGCAGCATCGCCGCCATCTTCAGCTGGTCGGGGCTGTGCTCGCAGAAATCGTGCAGCCAGTCGTTGTAGGCCCGGCAGATCGCGGCGGAGAATTGCGGGTCCATGTTGTCGCGCGCCGAGGAAGGACAGCCCGACCGTCGGAAACAGCACGGCGATGTCGATCCCTTCCATCTCCATGCCCATGACCTGCGCCTCGGCGTCGTAGCCGCGCTCGACCGCGAACATCACGTTCGTTGTTGGCGCGGCTCGGAGACGAGCGGCCCGCGGGTGCGGTTGTATTGCGAGATATTGCCGTCGTTGCTGAGCGGGGCGCCGTCGAAGAACCACAAGGGGCGGCCGCGCATGCCGGTGCTGCCGCCGTCGACCCGGCGCTGCGAGGAGGTGACGCGGTCCTTGAACGCCGGGTCGAGATAGTTTATCGAACAGGTCGATCGGCTCCATGATGTGCATGTCGCAGTCGACAAACCGATGACCCTCTTTCATGACATGCTCCTTCCGACATTTGCGACCGCAAAATACTATAGGACCGAGATCAACCCCGCTGCTAGGGTAGACCTCCCTTTTTGCGAGAGGTCGTGGCGATGGGATATGGGATCGAGCAGTTCTCGACAGAGTGTCGGCGCATCCTCAAACAGGATCCTGGTGTCGAAGGCCGCAAGCAGGTTCTGCGAATTGGTCCGGGAAGTGCTGAAGGACGACAGTTTCGTCGCAGACCTACCTCACGGACGACGTGCCCGAGCGCAAGGTGCTGTACGAGGATCCGGAACTCGATTTCTGCATCCTCGGCCACGTCTACCAGGGCGCCGAGGACAGCAATCCGCACGATCACGGCCCGTCCTGGGCGATCTACGGCCAGGCGCGCGGCGAAACGGTAATGACCGACTATGAGCCGGTCGCGCGCCCCGGCGAGGGAAAACCGGGGAAGGCGCGACGGGTCAAGGACTACACGCTGAAACCCGGCATGGCGTATCTCTACAATGAAGGCGATTTGCACTCGCCGCGGCGCGACGGCCCGACCCGGCTGATCCGCATCGAGGGCAAGAACATGGAAAGATCCAGCGCTTCCCCTACGAGCGCGTCGCAACCCCTCACATTGGAAACACGCCCTTGCCGGTGGTTTGGGTGTCGAACAGGCGGTAGGCCTCCTCCGCCTGGTCCGAGCTTCCATTGGTGGGTGAAGAGGCGGTCGACATCGACCTTGTGGTCGACGACAAAGCGCGCGCAGTCGGCCTGGCCCTGCCAGCGAGAAGGTCCACGAGGCCGATGATCGTCAGCTGCTTTGCGCAGCATGTCGGGGCTGACGTCGATCGTCACGTTGTTGCGCTCGCCGACAAAGCGCGACCGTGCCCCACACCTTGGCGCTGCGCACCGCGGCGATGCGGCCCTCGGGCTGGCTCGAAGTGTCGAGGGTGAAATCGGCGCCGCCATGGGTCAGGTCCTTGATCGCGCCCACCGGATCGTTCGAGCGCGGATTGACGGTTTCCCAGGCGCCGAACTCCTTGGCCCGGGCGAGCCGCTCGGGGCTGACGTCGAGCGCGATGACGCGGGCGCCCATCGCCGCTGCGAGCTGGGTCGCCGACAGCCCGACCGGCCCCTGGCCGAAGAGCGCGATCGTGTCGTTGCCGGAGATGTTGAGCCGGCGCAGCGCGCCATAGGCCGTGCCCGTGCCGCACGAGATCGCCGCCCCGGCGGCAAACGACAGCTCATCAGCCAACGGCACCAAGGTGAAAGCCGGCACCTTGAGATAGCGGGCGTGGCCGCCATGCGCATTGTTGCCGTAGACCAGCACCGGCTCTTCCTGGCACAGCTGGGACCAGCCGGAGCGGCAATGCTCGCACACCGTGCAGCCCTTGTAATGGTGCACCATGACTCGCTGGCCGATGCGGGCCATCTTCTCGCTGACGCCGGTGCCGATCGCCGCGACGAGGCCGCAGGGCTCGTGGCCGCCGATGACCGGGTTAGGGTTGACCGGCAGACCGCCGATCGACTCACCCCTGACTTGGGACGGCGATATTGGTGCAGATCGCTGCCGCACATCCCCGAGGCTTTCATCTCGACGACGACTTCGTCGGGGCCCGGGGTCGGGTCGGGAAATTCCATCAGCTCGATCTCGCGCTCGCCCTTGAAGACCACGCCGCGCATCGCTTTCTCTCCCTCACCGAAACGGATTGAAACCAGCCTACCCCGTTTTCCGCCCGCTCGGCACTACCCTGACCGCAAGCAGCGAGGATCGGCCGCTATGCCCGTCAACAAGCCCCATCTCGAATTCCACCGCGTCGACATGAGCGCCGGTTGGTCGACCCCTCCCGGCTATCCGCCGGGGATCGATCAAAAGATCCTGGCGGGTGCGCTCGACGAGGAACGCAGGAGCGGCAATCGCACGCGCCTGCTGCGCTTTGCGCCAGGAGTGTTCACGACCGCACCCTTCGTTCATGAGTACTGGGAAGAGGTTTACCTGATCGCGGGCGACCTCACGGTCGGCAACGATGCCGAAGGCAGAGGCGGCGAGAGCTTTCCGCCGGGCACCTACGCCTGCCGGCCACCCGGCGCGGTGCATGGCCCATTCAAGTCGAACGGCGGATGCCTGCTCTACGAGACCCATTATTACGCGGAGTGAGCGGTCTATCCCGGCACTTCAGCAAGCCTTAATCACTCATTGAGAGGTGCGCGGGCGAAGTTGGAGGGATTGTCGGGGATAGCGGTGTGATCGGCTGGGCGTTGCGCTGGGTATTTGTTTGCTGCCACGCCATAAGCTTTGTGTGTACCGGTATAGCAAAACTCGGCCCGGAGCTGTTGCTGAACCGCACCGCAGCATCCGGGACAGGCGGCACCCGCCGCCCCGACCGGTCCGGCGACGAATACGCTCGTCCTACGCCACAAACGAGCAGGGTCATGTCGTCCTCGATACCGTCGTCAATGGCGCATCGGTGCGGATGCTCGTCGACACTGGTGCCAGCCTCGTGATCCTGACCCGTGAGGATGCGCGCGCCGCCAGCATTGTCCCGAGGAGCTGGCGTACACCCACCGCGCCAGCACCGCCAGCGGCGTCGTGCGCATGGCGCCGGTGACCCTTCGCGAGATCCGCGTCGGCCAGCTCTCGATTTACGACGTGCCCGCTGCCGTGCTCGAGCATCTCAACATCTCCTGCTCGGGATGAGCTTTCTCACCCGGCTGCAAGGCTACGAGATGCGCGACCGCAAGCTCACGATCAGTTGGTAGGCGAAGAGCGCGCGTCGATCTGCTATTGTGGTCGGGCGGTCGCGGCGGCGGCCATTCGATGCAGAGGGAGGCCCGCGATGGGCGAAATTCTCGGTATTGGGGTTACCCACTTTCCCGGGCTGATGCTGCCCGACCCCTATATGAGCTCGTTCCTGACCCGCACCTTGAAGAGCGACCGTGTGCCGGCGGAGATGAAGGAGGCGCGCGCTGGCAACCGAGCCGTTGCGGCAGGAGCTGGCCGCCAACGAGAATGGGGGTGCCGCAGCCGAGCATCGCCGCCGCCTTGTCGGCGGCTTCCGCAAGGCGCGCGAGGCGCTCGATGCGTTCAAGCCCGATTTGGTGCTGATTTGGGGCGACGATCAGTACGAGAACTTCCGCGAGGATGGCGTTCCGTCATTCTGCGTCTTTGCGCTCGACGCGATCGACAGCCGCCCGTTCGGACGCCCCGGCCGCACCGAGCACGGCAATGTCTGGGGCGAGAGCCCCGACACGGTCGTCCGCGTTGCCCGGGCACCGCGCCGCCAGCTGCCATCTCGCGGCCGAGCTGATCAAGGCCGATTTCGACGTCAGCTACGCCTACGCCATGCGACACGATCTCGGCCTGCCGCACGCGCTTCATCAACACGATCCTCTACCTCGATTACGACCGGCGCGGCTTCGCCTATCCGGTGGTGCCGTTTCACGTCAATTGCTACGGCTCTTCGGTCATCGCCAAGCGCGGCAGCAGCGCACACCTGACCGGTGCCGCCGATCCGGACGCGGTCGACCCGCCGGGCCCCAACCCAGGGCGCTGCTTCGATGTCGGCGCCGCCGTCGCCCGTGCGCTCGCCGACAGCCCGTGGCGGGTGGCGCTCGTCGCCTCATCGAGCTGGTCGCATGCATTTTTGACGAAGAAGCATCACTGGCTCTACCCCGATGTCGCGAGCGACCGGGCTCGCTTCGACGAGCTCGCTTCGGGAAATTTCGCGCGCTGGCGCAACCTCACGACCGCGCAGATCGAAGACGCCGGCCAGCAGGAATTTTTGAACTGGGTCTGTCTCGCCGGGGCGATGGATGCACTCGACCGCACGCCCGAGATCGTCGACTACGTCGGAGTCCTACCTCTTCAATTCGGACAAGTGCTCTCGCCCTGTTTCACGCCTGAGCGCATCCGCCGCTCGCGCGGGAAACCTAACACTGGTGCCGGATCCGTCACCCGCCCAACCGCACAGCCCCACTCCTGCACCGCGGGAGGGACCCAGCCGGCAGGCTCGGTGGGTGAAGGTCACTGAACGGCCGGACAGAGTCGCTTTGCGGGAAAGGTGTTCCTCAAGTCGGGCCCCAGGTCCGCGCTCACCAGCAGCTAAGAGCCCATACCTGCATGCCCTGCCGCCCGCAGCGCTGGCAGCGACATATCTGGGCGTACCAGCCGGGGCCGAGCTCATCAAAGCCCTCATGCGCGGTATCCTCCCGCAATCGGGACAGAAGCGGCGGAACCGCTCGGGTGGGTCGCGCAAAAGAATTTCACCGCGCCCAGCGCGGTCCCAATCTCCGAGCGCTGCAAACCTATGTTTCCAGTGGCTGAGACGATACCCCAGCACCGCGGCAAGACGACCTCGCTCGAGAAAGCCGCGGAGGGTGAAAGGCAAAGACGGAACGGGCGATCATCGCGTCCTCCTGCTGGACGCCAGCGTCTGTGCATCAATCGTGCCAGCCGGATGGGTTGCTGCTGCTCGACGCGAGATCTGGTCAGTGGCGCCGGATCGGGCAATCGCACCGGCCATAGGCACCAGCCAGTCGAAATCGGGCCGGGGGTGTCGCTCCTCGGGCCACGTCGTCGTTGGCTTCTGCACTCAAGGAGCGGCCGACGGTCGGCATCATCGCGGCGCTCGGCCCGACCTATCCACCGCGCATACGCGAGAGCGCGCCGCTCGGCTATCATTGGCGGTTGATCGTGTCGGTCCGACCGGGAGATCAGGCCGGGTATCTGCCGCTAGGAGTCGGCGATGCGCTTCACCATCGGCTTGAAGATCTTCGGCATCGCGGTCGGGCTGCTGATCCTGATGGCGGCTGTCGCGCTCTTGAGCATGCGCATGACGCGCATCGTCGACGATCAGCTCGTCATCATCGATCGGAACTATTTCCCTGCCTACGTCGCGCTCGCTCAGGCCAACATCCGCTCGGTCGAAGAATCAGCCTATCGTCCGCCGCCTGCTCCTGGCGATTCGCCGAGCAGACCGACGACGCGGCGAAGGTCGACGACCTGCGGCAGCGGGTGGCGAGCGCCGGCAAGGCCAGCGATGAGCTGATCGCCGCTGCCCGTCGTCACATCAACGAGCAGATCGCCGATCCGCTCGACTTTGACGACAATGTCGCGCTGGCGCGGCTCGATGTCAGGATCGAAGTCGCTGCAGGAGGAACGCGCGTCGTTACGAAGCGGTCGTGACCAAGGTGCTCGCGGCCATCGAGGCGCACCGTCAAGCGCAGGCGAACGAGCTGCTCGCCGAGCTCGACGACTGGCGGGACGATTTCGATCGTAAGATCGATCGCGGCGCGGAGCGAGATGCGGCGGCTCGCCGGCGCCGCCATCGTCGGGACCCGCGCCTACCAGCGGCGCGTGGTCGATATCGGCCTAGTGCTCCTGGCGATCGCCGGACTGCTCCGGCATCACCATTGCTGCCGCCGTCACCCTGGGCCTGGTCCGCCCGGTGCGGCGCCTGCTTGACGGCACCGCCGCGGTCTGAGGGTGGCGCGCTCGACACCGTCATCCCGGATCACCTCGCGCGACGAGATCGGCAGGCTGACCCGATCCTTCAACAGCATGGTCGGCGAGCTGCGCCTCAAGGCGCAGATCCAGGAGACGTTCGGCAAATACGTCGATCCGCGCATCGTCGCCGGGCTGATCGACCGGCCGGAGCTGACCGACGTCAAAGGCTCGCGCCGCGAGATGACGATCTTCTTCTGCGACATGAAGGGTTTCACGAGCTTCAGCGAGGGCATGACCCCGGCTGGGCTCGTCACCGTGCTGAACCGGTACCTGACGGTAATGTCCGAGCCGATCAGGCGGAACAACGGCATCATCGACAAGTACATCGGTGACGGCATCATGGCCTACTGGGGTCCGCCATTCACCGCCGCCGAGGAGCAGGGCCGCCTCGCCTGTCTGGCCGCGCTCGATCAGCTCGGCGGCCTTGCCGCGCTCCGCGCCGAGCTACCCGAACTCATCGGGGTCAAGCGCGGCCTGCCGGAGATCGACATACGGGATCGGCATTGCCACCGGCGACGTGGTGGCCGGGAGCATCGGCTCGGAGCAAACGCGCAAGTTACACCGTGATCGGCGATGCCGTGAACCTGGCCTCGCGGCTCGAAGGCGCCAATAAGACCTACGGCACGCGCGCGCTGATCAGCGAAGCGACCGATCGGCTCGCTGCCGATTCGGTGGAGACGCGAGAGATCGATATCAGTGCTGGTCGTCGGCAAGACCGAGCCCGCAGCGCATCTTCGAGCTGCTCGGCCGCAAGGGCGAGGTCGCGCGCGAGCGTCTGGAGCTGCGCGACGCCTTCATCGCGGCGCTCGTCGCCTATCGCCGCGGCTGCGTGGGAGGAAGCTCGTGCCGGGTTCCAGAACTGCCTCGCGATCGCCCCTTGCGATGCACCGAGCAAGGTATTCCTCGACCGCCTCGCTCAGCTTCCGAAGCGCAGCGCCATCCTCCAGATTGACCGGTGTCTGGTCCTCTGACGGAGAAATAGCCGGAGGCGGGGACATGAGGATGCCCGCCCTTCTCGCGAGCGGTCGAGCAGCTGCTCGCCGGTGGATGCCGAGCGTTTTAAGCAGAACGATGAACGGCGCGAGAGGGGGATACCGACTGGCTGGGGGACTAGGATTCGAACCTAGACTGGCGGAGTCAGAGTCCGCTGTCCTACCGTTAGACGATCCCCCATTCGCGGATCAGTCGGACCCGGACGGTTGGCCGGTTATACGGCCACCCCGATAGCACAACGATCCCGGCGTTGGGTAGGGCGCGGCGCGGGCGTGATCGTCGCGCCGCTGTTGCAAGGTTTTGATTTGATGCCCGGCTGCGCTAGCATCGTGCTCAAGCGCAATTGGATGGTTCGCCGGCAGTGGAGAAGCCGCTCAGCAACAGAGAATCCGGTCGGATCGGCCCCCTCCTCCTGCTCCGCACAGATTTCCGGAGCCGGGCAGCAAACTGGTGCGCGCCGAGAGCGATTTTCGCGTCACGGACCAGTGCCGCTCGCCGCCGCTTCGCTCCGCAATTCGCGGCACTCGATCTCGGCACGAACAATTGCCGGCTGCTCATCGCGCGGCCGGCCGGCGTAGGCTTTCGCGTTGTCGACGCCTTTTCCCGCATCGTCCGGCTGGGCGAAGGGCTGTCGGCAACCGGCGCCCTATCCGAGCGGCGGCGATGGAGCGCACCCTCGACGCGCTGCGGGTTTGCGCCGCGAAGATTTCTGCGCGCAGGGTCGCCGCGGCGCGCTATGTCGCCACCGAAGCGTGCCGCCGCGCCGCCAATTGCGAGGACTTCCTTGCCCGCGTGGAGGCGGAGGTCGGGCTCGAGATCGAGATCATCTCGACTGCCGAGGAGGCGCGGCTGGTCGTCGCCGGCTGCGGGCCGCTGCTCCATCCCCGCATCCCTTACGCGATCGTCTTCGACATCGGCGGCGGCTCGACGGAAGTCGTCTGGCTGAGGCTTTCGGCGCGCACCCGCCGGGCAGCCGGCGTCCCAGATCCTCGGCTCGGTCTCCCTGCCCTTCGGCGTGGTCACCCTGACCGATCGGTTCGGCGGCGTCGGAGGTGTCGCCCGCGACCTACCGCGCGATGGTCGCCGAGGCGACGGCCGCTCTGGCGCCTTTCGAGCGCACCAATCGTATCCGTCGCCATGTCCATGCCGGTCGAGTGCAGATGCTGGGCAGCTCGGGCACGGTGACGACATTGGCCGGCATCCATCTGGCGCTGCCGCGCTACATTCGCGCACTCGTCGACGGCAGCATGCTGACCTTCGAGCAGATCGCGGCCGTTTCGGCCTATCTCGCCGGCCTCGACTTTGACGGCCGCGCGGCCAATCCCTGCATCGGCCGCGCGAGCGTGCCGATCTGGTGCTGAGCGGCTGCGCCGTCCTCGACGCGATCTGCGCGACCTGGCCCGTCGGTCGGCTTGCGTGTCGCCGACCGGGGTGTGCGCGAGGGCATTCTCCTCGACCTGATGCAGGCCTGGTAATGGCCAGGCGCGGCCCGCCTGGCGGGCGGCTTCCGGCGGTCAAGGTCCGCAGCACGCGCCGGCGCAAACCATCCTCGACGCGTTGGCTGTCGCGCCAGCTCAACGACCCCTATGTCGCCGAGGCGCACCGGCTCGGCTACCGCCTCGCGCGCCGCCTTCAAGCTGATCGAGCTCGACCAGCGCTTTCGATTGCTGCGGCCTGGCCGCCGCGTCGTCGATCTCGGCTGCGCGCCCGGCGGTTGGACGCAGGTCGCCGTCGCGCAGCGTCGCTCGGCACGGCGATCGTCGTCGGTGTCGACCTCGCCGGGACCGCGCTGCTGACCGGGGCCACCTTCTTTGCGGCGACATTCGCGACTCCGCCGACTCTGGCGGCGATCAGCACTGCGCGCCGCGGGCCTGCCGATGTCGTGTTGAGCGACATGGCGCCGGCGGCGACCGGCCGCATGGCCGCGACCGACCATCTGCGCATCGTCGCACTCGCCGAGGACGCGTTCGCCGTCGCAGCGCAAATCCTCAAACCGGGCGGCGCGTTCGTCGGCCAAAGTGTTTCAGGAGGGCGGTGCCGAGGGCGCTGCTCGCCGAGCTGAAGCGGGACTTTCGCCGAGCTGCGCCATGCAAAGCCGCCGGCAAGCCGCGCCGAATCGGCGGAGACCTACGTCGTCGCGACCGGGTATCGCGGCGGCCGATAGCCGCGGGCGCTCGGGACGCGAGCTTTCCCGCGACGACGCCGCTGGTGTATAGTGCGCCGCCATCGGAAAGGAGAGCGCCGATGGAGATCCGGCAAGCGCTCACCTTCGACGACGTGATGCTCGTCCCGGCGGCTTCCGGGATCCTGCCCGGCCGACACCGACACCGGTACCCGGCTCACCCGCGAAATCAACCTCGGCATCCCGCTGATGTCGGCGGCGATGGACACGGTGACCGAGGCGCGCCTGGCGATCGCCATGGCGCAGGCCGGCGGCATCGGCGTCATCCACCAGCAACATGCCGATCGCCGAGGCCAGGCCGACGAGGTCCGCAAGGTCAAGAAGTTCGAGGCCGGGCATCGTGGTCAACCCGGTCACCATCCATCCCGAGCAGACCCTGGCCGACGCGCTGCGGCCTGATGGCCGATCACCAGCATTTCGGGCATCCCGGTGGTCGAGCGCAGCATCGCGCCAGCCTGGTCGGCATCCTGACCAACCGCGACGTGCGCTTCGCCACCGATCCGCGCCAGCCGGTCAGCCGAGCTGATGACCAAGGACAAGCTGGTCACGGTGCGCGAGGGCGTCGTCGCGCGAGGAGGCCAAGCGGCTGCTGCATCAGCACCGCATCGAGAAGCTGCTGGTGGTCGACGACGACTACCGCTGCATCGGCCTGATCACCGTCAAGGACATCGAGAAGGCGCAGCAAGTTCCCGAACGCCTGCAAGGACGAGCAGGGCCGGCTGCGCGTCGCCGCCGCGACCGGCGTCGGGCGAGGACGGCATGCAGCGCGCGCCGAGGCGCTGTTCGCCGCCGGCGTCGACGTGCATGGTCGTCGACACCGCGCACGGCCACTCGCGCGGCGTGCTCGACGCGGTCAACGCGATCACGCCGGCTGTCAGCAACTACACCCAGGTGATCGCCGGCAACGTCGCGACCGCCGAGGGCGCGCAGGCGCTGATCGAGGCCGGCGCCGACGCCGTCAAGGTCGGCATCGGCCCGGGCTCGATCTGCACCACCCGCATGGTCGCCGGGCGTCGGCGTGCCGCAGCTCACCGCGATCGTCGACGCGTCGCCGAGGCTGCCGCGAAGCCGGCGTGCCGGTGATCGCCGACGGCGGCATCAAATATTCCGGCGACCTCGCCAAGGCGATCGCCGCCGGCGCCGACTGCGCGATGCTCGGCTCGCTGTTCGCCGGCACCGACGAGAGCGCCGGGCGAGGTCTTCCTCTACCAGGGCCGCTGCTATAAATACTACCGCGGCATGGGCTCGGTCGGCGCGATGGCGCGCGGCTCGGCCGACCGCTACTTCCAGCAGGAGGTCGACCGAGCACGCTGAAGCTGGTGCCCGAAGGCGTCGAGGGCCGCGTGCCGCACAAGGGCCGGTCGGCAACATCATCCACCAGCTGATCGGCGGCCTGCGCGCGGCGATGGGCTATACCGGCAACCGCACGATCGAGGAGATGCAGAAGAACTGCACCTTTGTGCGGATCACCCTGTCGGGGCTGCGCGAGAGTCACGTCCACGACATCGCGATGACCCGCGAGGCCCCGAACTATTCGCAGGACCGGTGATTGCCGGTCCGGCGCAGTCAGAACTTCTGACCCCGGGTGCGCGGGTCGCCGCCGCGATCGATGTGCTCGCCGCGATCGACATCGGCGAGGCGGCCGGCCGACGATGTCGCGGCCGATTATTTCCGGCGCCGGCGCGCTATATCGGCGGCCCAGGGACCGCGCGAACATCGCCGGCCATGTCTATGCCGTGCTGCGGCACCGCGCCTCGCTCGATTGGTGGATCCGGCAAACATCCGGTCGAGATCGGACCGCGAAGCCGGGTGCTGGCCGCGCTGCGTGCTGGTCCGAAGGCTGGCGGCCCGAGGCGATCATCGCGTGCTGCGACGGCGACCGCTTTCGGCCAGCGCCGCTGAGCGAAGCCGAGGAACGGCTGGTCGCGCGGCCTCGCCACCCGTACCTCGCGTCATCCGAGATGCCGCGGGCAGCGGCGAACGATCTGCCGGAATGGCTCGAGCCTTATCTCGAGCGGGTCTTCGGCAAGGGGTTGGAACGCGAGATGGCGGCGCTCAACGCCGCGGCGCCGACCGACCTGCGCGTCAATCTGCTCAAGGCCGACACGTGCGGGGCCGCGCCACGCGCTCGCCGCTGAGGTGTCTCGGCCGAGCCGACGCCGTGGTCGCCGATCGGCTTGCGGCTAGCTGCGCGGGTGCCGCTCGGCGGCCTCGCCGCCTTCAAGGAGGGTCTCGTCGAGGTGCAGGACGAAGGCTCGCAGATCGCCGCACTCCTCGCCGATGCGCGGCCGGGGATGCGGGTCGTCGATTTCTGCGCCGGGGCGGGCGGCAAGACCTTGGCGCTGGCCGCCGGCATGAGCAATCGCGGCAAGCTCGTCGCCTGCGACGTCTCGGCCCGCCGGCTCGAGCGTGCCGTGCGCCGGCTGCGCCGCGCCGGGGTCAATAATGCCGAGCGGCGGGCGCTGACCGAGCGAGCGCGACAAATGGGTCAAGCGCCACGCCGGCGGCTTCGACCGAGGTGTTTGTCGACGTGCCCTGCCTCGGCACCGGGACCTGGCGGCGGCAACCCGACGACAAATGGCGCGCCACCGCGCAAGATCTCGCCGAGCTCGTCGTCGTCGCCAGCAGCAGATCCTGAGCAGTGCCGCACGCCTCGTTCGGCCGGGTGGGAGGCTCGTCTATGCGACCTGCTCTCGCTGTTGCATGAGGAGGACGAGGCGCAGGCCGAAGGCCTTTCTCGCGGCCGAGCCGGAATTTTCGGTGGTGCCTGCCGCGCGCGCCTGGGCCGAGACGATCGGCGGCGCGCTCGCCGGGCGGCGAGCGTTATCTCAGGCTAACCCCGGCACGGCACGGCACCGACGGGTTCTTTGTCGCCATATTCGAGCGCCAACCATGTCCGACCGCGTCCTGATCCTCGATTTCGGCAGCCAGGTGACCCAGCTGATCGCCCGCCGGGTGCGCGAGAGCGGCGTCTATTGCGAGATCCACCCGTTCACGATCGCCGAAGGCAGGCTCGCGCGACTTCGCCCCGCAAGCGCGATCATTCTATCGGGCGGCCCCGCCTCGCGTGACCGCAGGCCACAGCGCCGCGCGCGCCCGACATCGTCTTCCGGCTCGGCGTGCCGGTGCTCGGCATCTGCTACGGCATGCAGACGATGTGCGCGCAGCTCGGCGGCCGGGTGAGCTTGAGCGAGCATCAGGAGTTCGGCCGAGCGTTCATCGACATCCTCGAGCGACTGCGCGCTGTTCGACGGCCTGTGGCCGAAGGGCGCGCGCGAGCAGGTGTGGATGAGCCACGGCGACCGGGTCGACGCATTGCCGCCGGGGTTCCGCGCGGTGGCCGCGAGCGAGGCCGCACCGTATGCCGTGATCGCCGACGATGAGCAGGCGTTTCTACGGCGTCCTCTTTCATCCCGAGGTCGTGCACACGCCGCAGGGCGGCGAGCTGTTGCGCAACTTCACCCACAAGGTCGCCGGCTGTCGCGGCGACTGGACGATGGCGCTGTTCCGCGCTCGAGGCGATCGACAAGATCCGCCGCCAAGTCGGCTAAGGGCGGTGTCGTCTGCGGCCTCTCGGGCGGCGTCGATTCTGCCGGTCGCGGCGGTGCTGCTCCACGAGGCGATCGGCGACCAGCTGACCTGCATCTTTGTCGACACCGGCCTGTTGCGGCGCGGGCGAGGCCGAGGAGGTCGTCGAGCTGTTCCGCGGCCACTACAACATCCCGCTCGTCCATCGCGACGCCAGCGACCTGTTTCTCGGCGAAGCTTGCCGGGGTCACCGACCCCGAGGAAAAGCGCAAGAGCAATCGGCGCCGCCTTCATCGACGTCTTCGACGAGGAGGCGCACGAAGCTCGGCGGCGTCGAGTTCCTGGCGCAGGGGACGCTCTATCCCGACGTGATCGAGTCGGTGAGCCCGCTCGGCGGGCCCTCGGTCACGATCAAGTCGCACCACAATGTCGGCGGCCTGCCCGAGCGCATGAACCTGAAGCTGGTCGAGCCGCTGCGCGAGCTGTTCAAGGACGAGGTGCGCGCGCTCGGCCGCGAGCTCGGCCTGCCCGACGGGTTCGTCGAGCGCCACCCGTTCCCCGGCCCGGGTCTGGCGATCCGCATCCCGGGCGAGGTCACGCCCGCCAAGCTCGACATCCTGCGCAAGGCCGACGCGGTCTATCTCGAGGAGATCCGCAACGCCGGCCTCTACGGCGCGATCTGGCAGGCCTTCGCCGTGCTGCTGCCGGTCAGGAGCGTCGGCGTGATGGGCGACGCCCGCTCCTACGATTTCGTCTGCGCCTTGCGCGCGGTGACCTCGACCGACGGCATGACCGCCGACTACTTCCCGTTCCCGCACGAATTCCTCGGCCGCGCCGCCACCCGCATCATCAACGAGGTCCGCGGCATCAACCGCGTCGTCTACGACGTGACCTCGAAGCCGCCGGGCACGATCGAGTGGGAGTAGGAAATTCCCTGCCAAACGGGAGGCTCAGGGAGGAAATCGCGGCAGATCGACGATGTTCTCCAATAGTCATTATATTTCATATAGTTAGAGACCGGATTGGACGCTTTCGAGGCGCCCTGGCATGGGAAATTTGACGATGGCCTGACGCCCCGATCGCTTCCCCATTCATCCGAGGTTGGCAGACCAACCTACACCTGGATCCGGGCGCCAATATGGCAGATGCCCTTCGGGTGTCGCCCGCCGCGACCTGTCGGCAGAGCAAGGCGAGGTGCAGCTTTGCGTCCGTGCGATTGAGGCGCGAACGTGCATGCGTCCCTAGGCCGCGCTACAGGTGCGCGAAACGCGATCCACTCGATCGGGTCGGCCAGGAAAGCGGCCATTCGCACCGGACTCACCCAGTCGCGAGATTGCCGCTCTGCTCGCAGAGTGACCGACAAAAGGAATGTCATTGCGAGGAGCACGGCGACGAAGCAATCTCGGCGAGGAGGGTGCGGGCGGCTTTGAGGTCGGCGGTGTCGAAGCCTTCGGTGAACCAGGCGTAGATCGGGGCGAGGAGGGCGACCGCCTCTTGCGGCCGGCCCTGCTGGCGGCGCAGGCGGGCGAGGCTCATTGCGGCGCGCAATTCCCAGGACTTTGCGTTCTGCCGGCGCGCGACGTCGATGCGCTTGCTCGATGGCCGTCTCGGCCTCGCTCACCGTCCCGGCGCCGGCGAGCAAGGCCTCGCCCCTGAGCCGATGGAGCTCCGGCTTCGAGCGGCGCTCCCCGTCTTTTCGACCGCCTTCAGCCCGGCGGCGACCGACGCAAGCGCCGCTTCGGGTTTGCCGATCGCCAATTGCGCATCGGCCTGCAACGCCAGCAGCATATGTTGGTGCGGCCCAAGACCGTAGCCTGTCCACCCCTTGTGCCAATTTGGGCCAGCCCCTTCTCGCTTTCGCCGGAGGCGCCGAGCGCCCATCCGTTCGCGCAAAGGGCAAACGCGTGATACTGCGCGATGCGGTGCTCCTCGCAGATCCTCAAAGCCCGTCCGGCATAGTCGGCGGCCGCCGACGGCTCGTGGCGAAAGATGTGAACGAGGGCGGCGAAACACAGCGTTTGGGCGAGGGTCAACGGGTGCCCGAGCGTCTCGGCGCTTCTTACCGCTGCCCTCAGCTCATCGAGGGACCGATCCGGGTAACCGAGCATCCAGGAGATCAGCGCCAGGTAGAACTGGCATTGCACGCCGGGGTGGGAACCCGGCCAATCCGGGAACTGCATGTTCGGATCGAACATCTCGAAGCCGCGCCGAAAGTGCGCAAGCGCCGGCTCGAGCTTCCCCTGGAAGAACAGCGCCGCGCCGAGCGCCATGTGCGCCCCGACGAGACGGGCCGCATCGTCGAGCCGTTCGGCGACACGCAACGCCTCCTCGGCAAAATGCTGCGCCTTCTCCATCTCGAGTAGGTTCAGATGGTGGAGCATGCAGGCCGCGGAGCGCCGTGAACTCCCGGGAGTGATCCCCGAGCTGCCGACAGAGCTCCCACGCCCGCGCATAGGTTCGGCCGATGTCGGGGTGGCTGTGAGCTCTTGGTCGCGAACAGGGCGGGACCAAGCGCCATTTGCAAATCCAGCTCGCGCTCGGCCCGCTCGCGCGTATCCGATAGCGCTTCGACCAGCGCCAGGCCTCGGCGAAATTGGTCGATCGCTTCGAGGTTCGCCGACTTGCTCGCCGCGGCCGCGCCGGCTTTGAGCCAGTACGCGATCGCCTGCGCCGGACAGTTCGCTTCGGTGTAGTGATGGGCCACCAATTCCGGTTGCGTGCTCGCCACCTCGGGAAAGCGATCCTCCAGCAGCTTTGCCACCTGCTGGTGATATTGCTGGCGGGTGCGCTTCAGCAGCGATTGGTAAGCCGCATCCTGGATCAGCGCATGCTTGAACAGGTAGCGCGAGCGCGGCGGGCGGCCGCGCTGGTAGAGCAGCTCGTCGACCACCAGCTGACCGAGACCGCTCTGCAGCATCTCTTCCTCGATCCCGGCCAAGGCACTGATCATGTCATAGGCAAACTCGCGTCCCAGAACCGAGCCCAACTGTGCCACTTCACGCAGCCGCGGCGCCCGGTCGAGCCGCGCCATCAGCGAGATCCTGCAATGTCTCCGGGATGTGCAATTGCGCCAGCGCGCCCGTGAGCACGTAGGCGTCGCCGCGGGCCTCGAGCACCCCCGAACCGAGGATGGCCTTGGTCAGCTCCTCGACGTAGAGCGGCACGCCGTCGGCCTTGGCGACGATATGATCGACCACCTCGCCGGGCAGCGGCCGGCCGCCGGCCAGATGACCGACCATCGTCTCGACCTCCGGCCGCTCCAGGCGGTTGAGCGTGATCGGCGTCATGTGCGAGCGTTGCGGCCAGGGCGGCGTCAATTCCGGCCGATAGGTCGCGACGACCAGCAGCGCCGCCGTCGGCGCCTGCTCGATCAGCATGCCCAGCGTTTCCAATGTCGTCGGATCGGCCCAGTGCAAATCCTCCCATGCCATCAGCACCGGGGTGCGCTTCGGCCGTTTCGATCAGCCAGGCAACGATCGCATCGAGGGTCGCATCGCGCTGCTGCTGCGCCGTCATCGACAAGGCGCGGATAGCGGTCCTCGGGCACCGGCACGGACATCAAATCGGCGAACAACCTGCACACTCTCGGAGAGGGCAAGGTCTTGAAGCCGGCGAGCCCGGCTTCGAGCTTCGCCAGGTGCTGCGTGCGCGGTATCCTCCGGCTGCCAGCCGAACACGCGCTTCAAATGTTCGATGATCGGATGAAAGGCGCTCGCCGTGTGAAACGGAGAGCAGCGGATCGCCACCCAAATGTGGTCCTTGCCGGCCGCCTCTCTCAAGCCCTCCACCAGGCGGGACTTGCCGACCCCGGCTTCGCCCTGGATCAGCACGACCTGGCCGCGGCCGTGGCTGCTGCCGTCCCAGGCCCGCAACAGCAGCCCCATCTCCTCCTGGCGCCCGACGAGGGGTGCCGAGCTCCCGGTCCGGGTTGCGGCAAACCGGCTCTCGACATCCCGCGCCGACAAGACGCGCCAGGCCGGCACCGGCTCGGCGAACCCCTTCAGCTCATAGGCCCCCAGATCCTCGAGGTCGAAGTGATCGCCGAGCATCGCGCGCGTGGCCGCGCTGACGACGATCTGGTTCGGCTGCGCCAATGCCTGCAGACGCGCCGCCAGGTTCGGCGTCTCGCCGACGACCGCGGTCTCCGATGCCGTTCCCTCGCCGATCTGGTCGCCGACGATCACCGGTCCGGTGGCGATGCCGATCCGCACCGCGAGCTCGACCCCGGGCGGCCTGGCGGATCGCGGCATTCAGCTCCGCCATCGCATCGACGATGTCGAGACCCGCCCGCACCGAACGCTCGGCCTCGTCCTCATGGGCGCGCGGGTAGCCGAAATAGACGAGGATGCCGTCGCCCATGTACTTCGCGACAAAGCCGTCGTAGCGCCGGATCGCCGCACTGCACCGGCTCTGAAACGACGCGATCACATCGCGCAAATCTTCGGGGTCCATCCCGGTGGAGAGTGCGGTCGATCCCACCAGGTCGCAAAACATCACGGTCAGCTGGCGGCGCTCGGCCTGGGCCGGCGCCGGTGCGGGAGGCGGCACCGATGCCGGTGTCGCTGTCGGGGCTGGGGCCGGCGCGCGCGGCGCCGAGTGCCGCGATGGCGGAAAGGAGCTTGCGACGATGGCCGACCGAGGTCACGCCGATGGCGATCAGGTCGTCGGCCGTCAGGTCCGGCAGGACGTCGCCGTCGACATCGTTGTCGTGGAATGCGGGCGCGTATTGTTCGAGCCCCAGCCCGCGTAGCCACGCCGCTATGTCCATGCGGTGATCCTCGGCTCCGAGGAACGGCAATCCCTCTCATGGACGAGGATAACTTCCTCTGCCGCTCGAGCTGCCAGCGGCAGCGCTCAAATAGGCGCAGTGTTGGGTGTCATGGCTTCAGGCCGTCGATGACCGCTTTTCACTGCATGGGCATCATAGGCCGGGCAATTTGTGAAAGCCCCTTGCCACCCTGCCGACCCCGGCGCAGGTATCAAGCGTCAGATTTTATCCACTAGTGGTCGGAACCAAACCGATGACCTCGCCATCGAGCCTCACATCGAGATTGCTTCGTCGCTCCGCTCCTCGCAATGACGGCCATTTGGGGTGTCATTGCGAGCGAAGCGAAGCAATCTCGGTGATCGCAGGCCCGGTACCAACTGTCAGGTTTGTACCACTAGCTCTGTGTTGCAGGTTTGAGCCCGCGCTTTTATCAAAGCCTCGATGCCAAGGGAGGAGAAACGAGCATGAAGAAGCGGGTCTTGGCCGTGCAGCGAGTCTCCTTCCTCAGAGCTTGTGAATGGATCCCCGACAATCCCGGAGCAAGGATCGACTGGCTTCGAGGGCGCGGTCCATCAGCCGGCACTGTAGCCGGTCAGCGATCCAGCAAGCCGATCGCCGAAGCCGTCGAGGAGTTCGGAAGTGAGAGGCCCGGTGTGGTCCCGGCTCATTCGCCGGAACGCGACCAAAGCACCTGTCAATCCGAGTCTTTCACAGCCTCTCCGCTGATAGACGCGCCCTCCGGAGCTAGGCGACCGGCGTTTCGCTCGCTCACTCGTCGCGCCTCTCCCGTTGGCTTGGTAGAGGACGCCGCGTGGGCTCCTAAGGCTTCTGCCGCGATGCGTGCCTTCCCGGATAGGGCCCGCGGGTCAGCGGCGCGACGTCAGCGCCTTTGTTACTTTCAGCGAGATCGGGTGGGGCGCGAACCGGCCACCGAGCGCGACGATCCGGTTGAGGAGACCGGTGATCACGACGCGGCGCCCGCCCTTGAGGCCGTGATAGCCGAGGCGCGCGACTTCGGCGGCACTCATCACGTGGCGCATGGCGCTGTTGAAAATACGGGAGTTCGTTGCTTCCGGAAATTTGGGCGAAATTGGTGGCGGTCGGACCGGGACATAGTGTCGTCACCGTGACGCCGGTGCCGCGCAATTCCTCGGCGAGCGCCTCGCCGAGGCTCAGCACATAGGCCTTGGTCGCGAAATAGACCGCCATTCCCGGGCCCGGCTGAAACCCGGCGGTCGAGCCCACCAGCATGACCTGGCCGCGGCCGCGGCGCAACCATGCCCGGCAATAACAGGCGGGTCAGCTCGGTCAATGCCACGATGTTGACCTGGAGCATCTCGCTGATCCGCACCGGGTCCGTCTGGTCGAACCGGCCGATGGCGCCGAGCCCGGCATTGTTGACCAGCACCTCGACCGTCAATCCGCGGGTTTCGATCGCGTCCGCCAGTTCGGCGGCGGCGCCGGGCTTGGCTGAGATCGGCGGCGATGACGACGCTGGCGGCGCCGTATGCCTCGAGCTCGGCGGCGAGCGTCTCCATCGGTGCCAGCCGTGCGCGCCGTGAGCACCAGATCGTGGCCGTCGCGCGCCAATTCGCGGGCGAGATCGGCGCCGATGCCGCCTCGATGCGCCGGTCACGAGCGCGAGCGGGCGGGTGGAGCTGGTCATGTCATCGGGCCTCCCGGCTAACGATCCGAAGATCCGGCGTCTGCACGACGAATACGAGAGGTAACGGACGGTTAGCGCGGGGCTGTCGCCAGCCGGTTGGCGACGATCTCGCCGCCCTTCAGCACCAGGGCGATGCGCGCGGGGTCCTGCAGCAAGCTCACGTCGCTGAGCGGATCGCCGGCGACGACGACGAGATCGGCGAGCTTGCCCTTTCGACGGTGCCGAGATCGCGCTCGAGGCCGAGGCACTCGGCGGCCCAGCCGGTCGCCGCCCGCAATGCCTGCAGCGGCGTCAACCCGGCTTTGACGAGGCACTCGATCTCCATCGCATTGCTCGGATGACCGTGTCCGCCGGCATCGGTTCCGGCGGCGATCTTGACGCCGGCGGCGAGCGCCCGCCGCAGGCTCTCGGCGTGATGCTCCTGCAGGTGTTGCGCCCGCTCGCGGACATGCGGCAGCGGCGATTTGCGGTGGTATTCGTAGACCGCGAAGGTCGGCACGAAGAAGATGCCGCGCTCGGCCATCATGTCGAGCAACTCGGGCTCCTCGTCGAGATAGCAGCCGTGCTCGATCGAATCGACGCCGGCCTCGATCGCGATCTGCAATCCGCGGCCGCCCAGCGCGTGGCACATGACCCGGCGATCGAGCGCGTGCGCCTCCTCGGTCAGCGCCTGCATCTCGTCGAGATTGAAGGCGCCGTCGCGCGGCCCGTGACCGGGCCGCGAGCTGGCGCCGCCGGTCGTCGCGCATTTGATCACATCGGCACCGGCGCGCACGATCCGCCGGACGACCGGGCGCACATCGGCGAGGCTGTTGACGACACCGTCCGGGAGCAGCGGGTCGTTGGGCACGCAGCAGGAAAACCCGGACGGGCTGACCCGGTCGCCGATCCCGCCGATCGGCGAGACGATGCACAGCGAGACGACGAGCCGCGGGCCCTGCGATCAAGCCCTCGTCGATCGCCCGCTTGAAGCCGGCGTCGAGCCCGGCGGCGTCGCGCACCGCGGTGTATCCGGCCGCCAGCGTGTCGTGCAGCACCTTGGCGGTGCGCAAGGTTCGCGTGCTCTGCGGCTCGTCGATCCCCAGCGCCGCGCCAGATCGTAGCCGTGCATCGCCAGGTGATCGTGGCAGTCGATCAGCCCCGGCAGGATCGTCATGCCGGAGACGTCGATGATCTCGGCCTCGCTCGGCCAGTCGCCGCCGGCTCCGGGTCGTGACCGCCTCGATCCTCTGATCGCGGATCACGACCGTGGCGCCTCGCACCGGCGCCGGCGCCGGTCCCGTCGATCAGTCTTCCGCCCTTCAGCACCTTCATTTCAGTGCCTCTCTCTTAGCGCTGTCATCATCCGCGTGCCTGACGCTGTCGAGGAACTGCAGCCAGTGGCCGGGCAGACCGTTGGCTCGCGCCCCTTCGCGCAGCAAGGTCAGATAGCGCAGCGACGGGTTGCCGTCGGTCTCCTTCCTCGGGCGATATAGGCGACGGCCGAGACTGGGCGCCCTTCGTTGTCCTCCGCCACAAACCATTGCTGGCGGTAGCCGCGCCCGGGAACGCCCTCGGTCGAATCGAGGCGGAGGAGATCGCGGCGAGTGACTTTGTAGAGCACGCCCCAGACCTCGGCCTCGGCATCCGGGCACAGATTGGCCGGTGCCGGCGCGGCCTCTGCGGCCGGCCTTCGAGGTTGAAGCGCAGGCGGTAGCCGCGGATGCGCCCGATGCGCTGCTCGACCGGCCGCATGCGGCGCCGCTCGCGAAAGGCACGGTCGTGCATGTTGGCGCCGTAGGCGAAATACCAGACGTGCTGCGCCGGGCCACCCGGCGAGCGGCAAGCCGTGCAGCCGGTAATAGAACCACGACAGGGTCCAGGATCGGGCGACGAGCCGGCGGGCCCTTCCGCGCAGGATAATCATGCCTCGTGCTCGGCCCGGATATGGCTTGCCGCTGCCAGTGTCAACCGGCGCTATTCAGCCTCGCTCGCCGGGATTACTTTCGCGCCGCACCAGTCGAAGGAGAAAATCGTGGCGGGCGAAGACACGGTCGAGACGGTTGCGATCATCGGCGCCGGGATCGGCGGGATCTACCTGGCCGCCGAGCTGGGCGTCGCCGGGTTCAAGCTGCGGCTGCACGACATCGACGATGCCAGGCTTGCCGATATCCGCGCCTTCGGCGGCATCGATGTCGAGGGCGAGCGGGCGGCTTCGCCGCCGTCGAGCGTGCGACGAGCGATCTGCGAGCGGCGGTCGACGGCGCCGATGTCATCATCATTGTGACCGGCGGCAACGCCCAGGCGACGGTGGCCCGATCGCTGGCGCCGCTGCTGCGCGACGGCCAGATCATCCTGCTGGTCCAGGGCAACACCGGGGATCGCTGATCGTCCGCCGGGCGCTCGACGCGGCGGGCTGCCGCGCCGATGTCGATCGTCGCCGAGATGGACAATTATCCCTATTCGTGTCGGCGGCTCGCGCCGACGCGCATCCGGCCGATCGTCGCCAAGCGCTGGCTGCAGATCGCCGCATTCCCGGGCAATCGCATTGCAGCGGTGCATCCGCGACTGTCGCCATTGTTTCCGCAGGCGGTCGCGGCACCCAATGCGCTCTACACCGGGTTCACCAATGCCAATGCGATGCTGCACGTGGCGAATTGCGTCGCCAACGCCGCGCGGATCGAGAGCGGCGACGGCTACAGATTCTACGCCGAAGGGGTGCACCCCGGCGGTCGCCCGCCTCTACCAGGCGATCAATGGCGAGCGCGTCGCCGTCGCCGCCGCATTGGGCGCCTCGGTCCCGAGCTTGGAGGACTGGTTCGATCGCGTCTACGGCGTGCGCGAGGCGAGCCTCGTCGAGACCTGCCGGCGGCTCACCTACAACAGCGACGGCCCCTACCAGGCGACCGGCACGCCGAATTCGCTCGACCACAAATTCATCACCGAGGACGTCCCGACCGGCCTGATGCCGATGAGCGCGCTGGGCGCTGCGGCCGGGGTGCCGACGCCGGCGATCGACGCGCTCGTCGCGATCGTCCGCAGCATGACCGGAAAGGATTTCACCGCGGAAGGGCGGACGATCGAGCGCCTGGGTCTGAGCGGGATGGGTGCGGCCGAGATCGTCCGCGTGATGAACGAAGGCTTCGCATAGGTACAGCAGCGGGCCTATGCTGAATTTTCCGAGGAGGGACGCTAATGCGCATACACAATCTCTATACCGATGCCGGCGGCCAATCGCATTTCCGCGACATCGAAGTCGGAATGGGTCGAGGAGCGGCGCGGCAGCAAATTGTCGAAGCGCCTGCCGGCGACCGGCATCATCTTTCGCGAGACCCAGGCCGAGCACGACATCGACTGGCACCCGGCACCGCGCCGGCAATACATCATCAATCTCGACGCCGGCGTCAAAATCACCGCCAGCGACGGCGAGAGCCGGGTGATCGGCACCGGCGAAGTGATCCTGGTCGAGGACACGACCAGGATCACTTCCCCGGCCTTCACCGATAAGCTGGCCTGACGCCGGCGTCGTTCATCTGGCACTGCCGACGCGGAATTAGCAATGTGTCGTGCTCAGCCTGGGTGACGTCGCCGGCAGCCGCGCTCGACCCGTGTCGCGAAATTGGCCGCCGGCACATCAGCCATGGGACTGACCAATGCGCGCGATCACTCGCCGGAATTGAGCCCGCTGCTGTGCTGCGAAAACAGCACTAAACTCAGCCTCCGCTCCAGTTACTCCAACGTCAGCGCTACCGGTAATCCGTTCGAACTTGCCCCGGACAGCGCACTCTGTTCTGCGTAACGCGCTTTCATCGGCGACTCCATAGCGTCTTCGGCGTTGATAACTCAGCCCGGCGTCACTCGCCTGGCTATAACCGGCGGCGAGTTCAAAGGCAGATACTTCGCACGCCGCTGGAACGATCGAGACCGATCCTCAATGGAACCTCGGCGATGCGCTCGGCAATCGCGTAAACGGGCGACGCCACCTTCGGCGTCGCTCGCCTTCCGCCGCGTTAACGGCACAATTCGCGTCTATCTGATTGGCGTGGTAACCCGGTATCAGGCGCATTGAAGTGCGACGTACTGCGTAGCTGGCGACAATCACCTGATGCTGCTATTCGTTAACCGGAGATGATCTTACGGCCAGCTTTGGCGTCAGCCGGATGTCGACCTCCAGTCAGCCTGGGATGATTGTCCGTTTCGGCGACGTGACGCGGCGGCCGGTGGCGATCAACGATCCTGTGGACCAACCAGATGATCTGGCCGTCGCAACTGGCGACGTTTTTCGCCTTATGATCTGATGCTCGGCAAGATGCAGATCAACAGTTCTCAGCTCATTTTGACGACGAAACCCCTGTCGCCATCGATGCCGCCGAGCGGATTTAGTAATCGTCTGCGACCGCCCGATATCCCGGATCCTGGCACGCCGAACCATGGGCCTCAGCTCCATGCGGCACAGTAATCCCGGCGACGGGCTGAGCTTCTTTCGGTGGCTGAGCGGCGGCAAGTAATCAGACCGCTGCATTATCCTGCGAGACCCCTCGTCATAAATTCTCACCGCTTATGGCGTGCTTTCACTAGCCCATGGCGGCTGCATCGTCACGACTCAGCAGCTCAAGTCAGTTTTGAGTTTCGCTCAGAAACCATTGTCTATCTTGTCGCTCATACTGTTATAATAACTTGGCCTGTGGTTTATGGCCGGAGAGAGCCGTCACTGGAGTCGCCGGGCACAGGCGGCAACCCATCTGTATCTGACCTTTATCGCTGCCCGGCATTTATCGATGATGTTCGCGGGAGAACGGTGAAACCGGCCAATGGGCGCCACCGTCGTGGCTTGGCGCTGTCACTGCGGCTGGCCGGCGCGGGCTGACTCATCGCCAGCGGGGCTACCCTGGCGATGCGGCAATCGGCGCGGCGACCGCTAACGATTACACTGTTGCCAACCTGTACGTGTGACGCGGTAATCAGCTACAGATTCAAGCGGCGATCGAGGGTGATCGCCGGGCGTAAGCATAAGATAAGAACTCGCGGTAAATCTCGGCAGATCGGCTGCATTCCCGGACGATGTTAGCGGATGCGCCGATTATCGTCAGTCGCCAGCATCAATGCGCGACGACCGGCGGCCTGCGGCCCGTCGCGCCAACCGATCTGTCGACGAATGCATGACACCTCGTGTTGAAGCCGCCCGATCAGCTGTTTGCAACTATCTGAACGAAGCTCGACAAGCGCGTGTGCGACCTTCGCTTGATCTGCGAATATCACCGCAAATCGGCGCTGCCTGTTCGCTGAGCGGCACCTTCGCGAACTGATGAACCGCGTCAGTTTCCGCCGGAACCGACGCCATTTGATCCGATGGAAAATCGGGAATAACTATCAAACCGGGCTGCCACTGCGGGCGACCGACAACTGGGCCTTCTCGGCAAATGTCGAGAACTGGCTCTGGGGCCTGCAGGGCCACTGGTGAGGGCAGATAAATCGCCAGCCGGACAACATCCACGCCGCTAACTCCGATTACCTCTCGACATTCGTCTGCAGACGCCAGATCGTTAGAGGCTTGATGATGGCATGACCTCAAATAACCGTCTCTGCCAACGGACGTGACCTGGTATACTGCGAGGCACCGATGGCATTTGCCGCCGCTCAGGCACGCGGCATGGCTCGCCGATCTCGTGACCGTGTGCCACTCCTGATGGTGGGTGATCGAGGCTGCAGATGACTGATCGGAGACCAGCTGGTCGATGCCGACTCCGCGTGTTTCGTTGGGAGGGACAGATAACTCCGGAGTCAACATCGTGGCAGACCGAGAAGCTATTATGTCAGTGCCGGGCATGGTTACGCTGACTGCTGGTGGACTCGACGCCGGGTTCAGGAGACCAGAGACCTGTATTAACTGAGCCTCGGCGGAGCTCGCCAGTGACGCCTGTCGCGGTGATTATGTCAGTCCCACCTCATATTTAACGGCCGGGGGCAACAGATCTACCAACAGCATCTACTGTGACACTGAAATGTTTGCCAGCAACGGCCTCCAGAAATCTCTCAACTACATCGTCACACTCGATGTCTACGATCTTCGCCGCTGTTGGGCCAGCTTCGTCACGCCGTAACGAAGGCGACGATGTGCGATCGCCATGATTCTCGTCTATCAGCAGGCAGATTGATACGCAGTCACTTTCGACCATGGATATCTTTTCCCGCGGAACTCACGATAGCAAAGACTGCGGATCCTGACTGTGCCGCGGTGACGCCCGGCCTTCGCCGGGAAACACGTCGAGAGTTGTCAGTTCGTCACAGGCTCTGAAGACTCGCCATACCTAATGCAATATGATCCCCTTTGTATCGGGCGATACGAACTCAAAACCTACGGCACAAACCGACGTCACCGGGCCACCACCGGATTTAGCACAAGCACCGTAATGTTTGCACCCCAGATGGCCGTCGTGCGGGGCGACGAAGCCGATCTCGATGTGGCTCGATGGCGGAGACGCTCGGTTATTCCGACTGAAATCTGACGCTTGATACCTGCGCCGGGGGTCGCTGAGGTGGCAGAACTCTGCCCGGCTGACTCGCCCATTAGCGAAGTCGGCGAAGCACCATGACGCACTTCGCCTATTGGCGCTGCTGGCGGCGGAAAAATTGCTCGTCCATGAGGAAGATTGCTCCTCGGGATCACCGCATGTTCCTCTAACGACGATATTAGGGCTGGAACTCAGCTGGCAGCATTCCAATGCCGATCGATGGATGCTCGGACCCTGACATTACCTCGGTCATCCTCGCCGATCGTAGCCGCGCCGATCAGCCCCGACGGCATTGCCGGCATCGCTGCTGCCTCCGCCGGCCCAGGCGAAAATCTTCGCCTGGCGTCCCTCACGGGATGGACCCCAGCGTGTGACCCCAGCGCAGCGATTATCGCCAGGCATCGTTATTTCGGCTACCCGCGCGCCCAGAGGACCGAGGCCAGCGCCGGCAGTCGATCATGCGATGGCGAACTGAGGCGTCCCCGGCTGCTGAAAGTCCGGCTTCGCGGCCTTGTCGTATCTTAGCCGTATCGTCGGCGACGGGGAACGACATACCCTCGCGTTGCAATCTGCATTGGCAACAACAGATCTAGATCGTCGCACGCGCGCATCGGCGATCGCGATCTTTGAGACATCTGGGCGAATCGCCAGTAATCTTTGGCATATCGGCAAACCGACAAGCCGGGAAGCTGGCACCTCTCACTTTCACCTCAAGATCGCCGGGAGATGAGGTATTGCAGGCCTGGGGCGGCATCCAGGCCAGATCGTGCTGATCCAGGAAGCCGGTCAGCCACTACTGAATTGCGGAGGGCGACCGTCTGGGTGGCCGCTGCTCGCCACTTTCGCGGCGAGCGCCTTTCATCAAATCAAAGCTCAGCCCGCTCGCCGATGTCAGGTATTCGCCGGTGCCGTTGCCCAGGGGTGACGGCGCAGCAACACGTGCGTACGATGACCGAAGGCGCGGGATTACTGGGCCGATCGTCGTCGGCACCGATCGACAGCCGACGGCGGCTTCGTTACCGCTATCGGCGGAATTGACGCCCTGGCCACGGCATACACGCGCGACGCCGATCCCGCCTGGAGCAGCGGCTCGGAACGTGGTCGGTCGTCGACCGGGCGGCCAGCCGCGCGAGTCGATATCGTCGCCAGATACGGCGACCGCTCTACGTCAGGGAAGCAAGGCCATCGAGTGATCGAGGTCGCGCGGCACCAACCGATAAGCTGGCACGTTATCGGCGACCTTGCGGGTTATTAACGGCATCATGCGCAGTTAAGCCTCGACGCGGGCGCATCCCTACGACATGATCATGGCCATCAGCGTAGGGCGGTATTTGCGACCGCCGCCGCTCGCGCCAGGCATGCGCTGATCCAGGCGCGACCACCTGTCGCTGTTTGCCACCGCCGTAATGCTACCTGGCGAATGGCTGCTGGACGGGTGTGGCGGCCTGGCTTGACGGCCCATCCCCCTTGGCACTGTGATGCCGTGATAGCTCAAAAGCCAGTACTCTCACGAAGAACCTCCTTGTGCCGGGCCTGGCACAGACTCAGCTTGTCAGATTAATGACGCAGGAGTGCCAGGCGGCTGAGATCTGGCGCTCGGCTGACAAGCGTGACCTGGCCGAGACCTATGCGCCGGGCCTGGTCTGTCAGCTCGAGAATTGGGAGTGCTGCAGCCTGCAGTGCCTGCTCGAATGAGAATCGCAGTAGTTGCCGAGGAAGCGACCAATGAACAGCTGTTACCTGCTCGTCGAGACACAACAAATCGAAACGCTCGCCGGCTTCGAAGTGGCGACGCTGCACTCATCGAGCAGCCGGGGTTGTGGCCGGGTTTGGCGATGATACCACAGCTGCCATCGATCCTCGATGGCGAGCGCAGCGTTTGCCGGACGCTGGGCGCCGATCACCCAAGCAGCATGTTTCGCGCTATCGTTCATCTTTGCCATGAGCAATCGGCGGTTATCAGCTGCCGGACGGATGGCGTGAAGGGCTGTCGCGCGTGACTGCGTTGCCCTGAGCGGCGATCATTACTCCGGCGACTACGGAAGAAGACAGGCGACTCCCGTCGTGGTCTTCGGCCTTTAGGCGCCGATGCGCCAACGTCGGCAAACGAAGCGTACACCATTTCTCGCGGCGGCGAAAACCATCTCAAGGCGACATTCGCCGGCACTGGCGGCAGGCGAGACCTCATCAGAGGCATCGGCACGCGCCATGCCGAAATCGAAGTGCGCCGCGCCGCCTACCACTCTCCGGGTGCCGATACGCCTGTTGAAAAATCATTCCTCGTGCTCACAATGACGATGACTCTCTAGCAATCTGCGATGTGCGAATGGCTGTACGATCGAGGATCGCATTTCTTACCCGCGTCTGGTGCGTTATCAATCTGCGGACAGCTGCACAGCTCTGTTTCGGACACAAGCACACCTCTGCTCGTAGTGCGCGGCAAGCAACAAGCCCTGGTGGGTTGATCTGGCCTCGGGATGAGGAGAGTCAGGCTGCCGGGGCGCCTCATCAGTCTCTCTGGCTATATGAGAATAAACGGTGACAGAGACATCGTCGATCTGCCGACCAAGCCTTCCATTTCTTTGGGAATTTCCTACCCGATCGAAATTCCCGGCTGATAATTTGGCACGGTTATACCGCGGACTCTTGATGTGCCGGAGTGGCATTGCCGAATGATGAGGCAGGAAGTGATCGAAATCGTAGATCGGTCAAGATCACCGCGCGCAAGCGCGGGCAAAATCGCGGGCAGGCGTCTTATCCGCACCGACGGCAGCAGTACAAAATGCCGGATCGCGCCGTCAGCTGGATGGATCTCTCGAGATGGGCCACTCGGCTGCAGCTTGGCAGGCATGTGACCCGAGGAAGCGCTCGCTGCGCGCCTCGTCAGCTTCGCGCAACGTGCGGTTGGGTCTGCGCTCAGGCTGCGTATTGATGGTGCGATGTCGGGCCGAGCCCCGCCAGCTCGACTCGATCCGCGTCGGGCGATCCCCTGCGCCAGCGATGCGCCTCCTCATCGAAAACGTCGATAACGTTACTGCGCGATCCCATTTGTCAGAGAAGCCATTAAGCTGGCGTCGCGTTCAGGCGGATGTTGTGGCCGCGAAGCGCCTATCGCCTCGCCGCGCAGCAGACTGTCGACTGGAATGCAGACCGGTCGCCGTGACAAACACGCAACGTACGAACAACACCGCTGCCCACTTTTGCGATCGGACAACGCCATCGTCTGCGACGATAAGCCTGGGTGGATTCTGTGCTCTGCCTTTACGTATTCAGGCGCGCAAGCGCATCGCGATCGCTGTCGCGGCCACCGCACGGACGGTAATAGCGGTCGCCATGGCTCATCTGTTCGCGCCCGCCCGCTGGTCAGTGTCGTGGCATTGATGAGCGACCGACCGCCATGAACATCGGCGTAGCGATGCCGAGCGCCGCGCCGAACCAACCTCGGATATGCATTACGATCGCGTTAATATGATGTCGCTCGGCGATCGTGGGACGGATCTGGCCCAGATACCTCTCGTCGGCTGGATCACCTGGCTCGCCCTCGGATCAAGCGCAGTCAGGTATGGCACTGAACAAACATGCCGTGCCGGGGTAGCCTGGACGTAACATCATATCATTGTCGGCTAGTAATACGTAA
>ERZ1370068.6169-contig-517_pt1 | contig 50228 bp, 64 predicted proteins | sample MGYA00561227_ERZ1370068 | MGnify/ENA primary metagenome ERZ1370068 (study PRJEB38410, sample SAMEA6850437) | metagenome | study: Metagenomic assessment of the ecological functions of the soil: analysis of the soil microbiota associated with the... | reverse complement strand
CAAGTTACGTATTACAAACCGGCGAGGCTGGCGGCGGCGCAAGGCAGCCGGCAGCCTGCTGGATCTGCGCAGCAAGTACGATCTCTACGCCAATCTGCGGCCGATCGTCGCCAATCCGGCGCTGTCGGACTCGGCGCCGCTGAAGGCGCATGTGCTGAAAGGCGTCGACTTCGTCATCATCCGCGAACTCACCAGCGGCATCTATTTCGGCGAGCCGCGCGGCATCGAAACGCTGCCCGACGGGCAGCGCCGCGGCTTCAACACCGAGCAATACACCACCAACCAGATCCGCCGCGTTGCGCGCGCTCCGCGTTCGAGCTGGCGCGCACGCGGCAGGAACAAGGTCTGCTCGGTCGACAAGGCCAACGTGCTGGAGACCAGCGTGGTGTGGCGCGAGGAAGTCATCAGCGCTGCATCAGGGAAGAATTTTCCGACGTCGAGCTCACCCATCTCTACGTCGACAACGCCGCGATGCAGATCGTGCGCGAGCCGGCGCAGTTCGACGTGATGGTCACCGGCAATATCTTCGGCGACATCCTGTCCGATTGTGCGGCGATGGCGTCGGGCTCGCTCGGCATGCTGCCGTCGGCGTCGCTCGGCCCGGTGGACAAATTCGGCCGCCGCAAGGCGCTGTACGAACCGGTGCACGGCAGCGCGCCTGATATCGCGGGCAAGGGCATCGCCAATCCGCTCGGCTCGATCCTGAGCGTCGCGATGATGCTGCGCATGACGCTGAACCGGCCCGAGGATGCGGATCTTGCTCGAGAAGGCGGTAGACGGCGCGCCTTGGCAGCTGGGCGCGCGAACCGCCGACATCGCCGAGCCCGGCGCGAAGAAGCTGTCGACGGTGGAAATGGGCGATGCGGTGCTTGAACGCCCTGGAAAAGGTCGCCGGCAAGCAGAGGGAGCACGCGTGATGGCATATGTCACCAGGCGTTCAGCGCTGACGATCATCGCGGGCGGCGCCGCAGCGCTCGCCGCGGGAAGCGCGCGGGCCGAAGCCAAGGCCGGCCGCGTCATCTATCCGGTCGCGGTACCCGTCTATCAGACGCAATTCGTCGCCGACCGGATCGGGTATTTCAAGGAAGCAGGCCTCGACTGCAAGCTGATTCAGGGCGGCAGCGGCGTGCAAGACGCGCGAGATCATCGCCTCATCGCAAGGCGACATCGGCATCGGCGACATCACCGCATCCGATGCAGCTCAGCAATCACGGCCGGCCGCACGGGCGCGTGCTGATGCCGGTCGATACCGCGCTCCAGTTCGGTGATGCTTCATCATCCGCAAGGACCTCTACGACCAGGGCATCACCACGCTCGAAGCGCTGACGGCCTGGAAGCGGCCGGACGGCCGCAAGCCGATCGTCTCGGTTGTCCTCGTTGGGCGGCACCAATCACGTCTGGGCGTCCTACTACATGGAGACGATGGGGCTCGACGACAAGGTGACGTGGATCGGGACCGGCAATGTCGACACCATGCTGGGCTCGCTGAAGACCAAGCAGGTCGACGTGCTCGTCGAGTTCGCTGTCGCTGCTGAACGACCCAAAGAGCAGGGCTGGGGCGCGCTGTCTGTTCGACGGAACGGACGAGACGATCTGGAACAAATATATCGGCGGCAAGGTGCCGGTGACGTCACATTTCTACGCTGCAGTCGACGATCGACAAGGACCCGGCCAAGATGCAGGCCTTCGTCACCGCGATCTGGCGGGCGACGCAATGGATCAAGACGCATACGCCCGACGAAATCTACGACGCGATCGAGCCGCTATGTCGGCAGCACCTCGCGCGCTGCCAACTTCATCGAAATCACGCGCGCTGCAGAAGGTCGCCGACTATGACGCCACGATCGACGCGGCAGGCTGCGCGCGCGGCGAGAAGGTCTGGTTCCGGGAAATGACCGGCATCAAGCCGCTCGACGCTCGCCGATGTCGTCAGCCCGACCTTCGTCGAGGCGGCGCGAAAGGCGTATCCGGCTTGAACGTGCTCGACGATCGTCCGTGACGCCGCTGCATCGGACAAGCCGGTGTCCGAGCGCATCGACGTCAGGGGACTTGAGCAAATCGTTCCAGCTCGGCGGGCACGCGCCATCGAAGCGGTGCGCGATGCTTCGTTCAGCGTCCGGCGCGGCGAATTCGTCGCGCTGCTGGGTCCATCCGGCTCCGGCAAGAGCACGATCCTCAACATGATCGCAACGCTGGTGAAGCCGAGCGGCGGCGAGATCCTGATCGACGGCAAGCCGGTGATTGCCGGCAAGGCGACGCCCGATGTCGGTTATGTGTTCCAGCGCGACACGCTGTTTCCCTGGCGCACCGTCGCCGACAATATCGGCTATGGGCTGGAACTTGCCGGCGTTGCCGACGGCCGAGCGCGGGGAGCGTGTCGCGGCCTGCGTTGCGCCAGGCCGGCTTGCGAGGGCTTTGAACAGGCCTATCCGTCGGCGCTGTCGGGCGGCATGCGCCAGCGCGCGGCGCTGATGCGCACGCTGGTGGTCGAGCCGCAGATCTTGCTGATGGACGAGCCGTTCGGCGCGCTCGACACCCACACCAAGATCGATATGCACGAGGTCCTGCTGCGGATCTGGGACCGCGAGCAGCAGACCGTTCTGTTCGTGACCCACGACCTCGGCGAAGCGCTTGACGCTTGGCCGACCGCATCATCCTGTTCTCGGCGCGTCCCGGCCGGATCAAGGACGATGTTCGAGGTGGATTTCGCGCGGCCGCGCGATGCGGTGAAGGTGCGCGAGACGCCGCGCTATGCCGAGCTGTTTCAGCACATCTGGCACTCCGCTCGGCGAAGAATTCGTCATAAGGGCGCAGCGCATGAGAGCGTCGCGACATCGCGACCAGCACGCTGGCATGGCAGATCGCTGATCTGCGTTGCCGTGCTGTCGATCTGGCAATGGGGCTACGATCTGCACGCCAGATTTCCGTCGCTGGTGCCTGATCTGCTCGATCCCTATTTCGTGTCGAAGCCGTCGGAGATCTTCGAACACTTCCTGATCCTGAGCTGCCTCAAATCCAAGTTGGGCGTCTTCAACGGCTGGTTCAACGGCGACTTTCGCCAAGTGCATGGCGCGCAACGAAAACAATCTCTGGATCGCGACCGCCATCACGCTGAAGAATACGTTCTTCGGATTTCGTCATCGGCGTATCGTCGCGGCTTCGCGGCCGGATTGCTGCTGGGCCGCTCGGACCGGCTCGAGCGACGATCTTTCAGCCCTTCATCACCGCGGTGAACTCGATTCCGCGCATCGCGCTGGCGCCGATCATCGTGCTGGCGTTCGGGATCGGCGACACGTCGAAGATCGTGACGTCGTGGATCGTGGTGGTGTTCCTGGTGTTCTTCAACACCTTCGAGGGCGCGCGCTCGATCGACGAGGGCTTTATCAACGCCGCGCGGCTGCTGGGCGCCAGCGAATGGCAGATTACCCGCACCGTGGTGATCCCCTCGACCATGGCTCTGGGTGTTCGCCTCGCTGTCGCCGGCGATCTCCTTCGCGCTGATCGGCGTCATCGTCGGCGAATTCATCGGCGCGGAACGCGGCATCGGCCGCCTGATCATCGAGTCCGAGGCGCGGGCCGAGGCCTCTGGCATGATGGTCGCCGTGATCGTGCTGATGCTGGTCGGGGTTGCGCTGTCGGCGGTGATCTGGCGGCTGCAGGCCTATCTGCTGCGCTGGCAGCAGCATAATATGGCGGAGTAGCCATGTTGCGAGCCCTGCCTTGATCGCTGGCGATCAGGCGGTAGACTGGCGAAGCCCGGCCGCATCAAGATCGTCAGCGACGGATCGGGCAAGGAAACGCCAATGGCAGGGGATGGCCGCAGGCCAGATGCAGCTTCGCCCGCGGGACGTGGGCACGGACAGCTATGCCGCCATGGTCGCGCGTGCCAAGGCGCTGATCCCGAAGTTGCGCGAGCGCGCTTCCAAGACCGAAGAATTGCGGCGCCTGCCGCCGGAGACCGAGCGCGATTTGCATGACGCCGGCTTGTTCCGGATCGTGCAGCCCAAACGCGTTGGCGGTTCCGAGCTCGACTATGTCGCGCTGGTCGATTGCGCCGATGCGCTGGGGCAGGCGGATGCTTCCGTGGCGTGGAATTTCGCCAACCTTGCCAGCCATCACTGGATGCTGGGCATGTTTGACCGGCAGGCGCAGGACGCGGTCTGGAACAAGGACGCCGATGCGCTGATCGCGTCGTCCTTCATCTTTCCGGCCGGCCGCGCCAGAAAGGTCGGATGGCGGATATGTGCTGAGCGGCCACTGGCCGTTCTCCTCGGGCGTGGAGTCCAGCGACTGGAACATGCTCGCCAGCGTGGTTTCATCGGACGATGAGGCTGACGGCATCGAGTACCGGATATTCCTGCTCAACAAGAGCGACTACAAGATCAACGACACCTGGAACGCGACCGGATCTGTGCGGCACCGGATCGAACGACGTCGAAGGTCGAGCGATGCCTTTGTTGCGGAGAAGATGACCGGTCGCGGTCAGCGATCTCACCGGCGGACCGACGCCGGGAAGCGTCGTCAATCCAAACGCGCTTTATGCGCTGCCGGTGTTCTCGCTGTTTCCTTACGTGCTGTCGGGCGTCGGCCTCGGCAATGCGCAGGCCTGTCTGGACGACTATGTCGAGTTCGCGCGGCATCGGGCCTCGACCTATAATCGTGCCAAAGCTCAGCGACATGCAGACGACCCAGATCAAGATCGCGGAAGCCTCCGCCAAGATCGACGCGGCCGCGCCTCGTCATGCGCACCAACTGCATCGATGCGATGGCCGATGCGAGGCGTGGCCACGTTCCCGATATTGCCGGCCAAGACCAGGCTGCGGCGCGACGGCGCCTTTTCGGTGAACCTCTGCACCGAAGCGGTCTCGCTGCTGTTTGCGGCGAGCGGTGCGCGCAGCCTGTTCACGTCAGGCGCGCTGCAGCGGCAGTTCCGTGACGCCCACGCGGTGAATTCGCACCTCGCATTCAATTTCGATGCGGCGGGAACCAATTATGGACGCGTGGCGCTTGGCCTGCCGTCCGAAAACCTGACGCTCTGAGGCCTGGCGGATGTCTGACGCACCCAAACATCCGGCCGATCCGGCCAACGAATTTGCCAGCGACAACTCGGCGATCGATCCCCGGGACTTTCGCAATGCGCTTGGCACGTTCGCCACAGGCGTCACCATCGTCACGGCGATGGCGGCGGACGGAAAGCCGTATGGCGTGACCTGCAACTCCTTTGCCTCGGTGTCGCTGAATCCGCCGCTGGTACTGTGGAGCCTCGGCATGTTCTCGCAAGGCCTGACGATCTTCCAGAACGCCAGCCATTTCACGGTCAATGTTCTCGGCGCCTCGCAGCAGGCACTGGCGTCGCAGTTTGCAAAATCTTCGGACGACAAATTCGCCGGCGTGAGCTGGACGCCGGGACTCGGCAACGCGCCGGTGCTTGACCGACAGCGTCGCCAATTTCCAGTGCCGCGCCGCCAATCGGTATTACGGCGGCGACCACATCATCTTCCTGGGCGCCGTCGAAGCCTACGCCTATAATCGGCAGGAACCGCTGCTGTTTGCGCGCGGCAGCTTCGGCCGGTTTATTGCCGGAGACAGCAACGCGTGTAGCGGATCCGCCGAAGCTCGCCGGGTCTCCAAGTCCTGCGGTAGACCGCAATACTATTCTTTGCCATCTCCGCGCGATACCAGTCGCCAATCTCGCTGGCGGTCATCAGCGCCACGCCGTCGTGGCCGATGACATAGTCGAGCAGCGCTTCCAGATATTTGATGCGATGCGGCACGCCCGTGATGTAGGGGTGAATCGAGATCGCCATGATCCGCGCGTTCGATGCGCCTTCGAGATATAGCCGGTCGAACTGATCGGTGCAGCGCTTCAGGAATTGCTCGGAAGGCAGATGCTGCAGCGCGTGGATGACGATATCGTTGGTCTCGACCGAATAGGGGATCGTCGTGATGGTGCCGTGAGGCGTGGCGATGTCCTGCGGCAGATCGTCGATCACCCAGTCCGCGACATATTCGATGCCGTTGAGGCGCAGCAGATCGAGGGTTTCCTCGGTCTCGGTGAGGCCGGGGCTTTCCCATGATCGCGGCGGCTTGCCGGTAAATTTCGCGATGGTCTCGACCGCGCGCTTGATGGCATCGGCCTGGTTGTCGAGCCTTGTGCATCGGGCCCTGCACGAAACCGTGGCCCATGAATTCGAAGCCGGCGTCGAGCGCAGCAGAAGCGACGCGCGGATAGGCGTTGCAGACATTGGCATTGAGCGCCAGCGTCACCGGCATCTTGCGATCGGTCAGCGCCTTGAACTGCCGCCAGAAGCCGGCGCGCATGCCGTATTCGTGCCATGACCAGTTCGGCACGTCGGGCAACAGCGGCTGACCCATCGGCGGGCTCAGCACGGTGCGCGGCATCGCGTTCTCGATCCGCCATTCCTCGACATTGAGGATGACCCATACCGCGAGCTTCTTGCCGCCGGGAAGTGTCAGCTTCGGCCGGTCGACTTGCGCCTGATAGGGGATGCGATCGCTGAGAGCCACGGCAAGCTTCCTGAGTGTAGCTGGACTATTCGGCGGCCTTGGAACGGCTGGATGCGCCGGCATTGACCAGCGGCATGACCTTTTCGGCCATCAGGATCATCGACTGGCGTCCGAGTTCGCGATCCTTCCAATCCTTGCCGGCATAGAGCAGCGTGCCGAAAGGCCCGGTCTCCTCCTGAAAAGCCAGCAGCTGATCTGCGACGCTCTCCGGCGTGCCATGAATGATCAGCTTGTCGCAGATCGATCTCCAGCGTCACCTCGTCGTCGGGCTGATCGCGGCGCGTTTTGAACAGCTCGATACGGCCGCCGCGTCTTCAGCTTGGTGAACAGCGAGCGATAGTAATAGACGTAGGGTCCGTTCGGATCGGTGGCGTAGGCCTTTGCGGTGGCGGCATCCTTGGCGACAAACACGCTCTTGGCGACGCGCCAGTTCGCCGGATCGGCGGCGCGGCCGGCGCGTTCGCAGCCCTCGACATATTTCGGCCAGTGGCTTTTCACCCAGGCCGGCATCAGGAAGTTCGCCGAGATCGGGTCCCAGCCGCGCGCGGCGGCTTCCGTCACGCCCTTTGAGAACGGCGCCACCGCCGTCACCACGATCGGCGGATGCGGCCGTTGCAGCGGGCGCGCGAATGAAGCCCTGGCCGATGTCCTCGATCAGGGTCTTCTGAATCGATATGTTCCAGTATTTGCCCTGCGAGATTATACGGCGGCTCGCTCGCCCAGATCTCAAGCACCTGATTGATCGCTTCCAGGAACATCGCGTTGCGGTCTGCCTCGAGATTGCCGAACACTTCCGCGTCCGACAGCAGGCCGCCGGGGCTGATGCCGAAGATCAGGCGTCCGTCGAGCATGTGATCGAGCATCGCGATCGAGGCCGCAACCGCCGCCGGATGGGCGTTCGGCATGTTGACGGTGCCGGTACCAAGCTTGATCTGCTTGGTCGCCGCCGCGAGCCAGGCGATGAAGGCGATGCAGGAGGTGATGTTCTCGGCCTTGTCGGTGACGTGCTCGCCGACATAGGCTTCGGTGAACCCGAGTTCATCGGCCAGCAGGAAAGCCTCGCGATCCTCCTTGAGGGACAGCCGCCAATCCTTGTCGACAGGATGGATCGGCATCGTAAAGAACCCGAGCTTCATGGTCTGCTCTTCCCCAAGGGCAGGCTTTTTGTTGAGCACAGAACGTGCGTCGTTCGCAGCATCGATAACAAGTCCGAAAGTCGAAGCACCGAAATAATCACTCGATCAACAAACTTGACCTTTGATGATTGCCAGCCGTCTAATCCAGAAAAATGCCGATAGCTGGCCGGGGAGGTCACGCCAAAATGAAGGCCTCGGCTTTCGCTTACGCCCGCGCAACCAGCGTCGCGAATGCGCTGGAATTGCTGGCCGCGCATGGCGAGAAGGCCAAGGTGCTGTCGGGCGGCCAGAGCCTGATGCCGGCGATGAATCTGCGCCTGATCTCGCCCGAACTCATTGTCGATATCGGCGAGCTGGCTGAGTTGCGCGGGATTGCGGTGAAGGGAGGCGTCCTCACCATCGGCGCGCTGACACGCCATGTCGATCTCCTGAAATCTGCCGGAAATTGCAGCCCATGCGCCCTTGCTGACGGATGCGGTCGCCCATGTCGCGCATCCTGCGATCCGCAACCGCGGCACCATCGGGGGCAGCCTTGCGCATGCGGATCCAGCTTCCGAACTGCCGGCCTGCATGCTCACGCTTGGACGCAACCATCATCGTTCGCGGACCAGGCGGCGAGCGGCGGATCGCGGCGAAGTGAATTCTTCACCGGTATTTATGAGACCGCGCTTTCGCCGCAGGAGTTGCTGGTCGCCGTCGAGCTGCCGGTGGCGCCGAAGAATTCTGACGCATTTCTTCCATGAATTCGCCCGTCGGCATGGCGACTACGCCATTGTCGGCCTGGCGGCGCAGGCGATCGTCAGGGACGGGCGGTTCGCCGATCTTCGCCTTGGCTTCTTTGCCGTCGGCGATCGGCCGTTGCTGGCCAGAGTCTGCCGGCAAACTGGTCGACGTCGCCATCACGCCGGCGGTATTGTCCGAGGCGTCTGCCGCGCTGGATGAAGAGCTCGACCCTCAGGAGGATCAGCAGGCGACGCCCGCCATGCGCCGGCATCTGGCGAAGGTCCTGCTGGCGCGTTGCGTGTCCTCGCTGCTTGACCGCCCCGATCTCCGCGCCGGAGCATCAGCGTGACGACTGCCGTGCCGATTTCGCTCGATGTCAATGGCGAACGCGTCGAAGCGCACGTGCTGCCGCGGCTCAATCTGGCGGATTTTCTGCGCGAGCATCTCGAAGCTGACCGGCACGCATGTCGGCTGCGAGCACGGGGTTTGCGGCGCATGCACGGTGCGCGTCAATGGCGAGATCGTTCGTTCCTGCCTGATGCTGGCGGTACAGACGCACAACGCGAGCGGTTGAGACGATCGAAGGACTGTCCGACAGCGGCGAGATCGCCGATCTGCAGGCCGCATTCCGCGACCGTAACGCCCTGCAATGCGGCTTCTGTACGCCGGGAATGCTGATGGCGGCGCAGGATCTGCTGAAGCAATCGCCGATGCCGGATCGAGAACAGATCCGCGAGCATCTTTCCGGCAATTATTGCCGCTGCACCGGCTATCAGGCGATTGTCGACGCGGTCGAGACCACAGCGCGGGCGCGCATCGGACGCTCGCCATGACATCGACGCCGGTAAATCCCGAAACGCTTTCGGTGCTGGACCGGCCGAACTCCTATATCGGCAAGACGGTGCCGCGGCCGAACCTCGACCGGCTGATGCAGGGGCGCGGGCTCTATGTCAGCGACATCGAACTGCCGCGCATGGCGCATGTGGTGTTCCTGCGCTCGCCGCACGCGCATGCGAAGATCACTGGCATCGACGCCGTCGGCGGCGAAGCAGCATGCCGGGTGTGATCGCCGTCGTTACAGGTCAGGAACTCGCCGCCGTCATCACGCCGTGGGTCGGCGTGCTCTCGCATTTGAAAGGCCTCAAATCCGCGCCGCAAAGCGCGATCGCGATCGACCGCGTGTGCTGGCAGGGCGAAGCGGTCGCGGCCGTCGTGGCGACCAGCCGCGCTGCAGGCCGAGGACGCCGCGGAGCATGTCTCGGTCGAATATGAGGAGCTCGATGCGGTAACGGACATGCGCACCGCGCTCGATCCAGCGACGCCCGTGATCCATGCCTCGCTCGGCGACAATCTGGCTTTTGAGCGCAATCACGATGCTGGCGCTGTCGATCAGGCCTTTGCCGAATCCGACGAGGTGGTGGAGGCGGAGTTCGTTTTCGGACGGCACACCGGCGTGACGCTGGAGCCGCGCGCGGTGGTGGCCGACTGGAACGCCGCGGAAGCGAGGCTGACGATCTATCAGGGCACGCAGGCGCCGCACATGGTGCAGAATATCGCGGCGCTGCATCTGGGCTTGCAGGAGTCGCAGGTCCGCGTGGTCTGCAAGGACGTCGGCGGCTCCTTCGGCATCAAGGTCCACATTTATGCCGACGAGATGGCGACCTATGCGCTGTCCAAACTGCTGCGGCGGCCGGTCAAATTCGTCGCCGACCGGGTCGAGAGCTTCAACACCGACATTCACGCCCGCGACCATCGCTGCAAGGGAAAGATCGGCGTCAAGCGCGACGGCACCATCACGGCATTCGAGATCGACGATCTCACCGGCATCGGGCCCTATTCGATGTATCCGCGCACCAGCGCGATCGAGGCCAATCAGGTCGTCAATCTCGTCGGCGGTCCCTATGTGACCAAGAATTATCGCGCCCGGGCCCGCGTCGTGTTCCAGAACAAGAACGTGATGTGCCAGTACCGCGCCGTCGGCCATCCGATCGCCTGCTCGGTGACGGAAGGCCTGGTCGATCTGGCGGCGATGAAGATCGGCATGGATCCGATCGAAATCCGCCGCCGCAATCTGATCGCCGATGACGCCTATCCCTGCGCCTCGCCGTCGGGTTTGCGTTTTGAGCAATTGTCGCACCACGCCGCGCTCGCCAAGCTCGATCAAGATGATGGACTACGACGCGTTGCGCGCCGAGCAGGCGGCGTTGCGAGCGAAGAACATCCATCGCGGCATCGGCATCGCCAGCTTCATCGAGGTCACCAATCCCAGTGCGGCGTTTTATGGCGTCGGCGGCGCCAAAATATCGTCGCAGGATGGCGTCGCGGTGCGGCTCGACGCACAGGGGTCGGTGATCTGCCAAACCAGCATCACCGAGCAGGGGCAGGGATCGGAATCGCTCACCGCGCAGATCGTCGGCAGCGTGCTCGGCGTCTCGATGGATCGCGTCCGCGTCATCCTGGGCGATACCGATAATACGCCCTATGGCGGCGGCACCTGGGCCTCGCGCGGCGCCGGTATCGGCGGCGAGGCCGCGCTTCAGGCCACCAAGGTGCTGCGCAAGAACATCCTCGACGTCGCGGCCGCCATCCTGCAATCGACGCCCGGCGAACTCGACATCGTCAACAATAGCGTCGTGAATGCCGGCGATGGCGCGCCGCGGATCGAACTGAGCGAACTCGCGCGGATCGTCTATTTTCGCCCCGATACGCTGCCGCCGGGCATTCAGCCCGAGCTGATGGCGACCCGGCACTTTGTCCCGCGCGAATATCCCTTCGCCTTCACCAATGGCGTTCAGGCCTCCTGGCTGGAGGTCGATACCGACACCGGCTTTGTCAAGCTGCTGAAGCATTGGGTGGTCGAGGATTGCGGCACCATCATCAATCCGCAACTGGTCGATGAGCAGATCAGGGGTGGCGTGGTGCAGGGCCTTGGCGCGGCGCTGTTCGAGAAATGCGTTTATGACGAGCGCGGCCAGCTCACCAACGCCAACATGGCCGATTATCTGGTTCCGATGTCCGGTGAAATGCCTGACATCGATGTCGGCCATGTGGTCTCGCCGACGCTGGAGATCGGAACTGGGTGCCAAGGGCGCAGGCGAAGCCGGCACGGCAGGTGCGGCGGCGGCCGTGACCAACGCGGTCAACGACGCGCTCAGGCCGTTTGGGACGATAATCACGGAGATTCCGCTGACGCCTCAGGTTGTCCTGACTGCGCTGGGCCGTATCTGAATCGCAGGAGCGAACGCTGTGTCGCCGTTCATTCGGCCGCCGCGTTCGCGACCGCGCTCGCTTTGCCGGTTGGTAACCACCACCTTGATAGCATCGTCCACGCGCTCGCGTGCGTATCGTAGCGCGGTCGGCAGATCGGCAAGCGGAAACGTGTGGGTGTGGATTTCGTCGCGTCGAAGCGCTTTCCGCCATCAGCGCCATGGCGCGGCGTGTGGCGCTGCGGCCTTCGCCGCGAATGCCGTAGGCATAGATATTGTTCTTCACGAGATGCGCGAGATCCATCGTGACGGGATCGTGCGGAAACGCGGCGAGGCAGATTTTACCGCCGCGATTGGTCATGTGAATGGCCTGATTGATCGTCGCTTCGGTGCCGGCGCACTCGACCACATAGTCCGCGCCGATACCGCCGGTGAGTTGCCTGACCACCTCGACCGGCGTCCTCGTCGTTGATATTGATGACGCGATCGGCGCCGAGCTCCTGGCCGATCGCCAGCCGCCTGTTGCGCGTTCCCGTCAGGATCACCGGGCTTGCGCCGAGCGCCTTGGCGACCGCCACCGCGAGTAGTCCGATCGGCCCCGGGCCGATCACCACGACGCTCTCGCCGGCTACCAACCCTCCCAACTCGGTCAAGCCATACATCGAGGTGCCGGCGGTGACGACCAGCGTCGCCTCGGCATCGCTCATGGTGTCGGGCACCCGCGCCAGCGTATTGATGTGATTGACGGCGTATTCGGCAAAACCGCCGTCTGTCGTGAAGCCGTTGGCGCGATGGCCCTTCTCCGGCTTCCCGTAGTTCAGACATGACGTGTACATGCCCTGGCGGCAGCGCTTGCACTGGCCGCAGCCGGCGTGGATCTCCACGCTGATCCGCTCGCCGATCTCGAATTCGTCGACGTCGGGCCCGAGTGCGGCGACCGTGCCCATATACTCGTGGCCCGGCGTGAAATTCTTGTTGAAGGGCAGGCCGCCCTCAATGCTGGCCGGTGAGCCCGAATGAATGATTTCGAGATCGGTGGCGCAGATCGCAACCGCATCGATCCGGATCAGAACTTCGGCGCGTGCAGGGAATGGGTACAGGCTTTTCGAGCAGCAAGAGCTGGTCCGGGTCACCCAGCACCCAGGCCTTCATCCGGTCGGGAATGGGAAGTGCGGGCGACGTCTTCACGCCTGGAGGTTGGTACATGAGTCGCTCCTCTAGCGCCGGATGCTACCGGAAATCGCCGGCCGAGCGAAATTGCCGGATGCCGCCATCGTCGCTGCTAGGTTTGCTGCATAGCAAAACGCCTTGTCGCAAAACCTTCATACGCGGCCTATACTTGCACACCGGTTGGTGCTGAGATCGTCAATTGCCGCCCTAAACCGGAGTGACCCATGAAGACCGTCCGTTTTGTCCTTGCCTTGCTCGCGCTGTCGCTGATCGCGCCCTGGCAATCCGCCAAAGCGGCCGACGTCATCTGCTACAATTGCCCGCCGGAATGGGCGGACTGGGCCTCGATGCTCAAGGCGATCAAGGCCGACCTCAACTACGATATTCCGCACGACAACAAGAATTCCGGCCAGGCGCTGGCGCAGATCCTCGCCGAGAAAAGCAATCCTGTCGGCGATATCGGCTATTTCGGCGTCACCTTCGGCATGAAGGCCAAGGCGCAGGATGCGCTGGAGCCCTACAAGCCGGCGAAATGGGACCAGGTCCCCGCCGGCCTGAAGGATGCCGACGGCTACTGGACCACGATCCATTCCGGCACGCTTGGCCTGTTCGTGAACAAGGACGCGCTCGGCGGCAAGCCGGTGCCGGCCTGCTGGAAGGATCTCCTGAAGCCGGATTACAAGGGCATGGTCGGCTATCTCGATCCGTCGTCGGCCGCGGTCGGCTATGTCGGCGCGGTCGCGATCAATCTGGCGCTCGGCGGCTCCGAAGCCAAACTTCGATCCCGCGATCAATTTCTTCAAGGAGCTGCGGAAGAACGATCCGATCGTTCCCAAGCAGACGTCCTATGCCCGCGTGGTCTCCGGCGAGATGCCGATCCTGTTCGACTATGATTTCAACGCCTATCGCGCGAAATATTCGGAAAAGGGCAATTTTGAATTCGTGATCCCCTGCGAGGGATCGGTGGTGTTTCCCTACGTCGTCGGCCTCGTCAAGAACGCGCCCGACAAGGACAAGGCCAAGAAGGTGCTGGACTATCTCTTGTCCGACAAGGGGCAGGCGATCTGGACCAACGCCTATCTGCGCCCGGCGCGGCCGATCGAACTTGCCCGAGGCGGTGAAGAAGAAGTTCCTGCCTGACAGCGACTATGCGCGCGCGAAGAATGTCGACTGGGGCCAGATGGAAAACATGCAAAAAGGCTTTGTCGACCGCTATCTCGCCGAGGTCCGCTGAGGCAATATGGTGCCCTTCGCTAGGGCACCATTCTCTCTGATGTCGCATAAGATCCTTTGTCTGGTTATGCCTGCTGCCGCTTGCGGTGGTGACGGCGGCATTCTTCCTGTTGCCGATGGCGCGGCTCGGTCGTGACCGGGGCGGAAGGTCCGCAGGGCCTCGCCGGCTATCTGGCGATCCTGACCGAGCCGCGCTATCGCGCGACCCTTATCAACACCGTGCTGCTGGCGGCCGCGACCACCATCGTGACGCTCGATCGTGGCGACGATCGCCGGAATGTTCCTGCAGCGGCATCGCTTTCCCGGCCGCGCCGTGCTGATCGCGATGCTGACCTTTCCGCTGGCGTTTCCCGGCGTGGTGGTCGGCTTCATGATCATCCTGCTCGCCGGGCGTCAGGGCCTGATCGGCGATTTCTCCAACCGCCTGTTTGGCGAGAAGCTGGTCTTTGCCTATTCGATCTACGGCCTGTTTCTCGGCTATCTCTATTTCTCGATCCCGCGCGTCATTCTCACCATCATGGCGGCGGTGCAGAAGCTCGATGTCGGCCTGGAAGAAGCCGCGCGTTCGCTCGGCGCGAGCCCGTGGGCGGTGCAGCGCGACGTCGTGCTGCCGGCGCTGGCGCCGGCCTTCGTCGCCTCCGGCGCGATTGCCTTTGCGACCGCGATGGGCGCGTTCGGCACGGCGTTTACGCTGGCGACGAACATCGATGTGCTGCCGATGCTGATCTATACCGAGTTCACGCTGGCTGCGAATTTCTCGATCTCGGCCGGCGCTGTCGGTCGGGCTCGGCATCATCACCTGGTTCATCCTGGCGCTTGCCCGCTCGTTCAGCGGAAGCGCCGTCGCGGCGGCTGGATGAGACCATGCGCGATCGCCTGATCTTCACCGGCCAACTCATCTTCACACTGCTCGTCGCCGCATTCCTGGTGGTGCCGGCGATCCTGTCGATTTCCGCCGGCGTCACCGTGAATTATTTTCGCGGCATCCAGTCCGGCGTGACCCTGCAATGGGTCGCTGCAGGTCTGGGAGCTCTATGCCGGCACCATCCTGCTGTCGTTCGTGATCGCATTTGCGACGCTTGCCGTCACGCTCGCCGTCGGCGTTCCAGCGGCCTATGCGCTGCATGTGCGGGGAGGGCGCCTGTCGCGGATCGTCGAGGAGATCATCACGCTGCCGCTGGCGATCCCGGGCCTGGCCATCGCGCTGGCGTTGCTGCTCGACCTACGGCGGTTTCGGCGATTTTCGCCGCTCCTGGCTGTTCATTCTCGTCGGCCATGTCATCTTCACCATGCCGTTCATGGTGCGATCGGTGATGGCGGTGTTCGCGACCGTCGACATCAAGACGCTGGACGAGGGCGCGGCGTCGCTCGGCGCATCGCCGTGGCGGCGCTTCCGCGACGTGATCGTGCCCAATGCCGTGCCGGGAATACTCGCGGGCAGCCTGATGGTGGTGACGTTGTCGCTCGGTGAATTCAACCTGACCTGGATGCTGCACACGCCGCTGACCAAGACGCTGCCGATCGGGCTCGCCGACAGCTACGCCTCGATGCGGCTGGAGGTGGCCTCGGCCTATACGCTGATCTTCTTCGTGATGATCATTCCGCTGCTGGTTGCCATGCAATTGTTTGCCGAGAAGGAACAGAAGAGATGAGTGCGCAGGCCGGACACGGCGCCTCGGTGCGCATCGAGGCCTGCGGCAAGACGTTTGCCGACGGAACGCGCGCGCTCGAACCGGCAACGCTCGACATCGCCCGCGGCGAAACGCTGGTGCTGCTCGGTCCCTCCGGCTGCGGCAAGACCACCATGCTGCGCATCATCGCGGGGCTCGAAGCGCCCGATGCCGGCGGCAGGGTGCTGTTCGACGGCAAGGACATGACGTCGGTGCCGATCGAGCGGCGCAACGTCGGCATGGTGTTCCAGTCCTACGCGCTTTTTCCCAACATGAGCGTGTCCGGACAATATCGGCTATGGCCTGAAGATCCGCGGCATGCCGGCCAAGGAGCGCGCGGCGCGCGTCGCCGAACTGGTGGCGCTGACCAACATCTCCGGGCTTGGAGAACCGCCGCATCGACCAGCTTTCCGGCGGGCAGCGCCAGCGCGTGGCGCTGGCGCGCGCGGTCGCGATCCGGCCGGGCATCCTGTTGCTCGACGAGCCGCTGACCGCGCTCGACGCCGCGCTGCGCGACCGGCTGCGCGGCGAGCTCAATCGCCTGCTGCGCGCGCTGGGCATCACCACGATTTACGTGACGCACGATCAGTCCGAGGCCATGGAGCTCGGCGATCGCGTCGTCGTCATGCAGAAGGGAGCGATTGCCCAGATCGGCACGCCGCGCGAGATCTACTTCACGCCGAAGAAGTCGCTTCGTCGCCGAATTCATCGGCGCTGCGAATATTGTCGAAGCGGCCGATCGAGAACGGCCATCTCGTGCTGCCGGGCGGACGGCAGCCGATTGGCTGGCGATGCAGACATGCCGGCCGCGGTTGCGATGATCCGCCCCGAAACCATCCGCGTGGCGGCAGCCGGAAGTGCGCCGCTTTCGGGCATCATCGACAGCGTCAGCTTCATCGGCGACAGGCAACGGCTGGTCGTCAGTGGCGCGTCCAACAGGTTGCTCACGGTCGATGCGCCGAATACGGTTCAAGCCCAGGCTGGCGAACGGATCGGGCTTGTTGATTTCGCCGGACGCCGTCCGTCTGTTGCCGCCTGAAAACTGAGAAGGTCGATGTCGCCAAAGCCGGTTCATATCGCCCAGATTTCCGACCTGCATATCAAGCCGCCGGGATCGCTGGCCTACGGCCGGGTCGATACCGCGCAAGGCGCTCGAACGCTGCGTCGCGGCGCTGAACGAGTTCGACCCGGCGCCCGATTTTGTGGTGATCTCCGGCGATCTCGCGGACACGCCGACGGCTGAGGAATATCAGTATCTCAAGCGGCTGCTGGCGCCGCTCGAAGCTTCCGTTCGCCGGCATTCCCGGCAATCACGACTCGCGCGAGCTGATGCGCGCCGCGTTTCCTTCCGCCTCCTATGCCTTCGCATCCGGGCCGCTCAATCAGAAGATCGAGGTCGGCGGGCTCGATCTGCTGCTGCTGGATTCAAGCGTACATCGAAAGCCGCATGGCGAACTCGAAGCGGCCACGCTGCAATGGCTTGACGCGACGCTGGCTGCCGTCGCCCGACCGGCCGGCGCTGCTGTTCCTGCACCATCCGCCGTTCAAGGCCGGCATCTGGCACATGGATCGCCAGAATCTCCTCAACGCGAGCGATCTCGCGCCCATCGTGCGACGTCATCCGCGCGTGCAACTGATCGCAACCGGTCATGTCCATCGCGCGACGCTGACCATGTTTGCGGGCGTGCCGACCACGATCTGCCCGGCCCCGAACCATGCCGTCGATCTCGATCTGGCCGAGCTGCGCGAACCCTCCTTCAAGGTCGAGCCGCCCGCCTTTCCATCTCCACACCTGGTTTCCAGGCGAGGGGTATCGGCACGGTCGTGACCCATCAAGTCCCAATTGGGACCTTTGACGGCCCGCATCCGTTTTTCGGGCCGGACGGAAAGCTGTTGTGAGGCCTCCCGGCAGTTGGACGGGAGGCGTTCATTTTGCATGGGGTTGTTTTCGAGATTTTGCGTGTGAGCTCTCGATTCGACTCCAGCCCATCCCGGTCTAAGCCAACTTCATCCCAAATAGCCTCGCCGCATTGCCGCCCAGGATCGCGATCTTCTGCTTGTCCGGAGCGTCGTGGTCGCGAAGACGTGGTCGACTGGGTGCTGCTCCCAGGGGATCGGGTGGTCGGTGCCCAGCACGACCTGGCTGGCGCCGACCTGCGCCACCAGATGGCGCAGCGCCTCCGGCGTGAACACCAGCGCGTCGAAATAGAGCTGGTTGAGATATTCGGTCGGCTTCTTCTTCAGCTTGATGTTCGGATTGCAGTTCTGCGGCGAGACGAAGCAGGCGTGGTCGCGCGCGCGGCGCGTAGGACGGCAGATAGCCGCCGCCGTGCGCGGCGATGATCTTGAGGCCCGGGAAGCGGTCGAGCGTGCCCTCGAAGATCAGGTGCTGCAGCGCGATCGTGGTGTCGAGCGGATTGCCGATGGTGTTCGACAGCCAGCCGTTGCCCTTGAAGCGCTTGGCGAGCTCCGGCGTGCTCTGCGGGTGGATGAACAGCACCGCGCCGAGTTCTTCCGCCTTGGCCCAGACCGGATGGAATTTCGGATCGGAGAAATCCTCGCCCAGCACGCTGCCGCCGATCGCCGCGCCGCGCAGGCCCTGCTTCTTCACCGCGGTCTCGAGCTGCTGCACCGCGAGATCGGGATACTGCAGCGGCAGCGACGCGAAGGCGGCGAAGCGGTCGGGCCGCGCTGCGCAAAGCTCGGCGAGCTTCTCGTTGCTGATCTTGACGATCTCGGCCGCGGTGTCGCGGTCCTTGCGGTACCAGAACGGATTGATCGACAGCACCTCCATGTCGATCGCCATCGCGTCCATTTCCTTGAGACGCTGCTCGATGGCGATGAAATGCTCTGGCACGCCCTTGACCGGCGGCAGAACCTTGTCGGCCTCGTCGCCCATCAGGTTGATGGCTTCGCGGAAATAGCAATGGGCGTGGACGTCGACCGTCAGGACGCGCTTGCCGTTGACTTTGACCGGCAGACGAGGCGGCCTTCGGTTGCGGCGTGGGCCGCGATCCAGCATGCCGCAACTGCAGAAGGCGATCCCGGCTCGCGGCCGCGCCTCTTCAAGAAATTCCGTGCGGGTGGTCATTGGTCGCCTCCCTCAATTGTTCGGATCGCTTCCTCGGGCCGGTCGATTGACGCGCCGGCTCATTCTTCATTCGTATCTGGGTCAACCACATTGCCAATCTGGATAGCGGATAGGGCAATCATTGCTCGGCAATGGATGTGCGGGCCCAAACGGAGAGATCTTCAAATGCGACCGGCTTTAATCGCTGATCCCGGCGCTCGCGCCGCTCTCAAGCCACCCTGCGATCGCGCAGACGAGCTATCCGGATCGGCCGATCAAGATGATCGTTCCGCTGGCCGCGGCGAGCGCGGTCGATGTCGCGGCGCGGATCGTGACGCAGAAGATGGCCGACAATATGGGCCAGCAATTCGTGATCCTGAACCAGCCGGGCGCGTCGGGGCTGATCGGAGCCGAGCAGGTCGCGCGCGCCGAGCCGGACGGCTACACGATCGGCGGCTTCAACGACAGCATCATGACCATGGTGCCCAACCTGCAGTCCAAGATGCGCTGGGACATCCTGAAGGATTTCGAGCCGGTGTCGCTGGTTGCGACGGTGGAGTGGGGACTGATCGCCAACAACCAGAGCCAGCTTACAAGACCGCGGCGGACCTGATCGCGGCCGCGAAGGCGGCGCCCGGCAAGATCGATTACGGCTCGGGCGGCCACGGCAGCCCGCAGCATCTGGCGATGGCGATGTTCGCGTCCGCCGCCGGCATATCGCTGACCCATGTGCCCTACAAGGGCGCCACGCAGGCTGCGACCGACGTCGCGGCCGGCCAGATCCCGGTCGGCTTCCAGGGTCTCGGCACGGTCGCGGCGCTGGTGCGCGGCGGCCAGCTCAAGCTGATCGGGGTGACCACCGAGAAGAGGTTGCCGCAATTCCCTGACGTGCCGACCGTCTCGGAATCCGGTTTGCCCGGCTTCTTCTTCAACTCATGGTTTGCGATTCTTGCGCCGGCCGGCACGCCAAAGGACATCGTCGCGCGGCTGAATGCCGAGGTGCTGAAGGCCGTCGGCGATCCCGAGGTGCGCCGCAAGCTGGAAGAGCTGGGTTTCGCGGTGCGCGGCAGTTCGGCGGAGGAACTGCGCGTCATGACGCGCGATCAGCTCGCCAAATATGCGCGCGTGATCAGGAAACGGAATCGGCAAGGAATAGCGGTCGGGCGGATTGGCGTCGCGGCCGACATAGCCGACGACGCTTCATCGCCTAGAGACCGGTCGCCGCATAGCTCCGCGGATCTGGTCACGCAACCGGTACTCGCCGGCATACGCCTTCCGCGCCACTGCCGGTGCTGTGGCCGCAGCAGGCGCAGGGCTGCCCCTGCATTCGCTGGATTTGCTTAGCATGCTGAGCACTGGCGGGACTAGTTTACAGTGGCAAATTTGAAAAAGGCACATCAATGAGTTGTATAGCCCGAAGAATATCGCCAAAACCGCGAAGAAATTCAAACAGTACGAGAAGAGAACGGCCCTTACGCGTTCGGGGAAATTCACGAAATTGGTGCCGAAAAGGAAAACTGGGCCAACGAATTGGGGGGCTACCGACGGGCACGACAGGTGGAAAAGCACTCCGGCGCCATTTCCCAGGCGGTCCGCGACAAGATTACCGAAAGTCGTACAGCAACCTGAGGTCAGCCAAAGCCGATGCCGCTGGTGCTGAAGGTCGGCGAGGAAGTAATCGATGGTACGCATGACCTGAAAGTTCGGATCTTTGCCCATAATGGCCACATGCATATTGGACTTCACATGCTCTGCCCGAATTCTTCGCTGAAATAACCTTCTGACGGCGCAGATTAGGAGAATGGCCAACAGATCGCGCGAAGATTTTGCTCGCTTTTGCTGCAGGCCATCCCCTCGGCTGTAAAGGTAGTACGATCGGCCATGGTTCTGCTGCCGTTCTGGGCATTGTCCTGTTTTCCGCCGTCAAATCGACGCGGCAGGGCGCTCGGTTGAAAAGCAGGCCCGTTGATTACCTGGAGAGAAACGGTAATCCGTGTTACCCTGGGTTTGACTGTCGTGCCTCAACAAAGGACGGGTGAAGCTCACGGATTCTCGAGCAGCAAACTGTCGGTCTTGCGCAAGCATCCGTATTTTGCCGATCCTCGAGCCCGGGGCGTTCGAGCAGCTATGCCGCTACGCCAAACACTCCACGCTGAAGCGGGGAGCCACTATCTTCGCCAAAGGCGATCCCGGCATACAGCCTGTTCGCGGTGATATCGGGCACGGTGAAGATCAGCATTTCCTCGCCGGATGGTCGCAACGCGATCCTGAACCTGATCGGGGCCGAGCGAGATCTTCGGCGAAATTCGCGCTGCTTGACAATTCGATTCCGCTCGGCCGACGCCACCGCAAACTCAAATTGCGAGCTCTTCACGATCGACCGGCGCGAATTCATACCCTTCGTGCACAGACCAGCCGGCGCTCGCGATGAAGTTCATCGAGTTGCTATGCGCACGCGGCATGCGCATGGACCAGCGATCAGGTCGAGCAGATCATCCTTCAGAACTCTGCCGGGAAGACTGGCCAGCGCGTTGCTTCGCCTGACCGAGAAACACAAGTCTTCACCGCAGGGCCGAACCATCGCGATCACCGCAGCGGGAGATAAGCGAGATGGTTGGCATGACCCGGGAGAGCATCAACAAGCAGTTGCGCGCCTGGGCAGGCCACGACTGGGTACGTCTCGAGCACGGCGCCATTGTCGTGTTGAATGCCGAGATGCTTCGCGAGTTGGCCGAAGCGGGATCCGGAAACGAAGGTGAATTGGGGTCGAAGTAGGGCGGTCCGTCGGTCCACCTCCGGCAACGCGCGCCCTGCGAACCTCGGCCGGCGAAGTCGGAACCTCAGGATGTTGACGGGATTGGCGCCGCGTTCTATCGTGAATTCGACGTCAATCAGCCCGCGCGAATGATTCATGTCCGACTGCGACATCAGCAAGGTGAGATCCTTGCCTGCAGGCGATGCAAGCACCTCCGACAGCCGCTCGGACAGAGCCGGCGCGATCCCTTCGAAGGGCTCGTCGAGCAGCAGGCATTTGGTGCCGATGGCAAGCGCTCGGCCAAGCGCGACCAGCTTCTGCTGCCCGCCGCTCAACAACAGCGCCTTGCGCTGGCGCATCTCGGTGAGTTCGCCGATCACCTCATAGACGAAGTCGAGCCGGGCCTTGCGGTCGAGATGGTCCGCGACCCACAACGGCAGCATGATGTTTTCTTCGACCGTTAGTTGAGGCACAAGGCAACGGTCTTCCGGCATGTAGCCGATCCCAAGTGACGCGCGCGCATGGCGCGGGCTGGATGACAGATCGGTGCCCTCGAACCGCACCACGCCCTGGGCCGGCGTGAGGTGTCCCATGATCGAACGCATCAGTGTCGTCTTGCCGGCTCCATTGCGGCCGACAAGGCTCACCATGGCTCCCCTGGCGACGCGCATTGAAAAGCCGCGCAATGCCGGCATCGACTGGATTTCGACGACGAGATTGTCGATCTCGAGCAATGGCGTCGCCGTGCTCATCGTACGCCTCCGGTGACGTAGCGGCGAACTTCCTGATCACTTCAGGACGTCGGCCGGGCGCTCCGTCGGCCAGAATCCGGCCCTGATAGAACGCGACCACGCGATCGGCATAGCGGCTGACGATCTCCATGTCGTGCTCGACGAACACGATGGTCGCGGCATCGGGCGCGACGGCGTGGATCACGCGCTCCATGGTCGCGAATTTCTCTTCGGCGGAAACGCCGGAGGTTGGCTCATCCAGCAGCAGCAGCTTCGGGCGGCGCACCAGCGCCATGGCGATGTCGATCAATTTGCGCACGCCGCCGGCAAGCTCCGAAACCGGACGATCGGCCAGATCGGCAGAAGGCCAAAGCGCTCGCAGCAAGTTCGACGGCCTGGTCATGGCGGCCCCTGCGGCTTCCGCCGGCGCGCGAAGCGACATTTGCGTGCCGACGCCGGAGATGGCCACGGTGAGATTTTCGGCGGCGCGTGAGTTCAACAAACAGCTGCGGGATCTGGAAGGAACGCGAGATGCCGAGCCGCGCTACGCTTCGCGGCGAGCGCCTGCCGATGTCGATCCCGTCGAGCACGATCGAGCCGCTGTCGGGCTTCAGATAGCCCGTGACCATGTTGACGAAGGTGGTGCTTGCCGGCGCCGTTGGCGCCGATCAGGCTGATCTTCTGGCCGGCCGCAATATCGAGGGTGAGCGCGTCGGCGGCGACCACCGCGCCAAAGCGCTTGTTCGAGCCCGCGCACGGAAAGAACCGGGTTCACGGCGCGACTCCTCTCGGCAGTGAGCGGTGCTTTTGCCGCCGAGGTGCTCCGCTTGCGCCGGTTCCTGATCCAGAGCGAGCCGATGCCGCGAGGCAGAAACAGGATGACGCCGAGAAGGAAAACGCCGAGCACGAGCTGCCAGGTATTGGGCAAATAGAGGTTCGAGAACGAACGGACCAGTTCCAGCGCCATCGAGGCCACGAAGACACGCAGCCACGCTCTGGTTGCCGGCAAGGACCGCCACGAAAACGAATTCGCCTGAGGTGGTCCAGTACGCGAATTGCGGATCGATATGCCGCTGCGCCATCAGGGCAAACGCGCCGCTGGCGCCGGCGAAGATCGCGGCGATCACGAAATTGATCGATATGACCCGGTTGGCCGAGATGCCCAGATATTCGACGCGCAGATTGTTTTCACGCACCGCGAGGCTGGCGAGGCCGAATTCGGACCGGAACAGGATGGTCGCGCCGATGCCGGCAAAGCCGGTCACGATGACCGAGACGGCATACAGCATGAAGTCGGCTTCGCGCGGATCGGTGAAGCTCATGTCAAACAGGGCTCGGCCGCCCGACATTGAAGCCGTCCGAGCCACCGAGCGCCGTCGACTTCACCAGCGCGCCGTAAAACACCATCGATAGCGCCAAGGTCAGCATGCCGAAGAAAATGCCGCTGTAGCGCGCGATCAATGGGCCGATGACGAGGCCGAGCAGGCCGCCGCAGACCGCGCCGATGATCACTTGCGCCACGGCGTCGGTGAGGCCCCAGGCGTTGGCGATCAGCGCCACGCCATAGCCGCCGGCGGCAAAGAACAGGCCCTGGCCAAACGACACGTTGCCGGTGCGAGCCAGCACCACGATGCCAGAGCGCAATCAGCGCATTGGACGCAGCAATGGTCGCCAGCGACAGCGTCCAGGTCGGCAGCACGCGGCCGAACAGCGTCACCGCCGCGACGAAGGCGATCATGACGAGGGGTGCAGAGTCCTTCCTCATCAAATCCGCCTTGCCGTCTCGCGCTTGAACAGACCCTCGGGGCGAAACATCAGGACGGCGGCCATGATGAGATAGATCATGAAGAGTTCGGCCTGCGGCATCAGATGAACCGAAGCTGCACGCGCCAGGCCGACCAGGATGGCGCCGACCGCCGCGCCTTCGACGCTGCCCAGCCCGCCGATGACCACGATAGCGAAGCTCAGGATGATGACGTCAGAACTGAGACCGGGCTGCATCGATATTTTCGGCGCGGTCAGGGCGCCCGCAGGGCGCGCCAGCAGGACGCCGAACGCGAAGGCGATCGCATAGACGCGGTTGACGCGCACGCCCATGCTGACGCTCATTTCCTCATTGTGTATCACGGCCAGCACGATCTTCCCGATCACGGTGCGGTTGAGGCCGAACCAGATCGCGAAGCCGATCAGCGGCCGAAATCGGTATCAGCACCAGGTCGTAGCCGACGTAATAGAGCCCGGCGAACTCGAGATTGCCGAACAGCTCATACGGCTGCGTCGCATAGATCGGGTTGACGCCCCAGATCAGCTTGGTGACGTCTTCGAGAGATCAGAAACACGGCATAGGTTACGAGCAGCAGCACGACCTCGTCGCGGCCGTAGAACATCTTCAAGCAGGCCGCGCTCCAGCAGAAGGCCAACGGCGGACGCGATCAGTGCCACGGAGACCAGCATGGCGACGAAGCCGACGCGCTGGAGGAAGGCCGCGTGCGGCGACCATCGTTACTGCACTCGCCGCGATATAGGCGCCGAGTGCATAGAAGCTGCCATGGGCGATGTTGAGTATCTTCAATACGCCGAAGACCAGCGTCAGACCGAGGGCGACGATAAACAGCCACGAGGCCTGGATCAGGCCATCGAGAACGATCGTCAGAAGAAATTCATGGCGTTGGCGTCACGCAGATCATTGGCGGGCAGGAATCAGCGGCGCGAACTTCACGCACGCGCCGCTTTATGCAGGTTCATTGAGCGCTGGCGCTATCTAGATTACTTCGGCGCCCTGCATGCCGCCCTTGATCCAGTCGAGCGACTTCACGCCCGGCGGAGGATTGACGCATTCGGCGGCGAAGTACTGGATATCCACCAGATCGACCCGCTTCAGGTCCGGATTGTATTTGGTGCGGCTGAAGGCGATCGGCTGGATCGCCTGATGGCCGTCGGCAAGCTTCATCTGAATGAGCCCGCCGGGCGATGTGCCACTCCAGACCGGTCATTGCCGCGACCAGTTCATCGGTCGAGGGCTTCTTGCCGCCGTTCTTGCCCATGGCCTTCTCGACCGCGGCCTTCAATCCCAGGATCGCTTGTGTCATGCGATAGGCAGCCTGAACCGGATAGACGCCGTTGGCGGCCTCATATCCCTTGAACAGCCAATCGTTCAGCGGCGATTTCTGCGACATCAGGCCATAGGCGCCGCGTGCGCCGATGATGGTGCCGTCGGGCATCTTGTCGCCGAGCGGCGGCAGCACGTGATCGGCGGCGCTGAACACGAGCTGGCTGCGCTTCGGCAGCCCGCGCGGAGCCGACTGCAGGATGAAGGCCTGCAGATCGCCGCCCCACAGGCTCGAATAGACCACGTCGGAGCCTGCGCCCACCAGCGCCGAGATTTCGGTGCCGTATTGGCCCGCGCCGAACTTGGGCAGCAGGTCGGTCTGAAGCTTGACGTTGGGATAGAGCTGTTGGGCTGCGGCGACGAAGTCGGCCCAGCTATCCTGGCCCCAGGCGTAGTCCTGATTGATCGCCGACAGCGTCTCCATCTTGATGTTCTTGGCCTTCATGTACCTGATGAGGCCAACGTTATCCATCGTCGCGTGGGCGGCTGTGCGGAATACATAATTGTATTTGGATTCCTCGAAGATGCGCGGCGTGCCGCAATCCATCAGCACCAGCATCTTCTTCAACTCTTCGGCGATCGGCGCGACCGCAAGGCAGTCGCCGGAGCCGATATAGCCGAGCACGACGTCGACATTGTCGCGCTGGTAGAGGTTGCGCAATTCCTGCACCTGCTTGGTGGCGCCGCCGTTCTCGTCGATGATAACGGGCTCGACCTTCATGCCGCCGAAGCCGACCTTCTCGTAAGGCGAGGGCGCCGCCCCCTTGTTCAGCTGGTCGATGACGAATTGCGCGCCGTTGCGGGCGGGAACGCCGAAACTGTCCGCCGCCGGCCCGGACAGGAACGTCACGACGCCGAGCTTGAAGGTTTCCTGCGCCGATGCCGGCGCCGCCAGGGCAAGCGAAATCGCCGCGACAGATGCAGCGACGACAGCACGGTTAGCCCGCCAAGAACGGTCCATGAATTCCTCCCTCTGATGTCGACGGGTGTTCCCGCCCGATTATCCGTGCCGTTTTGATCGGCGTCGGCCGTCATTGGCGATGAGTTTAGGCAAGCTTTCGACGGCGCGTCTATACGCGCCGCGGCCGGAAGGAAGATCGGAGCTACCGGCCGAGCAGGGCCTGTCGAAGATGTCGCACCGGTTCAGCGCTCTCTTGCTTCACATGTCAAACACCGCCACAGCGCGGATTGGCGAAGCCGTCCCGCCGCGCCACTTCATCGGCAGGCCGATGAAGGTGAACTGACCCTGGCCGAGCAGCGCTTCGAGATTGCACAGGCTCTCGATATGGGTGATGTCGAGGTCGAGGCAGGCCTTGTGCACGAGGGCATTCACCTCGCCCTCAGGTCCCGGCCGCATCGAGATCGATGCCGAAATGCACGATGCCTTGCTTCGCCAGCCATTCGGTGGCGGCGACGTTCACGCCGGAATTGTCGCTCGCATATTCCTTGCGCGGGAATGTGCGTTCGTGGTGACCGGTGCAGAGCAGCACGGTGCCGCCCTTCGGCACCGGCACGCCGGCTTTCGCCACCGCCGCCTCGAGATCGGCAGGCGTAATCTCGGCGCGCGGCGCGATGTGGCGCAGGTCGATGCAGATGCCCGGCACGATGCATTTCTCCAGCGGATACTCATCGATGGATATGCCGCTCTTGCCGAAATGTCTGGGCGCGTCGATGTGGGTACCGGCGTGGTCCACCATCGAGATGAACATCGACGCCAGCCCGTGCACATTGCCGGACTCGGCAAAGGATTCTTCGTGGGTCTTCCAGACGCCGTGCATGACGGGCGGGTGGCCGGGATAGCTCGGGGTGCGGTGATAGAGCTCTCGGCTGAGGTCGACGATCTTCACGCAGAAGTCTCCCCGCCGCGAACTGCGGCGCCTGTTCCTAGAGACCCGAACATCCTCGGCAGCGCCAGCGACAGCCAGGGCACGTAGGTCACGATCATCAGCACCGTAAACATCACGTAGTAGAACGGCCAGATGCCGCGCATCACCTCATCGACCGAAACCTTGCCGATGGCGCAGCCGACGAACAGCGTCGTCCCCACCGGCGGCGTCAGCAGGCCGATGCCGAGATTGAGCAGCATGACGATGCCGAAATGCACCGGATCGATGCCAAAGCTCTTCACGACCGGCAGCAGGATCGGCGTGCAGATCAGCAACAGCGGCGCGAGATCGAGCGCCGTTCCCAGAACCAGCAGCATGATGTTCAACCACATCAGCAGCACGTATTTGTTGCTCGATATCGCGACGAAGAACTCGGTCATCTTCGCCGGCATCTGCATCAGGGCGGCGACATAGCCGAAGCACGACGCGGTCGCGACCAGCGTCAGCACCATCGCGACGGTTTGCAGCGTCCGGTAGACCAGCAACGGCAGTTCGGACCATTTGTAGTCGCGGTAGATGAACATGGTGACGAAGAACGCCCAGACGCAGGCGACCGCGCCGGCCTCGATCGGCGTAAATACGCCGGTGAGGATGCCGCCCAGCACGATGACCAGCGTCACGATCCCCCATACGGCGTCGCCGAGCATTCTGATCGGCCTGGCGGATCGGCACAGGCTCGCCCTTCGGATGCTTGTCGCGATAGGCATAGAACAGGCAAAGCAGCATCAGCGAGAAGCCGAGCAGCAGTCCCGGAATCACGCCGGCGAGGAACAGGCTGGTGATCGACACCACGCCGCCGGTCGCCAGCGAATAGATCACCGAATTATGGCTCGGCGGAATGATGATCGCCTGCAGCGAGGCGCTGATGGTCACGTTGGTTGCGAACACCCGCGGATAGCCCTTTCGCGGCCATCTGGGGATCATCACCGAACCGATCGCCGGACGTATCGGCGACCGACGATCCGGAAATGCCGCTCATGATCGTGGTCGCGAGGATGTTGACCTGCGAGAGCCCGCCGCGCATGCGCGTGAAGCCGACGACGCACGGCGGCAAAGTCGACCAGCCGCCTGGCCATGCCGCCCTCGGCCATGATGGCGCCCGCCAGCACGAAGAACGGGATGGTCAGCATCGAGACCTTGCCGACGCCGCTGGCAAATTGCTGCATGACCGCGCCGACCGGCAGGTCGATCCAGAGCGCGCCGACGAGCGACGACAGCGCCAGCGCATAGGCGATCGGCATGCCGATCGCGAAGAAGAAGCACATGCTGAGAAGCAGAACGGCGATATCCATGGGAATTACTCGACCGGTACGTGGGCGTCGGCTGCCGTCTACGCGGCGGCGGACCGATGGTCAGGCGTTCGACGACGAACAGGAACATCATGGCGCCGCTGACCACGATCGGCAGGTAGGTGATGCCGACCGACAGCCACGGAAATTCGTCGACCGAATTGCCCCAGGTGGTCTGAACCAGCTTCAATCCCCAGACGACCATGAACATCGCAATCACGCCCATCAATATTTCGCTCAGGAAGAGCGAGGCGCGGCGCAACGACGGCGGCAGCAAATCGGTGCCGACCGTCATGTTCATGTGGATGCGCTGGCGATAGCAGTTGGCCGAGCCGATGAAGGTGATGCCGACGGTCAGCAGCACGGCCATCGGCTCGGGCCATGACGAAGCGCTGTTCAGGATGTATCGGGTATAGACCGCCCACGGAATGACCGCGGAGACCAGCACGAGCGCCACGCAGGCAATCACCGCGCCGGTCCAGTAGACCGCATCGACCACACGCCGGAACAAGCCCGCAGCCTCAGGATCGGACATTTTGACCTCGGAAAGTAACAGCGCTTCAAATCGCTCCGGCAGTCAGGCGATGGCCGGAGCGGACATCGTCCGGCCACTCGCTCGATCGCGAGCCGAGCGCTAGTTGACCGCTTCGATGCGCTTGACCATGGCGGCGTACTTTGCGCCGTACTTGTCCCAGACCGGCTTTGACGGCGTCCTGGAACGGCTTCTTGTCGATGTCGGTGATGATCTCGGTGCCGGCCGCCTTCATCTTTCGATGGCGGCGTTCTCCGCTTCGTACCAGAGCACGCGCTGCTCGGCCTGCGTTTCCTTCGAAAGCTTCTTGATCAGCGCCTGATCTTCCGGCGACAGCTTCTGCCAGGAGATGCGCGAGAACACCAACAGCTCCGGAATGATCAGGTGCTCGGTCATCGTGAAGTATTTGGCGACCTGATAGTGGTTCTGCGCCATGAACGATGGCGGATTGTTTTCCGCGCCGTCGACCACGCCGGTCTGCATCGAGCTGAAGACCTGATCGAAGCCGAGCGCGACGCCGTTGCCGCCAAGCGCGTTCATGGTGTCGACGAACAGCGGATTGCCCATCATGCGGACCTTGAGGCCCTTGAGGTCGGCCATGGTCCGGATCGGCCGCTTGTTGTTGTAGATGTTGCGCGAGCCGGCGTTCATCCAGCACAGCGCGATCAGGCCGGTCTTCTCGTTCGCGGAAATCTTCGCCAGCAGCTCGTCGCCGATCTCGCCGTCGATCACCTTCTCCATGTGCTTGGAGTTGCGGAAGACGAACGGCATGTTGAAGACGTTGACGTCGTCCACGACCGGGCCGACGGCGCCGACCGAAATACGGGCGATCTGCAGCGCGCCGAGCTGCGCCTGCTCGATCATTTCCTTTTCGCCGCCGAGCTGCATCGACGGGAACATCTGGATCGTCAGCCGGCCATTGGTGGCGGTTTCCAGCTTCTTGCCCATCCGGACGACGGCTTCGACCGTCGGATAGCCCAGCGGATGAACGTCCGCTGCCTTCAGCACCATTTTCGTCTGCGCAAATGCGGGCGACAGTGGCGTGTGGTCGCCATAGCGGCTCCAAGCCCGGCGCTCAGCTTGATGAAGTCGCGGCGTTTCATGGTGATTCCTCCTGATGTTGTTTATCGTTTTATGGACTTCTCGAACTCTAGGGTCGCTCGTCGAAGTACTCCGGATTGATGTGTTGAGTGGCCGAGATGTTCGTCGAGAAGGCTTTCGAGATGGATTTCCATCGCCCGTCCTTGCGCCCTCGGCGTCATGCGCCTCGATCGCGGTCAGGACGGCCTCGTGTTCGGCGATCACCTGTTGCGATCCGCCCGCGCTGCGGCAGCGTCAGCCGGCGATAGCGATCGACGTGGACCTTCACCTGCTGGATCATACTTCCAGATTCCGGGATAGCCCGCGACATCGGCGACTGGTAGCATGAAACGCTTCGTCGGCCTGGTGGAACGTCTCGCTGATCTCCGGCGGCGCTGGCCTCGCGCTGGCGCTCCAGGATCGAATGCAGCGCCGAGGATCTGGCTCGAGGTGGCGCGCTCGGCGGCCGAGCCGTGCGGTGGTTTCTTCCAGCGCCTTGCGGATGATGATGGCTTCCGGCAGTGCGGCAACCGGAATGCGCGAGACGAAGATGCCGGATTGCGGATAGATCTCCAGCAGACCTTCATCCGATAATTTCAGGATGGCCTCGCGAACGGGCGTTCGGCTCACGCCGTAGGAGAGCGCGATTTCCGCTTCCGAGATCGCTTCGCCGGGCCGCCGCTGCAGCGACACCAGTTCGGTCGCGAAGATCCGAATAGATCCTGCGACGCCGCCGTCGCCGCGCGCGGTCGGCCGCTGCGGCGTGGCCGGCGGCCACGCGAACCGTATGCTCGGTCTTTTTCGATGCGCGAGCGGGCATGGCATGTTTGCGTCTCAATTGATATATTAGTATATGAATTGGCTATGACAAACCGAAAATCGCGACCGCGCTGTTGAGTTGTGTGCCGCTGCGTCCAAGCAGACAGGCTTCGACCAACTTGAGCGCTCGACCGGTTGGACGCTCCTGCAAGCTTCGTGCGCTGACCGACTGAAAGCCGCGCGTGGCTGCGCATGCTCGTGTTGCATCCGGCGCCGGTCAAGCAGGTCGATCAGCGTTCTGCGCCTGTTGCGCGCGCGGCGGCCCGCGGCCGTGACGCGCGGCCGTGTACATGGTTGCGAGTTCGCAGCCCGGCGGCAGCGAGCCGGACAGCGTAACACCTTCGGTGCTGATGATTTCGGTCGATTGCGTGCAGCCGATCGGCCGCCGCGCATCCGATGCCGCCAGTTCGCGCATCGCGGTCGCGCCGTTCGGGAAAATCCTGAGCCGGTCCGGCGACTTCATCGGCGATGCCGAGCTGCTGCGAGGACTTTCGCAACGTGAATGCCCGCGCGTCGATGACTTGGTGTCCGGCACGAAGATCGCGTCCGAGGCCAGCAAGCGCAGCGCGCAAGGCTGGCGGCATCCGTTGCGCATGACTGGTGGATCGCCGGCGCGAACGGCGAGCGCGGTCTCGACCAGCCCGACATCCGGATCGAAGCGGGAACGACCAGTTGTTCCTCCGCAAGCTTGGCGACGAGCGCCGCGGTCAGGATGACGATGTCGGCCGGCGTACGCCTTGCGCAATTTGTCGGCCATGACGCCGACCGCGCCGAACTCGCCCGCGATGTCGAAGCCGGTTTGCGCCTTGAAAGCCGGCGCGAGGCTTCCGACCAGGCCCTGCGCCGCGCCGCCGCTCAGGATGTTCAGCGTGCTCATGAAGTCAATTCCATGGCGGCGATGATGCTGTCGCGCGTGATCGGCAGATCGCGGACGCGCACGCCGAGCGCAGTCGAACACGGCGTTGGCGATGGCCGCCGTCGACCGGGCCATGCGCGGCTTCGCCGGCGCCGACCGGGTCCATCTCCGGCCGCTGGATCACCTCGACCTCGACCTCAGGCACCTCGCTGAAGCGAAGGATCGGATAATCGGTCCAGCTGTCCTGCTGGTGATGCGCTGCCGGTCGAAGCGGACGCGCTCCTTCAATACCCAGCTCGTCGCCTGGATGGCGCCGCCCTCGATCTGGTTGATGACGCCGTCGGGATTGATGGCCTCGCCGACATCGACCGCCAGCGTCAGTTTCCTGACGCTGATGTCTTCCGCGCCCTCGACCTCGGCCACGACAGCACAATAGGCGCCGGTGTTCTTGTAGCGGGCGAAGCCGATGCCGTAGCCGATGCCCGGTCGCTTCTCGGGCTTCCACTTCGCGCGTCGAGCGACGGCGCGGATGACGTCCCTGGCGCGCTCGTCCTTCAGGTGGCGCAGCCGGAATGCGACCGGATCCTCGCCGCGCTCGGCGGCGATTTCATCGAGCAAGGATCTCGATCGCAAACACGTTGCCCTGCGCGCCGAGGGTCCGCAGCGCGGAGGTGCGGATCGGCATGGTCGTCAGGCGATGGCTCTCGATCTGCCAGGATGGGAAATCATAGAGCGGGATCGAGTTGCGGTCGGCGCCGCCGCCATTGGCCTGCGGCGGATTGCTCGAGATCATGCGCGGAAACGGGTTCTGCCAGTTCGAATGCGGCCAGCAGCGCGGGCTGCGCCGCACGGCCGGGACGCGCGGCATGGCCGTTGCTCCAGACCGAATGGCGCCAGTCGACGATTTCACCCTGCTGCATCGAGATCGGCTTCGATCTCGATCGCCATCGCCGCCCCAAACGGCGCATGCGACATCTCGTCCTCGCGCGACCACTGCACCCGCACCGGCCGGCCGCCGGCGGCCTTGCGCCAGCAGCACGGCGTCGAGCGCGACGTCGTCGGCGGCATTATGCCCGTAGCAGCCGGCGCCCTCCATGATGCTCGACGGTGATGCTCTCGACCGGCAGCTTGAGCACCAGCGCCAGATCGGCGCGCAGGAGATAGACGCCCTGACTGTGGGTCCAGACATGGACGCGGTCGCCGTTCCACTGCGCGATGGCGCAGGATGGCGCGATCGAGGCATGGGCGATGTAGGGACGGGTATACTGCCGCCGGATTGTCCGCACCGCTCGTGTCGAGCGGAAGCGACGTTCTCTTGTCGATGACCGTCGATTCCGACCGGCTGCGCCTTCAGGAACGAAGCCAGATCGTTTTCGTCGGGCAGCGTTTCGCCCTCGGACCATGTCGCGCCCTTGCGCAACGCCTTGAGGGCCGCTTCCGCGCCATTCTCGGTTTCGCTGACGACGCCGGCAAAACTGCCATCGCGCACGATTGCGACGAGACCGGCGATCCGCGCGGGCGCCATCCTCCTTCAGCTCGATCAAGTCTTGCGCGCGCATTCTGCGGCCGCAGCACGCGGCCATGCAGCATGTCCGGGCAGCGCCCAATCGTGGATGAAACGCGGCCGCGCGAATACCTTGTCGGGAATATCGATCCGCTGAACCGAACTGTCCCGCCAGCGCACGTCGCGCTGGCAGCTTCGCCGTTGCGCTCCGGACGTGGCGTTCGCGATCGAGCGACACTTCTTCGGCAAGCTCCCAATAGCTGGTCCTGACATTGCCGCGGACCGGAAATGGTGCCGTCCTCGATCGTCGAGCGCATCGATGCTCGACACCCAGCCGATCCGCCGCCAGTTCGAGGAAGATCCGGCGGACTTCGGCGCAGGCATGCCGCAGCGCGCGGCCGGATTGCTGCACTGGACAGGCTGCCCGAGGTGACGCCCTCATTGGGGCTGGCGGCCGTCGAAGCGCGAACCATCTGGATGCGGGACAGATCGATATCGAGCTCGTCGGCGGCGATCTGTGCCAGCGCCGTCACGATGCCTTGTCCGATCTCGACCTTGCCCGGGCGAAACCGTCACACTGTCCGTCCGCTGAAAATTTCAGCCACGACGACAGTTTCGGGTTCGCTGCGAGGCTGACCGGCAGCTTTGCCGGCGGCGGCGAGGGCGCTTGCTGGCTTCATCCCGCCGCCATCTCGGTCCGCCGCGCGCAGCACCGCCCGCACCATGCGGTTATGCGAACCGCAGCGGCATAGGTTGCGGTCGAGCGCTTCCTTCACGTCCTGGCTGGACGGTGACGGGTTTCGTTTCAACAGCGCCGCCGCGCTCATGAGGATGCCCGGCACGCAATAGCCGCACTGCAGCGCCTGCTCGGCGATAAAGGCGCGCTGCAGCGGATGCGGTCGCTCGGCGTTTCCCAATCCTTCGATCGTCGTGACGTCCTTGCCCGCGACGGACCATAATGGCGTGTCGCAGGAGGACACCGCGCGGTCGCCGATCATGACGTTGCAGGCGCCGCATTCACCGGCGCCGCAGCCGAAATGCGGCCCGGTCATGCCGAGTGGTCCACGCAAGATATCCAGCAGCGATCGGTCGGGATCGGCGTACGACTTCGGTCTCGACGCCATTGAGGCGAAAGCGAACGCTCGGCATCGCGATGGGACCTTGGCAGGGCCTGCTTATTGTTGGATCTTGTCGAACTTCTTGACGACTTCGGCCCATTTCACAATATCGCCGCGGAGAAATTTGTCGAACTCTTCCGGCGTCATCGACATCGGAACCGCGCCCTGTCTGGATCCAGAGCTTTGACGATATCCGGGCCGTTTCACCGCGGCATTCACGGCGGCATTGATCTTGTCGATGATCGGCTTTAGGCGTGCCCGCCGGCGCCATCAGCCCCAGCCAGATGGTGGCCTCATAGCCGGGAATGCCGGCCTCGATCACGGTAGGCACATTGGCGCAGCACGGTCGAGCGCGTCTTGCCGGTGGTCGCGAGCGCGCGCACCTGATTTCCGGCGATGTTGGGCGCCATCGCCGGAACCGCATCGATCATCATCTGCACCTGGCCGCCGATCACGCCGCTGCGCGCCTCGCCGCTGTTGCGGTAGGGCACGTGCACGACGATCGATGCCGGCCATGGTTTTGAAGAGCTCGCCGGCCATGTGGTACGGCGTGCCCTGGCCGGAGGAGGCGTAGTTCAATTTTCCCGGCTGCGATTTGGCCAGCGCGATGAATTCCTGCAGCGTCTTCGCCGGCACGCGACGGATGCACCACGATCACGAGATCGGAATAATTCACCGGCGCGATCGGCGCGAGATCGCGCATCAGTTCATACTTGCGCTGCGGCACCAGCGATCTCGTTCGCGGTCTGGGTATTCGACATCATCAGCAGCGTGTAGCCGTCGGGCGGCGACTTGGCGGCTTCCAGCGTGCCGATCACGCCGCCGGCGCCGGTGCGGTTCTCGATCACGAAGGGCTGCCCGAAATTTTCCTGCAGGATGCTGCCGATCTGGCGGGCGGTGACGTCGGCGGGGCCGCCGGCGCCGAAGGGAACGATGATCCGGACCGGCCGCGATGGGTAATCCTGCGCCAATCCTGGCGTTGCGAGAAGAGCCGGCGCAGCGACAACAGTTGCCGCCAACGCAAGCGCCAACCTTAGGCGCATCATTTTGACCTCCCGGGCCGTCGTATTCCCTGTTGGCCTCTTGCTGGCCAATTCTGACGGTTGAGTTTAGCCGTCTGCGCGGTCACGGCTAGTACCCAACCGGTCGACGCAACACAGGCGTTAAATCTCTCTGCTGGGGTTTCAAATTGCAAGGTCTCACGTGGTCGTTCGTTGAGCTGGCGAGCCACTTTGTTCAGATGGGCTTGCGAGTGCACCGACAAGTCGGTGCCCTTTGGAAAGTACTGTCTCAGCAGGCCATTGGTGTTCTCGTTCGACCCGCGCTGCCATGGGCTTTGCGGATCGCAAAAATACACGTCAATTTTGGTCGCTAACGTAAAGCGACGATGATCCGTCAGTTCCTTTCCCCGGTCCCAGGTCAGGGACTTATACAGCTCCTTTGGTAGCTTCTTCGCCTGCTTGATGAGCGCGGTGACGACCGTCCGGGTGTCCTTACCGGCCACCTTGGCCAACATCACGTAACGCGTATGACGCTCGACCAAGGTCGCGATGTAGCTGTTGTTCGGCCCGGACAACAGATCGCCCTCCCAATGGCCAGGCACCGCCCGATCTTCAACCGCCGCCGGTCGCTGACGGATTGAGATGATATCCTTGATATGCCCCCGTCTATCGCCATTCGGATCAACCGGCCTGGAGCGACGCATCGAGCGCTTCGATCGGAGATGGCTAAGCAGCTCTTTCTTGAGCACGCCACGTGTTTGTACAAATAGGCTGCGGTAGATCGTCTCGTGTGACACCTGATTACACTCGTCTTCAGGATGTGTTCTCTTCAGCCAGCCGGCTATCTGCTCGGGCGACCAATCCAATCTGAGTTTCCCCGCCACTGCTTGCCGTAGCCGCGGACCGTTCGCCAATTTACAACATTTTGGACGACGAGCTCGCGCCCAGGCATTCTCATCCGCAAGCGCCGCTCGGTAGCGATCACAGCCGCCATTGCGGCTCATTTCCCGGCTCACCGTCGAGGGTGAGCGGCCAAGCAACCTGGCGATCGATCGTGCCGATTGATGTGCCGTAACGCCTCTGGAAATCACCTCGCGTTCCGCAAGCGTCAATGCCAGCCTGGAGCGACGCCGCTCCGCAGGACGAGATCCCACCATGCGGAGCCACCAGAAAATAGATCGACGATGACTGCTTGCCAAAAGCTCGTCCGATCGCCTTCAGCGATTCCCCGCGCTTCCAGCGATCCCATAACTCCGTCTTCTCCGCCGCAGTAAACCCTCTATGAAATCTGTGACCCATCAAAGCACACTCCATCTCTCCGTTCAAGATAAAGTGTTGCGTCGCAAAATCGGACATTGGTTCAGCGCGGGGCGATTGATCGCAGCTTCTTTTCAAAAGAGCCTTGTGCTATCCGGCAGATTGCATCAATCGAGCCTCTGCGTTGGTATCATGAGTGAGTCGCCTCCGCGCCAGCGATGAACGAAATCCTGGCGCGAGGTGCGCCATCTGCAGACCCCGGAGCGAGGCCGCGAGGACGTGACATGAAATTTTACCCCTGTCTGGCTGTGATTGCGATGCTTGTCGCCGATATCGGCGCTCCCCACGCCCAGACGCTTCCATCTTACATGGCGCCGATCGCGGGCAAGACCGCCGCGACGCCTTCCGATATCGCAACCAAGGACGTGCTGGCGCTCAACACCGGCATGTTCGAGCTCTATGGCGATGCGGCGAAGAATCTTCCAGAAGAACATCCTGAGCAAGCATCCGGTGATCCTCGGCCTGTTCTCCGGTGCCGGCGGGCGGATGATCCTTTATCGGCCCGGAATGGCCCCGATCGACGCGCCGCAGGTGCCGATCGTCTATCAATTGCTGAAATCGGTCGGTCACAGCACGATGGCGCTGGCCGAGGTCGTCGGCCCCTATGTCGACAATCCCGACGACAAGTCCTGGCGCGGCTCGATGCTCGCCTATCGCAGCCGCATGCAATCGGCGCTCGACGGCCTCGATGCCACGCCGATGGAGCCGGGCTGGCGCGACAACAATCGGACCATCCTGCAGAACAACATCGCCTTCATGGACGATTGCGTTGCCAAGGGCGTCATCCCGTTCGCGACGCTCGAGGCCTTCGGCAAGAAGCAGGCGCCATACCTGGCGAAGAACGTCGCCTGGGCGGCGCAGACGCAGGTCGCGCACTGGATGACGGTGCTCGCCGACTGGAAGACGCAGCTCGGCGCCGACTGGGACAAGACCTACGCCGCAAGCAACACCATCTACGTGGCGCGTCAGAACAACGTGCTGTTCAGCGTGCTGGCGCAGTTCTTCGGGCCCGATGCGATCAACGACCGCCTGCTGCTGATCGAGACGGTCTCCTTCACCACGACGCCCGCGGACATGCTGGAATCGCTGACCCGCATCATCGCGGACCGCTCGGTCGGCGCGCTGTTCTTCGGCAACTACCACCTGATGGATTACGAGCTGATGGGCGGCGACGCTCGCGCCGCCATCATCGCCGAAGCCGGCAAGCGCGGGATGACGCCGTTCCTGCCGCCCGTCGTGCCGTTCGGCTCGAAGCAATGGCCGACATTGGTGACGCCGGGGCCGGGACCGGCATCCATCGCCGACTTGAAATAATGCGTGCAGGCCGGGGCGGCGGGTTTGAACCGGCAAGCGTCGGTCTGTTGTAAACGCCACTCGTTATTCTATCCTTCGGCTGCAGATCAATTTCGCGCTTTCGCCGGATCCTCGCGTGTTTGATGTCGATGATTGCTGCGTCGAAATGCCGATGACAGCGTTGACCAACAGGTGAGAGCATGCGGCCTTCGCGACGCGAGTTCGTGCAAGTGGGTAACGGCGAGCGGCATCGCGCTCAGCCTGTCGCGGCTGGGATCGGCGGAAGGAGCCGCGCTGTCGGCGCGCGCGATCGCTTCCCGGGCGCGATGGCTGGAATCCGGCGGCCAATGGCGCCGGCCGCATTGACGGCGTCGCCAAAGTCACCGGCGCGAAACTCTACGCGTCCGATTTCCGTGCCGCCGATCTTCCGGGCTGGCCGGCGAAAACATCGCACGCCATGCTGATCCGCGCGCCGGATGCGACGCACGTCTATACCGGAATGGATCTCGCGCGCCTGAGCGGCGCGATGAAGCCGTCGGTGGTGGTGACCGCGGCCGATCTCGCACAAGATCGGCACCCGCGTTCCCGAGTTCTACGCCGGCGACCTGTTCTGCCCGGTCGGCAGGACGCCGCTCTATCTGGGCCAGCCGGTCGCGCTGTTGATCTTCGAGACCTTCGACGCCTTCGATCAGGCGCGGCTCGCGCTGCGCGACGGGACCTTCGTCAAGTTCGGCGAGGAGACCGGCCCCGTCGTGATGCCAAACTATGGCGCCTTTCGTTTTACGCGTGTGGCCGGCGCCGACGCCTGATGCGCCCGATGTCTATTCGCCGGTCCAGGCCGGCTGGGTCAGTCCGGGCGCTTCCAGAACACGGCGCTTCCGGTCTGGGCGCCGCTCGCGACAGGAAACGCAGGCGCCTTACGCCAAGGCCGCGACCTATGGCGAGCAGATCCGCGCCGAGCTCGCGGCGAGACAATCCGGCGCTCCTGGTGCTGGACCGCGAGTTCGAGACGCAATCCGTCGATCCGATGTTTCTCGAGCCGGAAAGCGGCCTCGCCTGGTACAATCGGACAGGCGCCAAGACCTCGAGCTCGTGCTCGGCGTGCAGTCGCCCTACGAGGCCGCGGAATCGATCGCGCTACCTGCTCGGCAAGGCCGCGCGCTCCGTTCAAGCCGGCGCGCATCAATGCCCAGTTTGCCTATATGGGCGGCGGATTCGGCGGACGCGACCACACCCCGTTCCTGCTCTATGTCGCGCTGGCGGCGATGTTCTTCGCCGGCCGTCCGGTGCGGCTGGCGCATGACCGCTATCAGCAGTTTCAGGGCGGCATCAAACGCCACGCCTTCAAGATGCGCACGCGGATCGGCGTCGATCGCGCGACCGGCAAGATCCGCGGCATTCGCCGCCGACCACGTGCTGGATGGCGGCGGCCTCGCCAATTATTCGGCCAACGTGGCGGTCGTCGGCGCCACCGCCGCGATCGGCATCTACGACATTCCGAAGGTCGACGTCACCACGGTCGCGCTGCATTCGCGCGGCGTTACCGCGGGATCGATGCGCGGCTACGGCACGCTGCAGACGATGACGGCGCTGGAAGTGCTGATCGACGAAGTGGCGGCGGCGCTGCCGCTCGACCCGATCGAGTTCCGGCGGCGCAATGCGCTCAAGACCGGCGGCCGGACCATGACGGGCAATCCCTACAGCGTCTCGGTCCGCACGCCGGAAATCCTGGACAAGCTGGAGAAGCATCCGATCTGGCAGCAGCGCGCGCAGGAGAAAGCCGCGCGCGTCAGCAAGGCGGTATCGTCGTCGGCACCGGCGTCGCCTGCGTCACCAAGGATTACGGCACCGGCGCGGACTGTTCGCTGGGACGCGTGGAAATCGACGCCGCAAGGCCGGATCGCCATCCACTGCGATCACGTCGAGATGGGCAACGGCATCGGGACCGCGCTCGCCAACCGGGTGGCGCCTTCATTTGGGCGGCGTGGCCGACGAAGTCTCGGTGGCGCGGGTCGACAGCTACGACGCGCTGGCGCTCGTCACCTCGGGCGATCCCTACACGATGGACCAGGAGACGCAGGACGCCGCGGCAGAAGAATCCGCGCTGGGTGCCGGCGATCAGTTCGGCCACCAGTCGCCTCGATCGGCGCGCATGTCGGGACGCACGCGGCGGCCGAGGCCGCGCGCGTCATCTTCCGCTTCGGATTGTGGCCGGCTGCGCTCGAACTGTGGGGCATCGCGCCGACCGATCCGACGCGCCAAGGAATGGGCGAAGGCGCGCTGGAAGGATGGGCAGCTCGTCATGCCGGGCCTTAGCGCCGCTGGCGTTGCCGGCGCTCGCCGCCAACGCGCGCATGCGCGCAATTTCGTGACCGGGGCGATGGCGCACGCCTTCTCGCGCTGGGCATGGTCGCGCGCGACCTTCCCGATCGCCGGCGAACAATGGACCGGGCCGATATCGATGCGCTGGCCGTGCGCAGGGGCGGCGGCAAATTCGCGCGCATCGATCGCGTCGAGCGTGAAATTTCCGCCCACCGACAACAACCGGATCGGCACCGTCTACACGGCGATGTGCGGCACGCTGGTCCGCGTCGAGATCGAGCGCGCGACCGGCGCGCTGCGCATCGCCAAGGCCTACAGCGTGTTCGAATGCGGCCAGGCGCTGGTGCCGGAAGTCGTGCTTGGGCAAGCGCAGGGCGGCTTCGCGATGGGCGTCGGCTACGCGTTGCTCGAGATCGCTGCCGCCCTTACGAGGGCGGCCCGGCAACGGGCAGTGGAATCTCGGACAGTACCTCGTCGCGCGCGGGATCGGACCTGCCGCTGCGCGATCTCGAGATCGAGGTGCTGCCGCCGCTGACGCCGGACGAGCCGCCGAAAGGCATGGCGGAAGTCGTGATGATTCCCGTCGTGCCGGCGCTGCTGAACGCCATCTTCGATGCCACCGGCCGCCGCTTCCAGTCCCTGCCGGTGACGCCAGACCATGCTCAAGGGAGCGCTCGCGTGACGACACTGAGCCATCACGATCAACGGCCGCGCCATCGGCCCGATGGACGTGCGCGACGATCTGACGATGAACGATTTCCTGCGCGAGTATCTCGGGATGACCGGCACCAAGTTCGGCTGCGGCGCGCGCGCAGTGCCTGAGTTGCGCGGTCATCGTCGATAATCGCCGACGGCACGAGCTACACCAGCCCGACCTGCGTCGTTTCGGCGGCGAGCTTCGACGGCAAGGCGATCCGCACGGTCGAAGGCCATGCGAAGGACGGCGAGCTCTCCGCTCTGCAGAAGGCCTTCATCGATCACTTTGCCTTCCAGTGCGGCTATTGCACCGCCGGGCTTCCTGAACGAGGGCCAGGTTCTGCTGGAGCGTCTGGCGAAGAAGCCGGTGACGCGCGCCGATCTCGAGAAGACGATCGCCGAGGCGCTCGACGGCCACCTCTGCCGCTGCACCGGCTACATCAAATATCACGAGGCGGTGCGTGACGTGATCCTTGCGGATTCGAAGCGCTATCTCGTACCGAGCACAGTGACCAGAAGCGAAGGCAAAGCGAAATGAAATCGGAGACGCGGTTTCAGCTTCTCGTCGCGGTCGCCGCGCTGCGCGATGAGCATGCTCGCGGGTTACGCGGCCTCCGAGACCGCGCCGACATGCGCTTGCAAGCCCCGAGAGCTTTGCGTCGATCGCGCGACGTAGAAGCGCGGTCGGCGGCCATGTTCACCGAACTCGGCAAAGTGCTGACCCATCCGCGTTGCATCAACTGCCATCCGGCCGAGCGACCGTCCGCGACAAGGCGACGAGAGCCGGCTGCACCAGCCGCCGGTCGTGCGCGGCGCGGACGGCCATGGCCTTCCGGCGATGCGCTGCTCCATCTGCCACCAGAATGCGAATTTCGATCCCGGCCGCGTGCCGGGCCATCCGGAATGGCATCTCGCGCCGCGCGAGATGGCGTGGGAGGGCAAGACGGTCGCCGAAATCTGCGCGCAGATCAAAGATCCGGCGCGCAATGGCGGTCGCAAGCCGGAAGATCTGATCCATCACATTGGCGAGGACACGCTGGTCGGCTGGGCCTGGGCGCCCGGTTTCGGGCGCAGCCCCGCTCCGGGCACGCAACAGCAAGCGGGCGCGCTGGTCGAGGCCTGGGTGAAGACCGGAGCGGCCTGTCCCCGCCAAATGATCTACGGGCAGCCTCGCTCCGTTACGAGGGTGCTGTCGACGAAAGACTGGCTGCGCTCCGCCGGAATAAGAGATAGCCTCCGGTGTAACGAACCTTGCAAAAACAAAGCGGGTGGAAGCGCCGAATGAAAGATCCAGGCGTATCGCGTCGTGCTTTGCTCAAAGCGTCCGGCGCTATGCTCGCGGGTGCAGCATTTTCCACCCGCGTCATGGCCGATGCTCCGCCGGCGGAACCGGTCACGCCGGATCTGATCGACGGCAGCCGAAGAAGGAAGGTCAGATCGTCTACTACACCTCGACCGATCTGCCGGTCGCCGAGAAGCTGGCCAAGGCGTTCGAGGCGAAATATCCGGGCATCGCGGTGCGGGTCGAGCGCACCGGCGCGGAGCGCGTGTTCCAGCGCATCGGCCAGGAATATTCCAGCAACATCCACGCCGTCGACGTGGTGAACTCGTCCGACGCCGCGCATTTCATCGTCTGGAAGCGCGACGGCATTCTGGCGCCTTACGTGCCGGAGGATGTCGCGAAATTCTATCCCGCCGAGCACAAGGATCGCTGACGGCCAGTTCGCGAGCTTCCGCGTCTGGCTCAGCATCATCGCCTACAACACCAATCTGGTGAAGGCCGAGGACGCGCCGAAGAGTTTTGCCGATCTGCTCGATCCGAAATGGAAGGGCAAGATCGTCAAGGCGCATCCCGGCTACAGCGGCACCATCATGACCGCGACCTATCAGATGCAGCGCGATCTCGGCTGGGAGCTACTTCGAGACAGCTCGCCAAGCAGAACATCATGCAGGTGCAGTCGTCCGCCGATCCGCCGAAGAAGCTCGATCTCGGCGAGCGCGCCGTGATGGCCGACGGCAACGAGTACAACATCTTCCAGATGAAGGAGGCCGGCCGCCCGGTCGAGCCGGTTTATGCCACCGAAGGCTCGCCGCTGATCATCGGCCCGAACGGCATCTTCAAGGACTGCGCCCAATCCGAACGCCGCGCAGGCTGTTCCAGTCCTTCAGCCTCAGCCGGGAGGCCCAGCAGCTCATCATCGATGTCGGCGGCCTGCGCTCGGTGCATTCGCAGACCGAGGAGAAGGCCGGGCGCAAGCCGCTCAAGGACATCAAGACCATGAAGGACGACGCCGCGGCGGTGGAGAAGAGAGAGCGAGACCGATCAAGGCGCGCTACACCAAAATCTTCCGCGTTTGATCGGCATGGCGTCCAGAACTGCCCACGACATCTCGGTCGCCGAGCACGCTGGCGGAAAAGATCGTCGCGCTGAAGCCGGGCGCACTGCCGGCCGCGACCACGCGCAAATGCGAGGATCTGCTGATCGATGTCGTCGGCCTCTGCGTCACCGCGCGCAACGAGGACTACATCGAAGCGCGCTCGCAGGCTGCGACGATGACGGTCCCTGCACGGCGATCGGGCACGAGCGCACGCTGAACGCGGCGGGCGCCGCTTTCGTCAACGGCACCGCCGCGCATGGCGAGGATTTCGACGACACCTTTGAGGGCGGGCCGGTGCATGCCGGCGCGGTGATCGTGCCGGCGGTGCTGGCCGCCTGCGAGCGGCATAATCCCGACGGCCGCATGGCGCTGATCGGGATTGCCGTCGGCACCGAGGTGCTGTGCCGGCTTGAGCCTCGTGGTGCCGAAGGCCGTGCACAAGGCCGGCTTTCATCCGACCGCGATCTTCGGCGCGATGGGCGCGGCCGCCGGCGTCGGCGCCGCGCTTGGACCTCAACGCCAGACAGATCGTCGATGCGCTCGGCATCGCCGGCAGCATGGCCGGCGGCATCATCGAATATCTCGCCGAAGGCGCCTGGACCAAACGGCTGCATGCCGGCTGGGCGGCGCAGTCGGGCATCCGCGCGGCGCTGCTGGCGCGTGGCGGGTTCGTCCGGCCCGCGCACCGTGTTCGAGGGCGTGCACGGGCTGTTCCATGGCTTTGCGCACACCACCGAGGGCGACTACGACGCGCTGATCGGCGATTTCGGCACGCGCTGGGTGACGGACACGCTGGCATTCAAGCCCTATCCCTGCGGGACGATGGCGCAGCCCTATATCGATTGCGCGCGCCGGCTGGCGGCGCGCGGCATCAAGCCGGAGGACGTCACCGAGATCGTCTGCGAGGTGGCGGAGGGCACGGTGCACCGGCTGTGGGAGCCGCTCGCCGACAAGCAGCGCCCGCGCAACGGCTATGCCGCGAAATTCGCGACGCCGTATCTGCTCGCGGCCGGCTTCGTGCATGGCGGCGTCGGGCTCGGTGCATTCACGGAAAGCGCGATCCGCGATGAGCGCGTGCTGGCGCTCGCCGCCAAGGTGAAATTCGTGATCGACCCGGACAATCCCTATCCGAACAATTACACCGGCCACATCCGCGCCACGCTCAAGGACGGCAGCGTGATCGAGGAGCGGCAGCCTCATTTGCGCGGCGGCGCGCAGGAGCCGCTGACGCGGCAGGACGTGACCGATAAGTTCACGCTCAATGCCGCGCATGGCGGCTGGAGCGAGGCGCGGAGCGATGCTGCGTTGAAGCTGATGGCGGAGCTGTACAATGGCCGCATCGATCTCTCATCATTGCGTGGATAGCGGCTCATGACCACGAAAGAACTCGCCGGCAAGGTTGCCGTCGTCACCGGCGCGGGCCGCAACATCGGCCGCGCGATCGCGTTGACACTGGCGGAGGGCGGAGCGTCGGTCGTGGTGAACGCCCGCCAGCAACCGCGCCTGAGGCTGAGGCCGTCGCGCGTGAGATCGAGGCCGCCGGCGGCAAGGCGCTGGTCCATATCGGCGACGTCGCCGACGCCAAGGCGGTGCAGGCGATGGCGGACGCGGCCGTCAAGCAATTCGGCCGCATCGATATCCTCGTCAACAATGCGGCGCTGCGGCGCGAAAAGCCGTTCGCCGCAGATGAGACTATGCTGGCGTGGCGCGAAATCCTCGACGTCACGCTCGATGGAACGTTCCACTGCGTGAAGGCCTGCCTGCCGGCGCTGCGGCAAAGTCGGGACGGGGACCATCGTCAATATCGGCGGCCTCAGCGCCCACACTGGCGCCGCAAGATCGCGCCCATGTGGTGACGGCGAAGGCCGGAATCATCGGCTTCACCCGGGCGCTGGCCCATGACCTCGCCGGACGACGGCATCACCGTGAACTGCGTCGTTCCCGGCCTGATTGGCACGCCCGCGGCCCAAGGACAAGCCGGAACCCGCGCATCACCTGACCCACCAGACCATCTCCGGCAAGCGGGGCCGGCCGGAAGACGTCGCGGCCACCGTGCGATTCCTGTGCGGCACCGGCGCACGCTACATCAACGGGCAGGCGATCCACGCCAATGGCGGGGCCTATCTGGGCGCCTGATGCATGGCTATAGTGCACGGTTTTGCAGCTGGGCTGCCGGACAAATGCCCTCGGCTGACCGCGGCTGTTTGATGTTACTTACTGACGCATGAACCAGCACGCCAAGGTCGACATCCGCCACTCCACCTGTCCGCACGATTGCCCGTCGGCCTGCGCGCTCGATATCGAGGTGATCGAAGGCCGCTCGATCGGCCGGGTTCGCGGCTCCAAGCAGCAGACCTATACGGCGGGCGTCGTCTGCGCCAAGGTCGCGCGCTACGCCGAGCGCATTCATCACCCTGACCGGCTGACTGCATCCGATGCGCCGTACCGGTCCAAAGGGTTCCGGCCAGTTCGCGCAGATTTCCTGGGACGAAGCGCTGGACGAAATCGCCGAGCGCTTCGATCAGGCCGAGCGCGACTTCGGCGCCCAATCTGTCTGGCCCTATTACTACGCCGGCACCATGGGGCTGGTGATGCGCGACGGCATCAACCGCCTTGCGCATGTGAAGAAATATTCGCGCTTCTACTCGACCATCTGCGCCAACATCGCGCGCGTCGGCTTCGCCATCGGCACCGGCAAGATCGCTGGCGTCGATCCGCGCGAAATGGGCGTCTCCGACCTGGTGGTGATCTGGGGCACCAATCCGGTGAACACCCAGGTCAACGTGATGACGCACGCGATCGCGCGCCCGCAAGGAGCGCGGCGCGAAAATCGCGGCCGTCGACGTCTACAACAACGACACCATGAAGCAGGCCGATATCAAGATCCTGCTCCGGCCCGGCACCGATGGCGCCTTCGCCTGCGGCGTCATGCACGTGCTGTTCCGCGAGGGTTACGCGGATCGCGCCTATATGGATCGCTACACCGATTGCCCCGACGAACTCGAGGCGCACCTCTGGCGACGCGAACGCCGGAATGGGCGTCAGCGATCTCGGGCGTGCCGGTGGAGGAGATCGAGGCGTTCGCCCGCGCGGTCGGCCAAACCAAGCGCACGTTCTTCCGCCTCGGCTATGGCTTTACCCGCAGCCGCAACGGTGCTGCGCAGATGCATGCGGCGCTGTGCATCCCGGCGGTGACGGGTGCCTGGCAATATGAAGGCGGCGGCGCGTTCTTCAACAATGCCGCGATCTGGAAGTTCAACGAATCGCATCATCGAAGGCCACGACGCGATCGACCGCACGACCCGCTGGCTCGACCAGTCGCAGATCGGGCGCATCCTGACCGGCGACGCCGAGGCCCTGAAAGGCGGGCCGCCGGTCAAGGCGATGCTGATCCAGAACACCAACCCGATGACGGTGGCGCCGGAGCAGGCGCTGGTGCGCCAGGGCTTTGCGCGCGAGGATCTGTTCGTTGCGGTGCATGAGCAGTTCATGACCGAGACGGCGGCCATGGCCGACATCGTGCTGCCGGCCACCATGTTCATGGAGCATGACGATCTCTATTACGGCGGCGGCCACCAGCATATTTCGGTCGGCGCCAAGTTGATCGATCCGCCCGGCGAGTGCCGTTCCAACCATGAGGTGCTGCAGGGTCTCGGCCGCCGCCTCAATGCCGTGCATCCGGGCTTTGAGATGTCGCCGCGCGAACTGATCGACGCGACGCTGAAGAAGAGCGGCCACGGCGATATCGAAACGCTGGAAGCCGATCTGTGGCGCGACATCCAGCCGGATTTCCGCACCTCGCATTATCTCGACGGCTTTGCGCACGCCGACAAGAAGTTCCACTTCAAGGCCGACTGGGCGAACCCGCCCTTCGGCAATCCGGGCCTGGGTCCGTGGGCGCAGATGCCCTCGCTGCCGGATCACTGGACGATCATCGAGGAGGCGGACGAGAAGCATCCGTTCCGCCTCGCCACCTCGCCGTCGCGCAGCTATCTCAACACCAGCTTCAACGAGACGCCGGGATCGCAGGCCCGCGAGGGCACGCCGACGGTGATGATGCACCCGGAAGACGCCGCAAGCCTTTCGATCGCCGATGGCGATGCCGTAACGCTCGGCAACACGCGGGGCGAAACCACGCTGACCGGCAAGATTGTTCGACGGCCTGCGCCGCGGCGTGCTGATCGCCGAGTCCATCCATCCGAACAAGGCCCATATCGGCGGCCGCGGCATCAACATGCTGACCGGGGCCGAGGCGGTCGCGCCGTCGGCGGCGCGGCGTTCCATGACAACAAGGTCTGGGTCAAGAAGGCCGCGCCCGCGGTCTAATTCGTCGCTTGCAGTCCACCGCCATCCTGCCGCCAAATGTTTGCCAAGCATGGCAAACAGACGAGCGGGAACAATGACCGACACGAACAGCGTGATACGCGAAAAGCGCGGGCAGGCGTTCTGGATTACCATCAACCGGCCGGACAAGCGCAACGCCATCAATGCCGACGTGGTCGCCGGCATCGCCCGCGGCTATCGCGACGCGCATGACGACAAGGATGTCCGCGTCATCGTGCTGACGGGCGCGGGCGACAAGGCGTTTTGCGCCGGCGCCGACCTGCAGAACAGCGGCGCCGCCTTTGCGATGGATTTTTCCAGGCCGAACGTCGACTACGCCGATCTGTTGCGGCTGTCGCAGAACGCCACCAAGCCTGCAATCGCGCGGGTGGGCGGCGTCTGCATGGCCGGCGGCATGGGGCTGTTGTGCATGACCGACATGGCGGTCGCCGCCGATCACGTCATCTTCGGATTGCCCGAGGTGAAGGTCGGCGTGTTCCCGATGCAGGTGCTGAGCCTGCTGCAGTCGATCGCGCCAAGGCGCCTGGTCAGCGAATGGTCGCTGACCGGCGAGCCGTTCGATGCGACGACCGCGCAGGCCGCCGGACTTCTGAACTACGTGGTGCCGTCGGCCGAACTCGACGCCAAGGTCGACTGGCTGGTCAGCCGCATCGTCGACAAGTCGCCGACCGCGATCCGGCGCGGCAAATACGCCATGCGGGCGATCGCCTCGATGTCGTTCGACGAGAGCATCGCCTATACCGAAAGCCAGATCGCGTTGCTGGCGATGACGGAAGACGCCAAGGAAGGCCTCAAGGCCTTTGGCGAGAAGCGCAAGCCATCATGGCTGACGGTAACCGGCAGCTAGCCGGCCAGTTCACTTTCTGCGGTGGCCGCGTTCCAGGTTGACGGAAAGCGACCAGGCAGCGATCCAGCGCGGTTCCGATCCTGGGCTCGTGATGGCGCGGCTGCAGACGACGACGATGACGCGAAACCGGTCAGAATCCTGGCCCCTCGGTCCAAAGGTTGATGCGATCGCCATCTCTCCTCGCGGTTCGAAAGCCGGATAATGATCGTCAGCGACGGCTGATGGGACGCAAATGTCATGGTGCGCACCCGTCGCGACACGATCGAACTTAAACGTCCTGGCCTTGACGCTGTAGGTCCGGGGAAGTTCAAACGGCAACGGTGGTCGATGTCGACTGGCGCAGAATATTGCTGTAGCAAAACCACGCCGGATCACCACGCTGACGTATTTTCGCAGGACAATCATGCAAGCACCCAAAAAAGTGTGATCGCCGATGCAGTTCAATTGATCCTTGTTCGACGGTCAGCTTCGCTGTTGACCACTTCGCAATGTGCAGCTGCGTCTAATTATGGTATTCGATCGCAGCATATCCTGAGGATACCGGCTTGAAAGATCACTGCCTTCGCCAAACCAGCTCAACCAGGCGGTGACGCGACTGCGCCGAAGCGATCAGGGTTGTGGCCACTGTGGACCTGGATGGCTGGAACGACATCCTCTGTCAGCATCGGCGTTCGACACTGGGCCGTTCTAATGATAGAACATCGCGATCATACGGTCATCGCGCTTGATTTTCATTGCAGATATTCAACCTGCCGGTGCGGAATTGATGCCATATGCTTGCGCGGGGATGATCGTCTGAGTTTCCATCAGTTCGGTCATGCCGGACTTTATGCCTTTTTCTCGGGCTCGGAGAGTCACATCAAGCAGGTGGCTGCCTCATTCGCTCTATGTACTGCTTCATCTTCAGCAAGGTCGTGCTCTTTGTGCACGACCCTTCCGGTCTACTTTCGGGCTTGCTCGGGTATTTCCAGGTTTGGCCCGGGGCGACTGCGCTATTTGGGCGGCTATCTCACCCAGCTACTGGCCATCAACGCTGGTGACATTCGCAAGCCTCGTACCGGGAATGGCCTCGGCGCGATCCTGCGCATCATCGCAAGTCTGGTACAGTCTTTTCTGATCACACCGGATCATCTGGATACCGACCTGCTTGGTTCGCGGCTGTGTTCGGCGGAGGGAAACCTTCTTTCACATGTTGGAAATCAACCGCGCCGTTTGCGTCCTACCGTCGACGCTGACCATCTGGGTAATGCTGGCGATTAACATGATCAATGTCCTGGCCTTCTTTCTTCTCCGTTGTCGTGCGCCAGGATAGCGTACTGATATTGACCAGACGGCGGCGATTGACAAGGGCGTAAGGCAGATCGTCAACCTGGAAGCGGTGCGGATTCATTTCGGCTCTATCAGGGCGGCTCGCGTTCGCTGAAAAGCGGGTGCTTCATGGAACTGCCGGCAGATCAACGCGACGCCGGCGATCATGGTGGTCGAGGCGTGATTTCCGCTTTCATCGCCGGAGATCATGGCGCTGATCGGCGCCAATCGGCTGGAAAGACGACGCTGCTTCGCGCAATTGCCGGATTTATGAGCAGCAATACTACGTAACTGGAACGAAGTACAC